>Ga0070739_10000652_pt1 | contig 62932 bp, 54 predicted proteins | sample Coa_R1_7_FD_66445 | JGI IMG/M metagenome (GOLD analysis project Ga0070739, IMG submission 66445) | Surface soil microbial communities from Centralia Pennsylvania, which are recovering from an underground coalmine fire - Coalmine... | ecosystem: Environmental > Terrestrial > Soil > Unclassified ...
GGCTGCCCGCCACCGCCTGGGCGACCGGTGAGCCGATGTGGGTCGACGACCTCTCCGCCGAGCCCGCCTTCCTGCGCCGCCAGGCGGCCGCCGTGTGCGGCCTGCGCGCCGGCGCCGTGCTGCCGTTGACCGCGGGCGAGGAGCGGCTCGGCCTGCTGGAGCTGTTCAGCACCGACGTGGCCGCGGTGGAGCAGCCCGCGGTGCGCCAGGCGATGCTCGCGCTTCTCGCCGACACCGCCGCCGCCCTGGTCGACAAGCGGCGCGGCGAGGAGGCCAGCGCCGGGCAGTCGCGCTTCCGCGCCGTCTTCGACGGGCCGCTGGGCATGGTCACCCTCGACGCCGAGCTGCGCATCGTCGAAGCCAACGCCGCGCTGGGCTCGCTCCTCGACGTGGCTCCCGTCGAGCTGGCGGGCCGGCGCTTCCTGTCGATGCTCCGTCCTGTCGACGACGCGGCGCCGCTCCAGGGCTGGGCCGACCACCTCACCGCCACCGGGCACGCGCTCACCGACGCCTTCCTGCTCCGCGCCGACGGCGGCCAGGGGCGGGTGGCGGTGCGCGGCTGGGTCGCCGCCGACGCGCAGGGTCCTGTGCGCTACTCGGCGCTGCTCGACCCGCAGACCGAGCGCCGCCGCGCCGAGGACGCCTTCAACACCCGGGTCGCCCGGCGGAGGGTGGCGCTGGAGCTGGTGCGCTCGATCGGCAGCGAGGCCGACCTGCTGCGCGCCGTCGCCGAGTCGGCCCGCGGGCTGGTCAGCGCCCACCTCGCCGCGGTGGCCCTGAACGGCGTCGACGGCACGCCCTTCGAGGTGTTCGTCCCCGCCGGCGTGAGCGACGCCGAGGCCGCCCGGATCGGCGCGCGCCCCTCCGCCGAGGGCGTTCTCTCCGCGCTGGTGCTGGAGAACCGGCCGCTGCGCATCGCCGACGTCGCCGCGCACCCCGCCTCGGTGGGGCTCCCGGAGGCGCATCCGGCGATCTCCTCGTTCCTCGGCCTGCCGCTGATCGCCGGCGGCCAGACGATCGGCCATCTCATCGTGGCCAACCGCTTCGACGGGCAGCCCTTCGACCAGGCCGACGAGGACATCCTCGACGACTTCGCCGGCGTCGCCGCCTCGGCCATCGCCCACCTGCGCACCATGGACCAGGCACGCAGCGCCACCACCCGGCTGCGCCAGCTCGTTCGTGCCAACCTCGACCTGATCCAGCAGGCCCACCGGGGCACCCTGCCGCGCACCGCCGTGGAGCTGCTGCGCACCGTCACCGACGCGGAGTACGCCGCGCTGCTCATCACCGACGCGGAGACGGGTGCTGTGTCGACCTTCCTGCAGGCGGGGCTGACGCCGCCGGCGGCGGGGCGCATCGGCAACGTGCCCGAGGCGCGGGGGCTGCTGCACGCGGCGATGGCCGCGGGCCGTCCGATGCGCCTCGCCGACCTGCGCCACCATCCCACCCACGGCGGCTTCCCGCCCCACCACCCGGTGATGCGCTCCTTCCTGAGCGTCCCCGTCATGGTCGGCGGCGAGCCGCGCGGCCTGCTGTTCTCCACCAACAAGCGCAGCCTCTCCGACTTCACCATGGAGGACGAGGAGTCGGCCGGCCGCATCGCCGCCGCGGTGTCCCAGGCCGTCGAGGCGCGCCGCGACGAGGGCGACGCGCTGCTGCGCAACCTGGCCGTCGCCTCGGAGCGCCTGCGCGAGGAGGAGGCCCGCCACTGGCGCTTCCTCGGCTCGCTGTCGCACGAGCTGCGCAGCTCGATCGGCGGCATCCTGATGTCGGCCGACCTGCTCACCGACCCCGCCTTCGGCTCGCTCGCCGAGGACCAGGTGCGCGCGGTGAGCGGGCGCATCGCCGGGTCGGCGCGCAGCCTCATGGAGCTGATCGACAACCTGCTCGACCTCTCGCGCATCCAGGCGGGACGGCTCGAGGTGCGCATGCAGCCCGTCGACGTGGAGCCCATCGTCCACGAGGTGGTCGCGCAGCTCGGCCCCGTCGCCCACGACGGAGAGGTGGCGCTCGACGTCGCCCCGCTGCCCGAGCATCTGTCCCGAACCCTCGCCGACCCGGTGCGGCTGCGGCAGGTTGTGGTCAACCTCGTCGGCAACGCATTGAAGTTCACCGCGCCGCACGGGCACGTGGTGGTCGAGGTGACCGGCACCGAGCACGACGTCGCCATCTCGGTCAGCGACACCGGGGTGGGCATCGACCCCGCGGACCTGTCGCGCCTCTTCGAGCCGTTCGAGCGTGCCAAGGATGCCCGCGCGCCGGGCACCGGGCTCGGGCTCGCCATCTCGCGAGCCATCATGGAGCTGCACGGCGGCCGGCTGGAGGCGGAGTCGTGGCCGGGGGTGGGCTCGCGCTTCACGGCGACGTTCCGCGTGGCCCGGCTGCCGCACTACACCGCGGAGGTGGAGCGCGCCGTCGCCGACGAGGGACCGCTGGTGACGGGACGCGGCACGGTGCTGCTGGTGGAGGACGACGAGTCGTCGCGCGAGTCGACGGTGTCGGTGCTGACCGCCGCGGGATATCACGTCGTCGCGGCGCGGACTCGCGCGGAGGCGCTCGCCGCCGTGGCGACGTGTGCGGCCGACCTGGTGCTGCTCGACGTGCAGCTGCCCGACGGCGACGGACTCGACATCGTGCCGGAGCTGCGCTCGCTCGCCGGCGATCCCGGCCCGCGCGTGGTGGCGTTCTCGGCGGATCGCATCGGCAACACCGAGGAGCGGGCGCGCGAGGTGTGCGACGACTTCGTGCTCAAGCCCCTGCGGCCGCGGGAGCTGCTGCGACGGGTGGGGGAGCTGGTGCGGCGCTGAGGCCGGACTGATAAGGTCGCGGCATGATGCGAGGAAGGGCGGCCGCCGTCGCGCTCGCCGTGACGACGATGTTGGTGGGTGGCGCTCGTGCCGGCGAGGCGGCTCCGGCGTGGACGGTCGTCGCCAGCCCCAACGGGGGAGCCGGCATCAACCTCTTGCAGGGAGTGTCCTGTGTCACGGCGAGCGACTGCTGGGCGGTCGGCTCGACGTTCAACGCGGGGGCCTATCGCACCATCGTCGAGCACGACGCCGGGGACGGGTGGAGGCTGGTCGACGGCCCCAATCCCGGCGCCAGCAACGTGCTGCACGCGGTGGCGTGTCCCGCCGCGAACGACTGCACGGCGGTCGGGTACGACGCACCGGTGACCGGCGGTGCGTGGAAGACGCTGATCGCGCACTACGACGGGCGCACCTGGGCGATCGTGCCCAGCCCGCCGACGGGCGGCGCCCAGGTGTTGGAGGCGATCAGCTGCCGCACGGCGACCGACTGCTGGGCGGTGGGTGGCCCGGGTCCGCTCGTCGAACACGATTCCGGGAGCGGCTGGAAGCTCGTGAGCAGCGCGCAGAACGGCGGCGAGCTGACCGGCGTGGCCTGCGGCGGTCCCGACGACTGCTGGGGCGTCGGCAACACCGCGCTCGTCCACGGCGACGGGCAACCGCTGATCATGCACGGCGGGTCGTCCGGATGGACGGCGGTGGCGGCCCCCTCGCTCGGAGCCGCGGAGCAGGGCGGCGGATTCCACAGCATCGCCTGCGCCAGCGCGACGGAGTGCTGGGCGGTGGGTGGATGGTGGAAGTTTCGCAGTCCCAACCAGACCCTGGTGGAACGCGGCGGCGCCACCGGCTGGAATGTGGTGAACAGCCCCGACGTCGCCGGAGGCCTCGACAACCTGCGCGCGGTCGCGTGTTCGTCGGACGGATGCCGGTCCGGAGGCGGTTCGAGCCTGCCGGGCAAACCGCTCATCCTGCAGGAGTCGGCGGGCACGTGGACTCTCGACCGCACTGCCGATGCACCCTCAGACGCCTTCTCGCTGTGGGGTCTGGCCTGCACGCCGCAGGGTCAGTGCTGGGCGGTCGGTCAGCACGGCGCCGCCGGTGGTGGGCCGCAGCAGACGCTGATCATGTCGAATCAGGGCACCTCATCTGCGCCGGTGCCGGGGGCGGCGACGGCGGCTCCGGGTGCGGCCGGTGGCGGGGTGCCGTGGGCGCTCCTCGGGGCCGGTGCTGGCGGGGTCGTGGTGGTGGCTGCGGTGTGGCTCACCAAGCGGAGGGGGCGGCGGGCGATCGGTTGAGGCGGCGGCGGTGGGGTTTCGTCGCCGCTGCTGGCTGGGTCTCTGCTCCGTGCGTTTGCACCGTTGTTGGCCGCAACTCCGTCGCGGCGGCGTTTCCGCCGCCCCCGGAACATCCGTTCTGCTACAATGCTGTGGTGGTCGCGCTCGCATCCGTCCCGCTCCGTCCGTCGCCGCTCGTGCAGCTGGAGGCGGCAGTCGATTCGCTCGCGGGCGAGGACGTCGGCGACCTGACGGGTGCGGCGCTCGGTGAGGATCTCATCGCGTTGCGGCGCGAGATCGACCGGCTGGAGCTGGAGTTCAGCCGCCGCCTGCGCTCGTTCGACGCGCAGCACGGCAACCTCGACGCGCAGCTCTCGCTCGGCGGATGGCTGCGTTCGAGGTGCCGCCTCAGCATCGCCGCGGCCGCGCAGCACGTCGACGTCGCACGCCGCCTGCCCGAGCTGCCGCTGACCGAGCGGAGCGCCGCCTCGGGTTCGATCGGGTTCCACCACTGCGCGGTCATCGCGCGCTGCGCGACGCAGGTCGGCAGCGAGGCGGTGCGCAACGTCGAGGACACGCTCGTCGAGGCGGCGCAGAAGCTGGACCCGCGTTCCCTCGGCTTCGTGACCAGGCGGCTGCGCTACTGCGTGGACCCCGATGGCGCCGCGGAGGACGCCGAGGCCCAGCATCTCCGGCGCCGCTTCGACATCTGCGAGACGTTCGACGGCGTCTTCCACATCAGCGGTCTTCTCGACGCCGAGGGTGGCGCGCTGGTGCGCTCCGCCATCGACGCCCTGGATGCGAAGCAGGCCGGCGAGACGCGTGCCGCCTGGCAGCGCCGGTCGGATGCGCTCGTTGAATTGGCACGGCGGCAGCTCCAGTCTAGTGATCTGCCGACCGTCGCGGGCGAGCGCCCGCATCTCACGGTCACGGCGTCCGAGGTGACGCTGCGCGGTGAGCCCGGCTGTGCGCCGGGGGAGATGCGCTGGGCGGGGCCGGTGATCGCCGAGACGGTGCGCCGCGTGGCGTGCGATGCGTCAGTGACGCGCGTGGTGCTCGGATCGCGCGGGGAGCCGCTCGACGCCGGACGCGCGACGCGCGTCATCCCCGCCGCGATGCGGCGCGCGCTCGTCGCGCGGGACGGCGGCTGCCGGTTCCCGGGGTGCGACCGCCCGCCGGAGTGGACGGACGGGCATCACGTGAGGCATTGGGCGGACGGCGGGGAGACGAAGGTGGAGAACCTGGTGTTGTTGTGCCGCATGCACCACCGGGCGGTGCACGAGGGGCGCTGGCGGCTGGCGGTCGGCCCCGATGGTGAGGTGACCGCGCAGCCGCCGTGATTCGGGGTGCCGCCGTGCCTAGCGGTAGGGCAGTGCTGCGGTGACGTCCAGCGTCGCGGTCGTCGTCGTCGAGCTGGTGGGTGCCACGGCCACGTAGTACACCGTTCCGGTCGACGGGGTGGCGATGGAGAACGTCGTGTTCATCGAGCTGCCAGACTGGACCTGCACCGGGTTGGTGGAGCCAGCGACGACGGCGCCCGTGCTGTCGAGCAGGTACACCCAGACACTCGAGCCGGTGCCCGAGGTCCATGTGGCCTGGACCTGGATGGTGGCCCCGGCCTGATAGCTGCCACTCGGCGCGGCGGGGACGGTCAGCTTGGTCACCGCGGCGAATCCTTGCTGGCCGCCACTGTTCGTCGGTCCAGGGGTCACGGACACGCCGTTGAAGGGTGACGTCGTGAACGGCCCGATCGGGCCGGCGTTGCCGTTGCTCCACTTGCCGTTGCTGGCGCTGCTCGCGGTATAGGTCATCGAGCCGTCGGTGAGAGCCGCGTTCGTCCAGGTGACGGAGCCGCCCTGGTCGTTCTTGGCGCCCGAGTAGAAGGAGAAGTCGGTGGCGACGTTGGAGCTGTTGTTGGTCGTGTGCGTGCCGTTGTACGCGTGCACCTCGGTGTAGAGGTCGACCGAGTTGACGGCGTCGACCGAGAAGGTGAGCGTGTTCGAGTTCGTCGCCGAGCCGTTGATGGTGCCGCTGGCACGGAGCGTCACGCTGCCCGCCGTGGCTCCGGTGACCGTGTCACTGGCGACGCCGGAGATGGCGGCGGAGCTGCCCAGGCCGGTGACGGAACCGGTGCCGGCCGTTCGGGCGAACGTGATGCTCGCGGTGCTGTCGGCGCCGCTCGTGACGATGTTGCCGGCGGAGTCCTCGACGGTGGCCGTGAGCTGTCGCGTGCTGCCGATCGGGAGGTCGGCCGTCGACCCGCTCAGCACGATCTGCGTGGCGGTGCCGAAGGTGGACGGCGAGAAGTTGGCGCTGGCCCCGGTCACGATGGGCGCGGCGGTCGTCGTCGCCGTGAGGGTGTAGTTCGTGCCCACGGTGCCCGCGAAGGTGCAGCCGGTGACGGTGAAGACACCCGACACGGCGGTCAGGCCGGAGCAGCTCGACAGGGTGCCGCCACTGGCGACCAGGGTGATCGTCTGGGAGGAGCTGGTGACCACGTTGCCCGCGGAGTCCTCGACGGCGATGACGGGCTGCGTGGCGAAGGCGGCGCCGGAGGCACCGGCGACGGGCTGGGTCGTGAACACCAGCTGCGTGGCCGTGCCGAAGGTGCTCGGCGAGAAGCCGGCGCTGGTGCCGGTCACCACCGGGGCGGATGTGGTCGTCGCCGTCAGGGTGTAGTTGGTTCCCACCGTCCCGGCGAACTTGCAGCCGGTGACGGTGACGACACCCGATGCGGCGGTCAGGCCGGAGCAATTCGAGAGGGTACCGCCGCTGGCGACCAGGGTGATGGTCTGCGAGGAGCTGGTGACCACGTTGCCGCCAGAGTCCTCGACCTTGACGACGGGCTGGGTGGTGAAGGCCGCGCCGGAGGCACCGGCGATGGGCTGCGTCGCGAACACCAGCTGCGTGGCGGTGCCGAAGGTGGTCGGCGAGAAGTTGGCGCTGATGCCCGAGACACTCACACCAGAGGTGGTCTGCGCTGTGAGGGTGTAGTTGGTGCCCACCAGGCCGGCGAACGTGCAGCTGGCCACGGTGAAGACACCGGACGAGGCCGTGAGCCCGGAGCAGTTCGACAGGCTGCCGCCGCTCGGAGTCAGGGACATCGTCTGCGCGGAGCTGGTGACCACGTTGCCGCCGGAGTCCTCGACCTTGACGACGGGCTGGGTCGTGAAGGCGGTCCCGGAGGCACCCGCGACGGGCGGGGTGGTGAACACCAGCTGCGTGGCGGTGCCGAAGGTGGTCGGGGAGAAGCTGTTGCTTGTGCCCGTCACGACCGGGGCGGATGTCGTGGTCGCCGTCAGGGTGTAGTTGGTGCCGACCTTGCCCGCGAACGTGCAGCCGCTGACACTGATGATGCCGGACGAGGCGGTCAGCCCCGAGCAGTTGGAGAGGGTGCCGCCGCTGGCGTTGAGGGTGATCGTCTGTCCCGAGCTGGTCACCACGTTGCCCGCGGAGTCCTCGATCGCGATGACCGGCTGGGTGGTGAAGGCGGCGCCCGAGGCACCCGCGGCGGGCTGGGCCGTGAAGACCAGCTGCGTGGCGGTGCCGGAGGTGGATGGCGAGAAGGTCGCGCTGACACCCGAGACGCTGACGCCGGAGGTGGTCTGAGCGGTGAGAGTGTAGTTGGTGCCGACGGTGCCCGCGAAGGTGCAGTTGGCAACCGTGTAGACACCGGACACCGCGGTCAGCCCGGAGCAGCTCGACAGGGCGCCGCCGCTCGGGGTCAGGGACATCGTCTGCGCCGAGCTGGTGACCACGTTGCCGCCGGAATCCTCGACCTTGACGACCGGCTGGGTGGCGAACGTCGCGCCGGACGCACCGGCGACGGGCTGGGTGCTGAAGACCAGCTGCGTGGCGGTGCCGAAGGTGGACGGCGAGAAGTTGCCGCTGACGCCCGAGACACTGACCCCGGAGGTCGTCTGAGCGGTGAGGGTGTAGTTGGTGCCCACCAGGCCGGCGAACTTGCAGCCGCCGACGGTGAACACACCGGAGGCAGCCGTGAGCCCGGAACAGTTCGACAGGGTGCCGCCACTCGGCGTCAGCGACATGGTCTGCGAGGAGCTGGTGACCACGTTGCCGCCGGAGTCCTCGACCTTGACGATCGGCTGGGTGGTGAATGCGGCGCCGGAGGCTCCCGCGACCGGTTGGGTGGTGAAGACCAGCTGCGTGGCGGTGCCGAAGGTGGTCGGGGAGAAGTTGTTGCTCGTGCCGGTCACGACCGGGGCGGACGTGGTCGTCGCCGTCAGCGTGTAGTTGGCGCCGACGGTCCCGGCGAACTTGCAGCCGCTGACGGTGAGGACGCCGGACACCGCGGTGAGCCCGGAGCAGTTGGAGAGGGTGCCACCGCTCGCGGCGAGGGTGATCGTCTGCGTGGAGCCGGTGACCACGTTCCCGGCCGAATCCTCCACCTTGATGATCGGCTGGGTGGCAAAGGCCGCGCCGGACGCACCGGCGACGGGCTGGGCGGTGAAGACCAGCTGCGTGGCGGTGCCAAACGTGGTCGGCGAGAAGTTGCCGCTCGTGCCCGTCACAACCGGGGCGGATGTCGTCGTGGCCGTGAGGGTGTAGTTCGTGCCCACCGTGCCCGCGAAGGTGCAGCCGCTGACGGTGAACACACCGGAGACGGCGGTGAGCCCGGAGCAGCTCGACAGGGTGCCGCCGCTGGCGTTGAGGGTGATCGTCTGCGTGGAGCTGGTCACCACGTTGCCTGCGGAGTCCTCGACCGCGATGACCGGCTGGGTGCTGAAGGCGGCGCCGGACGCCCCGGCGACGGGCTGGGTGGTGAAGGCCAGCTGCGTTGCGGTGCCGAAGGTGCTCGGCGAGAAGGTGGCGCTGGTGCCGGTCACGACGGGCGAGGATGTCGTGGTCGCGGTCAGCGTGTAGTTGGTGCCGACCACGCCGGCGAACTTGCAGCCGCTCACGGTGAAGACACCGGACACGGCTGTGAGCCCGGAGCAGTTGGTGAGGGTGCCGCCGCTGGCGTTGAGGGTGATCGTCTGTGCCGAGCTGGTGACCACGTTGCCGCCGGAGTCCTCGACCTTGATGACCGGCTGGGTGGTGAAGGCGGCACCGGACGCCCCGGCGACCGGCTGGGTGGTGAAGGCCAGCTGCGTGGCGGTGCCGAAGGTGCTCGGCGAGAAGTTGGCGCTGGTGCCGGTCACGACGGGCGAGGATGTCGTCGTCGCGGTCAGCGTGTAGTTGGTGCCGACCGTCCCGGCGAACGTGCAACCGCTCACGGTGATGACGCCGGCCGAGGCGGTGAGCCCTGCGCAGTTGGTGAGGGTGCCGCCGCTGGCGTTGAGGGTGATCGTCTGCGACGAGGTCGTGACCACGTCATTGGAGGAGTCCTCGACCTTGATGACCGGCTGCGTGGTCAGGGCGGCGCCCGAGGCGCCGGCGACGGGCTGCGTCGTGAAGACCAGCTGGGTGGCCACGCCGGACGTCACCGTGATCCCTTCGGACGCGAGGCTGCCGAGTGAGCCGACCGCGTACACCGTGTGGCCGCCCGCAGAGGTTCCGCTGGGAATCGAGATCGAGTCGGTCGTGCTGCCGCCGCTCGCGGGCACCGTGCCGGTCCCCAGGCTCGTGCAGGGGGTGACGTTGGTGTCCAGGCAGAACGTCACACCTTCGTTGTCGAAGTAGTTGCTGACTGTCGCGTTCGTGCTCCCGCCGCTGTCGGTGAAGGTCGTGGTCACCAACGACAGAGCGGGCGCGGGGACGGTGACTGTCACGCTGGGGGCGCTCGCCGGCCCGTTCCAGCTGTTGAGGTGCGGTGTGTCCGTGTAGGTCCAGTTGGTGGCGGAGCCGCCGCTCTCCGGTACGCCACTGTCGGTGCAGGCCGTGCTGACCACGCTGCTCGCGCACGAGCCGTGGAGCGTCGTGCTCAGAGCTTGCGGCGAGACGTTGCTCCGCGCGGCGGTGTAGCTGGTCGCGTTGGTCGCGGCCGACCAGCTCAGGGCCACGTCGCGGCCCGAGACGGTTGCGCCCGGCTGCTGTCCGCTGCCGACGCTTCCGGCGGTGAAGGTGTTGGTCTGGCCGGTTGGCGCGCTGACGAACACCGCGAGCGCGACGAGCACGGCCGCGAGGCCGCTCATGGCGACGCCGAGGGCGATGGTGCCCTTGATCGTCCAGCGGTGTACAGCGCGCCTGCTCATCGTCAGCTCCAGCTCACCGCCGAGCAGACGGCGCCCGCGCTGCAGCCGCTCAGGCTCTGGTGAGTCGACTGCGCCGCGTGCACGGTGAGGGCAATCGAGGCGGTGCCGCCCTGGTAGCTGCTGGGATTGCCTGCCGGCAGCGTCACGGCGGTCGAGAAGATGACGGGGCTGGACGAGCTGCTGAAGGGAGTCGTGCTGACCAGGAGGTCCAGCTGCTGGTAGCACGTGTAGCTGGAGTCGAAACCAGACCCGGCCGGACATGACGCCAGCGCCGATCCAAAGCTCGTGCTGGGCGTGACGTAGCTCACCGGCGAGCCCTGGTTGTCGCTGACGGTGATCTGCAGGTCGTTGGTGGCGTCACTGGGGTTGTACAGCGGGGTGGTGCCGGGCGACCCGGACTTGGTGGCGATCAGCACGTCGAGGCTGAGGTAGGCAGAGACACTTCCGCCGTACGTCGCCTGCAGGGTGCAGGCGGTGGGCGAGACGCCCGGCAGCAGGCCCGACACCGAGCAGGTGTGCGTAGCGCTCGTCGTCAGGGTCACCGTGCCCGCGGAGAAGGTGTTGGTCTCCGTCGCCGGCGCTGCGAAGAAGCGCGCCCAGACAACGGGTGTGGCCGCCAGCGCGATGCCCACGATGGCACCGATGAGGCACACCCTGAGCAGGGTGCGTCGCATCGACGACGGGGGCGGGGTCGTGGCGGTCAGCATTTCGGTCCTTCTGTCAGTGGTTGGCGGTGGAGTCCCGCTGGGAGGGGGACAGGCCGAGGCCTGCCCCCGCTCCCTGTGGCATGTCGAACGCGTCGAGATGCCTGCGGGCCATGGTGGTCAGGTCAGCTCCAGGTCAGCGTGCTGTCCGAAGAGCCGGGCGTGGTGCTGTCGGTCGGCTGGTTGGCAGCCTGGACGGCGTGTGCGGTGAGGATCACCTGGGCCGTCCCGCCCTGGTAGCCGTTGCCTGCGCTGCTCGGCAGGCTCCAGGTCACGGTGAAGGTGTGGTTGGTCGTGGAGCCACCCGCATCAGCCGTCGAGCTCACCAGCTCGTTGTCGAGCTCGTAGCACGTCGAGCCCGCAGGCGCACCGACACAGGTGGTGGCAACGGTCGGGACCGTGTACGACACCGCCTTGTCGTCCGTGATGGTCACCTGCAGGTCGTTGCTCGAGTCGGTCGGCTTGTAGAGGTTGGTGCCGCCGTGCGCGGTCCCGCCGCTGCCCGACGCCGTGGCGTGCTGCGTCTCGATGAGGACGTCGAGCCCGAGGAATGCGTCCAGCGAGCCGTTGTAGCTGGCCTTGAAGGTGCAGGCGCTGCCGTCGCCCGGTGCGATGTTGGTCGCCGTGCTGCAGACGCCCGTGGCATCGGACGACAGCGTGACGGTGCCGGCGGTGAAGTTGTTGCTCTCGCTCGCGGGAGTGCTCGAGAACAGGCCGAAGGTGGTCCCTGCGACCAGCATGCCCGCCGCAGCCACGGTGGTGATGCCCCCTGCAGTGAGCAGGAGTCGCTTCTTGCTCATGAAACCCATGTGATTGCCCCTTTTGTTGATTCCGATTGATGTCTGGTGAGGTTGTGGTTCCCCGCCCGTCGGGCGGGGGTGAGGTGAGTGGATGGCGAGGGAGTGCCTATGGCGGCGCCCTCCCTTCGCGGGGAGCGGGCGCGATGCCTGCCTTCATCGCGGCCCTCCCTTGCGGCCGGCACGGCGCGGCGCGGCGTCCTTCCCGGCTGGGTCGTCGACCGCCTTCGCCCAGTGGAAGAAGAGCCCGGAGATGAACCACAGAACGGGCGCCGCCAGGAGGAACGCCAGCGTCAGCGGCTGATGCAGCGCGTTGAGGACGTACCCCCCGCTGGGGATCCTGGTGTGGTAGACGCCGATGATCTGGCCGGGCGTCACCAGCGTGGTGTCCGGCGAGTTGTTGGCGTCGCCCTTGGTCTGGTAGGCGATCGCGCCGTTCACCGTCTGCACCGTCGCGATGCGGTGGGTGATCACCTTGGCGCCCGACTGGAAGCTGATGATCTGCCCGGCTTCCAGGTGGGCGGCGAGCGCCGCGCCGACGGGGTCGTCGATGACCAGGTCGCCGGTGCGGACCGCCGGCGACATCGACCCCGACAGCACCACCATCATCGGGTGGCCGAACACGGTGTACTCGCCGTCCTGGGAGAAGTGCGTGGCGACGGCGACCACGACGCCGACGCAGCCGATCATCACCGTCGCCACCGCCAGCGTGGTCCCGATCCAGTCGCCGACGCGACGGATCACCGCCCACGCGCTGCGGCGCGGCTTCACCGCGGTGGGTGCGAGGATGGCGTCGGAGCGTGCAACCATCGTCAGCTCCACTGGAAGGTGGCCGTGGCGGCGCACGGGTGGCCGATCGTCGACGTCGTGCAGCCGGCGGGCAGCGGGTTGGCGCCCGCCTGCACGGCCTGCGCGGTCAGGGTCACGGTGGCGTGGGCTCCCTGGTACGGGTTGCCCGCGATCGTGGGGAAGTGGGGCGTGACCGTCCAGGTGACGGCCTTGCCGGTGGTGAATGACAGGGTCGGCGTGCTGCCGCTGTACCAGGCCGCCAGCTCGTTGCTCGCCGTCCAGCAGGTGTAGGTCGCCGGGCACGGGCTGCCCGTCGCGCCGGCGCCGGTGGGCACGATGTAGGTGTTGTGCCCGTCGCTGATCGACAGGGTGAGCCCGGTCGAGTTCGAGCCGTCGTAGAGCGACTTGGCGCCGATCCCCTTCGCCGACTGCACCTGCACCGTCAGCGACATGTAGGCGGGCAGCGTGCCCGAGTAGGTGACGCCGAGGCTGCAGGTGTGCGATCCGGTGAGGTCGCCGGGCGCCAGGTTGGTGTAGCTGCATGCCGTCGTCACCGGGGTGCCGATGCTGACGCTGCCCAGGCTCGCCGACCCGCTCCCCGTCCCCGTCGCGGTGAGCAGGGCGTAGGCCACCCCGCCAAGCAGCGCGGCCGCTCCTGCGACCGCGCTGGCCAGCCCGAACCTCCGGAGCCGCCGGATGCGACGGGTGCCGACCTTCGTCGTGCCGTCGACCAAGGCGCTCATCAGAAGCTCCCTGCCACGCACTGTCCGGACCGGGTTCCGGACACGCTGTTGGGCTGCCCGCCGTTGCTGGGTGCGGGGTTGTTGGTCGAGCAGGCGAGGCCGCCGGTGACGGTGTTGTGCTCGATCTCAGGCGTCGCGTCCTGCCCGAACGGGCCCGTCCCCGTGTTCCCTGTGAACGTCGCGCCACCGGTGATCGAGTTGCCGCCGACCTCGAAGCTGCCCGTCCCGTTGCTGATGGTGATCCCGCCCTTGATGGTGTTGGCCGCGCAGGCGGGCGTGCCGTCGTCACCGGCGTCGCCGACCATCACGAAGCCCGACGCGTTGGAGATCGTCGCGCCGCCGCCGACGGTCGAGCCGCACAGCGTCAGCGCGCCGCCGTGGCTGGCGGTGAGCGACCCGTTGACCGTGGCGCCGTTGAGGTAGAGCGAGCCGCCGTTCGACACGGTGACCCCGCCGTTGACCTTGGCGCCGCTGCCGAGGCAGAGCGACTGGCCCGAGCCGACGGTGTAGCCGCCGCCCACCGAGGAGGTCACGCACGGCTGGCTGAAGCCGACCGCCTGGGTGAGGATGGTCGACGAGCTCGACGTGTAGTTGGTCGAGTCGGTTGGGGTGAAGGTGGCGAAGATGGGCAGCGAGCCGGGCGGCAGGCCCGAGGTGGTGAGTGAGGCCTGGTCGCTGTTGTTGACCGCCTGCGCGGGGCCGATCGCCACCGACGAGGTGCACGACGATGCCGCCGAGCCCGCCGCGAGGTTCGCCGGGTTGGTGCAGCGGTAGAAGGTCACCGAGCCGACCGCCGGGTTGGCGTCCGAGGGCGAGGCGGTGACGGTGGCCGTGAAGCTCGCCGGCTGGCCGAACATCGACGGGTTCGGCGACGACGTCAGCGTGGTCGAGGTGGCCGCGGTGTAGGTTGCGGAGGCCGTGTAGCTGAAGGGGAAGCTCGCCGTCTGGCACGCGACGCCGGCGGTGCGGGCGGCGACGATCGGCAGCGAGATGGTGGCGCTGCCGTCCGTGCTGCCGGTCTTCCTGCCGACCAGCTGCGGCAGCGGTGATCCGGAGATGGTCACCGCCGGCGGGTTGCCGGCGAACGACGACCCGTCGAGCGTGAGGTTGCTCACCGCCGAGCAGCCCGCCGGATCGGCGGTCACCGTCACGGTGAGCTGGGTCACCGTCATCTGGACGACCTGCGGGTTGTCGACGGTGAGCACCAGCGTCCCGCTCACGCCCGGCGCGAGGGTGGAGACGCTGCCGCTCAGCGAGAAGTCGCTGCCCGCAGCCAGGACGGCACCCGGGAAGTGCGCTGGGTTGGAGATGAAGGCGGGGGCGGTGAGCAGCAGCGTGCCGGCGGCGATCAGGCCCGTGCGGACGCGGCGCGACGTCGTACCGCTCACCCGTGCGCCTCGCAAGAATGCGCACGCATGCAATCACGGTGAAGGTGACGGAGCACAGCGCGGCCGAAGCCGGCATGCGCGCTGACAACGCACATCGTGGAGATGACTGCCCCTGCATGACCCGTCGCGGAAGTTCCCGGCCGTGACGGGCATCGGTTGACGTGTGGTTGACACTAGTGGGACACGGGTGAAGCGGCGACACCCATCCGGACGGGGTGGTCCCCCCCAAAATTGGTTGGGTCGGCGCCGCTGCGGCAGGGACCCCTCAAATTGGGGGGCCGAGCTCGCCCATACGGGTGTGGCGGCCGCCTGTGCACCCCTCTAGCCTCAGGTCACGACCCCCCACCGCGCTCCCCGTGTGCACGCAAAGGGTTGAGGAACGGCAGGACCCAGGAGTGTGCGGGTGCATGCAGTCGAACCCACCGAGTCTGAGATGGCGCTGAGGACACCAGAGCAGCAGCCGGCCACGCCCGTGTGGCGTCGGATCGGCGACATCCTGGTCGGCAACGGCGTCGTCGACGGCCGGCTCATCAAGCAGGCGCTCAAGCGGCAGAAGCGCGATCGCCGGCCGCTGGGGGAGCTGCTGCAGGAGCTGGGCGTGCGCGAGGCGGACGTCATCGCCGCCATCGGGACGCAGATCGGGCGGGCCGCGGTCGACCTCGACGACCTCAACCCCCAGCAGGAGGCGCTGGCCACTCTCGACGGCGCCACCGCGCGCCGGCTCAACGTCATCCCCGTCAGCATCGACGCGGCGAGCCGGATCCACTTCGCCACCTCGCGGCCCGGCGACGACGAGCTGATCGGCACGCTGCGGACGTTCACCGGCCACGACGTCACCATGCACCTGGCCGGTCGCAACGCCATCTACCGGGCGCTGGACCGCCATTACCCGGTGTTCGACCGGGTCTCGACGGCGGTCGAGGAGGCGATCAGCGGTCGCGTCGAGACGGCCGACCGGCAGGTGGTGACGCTTCAGGTCGACGCCCCGGTGGTCAAGATCGTCGACCTGCTGCTCACCCAGGGCCTTCGCGACCGCGCCTCCGACATCCACCTGGAGCCGCAGTCCGACCGTCTGCGCGTCCGCTACCGGATCGACGGTGTGCTGCACGACGTCCAGGACCTGCCGCGCGACCTGATCAGCCCGATCGCCTCGCGGCTGAAGATCCTGGCGCAGATGGACATCGTCGACCGCCACCGCGCCCAGGACGGCCAGATCGCGCTGCGCCTCGACGAGCGCAACATCGACATCCGCGTCGCCACCATGGAGACGATCTGGGGCGAGAAGGTCGTGCTCAGGCTGCTCGACCCCGACCAGTCACTGGTGTCGCTGGCGCGGCTGGGCCTCGACGAGACCGCCGAGAACACGCTCCGCCACCTGATCCAGTCACCCTACGGCCTCTGCGTCGTCAGCGGACCGACGGGCGCCGGCAAGACGACGACCCTGTACTCGCTGCTCAACGAGCTCGATCGCAACGTCCTCAACATCACCACCATCGAGGACCCCGTCGAGTACCAGTTCGCCGACATCAACCAGGTCCGCATCAACCGGCTCGCCGGCATGACCTTCGCCAACGGGCTCAAGGCGATCCTGCGGCAGGACCCGGACGTCATCCTGGTCGGCGAGGTGCGCGACGCGGAGACGGCGAGCATCGCCATCCAGGCGGCGCTCACCGGCCACCTCGTCCTGTGCTCGCTCCACGCGTCCGACACGGCGGGGGCGATCCACCGCTTCCTCGACATGGGCATCGAGTCGTTCCTGGTCGCCTCGGCGCTGATCGGCGTCGTCGCCCAGCGCCTGGTGCGGACCAACTGCCCCGAGTGCTCGGGGACCTACAACCCCAAGCCGGACGAGCTGGAGTTCTACCGCTCGGTGCGGGGACCGCAGGCTCATTTCCGCCCCACCTCGGGCGTGGGCTGCGTCCACTGCGGCGAGCGCGGCTTCTACGGACGCACCGGGGTCTTCGAGACGCTGCACTTCGACGACGACCTGCGGCAGCTCGTCGTCGAGAAGGCCACCCACGTGAAGTTGCGGCGCGCGGCTTTGGAGAAGGGGATGGTGCCGCTGCAGGAAGCCGCTGTGTCTCTCGTCGAGCGCGGCCAAACCACCGTGGCGGAAGCCATGCGCGCCGTCTACGTGATCTGAGGAACGGACGACCATGCAGGTGTACAAGTACAGGGCTCTGGCCGGCGACGGCTCCTACGTCGAGGGCGTGATGCAGGCGGCGCATCCTGAGGACGTGCGGGCCGCGCTGCTCGCCCGTGACCTCCGCGTGTCCACGGTGTCGGCGTCCGGCGCGAAGTGGTACGACTGGTTCAAGCTCCAGCCCAAGGTCAAGTCCCGCGACATCGTGCTGTTCTGCCGCCAGCTCGCATCCTTCGTCGCCGTCGGCGTCCCGGTCACGACCGCGATGCGCACCTTCGCGGAGGAGGCGCACAGCAAGCTGTTGCGCGAGACCTACGTCAACGTCGTCACCGAGCTGGAGCGCGGCATGCGCCTCAGCGACGCCTTCGCCAGCCATCCGCTGGTGTTCCCGACCATCGTCATCGACATGGTCCGCTCGGCGGAGGAGACCGGGGCGCTCGACAAGGTGCTCCGCCAGGCGGCACGCCACCTGGAGCGCGAGGCGGCCGCTCGCCAGCGGATTCGCGCCGCGATGACCTATCCGGCGATCATCGCCTCGCTGGCCATCGTCATCGCGGTGGGCATGGTGGTGTTCGTGCTGCCGAGGTTCAAGGATCTCTACGCGTCGCTCAACGTGAACACGCCGGGCATCCTCAACGGGCTGCTCAACCTCTCGGCCTTCATCACCGCCCACTACCTGTGGATCGGGTTGGGCGTCGTCGCCGCCATCCTGGCCGCGTGGTACGCACTCCGCCAGGATGCCGGGCGCCTCTTCATCGACCGGCTCGTGCTGCATCTCCCGCTCTTCTCGCCCCTGATCAAGACGATGACCACCGAGCGCTTCTGCCGGACCCTCGGCGACATGCTGGCCGCCGGTGTGCCGATGAGCCAGACCTACGGGGTCGTGCTCAGCAACGTGCACAACCGTGTGTACCGGCGCTCGCTGGCGGCGGTGGGCACCTCGATCGCGGCAGGTGAGGGTCTCTCCCATCCCCTCGCCACCACCAAGGTGTTCTCGCCGGCGGTGACGCAGCTCGTGCGGGTCGGCGAGGAGACCGGCACCCTGGACACGAACCTGATCCAGGCCGCCGACATGAACGAGGAAGAGCTCGACTATCGCATCAAGCGGCTGACGGGGATGCTCGAGCCCATGCTCATCGTCTTCGTCGGGCTTCTCGTCGGCTTCGTCGCGGTGACCATGGTCACCTCCATCTACTCGCTGGCCAACGGAGTGCATTGATGCACCGTCCGCGCCGCAGCCGGCACCGGAACGAGCGGGGGCTCACGCTCATCGAGATGATCGTGACCATCGCGATCATGACCGTGGCCATCGTGGGCATCGGCGGGTCGCTGGCGCAGAGCCAGAAGATCGCCGGCATCAGCCAGGACCAGGCGCAGCTCCAGGTCGCCATGCGGCAGCTCTCCGACTACGTCCGCGACTCGTCGGCGAGTGGCCTCACCTACAAGCTCTGCGCCAAGACCACGGACTACCCGTCCAGCAAGATGCCGGCCCTGCCCGCCACGGGTGTGACCTCGTGGGGCGTCTCGGCGGTCACGCTGTCCACGGCCGGGGCCCGCAACAGCGTTCCGGTGGCGCCCATTCAATATTGCGTCACCGCGAACACCTGCGACTCCACGCACACGTGTGACTGGGGTGTGCAGGAGCTCACGCTGTTCGTGGCCAACGGCAGCCGAACGCTGACGCGAACGATCTGGAAGAGCGCGTCATGACGAGGCTGCGAACGGCGCGGGCGGCGCGCACGCGACGCGCGGGTGAGCACGGTCTCACGCTCATCGAGCTCCTCGTCTCGGTGGCCATCCTGGGCATCATCGGGGGAGCCATCGGGACGATGTTCTCGGTGGGCTACGCGACGCTGCGGCCGGGCGGTCCCCAGACGCGCCTGCTCGCGTCGTACAACCTCTCGATCCTGGAAGAGGATCTGGGGCGGGACGGGGCACGCGCATCGTGCATCCAGGTTCCTCCGGGCGGTCCGACCAACCAGTTCGGAAGCTGCACCGCGAGCAAGTTCGGCCTGGTCTCGTGCCCGCTCAGCGATCTGTGCTTCGGCTGGCCCCAGGTCTCGGACTCGACGTGCCACGTCTCCGACTATGTGATCGGAAGCGGCGTGACCGCCAAGCGAACCGAGTATCAGGCGGGAGTCGTCAGCCCGCTCTCGCTCGTGTCTCTGACCAGCACCAACCCGGTCACTGTCGCCGTCGGAGCCGTCTCCACTGCCAAGCCGCCGGGCGAGGCGTACCTGTGGGTGCGCGCACTGACGGTCTCGATCACGTCCACGGGCGTGAGCAACCCGCCGTCGCAGACCCTGACGCTTCATCCCGTCGCCACCGACCCGGCCGGTCAGGCGGCGGCGATCACCAGCGGAGGCAGCCCATGCTGAGCAACAGGCCGTTCGCGCGGCGGAGCCGGGAGCATGGGCAGACGCTGATCATGGCGCTCGCCTTCGTCGCCTTCTTCGGTGTCGTGGTCGTCGCCATGCTGCGGGTGGCCGACGTGAGCAACCTGCAGCACGTCCGCACCGAGTCGACGGCGGTGACCGATTCGAGCGCCGAGGGGGGCGCCGCGCTGGCCGCGGCGGACGCGGGCCGGACCGACGTCTCCCTGATTTGCGCCGCGGGGAACACCGGCACGGTGACCATGCAGAACAACGACAAGGCCTCCTACACGGTGAACGGCTGCAACCCCGGCAGCTCCGGGGGGAGCGGTGGCACGGGGGGCACGGTGCCCGGCACCAACTGCATCCTCTGCGTGCTCAACCTCAACCCCTCGCCGACCAACCCGTCCAACGTCGTGCTCAACCTGAGCTGTGGCAACGGTTGCGGCACGGACCTCACCACCAGCGGCGGCGACATCTACGTCAACGGCAGCATCAGCAGTGGGAGCTCGATCACGGCGAATCCGACCGCCAGCACCCACATCCGCTTCCTCAACGGCGCGACCTACGCCGGCCGCTGCACGTGCTCGCCGGCCGCCACCAGCTTCGCCCCCGCGATCACCGATCCGCTGGCAACGGTGGGATCGACGTCCTACTTCGGCCCGCCGTCGCCGGCGGCGACCGGCAAGCCGACCATCAACACGGGCAGCGGTGCGAAGGCCTGCGGCACAGCGGGCACCGGCTCGTCGTGGAGCGCGGCCAACGGCTGCTCGGTCAGCCTCACCAGCGGGAACGTGACCGTCAGCGCCGGACTGTGGTCGTCCCTCGACATCAAGACGAACGCGAACGTGACGATGGCGACCGGCGTCTACGCCTTCACGGGACCGCTGACCCTGAGCGGCCAGGCGAACCTGACGGGGACCGCCGTGACGCTGTTCCTGACCTGCGCGGGCTACGGCCCGAGCGGGACGCTCTGCGCCGCCGGCACCAGCGGCGGCTCGATCAACCTCGGCGGCCAGGGCAGCGCCAACATCACCGCACCGGGGTCCGCCCAGTACACCCACACCATCGGTGGCCAGACCGAGAGCCTCTCGATCCTCGCCGACACGGGGCTCGTCGATCCGGACCTGAGCCAGTGCCCGGGCAACGGCAACAAGTGCGCATTCATCAGCCAGGGCCAGGGCGGGGGCATCTCCGGGAGCATCGATCTGCACGGTGCCGGGGCGTCCCTCGGCGGCAACGGCACCGCCACGATCACCGGGCGCCTGGTGGTGAACTCGCTGCAGATGCAGATCAGCGGGCACATCGGATCGGGCCTCTCGCTCTCAGGCAGCATCCCGGGCGTCAACACCGCGACGTGCGGCGTCTTCGATTCCGCTGTGAGCGGCACCACGGGTGCGACCAGCTCGACCGGGCGGGCGATCGTCCAGTCGCAATGCGGGACCGGGTCGCTGAGCGGCGTCGTGGCCTTCAACTACAAGCCGTGACCTCTCCACGTCCGTGCGCGACGCGTCGCGCGACCGAGGCCGAGCGCCGGCGCCAACGGGGGGCGTGAGAGACGGATCTACCCGGGGCCGACCCCATCTCCCAGACATCCATCAGAAGGAAAGCGGAACACCATCCGCCCAGAACAGCAGGAGCAAACGAACCATGGAACGACTGATCAACAGGGCAACGCGGCAGCGCCGCAACGGTGAGCAGGGCTTCACCCTCATCGAGCTGCTGGTCGTGATCGCGGTGCTCGCCATCCTGGCGGCCATCGTCATCTTCAACGTCACCGGTGTGACCAACCGCGGGTCGAGCTCAGCCTGCGTCACAGACCTCAAGAGCGTCCAGACGGCAAGCGACGCGTACAAGAACGACACGGGGAGCTACGCGCTTCTGGTCGACGGCGTCACGCTCGACTCGTCGAAGCTCGCGCCCACGTACCTGCACACGTGGCCGAGCGAAAAGACCTGGGCGATCAACGCCGGCGGAACGGTCACCACCACCTGCCCGTAACCCCCGACCCGCCATCGCACCTGAGAAGCGCCGGGTGTCTGTGGACGCCCCGGCTCCTCTCTGGGTCGCATTCACCGACCTTTCGTCAGATGGGAGAGACACCACCCATGGAACGGTTTGTCAACCGTGCACAGCGCCCGGGACGGCGGAGTGAATCGGGCTTCACCCTGATCGAGCTCCTGGTCGTCATCGCGGTGCTGGCCATCCTGGCCGCGATCGTCATCTTCAACGTCACCGGCGTGACCAACCGCGGCGCCAGCTCGGCCTGCGTGACCGATTTGAAGACGGTCCAGAGTGCGAGCGACGCCTACAAGGGCGACAAGGGCAGCTATGCCACCGCCGATGGTGCGGGTGGCGAGAACCTCGACTCGAGCAAGCTGGCGCCGGCCTACGTGCACACCTGGCCGGACGATGGCCAGACGTGGGCCATCGACGCCAGCGGGACAGTGACCAACACCTGCAGCTGAGTAGGCGGCAGCACAGGACTTCGGCAGGAGACCCGGCGAGCGGATCGCCGGGCTCCTGAGCCATCAGACATCAGGGGTGAAGTAGGAGCATGAATCCCCCGCGTTTCTGCCATGCTCGGTTCCGCCGGAGATCGGAGACGGGCTTTACTCTCATCGAACTTCTCGTCGTCATCGCCGTGCTGGCCATCCTGGCGGCGATCGTGGCCTTCAACGTCACCGGAGTGACCAATCGCGGCTCCAGCGCGGCGTGCAAGACCGACCTGGAGAGCGCCCAGTCGGCCGCCGACGCCTACCACTTCGCGAACGGCTCGTATGCCCCGGACCTGGACAGCCTCGTGCCGACCTATCTGCACTCGGCGCCGACCGACCTGGGCACCGTGAACATGAACTCCGATGGAGCCGGCACCGTGACCAGCTCCCTCTGTTCCTGAGTGGCGCGATGATCCACCGCCCGCGCGGCACCACTGTGGCGGGCGCCGCCGTGGTCGCCATGTACGTGGCGGCCTGGGGGCTGAGCCCGCTGGTGATGCGCGGCACCAGGACGGACCTCGACTTCTTCTTCTGGCCCGCAGCCCAGTCCGCGGCCCACGGGCATCTCCTCACCGTCTACTCGTTCCGCGGCGTCGACGCCTACCCCGACGCCAACGGCCCGCTCAGCGTCATCCTGCTGGCTCCGCTGGCCGCGATCGCGAACGCACTCGGGTGGACGGACCCACGAGTCGCCGCCGGGATGGTGGGGGTGCTCGCGGCGGGTCTGGCGCTCCTGGCCGCTCGCGAGGCCGTCGGGATCATCAGGACCGTGCGTGGCGAGCTGGAGTGGCCGCTGGCAGCGTATGCGGCCTTCCTCCTCGCTCCCGTGCTCTGGATCGCGGTGGCCGGCTTCGGCCACGTCGAGCAGGTGATCGAGACCTATCTGCTGCTCGTCGCCGTGCGGATGGTGCTGCAGCGACGCGACGGGCGGGCCGGGGTTGCCTTCGGACTCGCCCTGCTGGCTCGCACGGCGGCGCTGGCGTGTGCGGTGCCGCTCGTCCTGGCAGCGTGGGGGAGAGGTGCACGCAGCGGCATGCGAGTCGCCGCCTCGGCGCTGGGCGTCGGCGGCGCCGTGCTGGCTCCGTTCCTCGTCGTCGACGGCGCCAACGTCGTCCACTCACTCGTCACCTACCGCGGCCAGCTGCCCATCGGGGGCGGCTCGGTCTGGGTGACGCTCTATCGCAGCTCGCTGGCGACGATCGTCGAGCACGGCGACGCATGGCTCAGCCTGGCGGTCGCGGTGGTGGTGTGCACCCTCGTCGTCCGGCGGCGCCCCACCACGGCCGCCACCCCGGCGGGCCTGGTCGGACTTCTGTGCATCGCCGCCGCCTGCTTCCCCATGCTGGCGAAGACGGTGCATTCCTACTACCTGTTCGAGCCGTACGTCTTCGGCGCCGTCTGGTGGCTCGGCCGGCCCGGCAGCGCGCTCACTTGGCGCGCCGCCGTGCCCGCGCTCCTCACCGTCGACACCTTCCTCGCCGAATGGTCGGTCACCCTCCCGCTGAGCGGCCTCGGCGTCGTGGAGGGCGTCGCCTCGAGCCTCATCCTGGCTGCGGTGGTCGCCCTAGTGGCGACCGACCTGCTCAGGACTCAGGGCAGCAGCGTCCGCAGCTCCACGAGATTGGCGTTGACGTCGAGCAGGATGGTCACCGCCAGCGCGCCGGCGAACACCAACCCGACGCGGCGCGGCAGCCAGGTCAACCCGTAGAGGATCACCCCCAGCACGGCGAGCTTGAACGCCCACAGCGCGTCCATCCCCGCCGCCCGGTAGATCGTCCGTGCCACGGGGTTGCGCTCGTGCAGCCCGTTGGCCAGCGCGATCGAGGTGGTGACGCAGTCCGCCACCGAGCCCAGCACGTAGACCCACCACGCCAGGGCGAAGGCGGGGTTGGCCAGGAGGTCCCGCAGGCGGACATGCTGCAGGGAGTGAACCCGAGACGGCCCGGCACGGCTCACCGGCACAGACTCCCGAACACCCGCCACCAAGCCCCAACAGGGCTCAAGCCTACCGCGCCGGGTCGGTCTGTCCGCGTTTCGCCCTCGGCGCAGGCTCCGACGAGGGATGCTCCGCGTTCCACAGTGCTTGGGCGATGCGCTGCTGCGTCTGCCCGTCGACGGGTTCGGGCGGCGCCGGCCGCTTCAGCTCCGACGGGTAGAGCGACACCGCCACCGCGTCCTCGTACTCGACCACGCCCGCGTTGATCAGGTAGTTGAGCGACGTCTCCAGGGTCTGCATCCCGTCCTTCGCCGACGTCGAGATGACGTTGCGCAGCTGGGCGCTCTTCGACTCCCGGATCAGGTTGCGCACGGGGTGGGTCGCCACCAGCACCTCGAAGGCCGCGGTCAGCCCGCCCCCCTTCTTGGGGAGGAGCTGCTGGTAGAGGATCGCCTGCAGCGACGCCGCCAGCTGCACCCGGATCTGCTGCTGCTGGCTGGCCGGGAAGACGTCGACCATGCGGTCGACGCTCTGCGAGGTGTCGTTGGTGTGCAGGGTCCCGAAGACCAGGTGCCCCGTCTCCGCGATGGTCAGCGCCATGCGGATCGACTCCAGGTCGCGCAGCTCGCCGACCAGCAGGACGTCGGGGTCCTCGCGGAGGGCGGCGCGCAGGGCGCTCTCGAAGTCGGGGGTGTCCACGCCCACCTCGCGCTGGTCGACGATGCAGCGCTGGTTGGTGTGGAGGTACTCGATGGGGTCCTCGACGGTGATGACGTGCTGGGCCCGCGAGCGGTTGATCCAGTCGATCATCGAGGCCTGGGTGGTCGACTTGCCGGCTCCGGTGGGGCCCGTCATCAGGATGAGTCCGCGCGGCAGCTCGACGAGGCGCTCGGCGATCGGGGGAAGCCGCAGCTCCGAGAAGGTCGGGATGGTCTGCGGGATGGCGCGCAGGGCGATGGCCAGCGAGTTGCGCTGCTTGAAGGCGTTGCCGCGGATGCGGCCGCGGTCGTTCCACTGGAACGAGAAGTCGACCGCGCCCTTCTCCTCGAGGGTCATCCTGGCTGCGTCGTTGACCAGCTGGTTGCAGAGCGACTCGGTCTCGGCGGGGGTGAGCACCCGCGAGGTGGCGGGCGCGAGGTGGCCGTCGATGCGCAGCGACGGAGGCGCGCCGGCACTCAGGTGCAGGTCGGTCGCCCCCTGGTCGAAGAGCGCGTCGAGGAGGGGTTCGATACGGAGATGGCTGTCCGGGAGAGACACGGAGGTCGATTGAACCACACCCCGGAAGACTTCACATATGGGCCGAATGTCACAATTCGCGAAGGAATAGTTGGGTGGAAACGGCACTGATTGCGCTCCTCGGGGCAGCTCTCGGAGGCACCCTCGCCTCCTACTTCGGAGTGGTGGCCGATCGGGGCTGGGCGGCCTCGCTGTCGGGCCGCTCCCGCTGCGACGGGTGCGGTCGGACCCTCCGTTGGTTCGAGCTGGTGCCGCTGCTCAGCTTCCTGGCGCTGGGCGGGCGATGCCGCACCTGCGGGGCGGTGCTGCCCCGCATCCACCTCCTCCGCGAGACGCTCGGCGTCGCCCTCGGCGCCGGGGCGGGGGCGGCGATCGGGCTCGCCCTGGGCCGCTGACCGCGCCGCCCACCCCGTAGACTGGCGCGGCCATGCGACCCGACGGACGGCGCCCCGACGAGCTGCGCCCCATCACCATCGAGACCGGCGCGGTGCCCTACGCCGAGGGGAGCGCCCTGGTCTGCTTCGGCGACACCCGGGTGCTCTGCGCCGCCAGCGTCGAGGAGCGCGTCCCGCCCTACCGCAAGGGGACGGGCTCGGGCTGGATCACCGCCGAGTACTCGATGCTGCCCCGCAGCACCCAGGTGCGAACCGAGCGGGAGGCGCGCCGCGGGCGCATCGACGGGCGGGCGTCGGAGATCCAGCGCCTCATCGGCCGCTCCCTGCGCGCCGCCGCCGACATGGAGGCGATGGGCGAGCGGACGATCATCGTCGACTGCGACGTCCTCCAGGCCGACGGCGGGACCCGCACCGCCTCCATCACCGGGGGCTTCGTCGCCCTGGCCCTGGCGCTGGAACGGGTCAAGGAGGCGGGCCTGATCCGGCGCGAGCCGCTCCGCCGCGCCGTGGCGGCGGTGAGCGTGGGCATCGTCGGCGGCCAGCCCCGGCTCGACCTCAACTACCTCGAGGACTCCGCGGCCCACACCGACATGAACTGCGTCGCCGCCGACGACGGCCGCTTCATCGAGCTGCAGGGCACCGCCGAGCAGGAGCCCTTCAGCCGCGAGGAGATGGACCAGCTGCTCCGGCTCGCCGACAAGGGCCTGGGCGAGCTCTTCGCCGCACAGCGGGCGGCGCTGAAGCGCTGACGGCGCTGGTCGTCGCCACCCGCAACCGCGGCAAGCTGGCCGAGCTCCAGCGGCTGCTGGGTGAGGGGGTCGAGCTGCGCAGCCTCGACGACGTCGGGGTGAGCGAGGACCTGGCCGAGCCGGGGACCACCTACGAGGAGAACGCGCGCGCCAAGGCGGAGCGGGTGCGCGACCTCACCGGCATGCCGGCGCTGGCCGACGACAGCGGCATCGAGGTCCCGGCGCTGGGCGGCTGGCCCGGCCCGCGCTCGGCGCGCTGGGTGGGGGCGGCGGGGCACGCGGGTGACCGCGACCGCCTGCTCGGGCTGCTCGCCCGGGTGGCGGCCGAGTCGCCGCACGACCGGCGGGCGCGGTACGTGGCGGCGGTGGCGCTGGCCCGGCCCGGGGCGCCGACGGTGGTCGCCCACGGCACGTGCGAGGGCGTGCTGGTCGACACACCCCGGGGCGAGCGCGGCTTCGGCTACGACCCCGCCTTCCTCAGCGACGACCTCGGGGTCGTCTTCGGCGAGGCCGCCGACGCCCTCAAGGACTCCGTCTCCCACCGCGCCCGCGCGCTGCGGGCCCTGCTGGCCACGGGCGCGCTCGACGCAATCTCCGGGGGCCCGGCCTCGTCATAACCCTTGGCAGAGGGGGTGGAGCAGGGACGGAGCTCGGAGGCTGGAGCAGATGCAGGCACGCCGGTTCGCGGCCGTCGCGGCCACCGTGGTGGGGATCGTGGGCACGGCCACGGCGGCGACGCCGGCGGTGCGGGCCGACGACGGCGCGACGATCTCCCGGCCGGGGCCGGCCATCCTCTACGAGGAGCCCTCGGTCGCCCCGCAGCTCACCAACACGGCGCCCTGGAGCGCCAGGCCGCTGCTCGTCTCCGGCGCCCACGCCTATGAGCACGGCGAGTTCCTCTACCAGGACTTCCTCTACGACGACTCCGGGGCCAACGGCAACCTGAACGACCCCAACGACAAGCATCCGCAGGCCGACCTCTTCTCGCTGCGCACCGGGACCTATACGTACCCCGGCGACCCGAGGTACCAGGGCAACGCCGCCGACCTCGTCGAGCTGCGCGTCAAGCCGCTCGACGGCGCGACGGCGTTCCGCATCACCCTGACCGAGCTGAGTGACCCCGCTCTCGTGGCGGCGACGATCGGCATCGGCACGCCGTCCTCCGCGTCGAAGCCGGCGCCCGACGGCGCCAACGTCTCCATGCCTGCCGACCACTTCCTCACCGTCCACGGCGGCAGCGCGGACCTCGACGGCGCCGCCGTTCCGGTCAGCGTCGACACCAACCGGGCGCAGATCACGGTGCAGGTGCCGCACTCGCAGTGGAATCCGGGCACCTCGGTGGTGCGCCTCAGCGCCGGCGTCGGGCTCTGGGACGCGGCCAACGCGAAGTACCTGCTGCCCGCGCAGGCGTCGAGCGCCACCACGCCGGGCGGCGCGGGCACGCTGAGCACGCCCGCCGGGTTCTTCAACGTCGCCTTCCGCGAGACCGAGAAGCCGGCGACGCTCTCCTACGCGTCGCGGCCGGGCCCGCCGTCGTCGTGCATGTGGCGCGAGTGCAGCCAGGCGTCGGCGCTGGCGGCCAACGACATCAGCGCCTTCCACGACGACGTCGACTTCGCCAAGCTGGCCGCCGGCAGCACCGACATGAGCGGAGTGCCGGTCACCGGACCCATCGACCGGATCTTCTCGTCCCACTTCGACTTCGGCGGCGGCGTCACCTACGCCAACACGGCGTCGCAGGTCAACCCCGCCGGCTACAAGGGCGAGTACCAGGGCAGGCTGCAGCCCTACAACCTCTACGTCCCGAGCGGGTTCCAGCCGGGGAAGGCCTACCCGCTCACCCTGCAGATGCACGCGCTGTCGGCCAACTACAACCAGTACTTCGGCAGCAACAACCAGAGCGAGTTCGGCGAGCGCGCGGGCGGGACCCTCGTCGCCACCACCGAGGCGCGCGGCCCCGACGGCTGGTACTACGACGCCGCGGAGGCGGACGTCTTCGAGATGTGGAACGACATCGCCCACCACTACCGCCTCGACCCGACGCGGACGGTGGCCACCGGCTACTCCATGGGCGGCTACGGGACGTACAAGCTGAGCACGCAGTTCCCCGACCTGTTCGCCAGGGACTTCGTCACCGTGGGGCCGCCCGCCGACGGGATCTGGACCGGGCCGCCCGGCGTCGTCCCGGCCACCGGCGGCGACCAGACCAACACGTACTTCATGCTCGGCTCGCTGCGCAACGTGCCCATCCTCATCTGGCACGGCACCAACGACGAGCTGGTGCCCGCCGACGGCCCGCAGCTGGTGGCGCAGCAGCTCGACAGCCTGAACTACCGCTACGAGAAGGACACCTTCCCGGGCTACGACCACTTCGCCTTCGGCTTCTTCGACAACTACACCTGGCCGGCGCAGTTCCTCGACGGCGCCACCATCGACCCCAACCCGGCCCACGTCACCTACGTGGTCAACCCCACGATGGACTTCAGCGACGTCAACCTCAAGGCCGACCACGCCTACTGGCTGAGCGGCGTCACGGTGCGCGACCCGGGCCAGGTCCGCGGCACCATCGACGTGCGCAGCGAGGGCTTCTGCGCCGGCGACGCGCCGGCGAGCAGCACCCAGTTCGGGGCAGGCGTGGCCGCAACTCCCTACACCCGCCAGTACAAGACGTGGGGTGACGCACCCGCGGCGCCCTGCGCCGACACCCTCGACGTCAGCTCCACCAACGTCTCCAGGGTGGTCGTCGACGCCGAGCGGGCGCGGGTCGACTGCAACGCCAAGGTCAACCTCGCGTCGGGCAGCGACCCGGTGGACGTGGTCATCGTCAACGGCGACGGCGAGCCCTGCGGCGGGGTGCAGGCGGCCGCCGTCGGAGGCGCCACCGTCACCGGCGTGGCCGCGGCGACCTCGACGCTGCCCGACACGTCCGCACCGGGCGGCTCGGCCGGTGCCGCCGGTTTGCTGGCGATCGGCGCCGGCGGGCTGCTCCGCCTCCGCCGCCGGGGTCGTCGCGCCTAGCGCCTAGACCTTGCCGAAGGCGGGGATGGCGGCCCCGCTGACCACGGCTGCCTCGTCACCGAGCAGCCAGGCGATGGTGGCGGCCACCTCGGCCGGCTGCGGCCAGCGGCTGTGGTCGGCGTTGGGCATGGCGAAGCGGTTGGCCGGGGTGTCCATGATGCTGGGGAGCACGGCGTTCACGGTGATGTCGTGCTCGCGCAACTCCAGGGCCATCACCTCGGTGAGGCGCAGCAGCCCGGTCTTGGCGACCTGGTAGGCGGCCTGCCCGGCGGCGACGTCGACGGCGGCGCGGCTCGCCACGTTGACGATCCGCCCGCCCTGGGCCTGCTCGATCATCGCCCGCGCCGCGGTGCGGGCCAGGCGCCAGGGGCCGAGGAGGTCGAGCTCGAGGATGTCGGTCATCTCGTCGTCGTCGATGCGGTGCGCCTCGCCGCCGGCGTAGCCACCGGAGGCGTTGACCAGCGCCCGCCAGGGGCCGACGGCGCGCACCGCCTCGGCCACGCCCTCCACCTCGGCGGGGACGCGCAGGTCGCAGGCGACCACGACGGCGGCGGCGGGCAGCTCGGCGTCCTGGGGGCGGCGCACCGGCACCACCACCGGCCAGCCGTCGGCGAGCAGCCGCTCGACCACCGCCCGTCCCAGTGCCCCCGCGCCACCCCCGACCACCGCCACCCCGCGCGCTGCGTCCCCGGCCACCGCTCACCTCCTACCGCGTCGATCCAGCGCCGGGCGACAGGGTGCCGGGCGCACGGCCTCAGAGTATGGTTCCCGCCGTGGGCTTGAGGCAGGACTGCTGGTGCGGACGGGCCTGGCAGCCGGGCGAGACGGAGTGCCCGCAGTGCGGCCGCCGCCGCGTCCCGTGGTCGACGCCGGGCTACAGCCCGCCGCCCCAGGGCTGGCACGGCGACGTCTGGGGCGGCCCGCGCTCGGTGCCGCTGCCCCAGCCGGTGGTGGCGCCCGTCGCGGTGCGGCCGCGCCGGTGGCTGCTCCCCGCGCTGGTGGCCCTGCTCGTCCTGGTGCTGGTCGTGCCGCTGGTGGCCGGCTACCGCTCGGCGACGGTGGGCAGCGACCAGATCGCCCGCCAGCTCCCCCAGTCGCTGACCGCGCCGACCGCCACCGCCACGGCGCAGCCGCTCGCCGACGTGGCCAACGCGGCGCTCAGCCGGGTGGTGACCATCGAGACCCAGACCCCCGACCACCAGGAGCTGGGCACCGGCTGGCTGCTCGACACCAAGGGCGACTTCGTGACCAACGCCCATGTCGTCGAGGGCGCCCTCAGCGTGCGCATCCGCGACCGCCGCAACGCCACCCACGTGGGCGCGATCATGGGCGTCGACCACGGCCAGGACATCGCCGTGGTGCGCTCGCTCGACGGCTTCCAGGGCCAGCCGCTGCCGCTCTCGGCGCAGACCGACCCGCCGGTGCCGTCCGACGTCGTGGTGCTCGCCTCCGGGCGGGCCACCGGCCACGACCAGACCGCGACGATCGAGACCATCGCCCGCCTGCACCAGGACGTGCCGGTGCGGGGCAACAGCGAGATCGACCCCAGCGACACCTCGACGGTGCTCTACCACGACATGATCGCCATGCGCGGCAACCAGGTCTTCCCCGGCAACAGCGGGGGGCCGGTGATGGACGCCTACGGCAAGGTGATCGGCATCGTCACCCTGGCCAGCAAGTCGACCCCGCAGGCCTATGCCATCCCGGTCGGGCGGGTCAGCGTGGAGCTCTTCGGGTTCGCGGCGCGGCCCACCTCGTAGGCCCTCGGCCCGCCCGTAGAATCCCTCAGGACACGGCGGGTTTGGCGGCCCGCCCGGAAACCCATACTGGTACAGCGGGCCACCGGCCTGCCCTTCTCAACGAGGATCTCCTCACAGTGGACGAGCGCACCTACGACATCGCCATCATCGGCGGCGGCCCGGCCGGGCTGACCGCCGCTCTCTACGCGGGGCGCAGCAAGGTCCGCACCGTCCTGCTGGAGGGCAAGGCCCCGGGAGGCCAGCTCCTCAACACCGAGCTGATCGAGGACTACCCGGGCTTCAGGTCGATCACCGGCGGCGACCTGGCCGTGAGCATGACCGAGCAGGCCACCCACTTCGGCGCCGACCTGGTCATCGCCCAGGTCAACCGCATCCGCGTCGAGCCCGACGGCATGAAGGTCATCGAGACCGACGAGGGCGAGTGGCGCGCACCGGCCGTGATCGTCACCGCGGGCGGCAACCCGCGCAAGCTGGGCACCCCGGGCGAGGAGGAGTTCGCGGGGCGCGGCGTCTCCTACTGCGCGGTCTGCGACGGCGCCTTCTTCCAGGGCGAGCACCTCGCCGTCATCGGCGGCGGCGACGCGGCCATCGAGGAGGGCATCTTCCTGACGCGCTACGCCTCCAGGGTGTCGATCATCCACCGGCGCGAGGAGTTCCGCGCCCAGCCCATCCTCCTCGAGGAGGCGCGCAGCAACCCCAAGATCGAGTTCGTCCTCAACACCGTCGTCGACTCCATCGAAGGCGAGGGACGGGTGACGCACATGAAGCTGCGCAACCTCGTCACCGGCGAACGCAGCGACTTCAGCGTCGGCGGCGTGTTCATCTTCATCGGCTTCATCCCCAACACGCAGCTGCTCGACACCCACGTCGACCACGACGCAGGCGGCTACTACACCACCGACCCGATGACCATGGAGACCAGCGTCCCCGGCGTCTTCGCCGCGGGCGACGTGCGCTCGCAGCTGACGCGCCAGGTGACCACGGCCGTCGGCGACGCCACCACCGCCACCATCGCCGCGTCGAAGTGGGTGGAGGAGTGGCACAAGGGACAGGGCGTGGCGCGCGCGGAGAAGGGACTCGAGGTCCTGGAGCACGCGGCCGAAGAGGGCGGCTGGGTCGCGTGAGCGGCAGCATCGTCACGCGCGGGGGCGACTCCGGCGAGACGTCGCTGCTCTACGGCGGCCGAGTGCCCAAGGACGACCTGCACACCGAGGCGTACGGCGCGCTCGACGAAGCCATCAGCGCACTGGGCCTGGCGCGCGCGTCGGTGGCGGCGTCCGATGCCGCATTCGCCACGCGGCTCCTGGAGCTGCAGCGCGAGCTGTTCACCGTCGGCGCCGAGCTGGCCACCGGCCGCGGCGAGCGGCACCTGCTGGAGAAGCACTTCGCGGTGGTGAGCGCGTCGATGGTCGACGCGTTGGAGCGCGAGGTGCACGACCTGGAGGCGAGCGTGCCGCTGCCCAAGGCATTCGTCATCCCAGGCGGCACCGTCCCCGCCGCCGCCATCGACATGGCGCGCACCTTCGTCCGCCGCGCCGAGCGCCGCGCCGTCGCCCTGCAGCGCGCCGGCGAGCTGGAGAACGCCGAGGTGCTGCGCTATCTCAACCGGTGCAGCGACCTGCTCTTCATGCTGGCCCGCCAGGCCGAGCACGGCGCGACGACGCAGAAGTAGCCGCGGCTACTGCAGCAGGCGGGCGGCCTGCAGGGCGAGCCAGAGGCGGTGGCGCTGCCCCGGGTCGTCGAGGTCGACGCCGAGCAGGTCGCGGAGGCGCTGCACCCGGTAGACGACGGTGTGGCGGTGGATGCCGAGCTGGGCGGCGGCCTCGTTGACCCCGCGGGTGCAGACCAGCGCCTCCAGGGTGTCGAGCAGCATCGCCGAGCGGGCGCCCCCCCCTCGCAGGACGGGGCCGAGCACGTGGTCGACGTGGGCACGGAGCTCCTCGGGGTCTCCGCCCATGGCGGCGAAGATGCCCAGCTCGCGCTCGTCGTGGACCAGGACGTCGGGGTCGAGCCGGGCGCCGACGGCCAGCGCCTGGCGGGCCCGGCGGGCGGCGCCGGCGATGTCCTCCAGCCGCTGGGCCACCGGGCCGGCGCCGATGCGCAGGGGCACGGCGCCGTCCTCGGGGGAACCGCCGGCCGCCAGGCGGGCGCGGTGCATCGCCCGGGCGCCGTCCCGGGCCAGGCGGGGGAGGTCGGCGCCGGCGCGGACCAGGGCGATCCAGGTGCCGGGCTCGTCGCCCACCAGCAGGACGCCGGCGCCGCGCCAGGCCTCGTCGAGCACGGGCTCCGCGTCGACGCCGGCCGGCGCCCAGCAGGCGAGGACGCGATAGGGCGGGGCGAGCTCGAGCCCCAGCGTGGCGGCGAGGCGGCGCACCTCGCCGGCGACGTCGCCGACCAGCAGGCGCTGCAGAACCTGGTTGCGGTCGCGGTCGCGCTGGCGCATGAGGCGCTCGCGGGTCTCCAGGTAGGCGCGGCCGACCGCGCCGGAGATCTGGTCGAGGTAGTCGAGCACCTGCTCGGAGACGGCCAGCACGGTGGCGGGCTCCAGCTCGCCGACGCGGCTGGCCTCGCCGATCACCTCGTGCCACACCACGCGCGCCGCCAGCCGGTAGGCGCTGAGCAGCACCTCCAGGGGAACGCCCATCTCCGCCTGCCGCTCGCCGGCGCGGCCGAGGCGGGCCAGCTCGGCGGTGCTGTGGCGGCGCTGGTCGTGGAGCTGCTGGACCAGCGCCTCGACCCCGTCTCGGCAGGCGCGCAGCACGCTGCGCAGGTAGGGCCGGCTGCCGAAGCCGGTGGGCAGCTCGACCTCGCTGGCCAGGTGGCGCGCCAGCACGCGGGCCATGCGGTCGACCTGGCCGAGCAGCCGCTCGGTGATCTCGGGCGGCAGCGCGGCGGGCGGCGTCGGCGCGGTCAGGGCGGCGGGTTCGGGCCGGGGGCGGGCGGCGGCCATGTGCACCCTCGATGGTAGGCCATCGTGGCCAAGAAAGCGGGGCCGCGTCCGTGCGCGCGGGCCGATGTATTGGACAGGACGGCTCAGCCAGAATGGCCTCATGCTGTACGACGAGCTCTTCGACCGGCTGGAGCGAGCCCGCTGGGAGCTGCGCACCGAGTTCGCCTTCGACCGAATCGACCGCTCCCTGCTCAGCGAGCAGTGGATCAGCGACCTCCGCAACATCTGCCTCACCGAGCTGAGCGCGCTCTACGCCACCGAGATGTTCCTGCGCGACTTCTACGCGGACATCGACTTCTGCAGCTTCGTCTCCATCTGGTTCTACGAGGAGATGAAGCACCACCTCACCCTGCGCCGCTACCTGGAGGCGGTGGGCGAGGAGTTCGACGAGGCCGAGCTGCCCCGGCTGCGGCTCACCTTCGCCGAGGGGCCGGCGATCGAGACGCTGACGATGCACTTCGTCGGCGAGCATCGCCTCGGCCACTGGTACACCGCCTTCAGCGAGCAGAGCCCCGAGCCTGTGCTCGGGCAGGTGTTCAAGACGCTCGCCGCCGACGAGCTGCGCCACGCCGCCTGCTACGCCAAGTACCTGCGCCGGGCGGTGGAGCGGAAGCCCGAGGTGCTGCCCGCCATCCTGAGGATGGCCCTCTGGATGCTGCGCTCGACCAACGAGGCGCCCAAGCACCCGACGACGATCACCGACCCCGCCGTGGTCGACCTGCTGGAGCAGCCGGACTACATCCCCCGGATGCTCGACGTCTACCTCCCCGGGCGCGACCACGAGGCCCCGGTGCAGCGCCGCGTCCTGGCGCTGATGTCCGAGCTGAGCGGGACGCGGATCGAGTCGATACGGGAGCTGCTGCCGGTCATCCGCGCCCACGAGGCCCAGCCCGCGGCGTAGAGGCATATTGCCGACGCGTCCGTTGTTTTCGTTGTCTCTGCTTTACGTGTGTTGCGTTCAGTCGCAAGCTGAGCGCAAGCCGTCCGTTGAGATCAATGAGGGAACCGGGTTGGGTTCCACCAGCGGAAGGGAATTTCTCTATGTATCGACGCGTCGGACGTATCAGGTTTCTTCTGGCATCATTGGCGGTGAGTGCTGGGGCATTTGTTGGAGCGATCGTGTCGGGTTCTGTTACTCAAGTATCCGCCGCGGGCTGTACCCCGAGCCAAACGGTATGCGCAGACATGGGAACGCCGTGGGTCTACGTCGGTCCCGGTGTCGTCTGTGTTGGTTACACACCCGGAAGTGGCAACGTATACGTCGATGGGTTCGGCACGAGCGTCGGCGGTATCTACTTCCGGCCCGACCCCCTCTGCGCCTGAATACGGTTGAGCGCGGATACCCTACACGTGCGTGTGTGACTCCGCGGTAGCTTCCTAGGACTGACACAACGCCCCGAGCGTGCATCGGCCGGCTTTCGGCGCCCGCCTATAATCGCTCTCCTGATGCCCGAGAGCGACTTCGTCCGCGTCCGCGCCACCGCCCGGGGACGCGTCCAGATGGTGGGCTACCGCGCCTTCGTGCAGCGCCACGCCCAGGACCTGGGCATCCGCGGCGAGGTCTCCAACCGCCCCGACGGCAGCGTCGAGGCGCTGATGGAGGGCCCGCGCCCGGCGGTGGAGCGCCTGCTCGACCTGATGCGCGAGGGCCCGATGCACGCGCGCGTCAGCGCCGTCGACGTGCGCGAGGAACCGGCGGCGCACCGCACCCTGCCCGACCACATGCGGGTGACCTCGTGACCATGCGCATCGCCGACCGCATGTCGGTGCTCGGCACCGAGGGCGCCTTCGAGGTGCTGGCTCGCGCCCGGGCGCTGGAGGCGCAGGGGCGCGACATCGTCCACCTGGAGATCGGCGAGCCCGACTTCCCCACGCCGGACAACATCGTCGAGGCCGCGTATGCGGCGATCCGCAATGGTTCGACGCACTACACGCCGGCCAGCGGCATCATGGAGGCGCGCGAGGCGGTGGCGCGCTACGTGCACCGGTGGACCGGCGCCAGCCCGCAGGCGCAGCAGGTGGTGATGGTCCCGGGCAGCAAGAACGTGCTGCACTTCGCCCTGCTCTCGCTGATCGAGCCGGGCGACGAGGTGATCTACCCCGACCCCGGTTACCCGATCTACCACTCGCTGACCCAGTTCGTCGGCGCCAGGCCCGTGCCCATCCCCATCCGCGAGTCGAACCAGTTCCGGCTCGACGTCGAGGAGCTGCGCTCGCTGGTCACCGACCGCACCCGCATGCTCATCGTCAACACCCCGGCCAATCCCACCGGCGGCGCGCTGACGCGCTCCGACTGCGAGGCGGTGGCGGAGCTGGCGATGGAGCGCGACCTCGTCATCCTCAGCGACGAGATCTACGGGCGCCTGGTGTACGACGGCGAGCACGTCTCGATGTACTCCATCCCCGAGATCCAGGACCGCACCATTCTCATGGACGGTGTCAGCAAGGCGTGGGCGATGTGCGGCTGGCGGCTGGGCTGGGGGGTGATGCCGGTGGAGCTGGCGCAGCGCTTCGACAAGCTGATGATCAACACCTCGTCCTGCGCCGCGGCCTTCACCCAGATGGCCGCCGTCGAGGCCTTCGACTCGCCCGAATCAGACCGCGCCGTCGACGCCATGCGCGCCGAGTTCCAGCGCCGCCGCGACGTCCTCGTCGACGGGCTCAACCGCATCCCGGGGGTGCGCTGCCACAAGCCCGTCGGCGCCTTCTACGTGTTCCCCAACATCGAGGGCACCGGCTGGGACGAGCGCTCCCTGGCCGACTCGCTGCTCACCGAGGCCGGCGTCGCCTGCCTCTGGGGCACCGCCTTCGGCGAGCACGGCAAGGGCCACCTGCGCTTCAGCTACGCCAACTCGCTGGAGAACCTGCAGCTCGCCCTGCAGCGGTTCGAGGCACACCTGGCCGCAACTCCGCCTGTCCGGCACGCTGACGCGCGCCCAGATCGGGGGAGCTCCCCCACGCCAGCATCCGCCGCTGGAGTGCGGCCGGATGCCAGCGTTCCCCCCGGCCGGCTGCGGGCGTGAGCCGTGAGGGTGCGATGGCCTCATGGTGACCCGCACGACCGCGACCTGCCACCCGTCCCTCGACGAGGTCCGCACCCTCGCCGCTGAGCACGACCTGGTGCCGGTGGTGACCGAGCTGCTGGCCGACTGCGACACGCCGGTGAGCGCCTTCCTGCGCCTGGGCGTGGCCCCCGGCTCCTTCCTCCTGGAGTCGGTCGAGGGTGGCGAGCGGCTGGCGCGCTACAGCTTCCTGGGGCGCGACCCCTTCTGCACCATCACCTTCGAGGGCGGCGTCGCCACGACGCGCTCTGCGGACGGCGGGGAGACGCGCGAGGAGTACGGCGACCCGCTGCTCCCGGTGGAGCGGGCGGTGGCGCGGTGCCGCGTCGCACCCGTCCCGGGCGCGTCGCCGCCGTTCGCGGGCGGGGCCATCGGGTTCCTGTCGTACGAGGCCGCAACCCGGTTCGAGCGCATCCCGGTGGCGCCGCGCGACCCGCTGCGCCTGCCCGAGGGCTGGTTCGCCCTGGTCGACACGCTGATCGCCTTCGACCACGTCACCCACCGCATGCTGCTGATGACCCACGCCCGCACCCCGCGCGGGGCGGACGTGGCCCGCGCCTACGCCGACGCAGTGGGCCGGCTGGAGGAGCTGCGCGACCGGCTGCGCCGTCCCCTGCCGCCGCCGGCGGTCCTGCCCGACGAGTCGGTGGCGGGAGTCGGCGCCGACGAGTCGGCCAACTTCTCTCGGCCCGACTACATGCGCGCGGTGGAGCGCTGCAAGGAGTACATCCTCGCCGGCGACGTCTTCCAGGTGCAGGTCGGACGTCGCTTCGCCGTTCCGCTGCGCGCCGCGCCGTTCGACGTCTACCGCGCGCTGCGCTCGATCAATCCCTCGCCCTACATGTTCTTCCTGGCCACGCCGGCCTGCGACATCGTCGGCGCCTCGCCGGAGATGCTGGTGCGCGTCACCGGGCGCGACGTCGAGTACCACCCCATCGCGGGCACGCGCCGCCGCGGCGCCACGCCGGAGCGCGACCTCGCGCTGGAGCGCGAGCTGCGCGAGTCGGAGAAGGAGCGCGCCGAGCACCTCATGCTCGTCGACCTGGGGCGCAACGACGTGGGGCGGGTCTGCCGCACCGGGACGGTGAAGGTCACCGAGTTCATGGAGATCGAACGCTACTCGCACGTCATGCACATGGTCTCGACCATCACAGGTGAGCTGCGCGACGGCTGCACCGCCGTCGACGCGCTGCGCGCCTGCTTCCCGGCCGGCACGGTGACGGGCGCGCCCAAGGTGCGGGCGATGGAGATCATCGCCGAGCTGGAGCCGGAGGTCCGCGGCGTCTACGCGGGCACGGTCGGCTACCTCGGCTTCGGCGGCAACCTCGACACCGCGATCACCCTGCGCACCCTGCTGGTCAAGGACGGCGTCGCCTACGCGCAGGCATCGGGCGGCATCGTCGCCGACTCGACACCGCAGGAGGAGGCGCTGGAGATCGACAACAAGGTGGCGGCGGTGCTCGCCGCGGTGGCGACGGCGAACCGGGGGCTGGAGGCATGAGCGAGTCGCTGCACGGCGTCGTCGCCGTGGTCGACAACTACGACTCCTTCACCTACAACCTGGTGCAGTACCTCGGTGAGCTGGGCGCGCGTGTGGCGGTGTTCCGCAACGACGCGCTCTCGGCGGCCGAGCTGGCGGAGATGGAGCCGGCGGGCGTGGTGATCTCCCCGGGGCCGTGCACGCCCGACGAGGCGGGGATCTCGCTCGACGTCGTCCGGCTGATGGGCGCGTCGACGCCGCTGCTCGGCGTCTGCCTCGGACATCAGGCGATCGGCCAGGCGTACGGCGGTCGCGTGGTGCGCGCGCCGACGGTGATGCACGGCAAGGTGAGCCGGGTGCGCCACGACGGGTCCGGCGTCTTCGCGGGGCTGCCGGACCCCTTCGAGGCGACGCGGTACCACTCGCTCGTCGTGGAGCGCTCGTCGCTGCCGCAGGAGCTGCAGGTCACCGCCTGGACCGACGACGGGCTGGTCATGGGGCTGCGGCACCGGGTGCATCCCGTCGCCGGGGTGCAGTTCCATCCCGAGTCGATCTGCACCCCGGTGGGACACCGGTTGCTGGGCGCCTTCCTGGCAGGCATCCCCTCAGTGAGCCCATCCGAGCCCGCGCGGAGCGCCTCCGCGTGAGCGCGATCGACAGCGCCCGCCTCGGCGCCCTTGCCCCGATCGTCGCCCGCAAGCAGCAGGAGGCCGCCGACCTGCGATGCGCGGCGGGCACGCTGTGGGCCAAGGCCGAATCCATGCCCCCCGCGCGGGGCTTCGTCGCCGCGTTGGCAGGCGGCACGATCATCGCCGAGATGAAGCGCCGCTCCCCGAGCGGTGGCGCGCTGCGCGGCGACCTCGACCCCGCCGCCGTCGCGCGCGGCTACGCCGATGCCGGTGCGGCTGCGCTCTCCGTTCTCACCGACGGCCCCGACTTCGGCGGCTCCCTCGACGACCTGGTCGCCGCCCGCGACGCCGCCGCGATCCCCGTGCTGCGCAAGGACTTCACCGTCGACCCGGTGCAGATCGCCGAGGCGCGGGTCGCGGGTGCGGACGCGGTGCTGCTCATCGCCGCCGTGCTCGAGGGGGATGCGCTGCTCGACTGCCTCGACGCCGCGCGCCGTTTCGGCGTCGACGCCCTGGTCGAGGTGCACGACGAGGAGGAGGCGCGCCGGGCGGCGGACAGCGGCGGCACGTGCATCGGCGTCAACAACCGGGACCTGCGCACGCTGACCACCGACCTGGGGACGTTTGCGCGGCTGCGCCGGCTGCTGCCCTCGGATGCGGTGTGCGTCGCCGAGTCCGGGGTGCGCACCGCGGCCGATGTGCGCCGCCTGCGCGACGAGGGCGCCGACGCGATCCTGGTGGGCGAGGTGCTGATGCGCAGCGGCGACGCCGAGGCGGCCTGCCGTGAGCTGGTCGAGGCGGCGCGGGCGCGATGATCGTCAAGGTGTGCGGCGTCAGCACGCCGCAGATCGCCGAGCTGGCGGTGGAGACGGGCGCCGACTGGATCGGCATGGTCTTCGAGCCGCGCAGCCCGCGCCACGTCGACGAGGCGCAGGCGGAGGCGGTGATGGAGGCGGTGGGTGGTCGCGCGGACCTCGTCGGCGTGCTCGTCGACGCGGACGCGCAGCTGTGCAACCAGCTCGCCTCCCGCTTCCGCCTCGACGCGGTGCAGGTGCACGGCGAGAACGTGGCGCCGTCGCTGCTGGTGGACTGCACGGTTCCGGTCATCCGCGGCATGAACGTCGGCACCGAGAAGCAGGCCTACACCTTCGAGTGGCCGCCCTCGGGCGTCGTCCTCCTCGACGCTGCGCCGGAGATCGAGAGCGCCCTTCCCGGCGGCACCGGGCGGCGGCTGCCCCTGGAGTGGGCCGCCAACGTCGCGCTGCACCGCCGCATCGTCCTCGCCGGCGGGATCACGCCGGACAGCGTGGCCGACACCATCGCCCGGGTCCGCCCCTACGGAGTCGACGCGTCGAGCGGCCTGGAGTCCGCGCCGGGCGTCAAGGACCCCGACCTGGTGCGCGCCTACGTGCGCACCGCGCGCGCCGCCTTCGACGTCGTCGGACCGGCGCCCTCGCGGAGGGAGGCCCGTGTCTGAGACGAAGGCTGCAACTCTCGCCGGCCGCTTCGGACCGTACGGCGGAGCGTACGTCCCCGAGACTCTGGTCCCCGCGCTGGAGGAGCTGATCACCGCCAGCAGCGAGGCGCTCGCCGACCCGTCGTTCCGCGGTGAGCTGGACACGCTGCTGCGCGACTTCGCGGGGCGGCCGACGCCCATCTACCACGCGCAGCGGCTCAGCGCGCACCACGGCGGCGCGCAGATCTGGTTCAAGCGCGAGGACCTGATGCACACCGGCGCGCACAAGCTGAACAACGCGCTCGGGCAGGTGCTGCTCGCCCACCGCATGGGCAAGCAGCGCATCATCGCCGAGACCGGGGCGGGACAGCACGGCGTCGCCACCGCCACGGCGTGCGCGCGCTTCGGGCTGCAGTGCGTCGTGTACATGGGCGCCGAGGACATGCGGCGGCAGGCGCTCAACGTGTACCGCATGCGGCTGCTCGGCGCCGAGGTGGTCAGCGTGGAGTCGGGGTCGCGCACCCTCAAGGACGCCACCAACGAGGCCATCCGCGACTGGGTGACCAACGTGCGCACCACCCACTACGTGATCGGCAGCGCGGTCGGCCCGCATCCCTATCCGCAGCTGGTCCGCGACCTGCAGCGGGTCATCGGCGACGAGGCGCGCGTCCAGGGGCTCGAGCGCTGGGGCCGGCTGCCCGACGTGGTGGTGGCCTGCGTCGGCGGCGGCAGCAACGCCATCGGGATGTTCACGGCGTTCGTGCCGGACCCGTCGGTCGCCCTCGTCGGGGTGGAGGCGGCGGGACGCGGCATCGCCACCGGGGAGCACGCGGCGCCACTCAGCGCCGGCCGGCCCGGTGTGCTGCATGGAGCGATGAGCTACCTGATGCAGGACGAGGACGGGCAGGTGCTGCCCACCCATTCGATCAGCGCGGGCCTCGACTATCCGGGCGTCGGGCCCGAGCACTCGCTGCTGCGCGACATGGGGCGTGCGCGCTACGTCTCCGCCGACGACGCGCAGGCGCTGGCGGCGTTCCATCGCGTGTGCGCGCTGGAGGGCATCATCCCCGCGCTGGAGTCGTCGCACGCCGTGCACTCGGCGGGCGAGCTGGCGGCGGCGATGCGGCCGGAGCAGATCGTGCTGGTCTGCCTCAGCGGCCGCGGCGACAAAGATGTTGATACGGTCCGGTCCATGCAGGCCGAAGGGCTGCATCGATGAGCGCACAGCAGCTCGCCGGGGCGCGTCTGGCCGATGCCTTCGCGCGCCGCGACCCGAAGGGATTGCCGGGACTCATCCCCTATGTGACGGCGGGTTTCCCGCACCTGAACGACACCGCCGCGCTGCTGCAGGCCGCCGAGCGCGCCGGCTGCCTCGCCGCCGAGGTCGGCCTGCCCTTCAGCGATCCGCTCGCCGACGGACCCACCATCCAGCGCACCTCGCAGCGCGCGCTGGAGAACGGCATGACCGTCAACCTGGCGCTGGAGCAGCTGGCCGGGGCGCGGGCCGCGGGGGTGCAGCTGCCGCTCGCGCTGATGACCTACGTCAACCCGGTGCTCTCCTACGGCCTGGAGCGCTTCTCCGCCGACGCCGCCGCCGCGGGTGCCGACGCGCTGATCGTCCCCGACGTGCCGCTGGAGGAGGCGGGGCAGATCCGCGCCGCGGCGGACGCGGCCGGGCTCGCGCTAATCTTGCTCGTCGCTCCGACGACCCCGGACGCACGCCTCGCGGTGGCCTGCGCGCACGCGTCGGGCTTCGTGTACTGCGTCAGCGTCACCGGCACCACGGGGGCGCGCACCGAGATCGCCGAGGAGGCCATGGACTTGCTCCGCCGGGTTCGCAGGGTCACCGACCTGCCGCGCGCCCTGGGCTTCGGCCTCTCGACGAACGCGCATCTCGAAGCGCTGCGCGGCCACGCGGAAGGCGCCGTGGTCGGGTCGGCGCTGCTCAACGCCGTCGCCGCGCAGGCCGGTGATCCCGCGGGCGCGGCCGAGCGGTTCCTGCGCGGCATGCTGGGCGCGGCGTGATGCCGGCTCTCGCGGTGCGCGGCATCCGCGGCGCGACGACGGCGCAGGAGGACAGCGCGGTGGAGATCGTCGAGGCGACTCGCGAGCTGCTCTCCGCGCTGATCGAGGCCAACGGCATCGTCGCCGAGGACGTGGCGGGCGCCTGGTTCACCACCACCACCGACCTCAAGACGGAGTTCCCCGCCGTGGCGGCGCGACGCCTGGGCTGGGTCGACGTGCCGCTCATCTGCGGGCACGAGATGGACGTCCCCTACGAGAACCCGCGCAGCATCCCGCGCTGCATCCGGGCGATGATCCTGGTCAACACCGACCGGCCGCAGAGCGCCATCCGCCACGTCTACCTGCGCGGCGCGCTGGCCATCAAGGCCGAGCTCGACCGCGCCCGCGCCGGCGACCTCCCCCAGCCCGCCAACCTGCGCCGCGACACCGCGGTGCCCACGCCGTGAGCGGGCAGGTGCGCTCCCGATGATCATCGTCATGAAGTCCGGCGCGTCGAAGGCCGACATCGACCGCGTCTGCGCCAGGGTCGAGGCCCGCGGCCTCAAGACCCACCTCAGCACCGGCGAGGACCGCACCGTCATCGGCGTCATCGGCCACGACCCCTTCTCGCTGCGCGACGCCTTCACCCACGACGAGGCGGTCGAGGACGTCGTCCGCATCACCAAGCCGTTCAAGCTGAGCGGGCGCGAATGGCGCACCACCGACAGCGTCATCACCCTGACCGGCGGCGTGCAGATCGGCGGAGGCCAGGTGGTGGTCATGGCCGGTCCCTGCAGCGTCGAGAGCGAGGAGATGCTGCTGGAGACCGCGCACGCGGTGCGCAGCGCCGGCGGCCACATCCTCCGCGGCGGCGCGTTCAAGCCGCGCACCTCGCCGTACTCCTTCCAGGGACTGGGCCGCCTCGGCCTTGCCCATCTCGCCCGCGCCCGCGCCGAGACCGGCATGCCCGTGGTCACCGAGGTGATGACCCCGAGCGAGGTGGAGTTCGTCAGCGAGGCGGCCGACATCGTGCAGATCGGCGCGCGCAACATGCAGAACTACGACCTCCTCCGCGAGGTGGGCCGCCAGCCCAAGCCGGTGCTGCTGAAGCGCGGCCTGTCGAGCACCATCGAGGAGTGGCTGCTCAGCGCCGAGTACGTCCTCTCCCAGGGCAACTACGACGTCATCCTCTGCGAGCGCGGCATCCGCACCTTCGAGACGGCGACGCGCAACACCCTCGACATCGCCGCCGTGCCGCTGCTCAAGGAGCTGAGCCACCTGCCCGTCATCGTCGACCCCTCGCACGCGACCGGCAAGTGGTCGCTGGTGCACGCCACCGCGCGCGCCGCGGTCGCCGCCGGAGCCGACGGCATCATGGTCGAGGTTCACCCGCGTCCCGACGAGGCGCTCTCCGACGGGCCGCAGTCGCTGACGCCGCAGAACTTCGCGGCGCTGATGCCCGAGCTGCGCGCCATCGCCGCGGCGGTGGGACGCACGGTGGCCGAGCCCGCGTCGGCGGCGTCCGGCTGACGGCGGTGATGCGGACCATCGCCACCGGGGGCGTCGAGGCACCGCAGGCGGTGGCCGTGGTGGGGCTGGGCCTGATCGGCGCGTCGCTCTGCCGCGCCCTGCGCGAGAAGCTGCCCGACATGGGCATCGTCGGCGTCACCCGCCGCGTCGAGACGGCAGATCGTGCCATGTCTGACGGGATCTGCGACCTCGCCGGCACCACCTCCGACCTGCTCCGCCACGCCGACCTGGCGGTGCTCTGCACCCCCGTCGACGCCATGCCCCACTGGCTCGACCAGGCGGCGAAGTACCCCGGGCTGCTGGTCACCGACACCGGCAGCACCAAGCAGTGGGTGGTCGAGCAGGCCGCGCGGCGCCTGCAGGCGGGCCACTTCCTCGGCGGCCACCCCATGGCGGGGCGCGAGCAGAGCGGCTACGACGCCGCCGAGGCCGGCCTCTTCGAGGGCTGCACCTGGGTGCTCACGCCCACGTCGCCGTCGCAGCAGGAGGACTTCGCGCCCTGGGTCGGCGCGGTGCGCGCCCTCGGCGCCCACGTCGAGGTGATGGACGCCGCCGACCACGACAGCACCGTCGCCTGGATCTCCCACCTGCCCTTCGCGCTGAGCGCCGCACTGGTGCGCGCCGCGGCCGCGGCCCCCGAGTGGACCGCGGCGCAGCAGCTCGCCGCGGGCGGGTTCCGCGACATGGCGCGCCTGGCGGGCGGCGACGCCGAGATGTACTCGGCCATCGTGGAGACCAATCCGGCGGCGATGCTCAAAGCCCTCAACGCGCTGGTGAAGGAGCTGGAGCTGCTGGCCAGGACGCTGCGCAGGCCGGAGACGGCCGAGGCCTACTTCGCCACCGCCAGGGAGCTCCGCGCCGCCTGGCTCACCGAGCGCGCCGAGCAGGGGAGACCGGTGCGGTGAGCATGCGCCACGTCGCTCCCGCCGAGCGGCTCGACGGCGAGGTGACCGTTCCCGGCGACAAGGCGATCTCGCACCGCGCCCTCATCCTCGGCGCCCTGGCGGCGGGCCGCAGCTACGTCGGCAACCTCTCGCCGGCCGCCGACGTGGAGAGCACCGCGTCCTGCCTGCGCGCCTGCGGCGGCGCGGTCCGTCCCTTCGGCGACGGGCGCGTGTCGCTCGACGGCGCGGGCGTGGGCCGCACCCTGCGCACCCCGGACGAGGTGCTCGACTGCGGCAACTCCGGCAGCACCATGCGCATGCTCGCCGGGGTTCTGGCCGGACACGACCTCAACGCCACGCTCGACGGCGACCCCTCGCTGCGCCGCCGCCCCATGGCCCGCGTGGCCGACCCGCTGCGCCGCATGGGCGCGCAGGTGGAGACCGGCTACGACGGCAGGCCGCCGATCGCCATCCAGGGCCGCGCCGTGCTGCGCGCCATCGAGTACGTCGCCCCGGTGGCCAGCGCCCAGCTGAAGACGGCGGTGCTCTTCGCCGGGCTGGCCGCCGACGGTCCCACCACCGTCGTCGAGCCCGCCCCGAGCCGCGACCACACCGAGCGGATGCTGCGCATGTGCGGCGTCGAGGTTTCCGTCGCCGCCGGCAGGATCACCATGACGCCCGCGCCGCTGCAGCCCTTCGGGATGCGCATCCCCGGCGACCTCAGCTCGGCGGCCTTCTTCCTGGCGCTGGCGGCGGGCCGGCGGGGCTGCCGGGTGACCTGCCCCAACGTCACCCTCAACCCGGGCCGCACCGGGTTCCTCGACGCGCTCGGCGCCATGGGCGCGCGCATCACGGTGGAGGAGGGGGAGCCGGCCGGCGGCGTGGAACCCGTGGGGACGGTCACCGTCGAGGGCGGCGAGCTGACCGGCATGCTCGTCGACGGTGAGCTGGTGCCGCGCTGCATCGACGAGATCCCCGTCCTCGCCGTGCTGGCCACCCAGGCGCACGGCACCACCCACATCCGCGACGCCGCCGAGCTGCGGGTGAAGGAGTCCGACCGCATCGCCGCCGTCGCCGAGGGGCTCCGCGCCATGGGCGCCGACGTCGAGGAGTTCGACGACGGCCTGGAGATCGCCGGCCCCACCCGGCTGCAGCCCGCCGCCGTCGACTCCCACGGCGACCACCGGCTGGCCATGGCCTGGGGCGTGGCCGGGTCGCTGGCGCTGCCGGGCGCGGGCGTCACCGTGATCGACGGCGCCGAGGCGGTGTCGGTCTCCTACCCGGGATTCTTCGACGACCTCGCCCAGCTCACCACCGGGACCGTCCAGCTCGATCCCCGGTAGTCCGCTGCGAGAGCGCGCCTGCCGTTGCGCCCGCCACGGGTCGGCGACCGTCCGGTAACACCGTCCGAGACGGCGGGAGGCCACACATACGATGGCCGCGCCGATGACCGACCCATCCGTCCCCCTCTGCATCGCTTCGGCTGACTCGGGCCTGCGCCGGCGGGCCGAGCGCGCCTTCACGCGCCAGGGCTACGTCATCGTCGAGGCGGCGACGCTGGCCCAGCTGGCCGAGCGCGCCCACGCGGGGGTGCAGCTGGCGGTCATCGACCCGCGCATGCCCGACCTCCAGCCCAACCCGGAGAGCCGGGTGCGGGCGGAGCCCGCCCTGCACAAGGTGCCGGTGCTGATGCTCGGCGCCGAGGACATCCGCGGCCTGGCCGGCAAGCATCCCGACCGGGAGCTCATCGACCTCATCGTCCGGGTGCACGCCCAGCTCGCCGGACACGCGCAGCTCGACCTGCTCCACGACGTCAGCCGCACGCTGACGGCCAGCCCCGACATGGAGCACACGCTCAACGGCGTGTTCAGCGCCCTGGGCCAGGTGCTCCACTTCGACACCGCGACCCTCTTCCTGCTCGACCGCGGCGGCCGCCTCTTCATCCGCGCCGCCTGGGGCTACGAGCTCCACGCCGAGCAGCTCCGCTCCTTCGAGGTGGGCGAGGGCGTGGTCGGCTGGGTGGTGGCCAACCGGGCGCCCACCATCGTCGGAGATTCGGACATGGATGTCCGGTTCGCCTCGCTCGACGGGCGCAGCTCGCGCAGCATGCTGGGCGTGCCCCTCTGCCTCGGCGAGCGCGTCGTCGGCGCGCTCACCCTGGTGCGCCGCGCCCCCGCGGTGCAGTTCAGCGACGACGACCTGCTGCTGGTGGCCACCGTCGGCAACAGCGCCGCCATCGCGCTCGAGAACGCGCGGGTGCACGAGCAGGAGCGGGCGCTCAGCCTCCGCCTGGAGGAGCTCAACCAGCTCTACGGCCAGGAGCGCGAGGTGCTCGACAAGCTCACCGAGTCGGAGCGCCTCTACAGCGAGGTGATCAGCACCGTCTCCCACGAGCTGAAGACCCCGCTGATGGGCATCCGCGGCTTCGCCCAGATGATCCGCGACGGCGACGTCGAGGGCGACGAGTCGCGCGACTTCGCCACCGAGATCTACGAGAACGCCGTGCGCCTCTCCACCTACGTCGAGCGCATGCTCCAGGAGCAGGCGATCAACGCCGGCGGCGAGACCCTCGACATGCGCGAGGTGCGCGTCCGTCCCATGGTCGACCAGGTGGTCAAGCAGCTCGCCACCGGCGCGCCCAACCACGACCTGGTCAACGACGTGCCCGACGACGTCCCCAGCGTCTCGGGCGACCCCGACAAGGTGATGCAGATCCTGCTCAACCTGGTGAGCAACGCGGTGAAGTACAGCCCGCGCGGCGGCGCCGTGCGGGTGAGCGCGCACCCCAGCGACCGCTGGCTCGAGCTCTGCGTCAGCGACCAGGGCGTGGGCATCCCGCCCGAGGCGCGCTCGCGGATCTTCGACCGCTTCTTCCGCGTCTCCTCCTACGACACCAAGGGGATCCCCGGCACCGGCCTGGGTCTCTCCATCGTCAAGGGACTCGTCGAGCTGCACGGCGGACGCATCTGGGTCGAGTCCGAGGTGGGCCGCGGCAGCACCTTCCACGTCACCCTGCCGCAGACCATGTACTTCCCCGCACCCGCCGAGTACACCCGGGTGGGCACTTCCGCCACCACCGCCGCCGTCCCCGAGGGAGCCCGATGAAACTGCTGGTCGTCGACGACGAACCCTCTGTCCGCAAGCTGCTCAAGCGCTTCTTCGAGGCGCGCGGCTACGACGTCGCCATCGCCGACAACGGCCTGGAAGGCTGGACCGTCGCCCGCGACGAGGCTCCCGACCTCGTGGTCAGCGACGTCGCCATGCCGGAGATGGACGGCTACGAGCTGGTCCGCACCATCCGCCGCAACCCCGCGACCGCGGCCATCCCGGTGATCCTGCTCAGCGCCCACTCCGAGGCCAACGAGCTGGTCGCCGGCTACGAGTCCGGCGCCGACGACTACGTCACCAAGCCCGTCGACATGGAGGTCCTCGGCCTCAAGATCGACGCGCTGCTGCGCCGCTCGCGGGCCACCAACGGCAGCGGCCTGCAGCCCACCACCGGCAAGCTGATCACGGTCACCGCCGCCAAGGGCGGCGTCGGCACCACCATGCTGACCGCCAACCTCGCGGTGCTGCTGGGCCGCCGCAGCGAGACGGTGTGCGCCTACGACCTCAACCTCGAGCACGGCGACCTGCCGGTGATGTTCGACCTGCAGCCCAAGCTCAGTGTCGGCGACGCGGTCCGCGAGATGCAGACCATGGGCGACGCCTTCCAGTGGGACGACTACCTGGTCCGCCACTCCAGCGGCGCCAAGGTGCTGGCCGCGCCGCTCAAGCCGCACGAGGCGTCGGCGGTCACCGAGGAGGCCGTGTCCGCGGTCACCGTCAAGCTGCGCTCGCTGCACGACTACGTCATCGCCGACCTGCCCCCGTCGTACCAGGACCTGGCCCTGTCGGTGTACGAGCAGAGCGACCGCCTGGTGGTGGTCACCTCGCCGGAGATCACCTCGCTGCGCCGCACCAAGGAGCTGGTCGGCGTGCTGCAGAGCCTGGGCGTCCCCGACGAGCGGGTCCTGGTCGTCCTCAACCGGATCATCGACGTGCCGGCCATCGACGCGCGCCGCGCCGAGGCCTTCCTGCGCCGCCCGGTGGCGGTGACCATCCCGCACGGCGGCCAGTCGTTCCCCGACGCGGTGTCGACAGGGCGCCCGGTCACCCTCTCCCAGCCCAACAGCCCAGCCGTCGCCGCCATCGGCGACCTGGCCACGATGCTCTAGAGATGTCGAAGCGCAACCGCAACGCACACCACCCGGGACCGCAGCGCCAGGCGATCCGCCAGGCGCTCACCGACGTCCCCGTCGACCTCCTCTCCGGTTCCGTCGACGAGCGCGTGGCCGTCGCCGAGCCCGAGCCGCAGCCGGCAGTGCCCGCTGCGCGCGACGGGAAGGAGGAGCAGCAGCGGCGGGGCTGGTTCGGCCTGGCCCGGCGCCAGCGCGCCGCGAGGGGCGAGGAGGAGCCGGCCGCGCCGGTCCTGCACCACCACGCCTTCGAGATCGAGCGCCGCGCCCAGCGTCTCGAGGAGGCGCTCGCCGCCGCCCGCGACGACCTCGGCGCCGCCGCCAGCGAGCTCGACGAGGTGCACCAGCGCCTCGCCGGAGTCGAGGACGAGCTGGCCGCCGAGCAGCGCTCGCGCCAGCACTGGGAGCGCGTCGCCAGCGAGCAGCTGAGCGCGCTCGACGAGCTGGGCACGCAGCTCAACACCGTCAACGCCGAGCTGCACGCGGAGCGCGAGGCGCACGAGCAGACGCGCCTGCACACCGTGTCCTTCCAGGAGCAGCTGAGCACCCTGCAGGCGCAGTGGGAGCAGCGCGAGGCCGAGGTCGAGGCGCTGCTCAGCCGCGAGCGCGACGAGTACCACCGCACCCTCGAGGACGAGCGCCACACCGCGGAGCGCGCCCACGCCGAGCAGGCCGCGCAGCACCGCGAGCAGGTCGAGCAGATCCAGAGCGAGGCCAGCGCGGCCATCGCCGCCCTGCAGCAGCGCATCGCCGACGGGCAGGCCGCCATGGAGGCGGCCACCGCCGAGCTGGGCGCGGCGCGCGCCGACATCGTGCGCCTCACCGACGACGTCGAGGCCGTCCGGGGCGAGGCCCTCGCCGCCACGGCCCGGGCCCGCGAGGCCGACGAGCTGCGCATGCGCGCCGAGCAGCGCATGGAGGAGCTGGGCGACGAGCTCGCCTACGTGCGCTCCGAGGTGATGGGCTCGGCCGGCGGCCGCAAGAAGCCCAAGGGCATCTTCGGCCGGGGCAGGCCCGCGCCGGTCAAGGCCGCCGAGAAGCAGACCCGGGCCGCCGTCGTCCCCAACGACGTGGCCGCCCCGCCGGTCGACCCCGACGTCGACGACATCATCGAGCGCCGCCTCTTCGGCAGCGCCTGACGGCGGCCGCGGCGGACGCCGCGCTCAGGGCTGAGGCGGGGCGGCCCGTATCATGGGCGGCCTCATGGCCGAGACCCTCTTCGACAAGATCTGGCGCCGCCACGTCGTGCGCGACGACGGCGGCACGGCGATCATCTTCATCGACCTCCACCTCGTCCACGAGGTGACCTCGCCGCAGGCCTTCGAGGGCCTGCGACTCAGCGGGCGCCGGGTGCGCCGCCCCGACCTGACGGTGGCGACGATGGACCACAACGTCCCCACCACCGACCGCGCGCTGCCCATCGCCGACCCCGTCGCCAAGCAGCAGATGGACGTCCTCCAGGCCAACTGCCGCGAGTTCGGCATCCCCTGCTTCGGGCTCGGCGATCCCCGCCAGGGCATCGTGCACATCATCGGTCCGGAGCTGGGGCTGACCCAGCCGGGCATGACCATCGTCTGCGGCGACTCGCACACCGCCACCCACGGCGCCTTCGGGGCGCTGGCGTTCGGCATCGGCACCTCCGAGGTGGAGCACGTGCTGGCCACCCAGACGCTGGTGCAGCGGCGGCCGAAGACGATGGAGGTCCGCGTCGACGGCGCGCTGGGCTTCGGCGTCGGCGCCAAGGACCTGATCCTGGAGGTCATCGGGCAGATCGGCGTCGACGGAGCGGTGGGCCACGTCATCGAGTACACGGGATCGGCCATCCGCGCCCTCTCGATGGAGGGGCGGATGACGGTGTGCAACATGTCGATCGAGGGCGGCGGCCGCGCCGGCATGGTGTCGCCCGACGAGACCACGTTCGCCTACATCGAGGGGCGGCCCGGTGCGCCCTCGGGTGCACGGTGGGACGAGGCGGTGGCCGACTGGCGCTCGCTGGCCTCCGACGGCGGCGCTGTTTATGACAAGAGTGTCCTGATCGACGCGGCCGCCATCGTGCCCCAGGTGTCCTGGGGGACCAACCCGGCGCAGGTGCTGCCGGTGACCGCCGCGGTGCCGCATCCCGACCAGTACGAGGACCCCATCGAGCGCTCCGCGGTGCGCCGCGCCCTCGAGTACATGGGTGTCAGCGCGGGCGAGCGGCTCGACTCGCTGGAGGTGCAGAAGGTGTTCATCGGCTCCTGCACCAACGGTCGCATCGAGGACCTCCGCGAGGCCGCGGCGGTGGCGCGCGGGCGGCGGGTCGCCTCGGGCGTGCACGCGCTGGTGGTGCCGGGGTCGATGCAGGTGAAGCGGCAGGCGGAGGCCGAGGGCCTCGACGCCGTGTTCCGCGACGCGGGCTTCGACTGGCGGGAGCCGGGATGCTCGATGTGCCTGGCCATGAACCCCGACGTGCTGCAGCCCGGCGAGCGCTGCGCCTCGACCTCGAACCGCAACTTCGAAGGGCGGCAGGGCCGCGGTGGCCGCACCCATCTCGTCTCGCCGGCGATGGCGGCGGCGGCCGCGGTGGCCGGGCATCTCACCGACGTGCGCTCGCTCGGCGAGCCGCAGCCGGCGGGGGCGCGCTGAGCATGGAGAAGTTCCGCACCGTGACCGGCATCGCCGCGCCGATGGCGCGTCCCAACGTCGACACCGACCAGATCATCCCCAAGCAGTTCCTCAAGCGCATCGAGCGCACGGGCTACGGGCCCTTCCTCTTCTACGACTGGCGCTTCGAGGCCGACGGCGTCACCGAGCGCCCCGACTTCGAGCTCAACCGCGAGCCCTGGCGCGGCGCACCGATCCTCATCGCCGGGCGCAACTTCGGCAGCGGCTCGTCGCGCGAGCACGCCGTCTGGGCGCTGCAGGACTACGGCGTCCGCGCCGTGATCGCCCCGTCCTTCTCGGACATCTTCTACAGCAACTCCCTGAAGGGCGGCCTGCTCCCCATCCAGCTCCCCGAGCCGGTGGTCGAGCGCTGGCTCGACGCGGCCCAGGAGGAGCCCGGCCTGCAGGCCACCGTCGACCTCGAGTCGTGCACCGTCTCCTTCAACGGCGAGACCCAGCACTTCGACATCGATCCCGAGTCGCGCCACCGCCTCCTCGACGGGCTCGACGACATCTCCCTGACGCTGCAGCACGACGCCGACATCGCCGCCTTCGAGCAGCGCCGCCCCCCGTTCCTTCCGGTGACAACCGCGCTGAGCGCGGCCGGGCGGTAGCCGGCTAGGCCGTCAGGCCCGCCCCCAGGGCGACGCCGCCGGCGGCGAGGGCGATCGCCAGGGTCAGCCAGCGCAGCACGCTGACCCGCCGCTGCTGCGCGGGACCGAAGCGCAGCCGTCCCACCAGCAGCGAGCACAGCGCGGCGAACGCCAGCGCGCCGGCCGCGGCGCCCGGCGCCCAGGAGGGGTGGACGGGATGCGGCCGGAGGACCAGCGCGATCACCGCCTGCAGCGCCGCCGCCACCGCGGCCGCCAGGGCCACCAGGGTCATGGCGAGCTCGACCTGGGCGGGGGAGGGGGGCCGGCGCATCCGCTGCATGGTAGGGGCACGGCACCCGCCTCCGACTCCGCCCGCGGATGCCGGCAGCGCAGCGCCCGCGGCGCCCGCTATGGTGTCGCACACCATGAGCGTCGACCCGCGCCACCGCAGCCGCCATCTCCTCGACGGGCCCTCTCGCGCGGGGGCCCGCGCCATGCTCAAGGGCACCGGCTACAGCGACGAGGAGCTGCGCCGTCCCATCGTCGGCATCGCCAACACCTGGATCGAGACGATGCCCTGCAACCTCGGCCTTCGCGCCCTCGCCGAGCACGTCAAGCGCGGGGTGCGCGCGGCGGGCGCGACGCCGATGGAGTTCAACACCATCGCCATCAGCGACGGCGTCACCATGGGCACCGAGGGGATGAAGGCCTCGCTGGTGTCGCGCGAGGTCATCGCCGACTCCATCGAGCTGCTCGGCCGCGGCCACATGTTCGACGCCATGGTCTGCCTGGTGGCCTGCGACAAGACCATCCCGGGCGCGGCGATGGGCCTGATGCGCCTCGACATCCCCGGCGTGGTGCTCTACGGCGGCTCCATCGCGCCCGGCCACTACCGCGGTCGCGACGTCACCGTGCAGGACGTCTTCGAGGCCATCGGGGCCCTGGAGGCGGGACGCATCAACGAGCAGGATCTGCGCGAGCTGGAGGACGTCGCCTGCCCGGGCGCCGGCGCCTGCGGCGGACAGTACACCGCCAACACCATGGCGCTGGTGATGGAGTTCATCGGCCTCTCGCCGATCGGCTCCGCCAGCGTCGGCGCGGTGGATCCCGACAAGGCGCACGTCGCCGAGCAGGCTGGTCGCGTCGCCGTCGACATGCTGGAGCGCGGCCAGTCGTCGCGCAGCATCCTCACCCGCAAGGCGTTCGAGAACGCCATCGCCGGCGTGGCGGCCACCGGGGGCTCGACCAACGCGGTGCTGCACCTGCTGGCCATCGCCCACGAGGTCGGCGTCGACCTGGATATTGACGACTTCGACCAGATCTCGCGGCGCACGCCGATCATCGCCGACCTGCGTCCCGGCGGCCGCTTCGCAGCGCTCGACCTGCAGAAGGCGGGCGGGGTGCAGCTGGTGGCGCGCCGCCTCATCGAGTCGGGCCACCTGGACGGCTCGCAGGCCACCTGCAGCGGCCGCACCCTCGCCGAGGCGTGCGCGGACGCGCAGGAGACGCCGGGCCAGGAGGTGGTGGTCACGCCCGGCAACCCGCTCAAGGCCACCGGCGGGCTGGTCATCCTCAAGGGAAACCTCGCCCCCGAGGGCGCGGTGGTCAAGGTGGCGGGGCACGAGCGTCCGTACCATCGCGGCCCCGCGCGCGTCTTCGACTCCGAGGAGGAGGCGATGGCCGCGGTCATGGCGCGCAGCATCAGGGACGGCGACGTCATCGTCATCCGCCACGAGGGTCCGCGCGGCGGCCCGGGGATGCGCGAGATGCTCGGCATCACCGCAGCCGTGGTGGGCCAGGGGATGGGGGAGACGGTGGCGCTGATCACCGACGGCCGCTTCTCCGGCGCCACCCGCGGGCTCATGGTCGGCCACGTCGCACCCGAGGCGGCGCGCGGCGGGCCGATCGCGGTGATCCGCGAGGGCGAGCCGCTGGTGATCGACGTCGACAAGCGCGCGCTCTCCATCGAGGTCGACGGCGCGGAGCTGCAGCGACGCCTCGACGCGTGGCAGCCGCCCGCGCCGAAGTACGAGCGTGGCGTCTTCGCCAAGTACGTTGCGACGGTGAGCTCGGCCGCCAAAGGGGCCGTCACCAGCTAGCTGCGCCGCCCGGACTGGCGATGCCGTCGCGGGCTGTGAAGGCATGTGAAGAGGAGCGGTGGGCGGCGCCGCCCGAACCCGTCCGAAAGCCGCCGAACGTTGCGATTTCCCTTGCGCAGCAATGACTTTTGCCTCCGCTGGCGGCCCGTGACCACCGGGCCACGGCGGTGTTTCGACAGCCCTGTATACCTCTCACCATGCTTCAGGGCCTGTCCCTCCTGCCCAGCCTGGCCGTCGCCGGTGTGACCACCAGCGTCAGCCTGGTCACCGCCATGGGCGGGGTGCAGAGCCTGCCGCAGGCCCCGGCCAACCCGCCGGTCGTGGCCATGGCGGCGGTCCAGGGCATCTCGGTCGAGGCGCCCGGCAGGATGTCGGCCCGCGTGCTGGCCGAGCCGTCCGACACCACGATCGGCGCCGTCGCCGTCGCGACGCCCGTCCCGGCGCCCGTTCCGGCGCCCACCAGCGCACCGCCGGCCCCGGTGGTCGCCGCGCCTGCGGCGACGGCCAAGCCCACGCCCGCCCCGACGCCGGCCCCGGCCAGGACATCCACGCCCGCACCGACCCCGGCTCCCCAGTGCACGACCTGGCTGTACCAGGGCTGGACGGTGACCTGGTGCGCGACCGCGACGACGTACGTCTACGACTGGACGGCGACGAGCGGCAGCACCACCTACTCGGGCACCTACAACACCGCCACAGGAGCGGTCACGGGCACCTACCCGAGCACCTGGAGCAGCAGCTGGGCAACCACGGGCAGCAATCCCAGCCACGGCCACCACTGACAGCACGAGGGGGACACTGATGCGGATCGGCACGCACGTCGCGGCTCCCGGGGTCTCGTCCGAACGAGCCCTCGCGGTGGGTCGCGTCGCGGTCGCCGTCGCGCTCGGGCTGATCCTCCCCCTGCACCACGCCGCCTGGACGCCCGGCGCGCTGGTCGCCGTCGCCCTGCTGCTCACCAGCGCGGCGCCGCTGCTGCTTCGCGGTGCGTCGCGGCGCACGCCGGAGCTGCTGCGGGCACCGCGCGTCCTGTTCGGCGTCGAGACGCTGGCCGCCTGCCTGGTCGCCGCCGCCTATCCGAGCCCGGACGCGCTCTCCTGGCTCGGCTTCGTGGGCCTCGTCTGCTCCGGCGCCGCGCGCTGGACGCTCAACGGCGCCACCGCCGGGTACGGCGTCTACGTCCTGGCCGGCATCGCCATCTCCCACGTCGAGGGCGCCGCCTTCAGCATGGCGGGGGCCGCGGGGATCCGCGTCGGCATCATCGGGCTGACCTCCACCGTGATCGGCGTCTTCGCCCGGTCGGCCGCCCAGTTCCGGGCACTCCAGGCCAGAACCGACGCGCTCGCCGAGTCGCAGGAGGCGCTGCGCAGCATCATCGACACCTCGCCCGCCGCGGTGGTCACCGTCGACGCCGCCGGCGTCGTGCAGGGGTGGAGCCGCCGCGCCGAGGAGCTCTTCCGCCGCGCCGCCGCCGACGTCACCGGGCACCACCTCGACCTGGTTCTGCAGCGCACCGGCGCCGAGGGTGACATCCTCGCCACCGCGGGCGGCGACGTCGCCGTCGAGGCCACGGCCCAGCGCGGCGACGGCACCGAGGTGGCGGTGGAGATGGTCGTCTCCGAGCCGCTGCGCCTGGCCGGCGAGGTGCGCCACGCCGTCTTCGTCACCGACATCAGCGTCCGCAAGCGGGTGGAGCTGCGCAAGGAGGTGCAGGCCCGCGTGGTGCGCGTCTTCGTCGAGTCGCCGACCCTCGGCATCGGCGTGGAACGCTTCCTCGACGCCATGTGCACCCAGCTCAGCTGGCAGGCGGGCCGCATCTGGCAGCTCGACCTGGAGCACAGGATGCTGCGCCTGATGCACGCATACGGTGGCGACGACGTCGACTGCGCCGCACTCGACGAGATCGACGGCGAGCTGCGCTTCAAGCGCGGCACCCAGCTCGCCGGCGCGGCCTGGGAGCAGAACGCACCGGTCGTTGCGCGCACCGCCGACATGAAGCGCACCCCGCGCCGGCGCGCGCTCACCGCCGCCGGGCTGGCGTACGGCATCGCCTTCCCCATCGTCACCGACGGCGGCGTGATCGGCGTCGCCGAGTTCTTCTCGCGCACGCCGATCGCGCTCGACGACGTCAGCGACATGCTGGGCGCCATCGGTGCCCAGGCCGGCCTCTTCATGGAGCGCCGGCTCGAGGAGGCCGCCCACCGCGAGACCGCGGTGCGCCTGCAGTCGCTGCTCGACAGCGTCGGCGACGGCATCATCACCTTCGACGAGACGGGCGCCATCGAGTCCGCCAACCATGCTGCAGGTCGCCTCTTCGGGTGTGCCGCCGAGCAGCTCACCCGCACCACCCTCGACGTGCTGCTCGCGCCGGAGCGCCGCAGCGGCATCACCGCCCGGCTGGAGCGCGGCGCCATGGACTGGGAGACCGAGGGGCTGCGCCGCGACGGGACCATGTTCCCCATGGAGCTGCGCGCCAGCGAGATGCGCCTGGGAGGCCGCCGCCTCTTCATCGCCACCCTGCGCGACACCTCGGAGCTCAAGGCCCGCACCATGGCCCTGCAGCACCAGGCCATGCACGACAACCTCACAGGCCTGCCCAACCGCACCCTGCTGACCGACCGGCTGGTCCAGGCGATCAACAGCGCGACGCGGGCCGGCCGTCCCGCCGCCCTCCTGCTCATGGACATGGACGGGTTCAAGGAGGTCAACGACTCCCTGGGGCACCACAGCGGCGACCAGCTGCTGCGCCAGGTGGCCGACCGGCTGCGCACTGCGCTGCGCGCCGAGGACACCGTCGCCCGGCTGGGCGGCGACGAGTTCGCCATCCTCCCCGCGGGGGCCTGCGACGAGGCCACCGCCATGCGCATCGCCGACAAGGTGCTGGCCGCCTTCCAGACGCCCTTCCTCATCGAGGAGCAGGCCATCCACGCCCGCATGTCCATCGGGGTCGCCGTGTACCCGACCCACGGCGACGACGCCGACACCCTGATGCGCCGCGCGGACGTGGCCATGTACACCGCCAAGCGCATGCGCAGCGGCCAGTCGATCTACTCGCCGGCACAGGACGAGCACAGCAAGCGCCGCCTGCAGCTCACCGGCGAGCTGCGCCGCGCCATCCCCGCCTCCGAGCTGGTGCTCCACTACCAGCCCCGCCTGCACCTCCCCAGCGGCCAGATCACGGCCCTGGAGGCGCTGGTGCGCTGGCAGCATCCGGTGCACGGCCTGGTGCCGCCCGCGGACTTCATCCCGGTGGCCGAGCAGTCCGACCTCATCCATCCGCTCACCGCCTGGGTGGCGGGCGAGGCGGTGCGCCAGTGCCGCGTCTTCAGCGAGCTGGGGATGGACCTCACCGTGGCCATCAACATCTCGGCGCGCAACCTCGCCGACCAGCAGCTGCCGGCGATGATGGCCTCCCTCCTCCGCGACTGGGGCGTCGGGGCCTCGCGGCTCCGCCTGGAGATGACCGAGAGCGTGGTCATGGCCAGCGACTGGCAGCAGGTGCTGGCCCGGCTGCACGACCTCGGGCTGAGCGTGGCCATCGACGATTTCGGCGTCGGCTATTCCTCGCTGGCCTACCTGCAGCGCCTCCCCGTCGACGAGATCAAGATCGACAAGTCCTTCGTCGGCGACATGGTCGACAACGCCGACAACGCCGCCATCGTGCGCTCCACCATCGAGCTGGGCCACAACCTCGGCCTCAAGGTCGTCGCCGAGGGCGTGGAGACGGTCGAGTGCCTGCGCATGCTGGCCGGCTTCGGCTGCGACGCGGCCCAGGGCTACCTGGTGTCGCCGCCGCTCACCGCCAGCGAGCTGGTCGCATTCTTCGCGGAATGCGACGTCGACTCCTTCGCCTACCAGCGCAGCGCGTAGGGTCGGGGCGTCACGCCCTGAGCTCGGCGCCGACAGACCTCTCTTCCCTGGAAGAACAGCCCCCCGGCGCCGGAATAGAGCGCGCGAGTGAATCCCGGGCACGGATGTGTGACGGCTCCGCCGCAGCGCAAGACCGTCGCTCCAACCCTTGCTAGCGTCCCTCCCACCTCCATGCGCGCCTCCCGCCGCCACCCCCGCCTGTTCGCCCTCCTGGTGGCCTGGCTCGCCACCAGCCTCCTCCTCGGCCTGAGCGGCCACCTCCCCCTCACGGCGGAGTTCTTCGGCCTCCTCGTCATCACCCTCTACCTGGCCGCCGGCCCCGACCGCGACTTCGCCTGGCCCTTCGCCGCCTGGTTCGCCGGCATGGTCCTGCTCGACCAGCTGGGCATGCTCGCCTTCCTCGGCGGCGCCCCCCACGCCGCCGACGTCATCGCCCTGGAGCGCCGCCTCTTCGGCGGCGACACCGTCATCGCCCTGCAGAACGCCTGGCACCGCAGCACCGTGCAGTGGTGGGACGACGTGCTCACCTTCGTGTACTGGATGCACAGCTACGCACCCGTCCTGCTGGGCATGGCCCTGTGGCGCTGGCGCCGCAGCCTCTTCCGTCCCTTCGTGGCCAGCCTGCTCGTCGGCGGCGCCATCGCGGCCGTGGTCTACGTCGCCTTCCCCGAGACGCCACCCTGGCTGGCGGGCCTCCGCGGCCAGCTCCCGCCGGTGCAGCGCGTCGCCGCCGAGGTGATGGGCCAGTCGCACTGGATGTACTCACCCTGGTACGGGACCGGCGACCGGCCCGAGGGTGCCATGCCCTCGATGCACGTCGCCGTCAGCATGCTGGTGGCGTTCTGGGCGATCCGCGCCTTCTCCTGGCGCGCGGCGGCGACGGTGCTGTACCCGATGGCGATGTCGGTGGCCGTCGTCTACCTCGGCGAGCACTACGCCGTCGACGCCCTCGGCGGGGCGATCGTCGACGCCATGGCCGTCGGCGGGGCGATCGCCCTGGAGCGCCGCCTCGGCCGTTCTGTCGCGCGTGCCGGGCGGCTGGTATACTCGCCAGCTCACACCTGAACATGCGTTGACGGGGAGTAGTACGGGCTTCCTGCAGGCGCCCAGCGAGCCGGGACGGTGGAAGCCGGCAGCCGCGCAGCAGCCCAGAACTCGCCCCTGAGCAGTCCGAGCCATGCCGTGACCCGGTGTGGCGAGCGTCGAACCCCCGCCTGCGGCACACCACCGCAGGGAGGCACTAGACCGGGCCGGAGTGGCGCCCGATAGCAGCGCCGACGAGTGGGTCGTTCCGATGCAGTGCGGGGTCGGGGCGATCAAGCCGGGTGGTACCGCGGGGGTGATCCCTCGTCCCAGCAGTGGACTGCTGCTGCGGACGCAGGGATTTTTTGTTTCCGGAGGTACCAGCCAGAGATGACCCAAACCAGCACGACACCGACCGCCGGGGCGGCGGGCTCCAACGGGCGGGCCCCCACCCGGATCAGCGAGGGCCAGGTGGTCACCGGCGCCGAGATCATGCTCGAGGCGCTGCGCCGCGAGGGCGTCGACACCATCTTCGGCTACCCCGGCGGGGCCAACCTCTGGCTCTACCGCTACCTGCCCGAGTTCCCCGACCTGAAGCACGTGCTGGCCCGCCACGAGCAGGGCGCCACCCACATGGCCGACGGCTACGCCCGTGCCAACCGCGGCCGCGCCGGCGTCGTCTTCGCCACCTCGGGGCCCGGTGCGCTCAACTGCGTCACCGGGATCGCCACCGCGCAGTACGACTCCGTGCCGCTGGTGGTGGTCACCGGCCAGGTGGCCACCGTGGCGGTGGGCAGCGACGCCTTCCAGGAGTCCGACGTCATCGGCGTCACCATGCCGATCGTCAAGCACTCCTACCTCCTGCAGCGCGTCGAGGACATCGCGCGCGTGGTGCACGAGGCGTTCCACATCGCCACCACGGGCCGGCCTGGCGTCGTCCTCATCGACTTCCCCAAGGACCTGCAGAACGGCAGGGCCGCCGTCCACTGGCCGGAGGGGCCGGTGCGGCTGCGCTCCTACAACCCCACGACGCGCGGCAACCCCGTGCAGATCCGCAAGGCCGCCGAGCTGATCGACAAGGCGCAGCGCCCCGTCCTGCTCGCCGGTCGCGGCGTGCTCATCGCCCAGGCCGAGGACGAGCTGCTGCGGCTCTCCCAGAAGGCGGGCGTCCCCGTCGGCTGGACGCTGCTCGGCACCGGCGCGTACCCGGTCGGCACCGACCTCTCGCTGCACATGGTCGGCTTCATGGGTGCGGGCTACACCAACAAGGCGGTGCTCGGCTGCGACCTGCTGGTCATGGTCGGCATGCGCGCCGACGACCGGGTCACCACCAAGCTCGACTCCTTCGCCCCGCAGGTGGAGAACATCGTCCACATCGACATCGATCCTGCCGAGATCGGCAAGAACGTGCGGCCCACCGTGCCCATCGTCGGCGACGCCAAGCACGTGCTCGGCGAGATCGAGAAGCTGGTCGCCCCGGCGCGGCACGACGCCTGGATCACCCAGATCGACAAGTGGAAGGAGGAGCACCCGCTCCGCTACCGCCGCTCCACCGGCGTGCTGCAGCCGCAGGACGTGCTCATCGAGATGTTCAAGCGCGCCGACAGCGACGACATCGTCGTCGCCGACGTCGGCCAGAACCAGATCTGGGCGGCGCTGTGGTGGGACTTCCGCACCAGCGGGCTGTTCCTCAACAGCGGCGGCGCCGGCACCATGGGCTTCGCCTTCCCCGCCTCGCTGGGAGCCCGCTTCTCCCGTCCCGACAAGCGGGTGTGGTGCGTCGTCGGCGAGGGCGGCTTCGTGATGACGATGCAGGAGCTGGCCACCGCGGCGGAGCACAACGTCGACGTCAAGATCGTCATCCTCAACAACTACAACCTGGGCATGGTCCGCCAGTTCCAGGACGACTACTACGAGGGCGTGCGCAGCGCCATCGACCTGCGCGTCGGCCCCGACTTCCCCAAGCTGGCCGAGGCCTTCGGCATGCCCGGCTGGCGCACCGACGACATCCGCGAGCTGCCCCGCATCTTCGACGAGATGGAGAAGCACCAGGGCCCCTGCATCGCCGAGTTCATCATCGACCCGGAGGCCAACGTGCGCCCCATCGTGCCGCTCGGCCAGGGGCTGCCCGACTTCGTCGAAGAGATCGCCGAGGAGGGCTTCTAGCCATGAGCAGCCGCCATCGACTCCTGAGCCTCCTCGTGGAGAACCATCCGGGCGTGCTCAACAAGGTGTCGAGCATGATCCGCCGCCGCGGCATGAACATCACCTCGCTCTCGGTCGGCGAGACCGACGACGACACGGTGTCGCGCATGACCATCGCCGTCGACGTGGGCCGCGCCCAGGCGGACCAGGCGGTGAAGCAGCTCTACAAGCTGATCGAGGTCATCAAGGTCGCCGACATCACCGAGGACCCCATCGTCGACCGCGAGCTGGTGCTCGCCAAGGTCGCCGCGCAGCGCGGCGACCGCAGCGAGCTGCTGCAGATCGTCGACATCTTCAAGGCCAAGATCGCCGACGTCTCGCCGGAGGCGATGGTGCTGGAGATGAGCGGCCCCGAGGACCAGGTGGAGACCTTCCTCGAGCTGATCCGCCCATTCGGCATCAAGGAGGTGGCCCGCAGCGGCTCGGTGGCCATGGCCAAGGGCCGCGACCTGCGCATCGGCAGCCGGCAGCAGCAGCGCCGCAGCCAGCCCGACCTGGAGGCCGCCGACGAGCAGCGGCGCTCCGTCGGCGTGCTGGTGGGCGACTGATGCAGCGCTCCCACTCGCCCCGCTACGAGGCGCGCATCGAGCGCCGCCGCGCCGCTCGTCCCAGCGCCCAGCCTTCTGCCCCCCAACTCGCCACGGCGGTCGAGGAGCCTCCGCGCGACGCCCAGCAACGCGGTGCCCCGCGCCGCCCACGATGGAATCCCGCGCCCGTCCTCGACCCGCTGGTCGAGCTCTACCGGCGCTGACCGAGGAGCATTCCATGCCCGAGAACGACCGCGTCTACATCTTCGACACCACGCTGCGCGACGGCGAGCAGGCCCCCGGCTTCGCCCTCAACGTGGCGGAGAAGATCGAGATCGCCCACCAGCTGGCGCGGCTCGGCGTCGACGTGGTCGAGGCGGGCTTCCCCATCAGCAGCCCGGGCGACTTCGAGGCCTGCCAGCGCATCGCCCGTGAGGTCGAGGGCCCGACCATCACCGCGCTGGCGCGGGCTGTGCCGCAGGACATCGACGCGGTGTGGAACGCCATCCAGGACGCGCCGCGCAAGCAGATCCACATCGTCCTCTCGGTGTCCGACATCCACATCGAGAAGAAGGGCCTGGGCACGCGGCAGCAGGTGCTGGAGAAGGGCATCGCCGCCGTCGAGTACGCCCGCCAGTTCTGCGACCAGGTGGAGTACTCGCCGGAGGACGCCGGTCGGGCCGACCGCGACTACCTCTACGAGACGGTGGAGGCGATGATCGAGGCGGGCGCGACGGTCATCAACATCCCCGACACCACCGGCTACACGCTGCCCTGGGAGTTCGGCGGCATGATCGGCGACGTGATGCGCCACGTGCGCAACGTCGGCAACGCCATCATCAGCGTGCACTGCCACAACGACCTCGGCCTCGCCGTGGCCAACTCGCTGGCCGCCATCGACGCCGGCGCGCGCCGTGTCGAGTGCACCATCAACGGCATCGGCGAGCGCGCCGGCAACGCCTCGCTGGAGGAGCTGGT
>Ga0070739_10000653_pt1 | contig 62895 bp, 61 predicted proteins | sample Coa_R1_7_FD_66445 | JGI IMG/M metagenome (GOLD analysis project Ga0070739, IMG submission 66445) | Surface soil microbial communities from Centralia Pennsylvania, which are recovering from an underground coalmine fire - Coalmine... | ecosystem: Environmental > Terrestrial > Soil > Unclassified ...
CTAAAGGAGGTAGAAGGATTAAAGTTTATTAATTTACCGGCTTATAGTCCTGAGTTAAATCCGGTGGAGAGGTTAATTGAGGAATTAAGGAAATCAACAGCCAACAGTGTGTTCAACAATTTAGGGGAAGTCGAAGGAGTACTAATTAAGGCTTTGAGAGAGTATATAGATAATCGGGATAAAGTAGAAAGTCTTTGTGGTTTTCCTTGGATTAAGAGGCAGATGCAAGATTTACATTTAACACTTCTTAATTGGAATTGGTATTACTCCAGCATGATTAAACCGGTCGCATCTTTCAATCCGCATTGACTACTCAAGAAATCATGTAGATCTTACCTTGAGACCAGTTTAGTACTGGTCTCTGCCGTTTCAGACCGTTTACTGGATTTATGTTTGTTCCGTTATATACGAAGAAATAAAAACAGTACAATGCTGATAAGAATTCAGGAGCAATCCTCAGATGAGAATAAGTCTCCCACAATAGGGTAAAAGCTCCAGGGAAGAAAGTGGGCTAACACAGCGTGCACTGGGCGGCGGGGATTCTGCCACGTTTTTGGGCTTTTTCCCACACCCAAGCAGATCCTGCTCCTAGGCTGAGTCTCGTCCCCCCACTTGTGGCTAACACGAGCCGTTAGCTAGTCAGGAACTATGCGAATCCTATAAATCTGTAAGGTGCTCAGTGGGCCACCTGGTATAGATAATCCTTCTTTCATTTCCAAGTTTGGAAAAGCTCCGTACGAAAGGAAAGCCCCAACTTTTGCAATAGTACCAAGGGTTCCTTATTAGTGCAGGGTTTCCTTTCCGGTAAGAAATAGCGCCTCAACAAATTCGTCTGCCTTGAATTCTCTTAGGTCTCCCAATCTCTCTCCTATTCCGATGAACTTTACGGGAATCTTCAATTCATTTGCGATGGCTACGATTACCCCTCCCTTTGCGGTTCCATCGAGTTTTGTAAGCACTATCCCCGTAATCTCTATTGCCTCTTTAAACATCTTTGCCTGCTGAATTGCGTTCTGGCCTGTTGTGGCATCGAGCACAAGGAGCGTCTCGTGAGGGGCACCCTCAAGCCCACGTCCTATGACCCTTTTTATCTTTTTCAGCTCTTCCATGAGATTGGTTTTTGTGTGAAGCCGTCCGGCGGTATCAACTATCAAAACGTCCGTGTCTCTCGCAAAAGCCGCCCTTACCGCGTCAAATGCCACCGCCGATGGGTCTGCTCCACTCTGCCCCTTTAAAAAATCGCTTCCTACGCGGTTTGCCCAGATCTCAAGCTGCTCCACGGCTGCGGCTCTAAATGTATCGGCTGCGGCAACCATGACGTTTTTCCCGTCCTTTCTGAATCTGTATGCGAGCTTTCCAATTGTCGTTGTTTTTCCCACGCCGTTTACTCCGGCAACCATTATCACAAACGGTTTTACATTGAGTGCGAGGGGCTGCCCCTCGGCGCTTTTGAGCACCCGGAGGATTTCTTCCCTTAGGGCTTCCTTTATGAGCATGGGATTTCGAAGCGCTTTCTTTGAGAGCTTGCTTTCTATATCACTTCTCAGTTTCATCGTGGTTCCTACGCCGAGATCCGCCGTAACGAGGGTTTCCTCAAAATCATCCCAGAGGCTATCGTCAATCTCTTTTCTTATGCTCAGCATCTCATCAAGCTTTCCAAGGAGCCCTGCCTGTGTCCTTGAAAGTCCGGCGCGAAGCCTTGAGAAAAGCCCCGCCTCTGTTTCCTCAGGTTCTTCTTCGATCTTTTCTTCCGGAATAGTGCTTTCAGCCCTGATTACCTCTTCGGCTACCTCGTCCTGGGCCGCCTCTTCAAATTCTTCAAGTTCGACTTCATCCATCGGTTCTTCTTCAATCAATTCATCGCTTACGCTCTCCTGAGATTCCATATCCTTTATCTCTTCTCTATGAAGAGGTTCAGCCTGAACATCCCTTATATGAGAGACATCCTCTGTAATCCCCGGTTCATGATGCGCTTCCCTTCTCGTGATGAAAAATATAATCACAGAGATTAAAACCAATATTCCGCTTCCGCCACCTATCAAAACGAGTTCGCCATGGGTTGCGTATAAATTGGTCACGAAAGAAATGAACTCTTCCATTTTTCCTTTGCCTCCTTTCTTCGCTTGGGAAGGATTATGAGAAATACGGTTCCGCGTCCCTCGACACTTCTAACCCTGATTCTCCCTCCGTGGCTTTCAACTATCTTGTGTGCTATGGTAAGACCGAGTCCTATACCGCCCCTTTTGCCCGAATAGAACGGTTTAAATATACTCTCTAGCACGCCCTTTTCAATCCCCTTGCCGGTATCGGCAATGCACATTTGACACCAGTCGTCTCTATCGCTTGTTCTTATAATCAGCCTTCCATCCGGGGGTGTGGCGTCCTTTGCGTTTAAAATGAGGTTTAAAATCGTTTGATAAATCTGGTCTGCATCGGCTTGAATCTCATCGAGATTTCCGTTAAGTCTGGTCTCTACTCTCAGGGGCCGAATCTCCGAGGATAGTGTGTTTAGAGCCTTTCTTATAACATCGTTGATATTTATCCACTCAACCCTCGGCTCCTGGGGTCTTATGTACGATAGGGACTTCTTCACTGTTGAATCCATCCTCAGCACTTCCTCTTCAATAAACGTTGCAAGCTCCATCCCCTCGGTGTCTTCCGTCTTTTCAAACCTCTTTCTAAGGGTTCCGGAAGAGACCCGAATAATGCCGAGAGGATTTTTTATCTCATGGATTATCATGCTTGCAACCTGCCCAAGTGTGGCGAGCCTCTCATCGCGCGATTTTTCTTCATAGAGCCATACGTTTTCAATGCTTATTGCTGCCTGATGTGCTATCCCTTCAAGCAGTTTTACCTCATCCCTCGAAAGAGGGAGCTTTGAGAGCTTATCGCCGAGCACTATTATTCCCATAAGGCCGCTTTTCGTGACCATTGGAATAAGGAATTTTATTCCAAGGTCCCTAAGCTTCATGGCCTCAGTTGGATTTATCTCCATGTTTGAAGCTAGTTCCTCAACCTCAGCCGACCGTCCCATTGATAGCCTGCCCCGGCCATTATATTTTAGGTCAACTAAATTCCCGGGCTTTGGCTCCCCGTATTTAAGTGTAAACCTCTCCGTTCCTTCTTTTAAGAAAACATAGGCTGAGTTGAGTCTCAGGAGTTGCCGAAATCTCTTTACCATCAGCTCCGCGATTCCGTCTGTGTCGAAACCCTCTCCTCCGATTTCGCGCCCAAGCTCAAGGAGACCTTTCTGAAGGTTGTACTGATCCGTATAGAAAAATCTGTCAATCCAGTGCTGGATCTGTCTTCTTACCGGGTCAAATGCCACGACGACGACAAGGGTTGATATTACAGGCTCAAGCGGAGAACGGTCGAGAGAAAAAAGGGTCTGCATAAGGAGGCTTACAATGGTAACTATAATCAAATACAGCACTATGAGCGCGCCGCTTAGGGCGCCGTAGCTTATACTCTTTTTTATGACCAGGTCTATATCAAAGAACCTTCTTTTCGTTGCCGCATATCCGACGAATGCGGGGAAAACTATGGCAAGTCCCATTGCGTAATCGAACCCTACAACTGGGCGCCAGAGGGCGTGAAGGGCGCTCCATATTACGGGAATGAGGGAAGCGACCACAAGCCCGAAGGCCACGATTTTTGCCCTCTGCTTTATCACGCCCTCTTTTGTGTTTGCGTAGGTAATTATTAAAAGGCTCAGATCGAGAATAAAGATGCATCCCATGTAGAGAAGGGAAAGTTTCGAAAAAAGAATGGAAAGCGAAGGGTCTCCTTTGGTCAGGTATCTGAAGGCTATGAGCACGACCGCCGGGGCATAAGGCACATACCGTATCCAGCGATTTCTCTTTACAAAGTCTCTTTCCTCAGGAAATAAGAGAAAAAGGTGGGCTGAGATTGCGCCAAAGAGCGGGTATATAAGCCAGAATTCAGAAAATATATAAGTCGTGTTGGAGTCGAACATCGTCATGTATGAAAGGGCAATGAGAAGACACATAAAGAAGTTTACGAATGTGGCTTTACTCGGTTTTGCAAAATATACAAGCCCACCTGCGGCAAGGAAAAACATCCCCAAAATGAAAGGCAGGAGAAATGTAAAGAGGAAGTCCCCCAGGGTGAAATCTTTTACATTCACTACAAAGTTTAGGATTTTTCCGTCCCGGTTTACCGTGTAGGTCAGCGCTTTTTTATTTTGATTAGAACCAAACATGTCAAAAACTTCTCTGAATTCATCTGCCGTTTTGACTCTAACTCCTTCAATCTCCATTATCCAGTCATAGGCTCTTGGCCCCCCATCCCATTTCATCCATACGCTTCTCTGATAGACTGATACGACGAGGTTTTTATAGTAGAAGAATCCCGGAAATGGTTTTCCCACCCATTCAACGGCATTTATAAATGAAATCGTCCCTATTGCCAAGGCAAAGACTATTAGGGGAATTATTATTGCAGAGGCAATCTGTTTAGGAGGATACTCTTCTTTAAATAAGAATCTCATCTCTTATCCTCCATATCATTTTACCTTTCAATTGCCTGATGAAACAGGGTACTCATTTTCGGGATTTTCGATGAATTTAAAATATCTTGCGCTGGAGTCTTGAATCTGTAATTAACAATTATATAATGTGAGCGGTTGTACCTTAAGATCATAGAGATAAAAATGAACGGAAACTTTGTTCACCTCCATCTTCACTCCCAATATTCGCTCCTTGATGGCGCAATAAAGTTTGACGAACTCTTTTCACAGGCCAAAGAATACGGCATGACGGCCGTTGCCCTCACGGATCACGGCAACCTCTTTGGAGCCGCCGAGTTTTACAAAGAGGCAAAGAAGGCGGGAATAAAGCCTATAATCGGGTGCGAGGTCTATGTCGCCCCCACATCGAGACAGGATAAGTCTCCGGAAGAAAAGAACCATCATCTGACTGTCCTCTCAATGAATGGAGAGGGGTATAGAAACCTTTCTAAGCTCCTTACAAGGGCCTACTTTGAGGGGTTCTACAAAAAGCCCAGGGTTGACCATGAGCTTTTAGAAGCGCATAGGGAGGGGCTTATTGTGTTGAGTGGCTGCCTCAACGGTGAGCTATCGAAGTCTATTCTTGCGGGCGACCTCCAAGGAGCGCTTCGCATTGCGGCAAAATACAAAGAGATGTTTGGAGACCGCTATTATCTTGAGATTCAGGCAAATAGGCTCACTGAGCAGGAGATCGTAAACCACAGGATAAGGGAGATAGGAAAAGGCCTCGGCATCGGGGTTGTCGCGACAAACGACTGCCATTACCTGAGGCGCAGGGATTCAAGGCCCCATGAAGTGCTCCTCTGTGTTCAGACCGGAACGACTATAAATGATGAAAAGAGATTTAAATTCAAAGGGGATGAGTATTTTCTTAAATCCCGTGAGGAGATGTCTGAGTGTTTAAATGAATTTCCGGATGCGATAGAGCGCACTTTGGAGATTGCAGAGAGATGTAGCTTTGAATTTAAAACAAACGGATACAAGCTCCCCGTGTTTGAGCTTCGGCAAGGAAAATCGCTCGATGATCAAATGGCTATACTCAGCAGAGAGGGGCTTGAAGAGAGATTAAAAGAAAACGGCATTTCGGGAGAAAGGGCTCAACTATACGAGCAGAGGCTGGGGAGCGAGATTGAAACCATAAAGAAGATGGGGTTTTCCGGGTATTTTCTGGTAGTTTCCGATTTCATAAAATTCGCTAAATCTCGCGGAATCCCGGTTGGTCCCGGCAGGGGAAGCGCAGCCGGAAGTCTTGTCGCATACGCCCTCAGAATCACGGAGATTGATCCGATTCCGTATAATCTCATCTTTGAGAGATTTCTAAATCCTGAGCGGGTGAGCATGCCGGATATTGATGTTGATTTCTGTGCCGAGAGGCGCGACGAGATAATAAGATACGTTACCGAAAAATACGGGGCCGATAAGGTCGCACAGATTGGAACATTCGGAACCATGTCTGCGAAGGCGGTGGTAAAAGACGTGGGGAGGGCGCTTGGAATCCCCTATGCGGATGTTGACAGGGTTACGAAGCTTATCCCGACGTTTAGGGGAAAGGTGTTTAGTATTGATGAGTCTATTTCTCAAATTCCACAGCTAAAAGAGCTTATACAGAAGTCACCAAACCTCCAGGAGCTAATCGAGATTGCCCGTCCGCTTGAGAATATGGTAAGGCACTCATCCACGCACGCGGCGGGAATCGTGATTTCAAATGAGCCGCTTTCGGACTACATCCCGCTTTATAAGGGCCCAAACGATGAAATCGTAACCCAGTTCGACATGAAGTCCGTAGAGGATCTGGGGTTCGTAAAGTTTGATTTCCTTGGACTCAAGACACTCACCATAATAGACAAGGCTGTAAGGTTCATTCATGAAAATTGCGAAGGCTCCGAGTTTGACATAAAGAAGATCCCGCTCGACGATCCGGAGACATACAGGCTCCTGTCGGGTACTGAGACGAGGGGAGTGTTTCAGATTGAGTCTTCGGGTATGAAAGAGGTCCTTATGAAGCTTCAGCCTTCGAGCTTTGAGGATATTATCGCAGTCCTCGCCCTCTACCGTCCGGGGCCGCTTGACAGCGGAATGGTAGATGAATTTATAAAGCGGAAGCACGGAAAGAAGGTTGACTACCCGCTTCCGGAGCTTAAAGAGATTTTGAAGGACACTTACGGTTTATTCGTTTATCAGGAGCAGATTATGAAAGCGGCAAGTGTCCTTGCCGACTATAGCCTTGGAGAGGCTGACCTCCTCAGGCGGGCGATGGGTAAGAAGAAGCCCGAAGAGATGAGGGCCCAGAGGCGGAGATTCCTTCAAGGGGCGAAGAAAAAGGGGATAAACATAAAGAAGGCGGAAGAGATATTTGACGCTATGGAGAAGTTTGCGGAGTATTCGTTTAATAAAAGCCATAGCGCTGCATACGCGCTGATTACATACCAGACCGCATACCTTAAAGCCCATTATCCCGCAGAATTTATGGCTGCCCTGCTCTCGATCGAGGCGGACAACACGGATAAGGTCATATCGAGCATTGCCGAGTGTAAAAAGATGGGAATCGAGGTGCTCCCCCCGGATGTAAACGAGAGTATGGCCGGGTTTAACGCAGTGGGCGGAAAGATCAGATTCGGTCTTTCTGGGATCAAAAACGTCGGTGAGGGGACCGTTGAGGCAATAATGAAGGCAAGGGAAGAGGGGGGAAAATTTAGGACAATATTTGATTTCTGCGAAAGGGTGGACGCGAAAAAGATAAATAGAAGAACGTTTGAGAGCCTCATTAAAAGCGGCGCCTTTGATTCACTGTGGGCTAATAGGGCGCAGCTTATGGGGGCGGTTGAAGACCTCCTTACATATTCGTCAATGAAGCAAAAAAGCTCTCCGGAGGGGCAGAGCACGCTTTTTGCCCTCAGCGATTCGATTTCCGCGCCGGATCTTCCAAACGTAGAGGAATGGAGTGAAAAGGAAAGGTTGAGGGCTGAAATGGATGTTCTTGGCTTTTACGTTACTGGCCACCCTATGACAAAGTACGCTGGAGAGATAAAGAAGTACACAAACACGGATACCGAACTGATCTCTGAGATTAAAGAGAGGCGCGAGGTGTCAATTGCGGGGGTCGTGCGGTCACTGAGCGTTAAGCACACAAAGAACGGTTCTGGGATTTTCGGTAACCTTGTTCTTGAAGATATGAAAGGCTCTGTGGAGATCGTGGTTTTTAACGACTTGCTCAGGAAATCGCTTCCTATACTGGAAGAAAAGGCGGAGCCTGTGATTGTAAAGGGTACTGTAGAGCCATCGGAAGAAAGGGTCAGACTGAGGGCTACCGATATATTGTCATTGAGGGAGAGGAGAAACGGCTCCACTATTCATATCAGTCTCACTAGGGAAAGCGCGACCAAAGATAGCCTCTTAGGGCTGAAAAAGATAGTTGAGGCTTATCCCGGAAAATCCCTCATACGCCTTCATTTAGAGACGGATTGTGGAGAAGCGGTAATTGAACTCGGAGATTTCGGGGTTGATATTCAGGATGGATTCATTGATGCTGTAGGAAGGCTTTTTGGAAATAAAGTTTTAAGACTCGATTGATGCGGAAACCCGGTGCAGGAGCGATCCTTGTGATCGCCCATTGATTGCACTTTCATTTATAAAACAAAAAGGGAGGTAGTAAATCATGGAACTCATGGAAGCGATAGGGTCAAGGAGAAGTATCAGGTTTTTTAAACCCTGGAAGCCTGTGGAAGAGTGGAAGATTCAAATGATGCTTCAGGCCGCAAGGTACGCATCATGCCAGGGCAACTGCGGTTCAACAGAAGCGATAGTTATTGATAAGAAAACGTATCCAAAGGACAAATTTGAGAAGATTATAGAATGTGCCTCGCCGTTTAATGAGATACACCTGCGTCAAGCCCCTATTGTCATTGCTTGGCTTCTAAATCTCAATGCCTGGTATAAGGAATTGGTTCAGTCATTTGCGGTATTATTTCCTGCAAGAGCGGTAACTGCAGCTCATGGGTGGACGTATAAATTACTTACGGAGGTAACGTATCCACGCCTTATGAGCTTTCCTCGCGAGAGGACTGAATCGTTGCTTAGAATCGAAGCGGGACAAAGTATAGCTCATGCCATGCTTGTAGCAACTGAGCTGGGGCTTGGATGCTGTCTCCTTGCAACAGGAAGAAAACCTACTGAGTTTCCAAAAGTCTTAGGGGTTCCTGAAAATATTGTTCCAATATGGCTTATGGCTGTTGGGTATCCTGCTGAGTCTCCGGGACAAAGACCGAGAAAGCGTTTTGACAGATTGTTTCATCTGAATGAATACGGAAATCCCCTTAAAGAAGACCCGGAGGTTAAAGAGGAATTAAAGAGGAGAAAGCTGATTCAGCCTATGGACCCGCTTCCTGGGAGAGAGGAAGAAATAAAACACGTATGCAGGATGTTTGGGCTTATTGAGGATATGCCCGATATGCCAAAAGAGCACATAAGGGCGCTCTATGAGGATGAGAATTCTCCTTATTATGGCGAGCTTCCGCCGGGGCTTGAGGAAAAGGGAGTTTAGCCAAGAATGGGTCTCAGTAGAACAGACATTCTTGTCTGTCTCTAAGTCTGTTCCTACTATCGGATAGCTTATGTGGCCTAAATCTGCTCAGGCAGATTTTATACATTTGTGTATGGTATGCGGAACATACCCTGCTGTAATCCACTGGATTCAGATTATATATCCGAAGAGACGAAATATGTATCGAGTGTATATGATTAGGGCTGTAATCATTATCCATAAAAATACGCAGATAAAGAGCCACTTATCTTTGAGAAGCGTCTCTGTGGGGTCGCCGATTGCGTCCGTCTGCACAAGGTACATGTAACGAAGAACGCCATAACACACAAATGGGATGGTGATTATAAGCTCTTTAGGGCCTCTGTCTACAGTGTAGAGCGAGTAAGTAACAATAGCAGTAGTCGCAAAGATGCTGAGCGCCGCGTCCAGAAAATTTATCCTGTATTTGGAGAGCACCCTTCTAAAGGATGTTGAATTATCAGAGGATACAAGCTCAAATCGTCTTTTCCCAAATGCTAGAAGCAGAGAGAGGAGAAATGTTGTAATAAATAGCCAGCTTGAGACCTCTATGCCTGAAGCCTTGCCTCCCGCTTCAAGTCTAAGAACGAATCCCAGGGCGATACTGAAAGCGTCTATGATTACTAGGTGCTGAAGAAAAAATGTATACGCCAGGCTAAGTATGGCGTAGAGAATAATGATTAAAGTAAAACCTTTGCCTAGCCTAAGGGAGAGTCCCATTGATAAAGCAAAGATCAGTAAGATTAGCGCGACTGCCTGAGATGCGCTTACATTTCCCGATGCCATGGGACGAAATTTCTTTTCCGGATGAAGTCGGTCGGCTCCCACATCTAAGGAATCGTTGATTATATACCCTGTTGAGGAGGCGAAAGAAAAGGCAAAAAAGGCCTGGGCCATTTTCAGGAACAGTTCTCCGTCTATGGAGAAAGCGCCTCCAAAAAACGGCGGGGCGAAGATCAAAAGGTTCTTTATCCACTGATGAGGTCTTAGGAGACGAATAAAATCCCTGAAAGGAATTTCCATTTGGATATGATTCTACTGTTTTTAACGGATATGGCAATGAGCTTGTCCGTATTGGGTATATTAAGTAGTATGAGTGAATCTGAAAATAGCAAACGACGCTTCATCAAGATAGCCCACCGCGGTGCAAGCGCCTATGAGCCTGAAAATACCATACGCTCTTTTAAAAGGGCAATAGAAATGAAAGCCGATATGATAGAGTTTGATGTGAGATTATCCCGGGATGGGCATCTTGTAATCATGCACGATGAAAGGGTAGATAGAACAACAAACGGTGATGGTTTGGTAAGAGAAAAAAAACTCAGCGAACTTAGAGAACTCGATGCAGGAGGAGGAGAGAAAATTCCGACACTCGAAGAGGTAATTGATTTGGCAAAGGGGAAAACGGGGTTTGTAATTGAACTGAAGGAGTCAGGCACGGAGGAAGGGGTTATAAGGCTGGTGAAAGGCAGTGGTTTAACTGAAGTATTTATCGTGTCCTTCCATCAGAATTTAATAAAGAGAGTAAAAGACCTAGAGCCGGGAATAAAAACGGGGCTTATTCTCTATTCGTCTCCTGATCCTATAAGACTTGCGAAGGAGTGCCTTGCGGATGCAGTTGCCCCTTTTCACGATTTTGTGACAGAGGACTGGGTCGAGAAGGCTCATAATAGCGGCTTGATAATGATTACATGGACTGTTGACAGTCGAGAGGAGGCGGAAAAATTAAGGGATAGGGGAGTGGACGGAATAGTCACGAATAGACCGGATTTGGTTTAGTGACATATTGACAATCAGATTTAGAAAATCTCAACCGTATGGAGGCATGTTAAAACGTGCCATTATACGATTTCGACGAAGAGGAGAACGGAAGCTTCCATGGGTCGCTTCAGTCCTGTTCGTCGGATTTGTTATTTTGCTTTTTATTTTTATGGATTAGAATATAGCGTATGGAGATTTTTGAGGAGATTAAGTCTGATTTCAATGCCGTTTTTGAGAGAGACCCCGCAGCAAGAAGCGCTCTTGAGGTAGTATTTGCCTATCCCGGATTTCATGCGATATTCTTCCACCGTATAGCCCACTGGTTCTGGAATAATAATATGAAGCTCTTCGGCAGGGTTTTATCCCATATCTCCCGTTTTCTTACGGGGATTGAAATTCATCCGGGGGCAAAAATAGGAAGGGGGTTTTTCATTGATCATGGGATGGGCGTTGTAATCGGAGAGACATCCGATATAGGGGACAACGTTACGATTTATCACGGGGTCACGCTCGGCGGAACCAGCTTTACGAGGGGCAAGCGCCATCCGACAATCGAAAGCAATGTCACAATTGGGGCGGGGGCAAAGATTTTAGGCCCTCTTACAGTGGGTTCGAGCAGTAAAATCGGCGCAAACTCCGTTGTGATTGTAGATGTGCCGCCAAATTCAACCGTTGTAGGAATCCCCGGAAAAATAGTTCTCAAAGAGGAATTCCCCGTATATCCCGGCCTTGAGCACAATAAACTCCCCGACCCCGAGGAGCGGGCTATTCAATCCCTTACAGAGCAGATAAAGGAGCTTGAGAAGCGGATTAGTTCTCTGGAAAATAAGGCTGAAGAAACCAAATTGGAAAGTGAAATTCTTAAGGTAGTAAAAACAAAATGATAATGACCTCTATGGAATCTCCTTTAAATCAGTAGTTACATCCTCTTGGGCAAACTTTCATTTATAATTAAAAGGCGAAATGACTATGCAAAACCGTAAGGACGAGGTCTGGAAGTCCCGATTGACTATGGAAAAATACCTCACGGGTATTCGGAAGGCTATGCCTCTAGCTGCCGAACAGATTGAGGTTATGATGAGATTAATTTCAGCCACTCAAAGACCTGTTACTAATTTTTTGGATCTTGGCTGCGGAGACGGGATTTTGGCATCGGCAATCCTTGAGAAATATCCGGGGGCAAGAGGGGTATTGTTGGATTTTTCCGACCCGATGATTGAGGCCGCCCGTGAAAAGCTAAAAGATTATGTCTCTAACCTGGACTTTATGACACTTGATTATGCCGACAGCCGTTGGTTAGATTCTGTGGGTAAAATGGCGCCTTTTGATGTCATTGTATCGGGATTTTCAATCCATCATCAACCGGATAAAAAGAAGCAAGAGCTATATGGTGAAATTTACGGACTGCTGAAACCCGGCGGCGTATTTCTCAATATCGAGCACGTCTCTTCCCCGACAAGGTGGATTGAATACATATTCGAAGAGTATTTTATTGACTCTTTGCATGATATGCACTTATCGGAGAATTCTCAAAAGACCCGAAGTCAAGTTGCGGAGGAATTTCATAACCGTCCCGATAAAGAGGCAAACATACTTGCTCCCGTAGAAACGCAATGCGACTGGTTGCGCGGAATCGGTTTTAGCGATGTGGATTGTTATTTCAAGATATTTGAACTGGCTGTTTTTGGTGGGCGACGGCCATAGGAATGATGTTAAGGTTCACTAATGAAACTTTTAATTTTATGAAAAGAATTTACTTAGATTACAACGCAACAACGCCCGTTGACCCTCGTGTTCTTGAGGCGATAGTTCCATTTATGAATGAGGAGTTTGGAAACCCTTCGAGTATACATTCGTTTGGAAGGGCTGGGAAAGCCGCGATTGATGTTTCGAGGGAGCAGGTTGCCGAGCTTCTTGGGGCGCGTCCTAAGGAGATTGTTTTTACAAGCGGCGGGAGCGAGAGCAATAACCTTGCGATAAAAGGAGTTGCTCTTGGGTTAAGGGAAAAAGGGAACCATCTAGTTACCACTCAGGTTGAGCACTCATCTGTTCTTGAGACATTCAGGTTTCTCGAATCACAGGGGTTTCGCGTTACATATCTCGGTGTGGATAAATACGGTCTCATTGATTTGGAAGAACTCAGAGAAGCAATAACCGACGGCACGATTCTCGTTTCTGTTATGTTTGCAAATAACGAAACGGGTGTGATTATGCCTATAAAAGAGGTTGTGGAGATTGTAAAAGAAAAGGGGGTTATTTTTCACACAGACGCCATTCAGGCTGCGGGGAAGATTGACATAAATATAAGGGATTTCCCCATTGATCTCCTTTCTCTCTCAGGTCATAAGCTCTATGGTCCAAAAGGGGTAGGCGCGCTTTTTATAAGAGATGGGGTAAAACTCTGCACACTCGTCCATGGTGGGGGACAGGAAAGGGGAAGACGCTCAGGAACCGAGAATGTCGCCGGAATTGTGGGGCTTGGAAGGGCTTGTGAAATTATTAAAGGGGATACAGGGTACAGAATACAGGATGCAGGGATAAAAGAATTGAGGGATAAGCTCTACGAGGGGATATTCAAAAGGATAAGCGGAGTAGAGTTAAATGGCCATGCTGAAAAGAGGCTTTCAAATACACTGAACCTGAGTTTTGAGGGAGTAGAAGGCGAATCGCTTGTAATGAGCCTCGACATTGAAGGAATCGCAGTATCAACCGGCTCGGCATGCTCCGAAGGAAACGTTGAACCCTCTCATGTCCTCATTGCGATGGGGTTGTCTGAGGAACTCGCTGTTTCATCCCTGAGATTCAGTCTTGGAAGGTTCACAGAAAAAGGGGATATAGATCGGGTGGTAGAGGTCCTTCCTGGAATTGTGGGGAGAATAAGGGAGGTCGGTTCTATGGAAACACCGGTGGCATATCAAGCCCCAGGTGTTCGGGAAATTCCATCATGACATTCATATTTTGAATCGCCTGACCCGATGCGCCCTTTACGAGGTTATCGAGTACAGAGATTATAATCGCGGTCTTGTTCTTGGGGTTTGACATTATCCCTATGTCGCAGAAGTTTGAGCCGCGAACGTCCCCTGTTGATGGATAGATTTTTTCAGGCGTAATTCTTATGAATCTTTTCTCCGCGTAGAAATCCTCATATAGATCAAGAAGCTCTCTGGTTGTTATCTCCTCTTTCAATCTCACATAAATGGTTGAGAGAATCCCCCTGTCCATAGGGATCAAATGGGGCGTGAACGAAACCCTTACACTGAGTCCTGAGTAGTTTGAAAGGACCTCCTCAATCTCAGGTGTGTGACGGTGCTCTCCAATCTTGTAGGCTCTTACGCCCTCATTTACCTCGCAGAAATGGTAGGCGAGTTCGGGGGACCTTCCTGCGCCTGAAACACCGGATTTTGAATCAATTATTATTGAGTCCCCTTCCACGATTTTCCTTTTAAGAACGGGGGCAAGCCCAAGTATTGAGGATTCAGGGTAGCATCCTGGGTTTGCTACAAGCCTTGTTTTTGCGATTTCGGATCCAAAAAGCTCTGTAATTCCATAGACCGCCTGAGAGATGATGTCAGGGCACGGGTGTTCCCCATACCATTTCTTGTAGACCGGATAGCTCAACCTGAAATCAGCGCCTAAATCTACGACTCTTTTTCCCCTCTCAAGGAGTTCTTTGATTATTGGAGCAGATGTTCCATGGGGGAGCGCAGTAAAGACAATCTCAATATCATCGGGGACTAATTTTACATCAAGCGGCTGAAGTTCCAGATTTAGAAAGCTTCTAAGGTGCGGAAGAACATCTGAAATCCTCTTCCCGGCGTGCTTCTCAGCCGTTGCATATGTCACCTCTACTTTGGGATGGATGAGAATGAACCTGAGGAGGTCACTCCCCGTATATCCGCTTGCTCCTAGGATCGCGACCTTTTTCTTTTCCATTTATGTGAAAAATATCTGGTAATCGAGGTGAATGCAAGTTTTGGCGGTGCTTCTGCCTAGAAATTGTACCGATTTGTGTAGATTTACACATCCGTTCTAGTGTATTACTGCACAGACGGGTTTCTGGAGGCGAAATGTTATACATGTAACCAGTAATAAAAATTGAGAATTAGGAATTTGAAAACCTTCTGGTATGAACATTGCCATGTAAAACCTGTGAGGTCGGCTGTAAACTGACATTTCTATTTTGTCTTGCCAAACTCGAGAAAGGAGATTTACGTGAATGAGACCAGCAGTAATTATTGGTGTTATTCTTATTGTGATTGGAATAATCGCCTTAACCTATCAGGGCATTACATATACAATCCATAAAAAGATTATAGATGTCGGTCCTATCCAAGCTACCGCTGAGACCAAAAAGACCCTACCATTACCCCCAATAGTAGGCGTGCTGGCATTTGCAGGGGGGGATTGTGCTGGTCATAGCTGGAACGAGGAGATCATAAGTTCAACCGCCGGAGATGAGGAGGTCGCTTAGATGTCGCGTAACGCCAAACCGTCCAATCGAAAAGAGAAGGCTATTTTAGCGCTCTTGGGAGGGGCTACAATCCTGGAGGCATCAGCTCAAGCCGGTGTTTCTAAAAGGACGATTTTTAAATGGCTTCAGGAGATTGAGTTTCAACGGAGGTTGGGATTGGAGAGAGACAATATTAAGGAAAGAAACATCAATCTGCTCAAGGCCGCTTTAGGGGATGCCGTACGGACTGCGCGTATGCTTTTAAAGTCTCAATCAGAGGGCATAAGGCTCACAGCATGCCGGATTCTGCTTGAGTACGGGTTTAGGGCAATTGAACTATCTGAGATTGCAGATCGGATTCAGAAGTTGGAACATATACTTGGAGAAGATTACAAGTCTTTATAGTTCTCAAGTGCGATTGTTGTCGAGCCTGCGCTTAACCTATATGCAAGATGCCCTTAATACCAATAATACAAACCGAATGTGCATTGAACAGGCATAGTCATTGCGAGCATCCGAAGGAGGCGTGGCAATCTAAAAGAGGGATTGCTTCGTTGTTTCACTCCTCGCAATGACAATTCCAAGAGAAAATTGAATTGGTGTAATATACGCCTTTGAATGAACTCGATTTTCTATACAATTGTTATGTTGAGTTTTCAGCGGGGATCTAAAAATTAGGGCGCTGCCAAGAAGAAGGGCCGTCCTGGCAACGCCCAAGGAAAAGAAAGGAATGGTTATCTAAATGAAATCCTGCTCTCTTTTTATCTTCTCCGTTTTTAAATCTTGTTAGCTGACTCCTGGTTATTTAACAAAGCGCGCCTACTGACTTCCTTTCACACTGAGCTTATTCTCAACCTTCCTAACGCCATTAACGCTCCGCGCAATCTCAACCGCCCTGGTAGCTTGTCTCTGGTCATTGACAAATCCACTTAACTGGACCACTCCTTTGAAGGTTTCGACCTTGACATCAAGCCCGCTCACTTCCGGGTCGGCTAAAAGTGCGGTCTTCACCTTTGTTGTAATAGTGCTATCGTCTATATACTGTCCTGTGCTTTCATGTGTGCGGTTGCCAGCGCAGCCAATAAGTGCGACGGCAAATATCAAAGCCATAATTAAACCTGAACTTCCAATTGTGCCTTTCATCGTATAGCTAATCCTCCTTTACAAACCGTTCTGGAAAGAAGGTGGGCATAAGTTGGTATACCCACCTCCCTTCTTCCCGATTTATAACCTAATAGTTGCTTCCCTTATTCTGGGTACCCTGGTTTTGATGCTCTTTATTCGGGCTGGTTCCTTCTACAGCTTCATTCTTATTGATGGAAACTGCCCTGCCATTCCTCATATCTACAGTGACATGATCACCAACATTGAGCTTTGCAAGCTCTGATGGCTCAGCAGGTATAACCTTATGGGTCTTGCCCATATCGTCCTTAAGCATGAAGCTATCCCCCTTTATATCGGTTACCTTGCCACTGAGCTGGGTCATATCCTTGGTATTCTCCTTCATTTCTGTCTGCTTCATTCCTGTATTATCAGCAAATGCGCTCACTCCACCAAGAACAAGCCCTGCTACTATGGCTGCGGATATAAATAACCTCTTCATTTTTTGACTACCTCCTTCTTACTTAATGTCTTAATGGAACAAAACGCAATATCCGTGCCATCGGGTCTGATGTTCTCAATTCTTAATTGTGATAGGGGCTTAAGAGCAGAAAAGGAGCGGGAAGATGATAAAAAATACGCTTCGTTGTGTAATGACACACACCCATTATAGTGTATTACTACACAGCTCATTGTAGATTTTTATCTATTTTGGATGCGTCTCATCCATAAGGCACCACAAAAATTGAATTTTAGCCGGGACCAGTCCATATTAGACCTAAATGGTATAAGTTTTGCACAAAATATAGGCGATACCAGAATGGAATGAGTTTAAGGAATCGCTTATTTTTAGAAACAAAGCCGACGCAAAAAACTTGATTCTAATAGCTCTGGGGGTATATTAGATTAATATGTGATTGGACCCCTAAGAGAGCCAGTCTTTGGAGGAAGCGATGTCAATCGAATTAGGAACCAACGGATTGGGGAGAATAGGGAGAAATGTATTCCAAATAGGTCTTGTCAGAAAAGCGATACATTTAACTGTGACCACTATCTGCAGGAAAGATGCTGATACCAATTCCTCTAATGTCTCACAAAATTAAAGGGGTGTCAGATGTCTTAAATTCTGACGGATATGCTTTTCTAACGGAGAGCGTCTCTATATACAACTTCTAGGGATTTCAGCGGGTTATTAAGGTTAAACTTAATGGCATGTGATTTGCTAATTAATTTCAGAGTTAGATATTGCACTTTACGAGGTGAGAATGATGTCAATCAGAGTAGGCATTAATGGGTTTGGGAGGATAGGAAGGAACGTCCTCAGAATTGGCCTTGGCAGAAGGGGGATAGATTTTGTGGGGGTTAATGATATTACCGATGCTAAAACACTCGCCCACCTGTTCAAATATGATTCTGTTTTTGGTCAGTATAGAGGAGAGGTTAAGTCAGAGGATGGTCACATCATAGTGGATGGGAAGTCAATAAGGGTTTTTTCTGAAAAAGACCCGGCTAAGATCCCATGGGGGGATGTAAAAGCGGACTTGGTTATTGAGGCGAGTGGGCTATTTACCTCGAAGGATGCAGCTTCAAAGCATATACATGATACTGTGAAAAGGGTTATAATTACCGCCCCTGCTAAAGGCGAGGTTGATCTCACTACCGTTCTTGGCGTAAATCATAGCCAATACAACCCTTCAAAGCACCACGTGATATCCAACGCTTCATGCACCACAAACTGCTTTGCAATGCTTGTGAAGGTTCTGCATGAGAATTTTAAGATTAAAAGGGGAGAGATGTCCACAATTCATTCCTATACGAATGACCAGAGAATCCTTGATGCTCCGCATAAGGATTTAAGAAGGGCGCGTGCCGCGGCGATGTCCATAATCCCCACAAGCACGGGGGCGGCAAAGGCGATTGAGTTAATATTCCCTGAGTTAAAGGGGAAATTGAGTTCCGTGGCTATGAGGGTTCCTACTGCGGATGTATCGCTTGTTGACTTTACATGCGAGGTTGAAAAGCCTACAACTGTCGAAGAGGTCAACAGAAAGTTTAAAGAATCCGCCGAGGGAGAGCTTAAAGGGTATTTAAAGTATCTCGACGAAGAACTCGTCTCTTCGGATTTTGTGGGCGATACGCATTCCGGTGTTTTTGATTCATCTCTCACTTCAGTTGTAGACGGCACACTCGTTAAGGTTCTGGGCTGGTATGATAACGAATATGGCTATTCATCAAGGGTGGTGGACCTAATCGGATTTATAGGAGATAAACCCTGATGGCGAAGATGGTTGTATCCGATCTACCCGACTCTGAGATTGAGGGAAAGCGGGCGTTTGTAAGGGTTGACTTTAACGTGCCTATAAAGGACGGAGTTATCGGCGAAGACTACAGGATCAGAAGAACAATACCCACAATTGAGTATCTTACACAAAGAGGAGCGAGGGTAATCCTCGCCTCCCATCTCGGAAGACCCAGAGGACGGGTCATACCTGACCTTTCCCTGAGGCCAGTCTCTTTGCGCCTCTCCGAGCTTCTCGGAAAGCCCGTGGGTTTCACAGAGGACGGGACCAGAGAGGGGGTGAAAGCAACCATAGATGGGCTTAGAGAAGCGGAGGTAGTGCTTCTTGAGAACCTGCGATTTCATAAAGAAGAGACGGACAATGACCCTGAGTTTTCAAAAGGCCTCGCATCGCTTGCTGATATTTACGTAAACGACGCATTCGGAACATCCCATAGAAAACACGCTTCTACTTATGGAATGGCGCTTTATTTTGATTTGAGAGTGGCGGGATTTCTTGTCCATAGAGAGTTGAAATTCCTTACGAAGCTTCGCGACAACCCTGAGCATCCCTTTGTTGTGATTGTGGGCGGGGCAAAGATTAAGGATAAAATCAGCGCCTTGAAGAACCTGATTGAAAAAGCGGACAAGGTTCTTATTGGAGGGGGAGTAGCATATACGTTTCTTAAAGCGAAGGGGGTAAACATAGGAGGCTCGATAACAGAAGATGAGATGATGGACTGGACGAAAGACGCGCTCCTGAAATACGAGGAAAAGATTTTTCTCCCTGTTGACCATGTGGCTGCGGAGAGCCTTGAAAAGAGAAGAACGCGTATGGTCGTAGACCAGGAAATACCTGAAGAATTTAAGGGTTTTGATATCGGACCTAAAACCATAACTAAATATATATCTGAGATTAAAGACACAGGAGCGATTTTTTGGAACGGCCCTATGGGAGTTTTCGAGATAGATGATTTCTCGGCGGGTACAGCACACATAGCGCGTGCCATTGCGCTTGCCACATGGCGTGGAACCACCACTGTGGTAGGGGGTGGAGAAACCATTGCCGCGATAAGAAAGGCTGAGGTATTGGATTCTGAAATAATCCATATATCTACCGGCGGCGGTGCCTCACTTGAGTTTTTAGGAGGTGAGGAACTCCCTGGAATCTCTGTATTGAATGATAAGAAATGATGGATGATTCAGGATACGAGATGCACAATGCAGGAGATATGGTATGCATCTTGTACCTGATTTATTTTCATTCATGGCTGAATAAAAGTAATAAGGGGGTAGAAGAAAATGGCAAAGGTTAAAATCTTAGAGACCAAGACGGATTGGATAGATGAGTTATTAGGAAAGGATGAGGCGGATAACCTCCTGAGCCATACGTGTAAAACGATCCCAAAAGAACAGTTGCATCTGCCCGGATCCAGGTTTGTAGACGAGGTGCTGATTCCATCGGATCGTCCTCCTGCTGTTTTGAGGAACATGCAACTCCTTTTTAATACCGGCCGCTTAGCGGGCACCGGATACCTGTCAATCCTGCCTGTGGATCAAGGGGTGGAGCATTCTGCGGGCGCCTCTTTCGCTCCGAATCCGATCTATTTTGATCCGGAGAACCTGGTGAAGCTGGCAATTGAAGGCGGATGCAATGCCGTTGCCTCCACACTCGGAGCTTTAGGGTCTGTTGCGAGAAAATATGCACATAAAATCCCGTTTATTGTCAAGTTAAATCATAATGAATTTCTCACATACCCGAACAAATACGATCAGATTCTCTTTGGGAGCGTTGACCAGGCCTTTGAAATGGGAGCCATTGCAGTTGGGGCGACGATATATTTCGGTTCGCCTGAAAGCAGCCGTCAGATTCAGGAGGTATCAAAGGTCTTTCATCATGCCCACCGTCTTGGATTGGTTACTATACTCTGGGCGTATCTAAGGAATTCCGCATTTAAGGTCGGCGATACAGATTACCACCTGTCAGCGGATTTAACCGGACAGGCCAATCACCTGAGCGCGACGATTGAGGCGGACATTGTTAAACAAAAGCAGGCAGAGAATAACGGAGGTTTTAAAGCACTAAAATTTGGAAAAACCCATGACAAGGTCTATACGGAGTTGACATCGGATCATCCAATTGACCTGACCCGGTATCAGGTTATCAATTGTTATATGGGACGAGCCGGTCTGATTAATTCCGGCGGCGAGTCTGGAAAAAATGATCTTGCCTCCGCGGTGCGTACGGCAATAATAAACAAAAGGGCTGGTGGCATGGGACTTATTTCCGGTCGAAAATCATTCCAGAAGGATATGAAAGACGGCGTAGAGCTGCTAAATGCCATACAGGATGTGTATCTGAATAAAGAGATAACAGTTGCGTAAGGCTTATTATGTGTTGCTTATTGTGGAGTGCTATCTAAAAGGCAGCGGAAGAGTATTCTGTCATAAATTCTTCCGCCTTTCTAACCATATCTTCGGAGCCGATAAATATAGGGGTCCTTTGGTGCAGTTCTTTCGGTTGGATGTTTAAGATGCGTTCAAATCCGTTCGTGGCTCTGCCCCCTGCCTGCTCTACAATAAAAGACATGGGATTGCATTCATACAAGAGCCTTAACTTTCCATTAGGAGAGTCTTTTGTTGGAGGATAAATAAAGATACCTCCCACAATTAGAGTTCTGTGAATATCCGCTACCATTGAGCCAGTGTACCTTAATGAATAGGGGCGCTTGGTGGCTTTATCCTCTTGTTTACAATATCTGACGTATTGCTTAACCCCTTCGGGAAAACTACCAAAGTTCCCCTGATTAATTGAATATATCTTTCCCATTTTGGGTATTTGCATGTTGCGGTGTGAAAGGCAAAATTCGCCGATTGAGGGGTCTAGAGTGAATCCATTCACTCCCCTGCCCGTTGTATAAACGAGCATTGTAGAGGAACCATAAATAACATATCCTGCGGCTACTTGCTCCGAGCCTTTTTGAAGGAAGTCCTCTACTTTACAAGAATCTCTTTGAGAAGTGCGCTTGTAAATTGAAAAAATCGTTCCAACAGATATGTTGACATCAATATTAGAAGAACCATCGAGGGGGTCTAGAGCAACGACATACTTTGCGTTCTTTGATACTTCATCCTCGATAACGATGATGTTTTCATTTTCCTCAGAGGCAATGCCGCAGCATTCCCCTCCCAATTTTAAGGCGGCAATAAATCGCCTATTGGCAAAAACATCCAGTTTTTTTACTTCCTCGCCTTGGACATTTGTAGTGCCTGTAGTACCTAAAATGTCTACTAAACCGGCTTTATTTACCTCTCTATTAACAACCTTAGCCGCTAAACCGATGTCTCTTAACAAGCGGGACAATTCCCCTTTAGCATATGGGAGATCCGTTTGCATTTGAATAATGAATTCATCTAAGGTCACAACACCAATCATATTCGGTGATCCCGGTTACAAATATTGATAGAGTCTATTTCTTATTTTAAACCAAAAAATTGAGTTAGCAAGGACTTAGATTCACTTTTTGGATTCTTTTCTCTTGCTACTTCCTAAAGTCTCTTTAGCCTTCTCGGCCTCTTTCATTGCCGGTTTTACTCCGTTTTCCTCAATGAGACTCTTTGCCGCTTCTATCTTCTTTTCAAAATCTCCAGGGATGGTTTTTTTTATGTCTGAAAACGCCTCGTTTATATATGGGAGGAGGGCGGAGTGTTTAAAAAAAGGCTTCTTTTCATGGGAAAAGAAGCCCACGGCTGATATTATGAGAAAAACTATAATTGCTCCCTTTAATGCGCCGAATGTGCCCCCGCCCATTTTATCAAGCCAGCCGAGATGTAGAGCACCTATAACCCCGCTGAGCACGCGCCCTATTAATTTAACTGATACGTAGGCGACAAACATAACGACAATAAATCCGCCCGCGCCCGCTATAGCTTTACTTTTTACAAGATTGTGCTGAATAAACAGGTCTCCGGCATAGGGATAGAACATCGTGCCCGCTATGATTGCCCCGCCGATTGCGACAATTGAAAACACCTCTCTCATGAGTCCGCGCCTCAGCCCAAGGAATGCAAAGAGGCCGATTACAATTAAGATTGATATGTCCAGCCAGTTCATATTAATTTGGGTTTATTGGCCACTAGTTAACACGAACTTGTACGAATAGACAAATCAACTTGAAAATCTTTTTTCATGCTCATTCGTGTTAATTCGTAGCTAAATTGTAATTTTTACGAATATATGACCTCAAAACCCGACCCTCTTCCCGGTTCCTTTGTAACCTCTATTCTTACCGGGAATTTGTCTTTAAGTTCGTCAACGTGTGTAATAATAATAACTTTGTCGAAATCCCCTTTTATTGCGTTTATAACCTGAACGAATTGGCTGAGTCCATCCTTGTCCTGAGTGCCGAATCCCTCGTCAATTACGAGGGTTCTAAGCTGCGCTCCTGAGCAGTTTGCAATAAATCTTGAAATTGCTATCCTCAAGGCAAAATCAATGCGAAACGCCTCCCCTCCCGAAAAGGTCTCGTAGCTCCGGGTCCCGAATGAGTCACTGATTTTTATCTCAAGCGTCTCTTTCTCGCTTCCTTTCTGGGTGAGCTTTAGTGCATCGAGTTCAAGCGTCATATTCCCATCCGTGAGCTTTCTTAGAACCTTGTTTGCCTCTATCTCGATCTCCTCTAGCGCACCCTCTATTATGCGCGCCTGAATTCCATTCTTTCCAAAAGCCTTATCGAGTTCCTGATAGACAATCAAATCATGTTTGAGTTTCTTTATCTGTTCGAGAATCTCTTCTTTCTTGTTTTTGAGTCTGGCAATTCTTTCAATTTCATTCATAACCCTCGTTTTTTCCTCAAGCTTCTCATCTTTGGCCTTCTTTAATTCTATAACCCTCCTTTGGATCAGATTCTTCCTTTCCTCAAGCACTTCAGTTATGGTTACTACTTCTTCCAAATCTTTTATTTGTGCATCTATTTTTTTAAGCTCATCCATTTGGATGTTGAGTTGCTCTTCAAAATTTTCGCGCTTTTCTCTGTTGTGAGCCAGATTTAGTTTTGCCTTGTCGAGGCCTTCTTTCTCTTTGGAGAACAATTCCAGATTTTTAAGGTTGGATTTTAATCCCCTGTATCTTTGTTCGTCGTATCCGATTTCCCTAATTTTTCTTTCAATCTCCAAAGCCTCTTCTCTATGCTGATCGGCAAAGAGTCCTTCGGTCAGGATTTTAGTAAGTAAAGCGATTTCGGCGTCAATACCTGTGATATGGTTCTCGGTTTCATCCTTGCTTACCATTGCCTCTTCAAGGCGTCTATACTCGGCTTGATACTGCCTTAGCGATTCGAGTTTTTGCTTTATTTCCTTGTGGTTTTTCTCATTATAAGCCGTTCTCATTATCTCTTGGGTTAATTCTTCAAGCTCGCTTCGGAGATCGGCTCCGGAATTCTCTCTTTCGATTATTTTTTTACTTAGTTCTATTTTAGCCAATTCTAAATTCTCGGAGGCTAAAATTGAATCCTCAAAACTCTTTTCCTTCTGACCGAGTTGTTTGTTTAAATCGGGAATATCTTTTATCTCTGACTCCGCGACTTTAATCTCGTTATTGAGCCTTTTTTCATCTTCTTCAATTTGTTTAATTCCCTTACTTTCTTCTTCTAGTGCACTTTTTAAATGCAGAAGCGATTTCTGGATCTTTTCCAAGAGAGCCTCTCTGCCTTCCTTATCAAGGGGGGATTCGCATAGGGGACAGTGGGACTTATCGGCTTCGGATTTAATAATCCTCAACTTTTCCGCTTCTTCTTTCTGTCTTTTTTCAATCTCTGATTTTCTCGAAATCAGGGCCCTCTTTTCCTCCCCGGCTTCTTTTAGCCTTGCCTTCAGATTTTCACACATTGCCTGAATCTCAAGGCGCGCCCTTATCTCGGCTCTTAATCTCCCACATTCCTCTTTCAATCTCCCTGATTCTTCTGTCATTTGAGAAAGCTCTTTAATCTTGGTCTCAACTTCCTTAATCCGGGCCTCGATTGGAAGCCTAATCTTCTCAATGCCCAATTCGATCTCTCTTTGCCTTGATTTAAGCCTTTCCGAAGTTTCTCTTTTTCTCTCGAGGTCTTTTTCGAGAGATTCGGTCTCTAGAAATTCCTTGAATCCGGCTTTAACCTCTTCCTCTCTTTCCAGCAGATCCATTATTTCAGCGACTCTGTTTTCAATCTCTTTCTTCCTGCCAGTGAGGGAGCTTATCTTTTTCTCTATTTTGGATTTTTCGTCATTTATGAGGCGGTTGGTTTCTTCAAGTTTCTTTTCCAGGTCTCTTTGTCGCATGAATTTCTCTGATAAAACTCTTTCCTCTTCTCTCGCTCTTTCAAGCTCACTGTAGCCCTGAAGAATTTCTTTCTCCTTGGATACGAATTGGTTATCTCTCTCTATTTCTCTATTTAATTTTTCCAGCTCTTCCCTCAACCTGCTGCATTTTCTCTCAGTTTCACTTTTGTTATGAACGAGCCGACTATAGGTTTCAACCCTTGCTCTCAGTGCCTCTGATTCTCTGAGGACTTCCTCGTATAATTTCTCGGCATCTCTGAGGTCGAGTGTGACTTTTTCTTCATCGGCTTTGACTTCTTTAATTTTCTCCTTCAGGACTTCTTTTTGTGCGATTTCAGATTCTATCCAACTTATTTCTTTTTCCGCCGATTCCACCTCAAGCTTTAATTTCTGAGATAATTCTCTTGACCTTTTCCCAAGTTCTTCATATTTTTCAAGCTCTAAAATTTTCCCTAAGACCTCTTTTCTTTCTCCAGGCGTTTTCTTGGTAAACTCATCTGCTCTTCCCTGGAGGATAAAGGACGAACAGATAAAAGAGCCATAATCCATCTTCAGCATCCTCTCAATTGCATCCTGAGTTCTTCCATCCTGCGCAAGGGTTCTGAAGCTCCCAGCGCTTGTATCAAACACCTGAAACTCGACTTGTGTTGAGGTGCCGAACCCCTTTTTCCTCGTTATGGTTCTTCGAACCCAGTAGCGGTTTCCATCGAGGTCGAATTCAAGCTCAACCATAGCCTTTTTGGCGCCGCGTCTTATTATCTCTTCCTTGTTTCTTGCTCTGCATTCTCCCCATAGTGCCCACGTAAGAGCGTCAAGGAGGGCGGATTTCCCATGACCGTTTTTTCCTGAAAGACAGGCTAAAGTGAACCCTCTAAAATCAAGTGTCCTGCGGTCGGGAGGAACATCCTCACTATAGCTTAAAAAGTTCTCTAAAAAGAGTTTTAGAGGGACCATCAAATCACTGAATAATACATTATCTGATTTATAAATCAAAGCTGATTCCGGCGGTTATTTTTAGTCCGTGAATTTGTTTGCCAGGCATATTTTTATTTTGACTTATCTGGCTCCTTCAGATAATTTAAGAAGGGATGGAGCTTTCTGAAATTATTGGAATAATAGCCCACGATTTAGAAGAGGTCGAAAAGGAAATCGAGGAGAATATTACATCTTCAGTTCCTCTCGTCTATGAAATCTCAAAATACATTCTGGGGAGCGGAGGAAAGAGGTTCCGTCCTTCTGTACTCCTCCTTTCGGCGGGTGCGTGTGGCCTGATGGATGGGAAAGAAAGGATGTACTCCGCCGCGGCGCTTGAGCTCATCCATACGGCTACACTTCTTCATGATGATGTTGTAGATGGTGCGGCTCTCAGGCGTGGAAAGACGGCATCGAATGTCATTTGGGGAAATGAGGCAAGCGTTCTTGTAGGAGACTTTATGCTTGCCCGTGCCCTTGGACTGATACAGTCCTGCGGGAATCTGGAACTCATAAAAGCCGTAACCGACGCGGCGGCAAAGATGGCTGAGGGACAGGTAATTGAGATAATGAGTGAAAAAAAAATGATAGAGGTATCCGAAAAGGTTTGCTTTGACGTTATAGAGAATAAGACCGCGTCTCTAATTGAGGGCTGCGGACGTGTAGGAGCAATCCTTGCCGGAGCACCCGAGGATGTAAAGGGCATGCTCGGAGAGTATGGGCTTAATCTAGGAATTGCTTTTCAGCTTATAGACGATGCGCTTGATTATTCCGCAGCTGAGAAGGAATTTGGAAAAGCCGTAGGTCAGGATTTAATCGAGGGGAAAATGACATTGCCACTTGTTTATGCCTTAAAAGGCGCTTCAAACAGAGAAAAATCTCAGGTCACGGAGATTCTTCAAAACGACGGCTTTAAGAGGGAGGAACTCGATTTTATTTTCAGACTCGTAGATAAATACAAGGGGGTTGAAAAAACAAAAACCGCAGCGAAGGAATTTGCGGGCAAAGCAAAGGAAGCCATACTCGACCTTCCGGCAAATATGTGCAAGAGATCACTTGATTTGCTTGCGGATTATGTGGTGGAGAGGAGAATGTAGCCACATTAAGTGAGAAACTTTGAGATTGCGGAATCGCATTCTTTAAGAGGGTATAGCGATGGCAAGAAAAAAGAAAGAATGGGAAGAACAGATGAAGGCAAAAGAGAGACAGGGTGAGTTTCGTACTCCATCCGGGATAGTTCTTGAAAGGCTCTATGCACCTGAGGATATAGAAAACCTTGACTACGAGCGGGATCTTGGATACCCGGGTGAGTACCCATTTACGCGCGGAGTTCAGCCTACAATGTATCGCGGAAGGTTTTGGACAATGCGTCAGTACGCCGGGTTTGGCACGGCTGAAGAAACGAATGAGAGGTTTAGATACCTCCTCGATCAGGGACAGACTGGCCTAAGTGTTGCCTTTGACCTTCCAACGCAGATGGGGTACGACTCGGATCATCCGATGAGCAGGGGCGAGGTGGGCAGGGTTGGCGTCGCAATAGATTCGCTGGAGGATATGGAGATTCTTTTCGATAAAATTCCCTTGGGTGAAGTGAGTACCTCCATGACAATAAACGCCACGGCTTCGATGCTTCTTGCAATGTATATGGTGGCTGCCGAAAAGCAGGGCGTCGGTCCTGATAGGATTCAGGGCACTGTTCAAAACGATCTGCTAAAGGAGTTTATAGCGAGGGGAACTTATATATTCCCTCCAAAGGATTCCGTAAAAATCACGATAGACATCATGGAGTATTGCCGTGACAGGGTCCCTAAGTGGAATCCGATAAGCGTAAGCGGCTATCACATGCGTGAGGCAGGCTCCACGGCGGTTCAAGAGGTGGCTTTTACGCTTGCCGATGCGATTGAGTATCTTGAGCATGCGAAGGCAAGGGGGCTTGATGTTGAAAAAATCGCGGAAAGGGTGTCGTTCTTCTTTGCCGTCCATAACAACTTTCTTGAAGAGGTGGCAAAATTCCGCGCGGCCCGAAGGCTCTGGGCAAGGATTATGAAAGAGAGGTTTGATGCAAGGGACGATAGAGCCTGTATGCTCAGGTTTCATTCCCAAACCTCTGGTGTTACACTCACTGCGCAACAGCCGAGAAATAATATTATGAGGGTAACCATTCAGGCTCTCGCTTCGGTTCTTGGCGGAACGCAGTCGCTCCATACAAATTCCTTTGACGAGGCTCTTGCCCTTCCATCGGAAGAGGCTGCAACTATTGCCCTTCGCACGCAGCAGGTCATTGCCTATGAGAGTGGTGCGGGTGATACAATAGACCCGCTTGCAGGGTCTTACTGCATAGAAGCTCTTACGAATAAGATAGAGGAAGAAGCTATCAAATATATCGAGCAGATTGATAAAAGTGGTGGGATGATAAGGTGTATTGAGGAAGGATACATAAACCATGAAATCGAGGAGGCTTCATACCGATACCAGCGTGAGGTCGAAAGGAAGGAAAGGATAATTGTTGGCTTAAATGAGTATATAAATCCAAACGAAGAGCCTGTCGAGATACACAAAATTAACCCTCAGATTGAAGCGATTAAAAGGGAAAGGCTCGAAAGATTAAGGAGCCGGAGAGACAACGACAAAGTAAAGGCCGACCTCAGGAGGCTTGAAGAAGCGGCAAGAAGCAATGAGAATCTCATGCCACACATAGTAGAGGCCGTAAGAGGCTATGCCACAATAGGCGAGATGAGCATGACGCTTGAGAGGGTTTATGGGAGGTATAAAAGCGGTAAGGTTGTAGCAAGATAATCCCTGTATGGGCGAACGCCGTGTCGTCCCTACTTCATAGAAAGCATCATCACAATTGCGTCTTCTCCTGTATCTACGTAATATCCTCGTCTTATGCCAATGGATTTAAAACCCAGTTTCTCATACAGTCTTTTTGCCCCGGTGTTTCCGCGTCTAACCTCCAGTATTGCATGTTTTGCGCCCTTTGAGAGAAAGTAATCCAGACAGTATCTCATCATGCCCTCTCCTACACCCATTCTCCTAAAGTCGGGGTGGACGGCGATATTAAGGATATGAACTTCATCGTATATCATCCATGCAACGATATAGCCTACAATCACGCCGTCGAGCCTTGTAACGTAGGCAAAGGAGCGCGGGGATTTTAGCTCCATATCAAACACCTGTCTTGGCCAGGGTGTAGGAAAACACGCTTCCTCAATTACCATTATTTCATCGAGATCTGCCGATCTCATTTCCTCTATCATGAGTGCGGGCATGGGCTTCATTAGCGGAAAATTTTACAGTCCATACGAGGATTTGCAAATTTATACCAATCTAAAGGCTTATAAACTTGGTTTTTGTTTTATCTTAGTTAGACAATGATTTAATCGCTAACGGGTGTCCATTATTGCTTACTTCAGTTGGATCTACACTCTTTCAATAAGGCTTTAGTGGTGGTATTATTAAGTATCTTCAGGTATAATATCACCAACCGATGTTTATTAAGGTGATGGAGTTCACCTTATAATTACTGATCCTTTCGGCAGTTGATAACTCCTACCAAAATAAATTCCGGAGGAAGCTGATATGACCCATCAGAACGCCTTCTGGAAGTTTATAAGAGGTAGGAGATGGACCATTCAAGCAATATCTTAAACAAAGCTACGTGCCTCTTGTCTGATTTCTTATTTATAATTGGACAGAGACTGACTTATCAAGGTTCTCCATCTAGATTTAAGAAGCCAAGAGCTACTTCTGAACCTAAGGTGGGGAATTCTTCTTCATTACACGGAGACCCTACGATTAATCTTGAACTGCGGAAAAATCATCCCTTGTTTGTGAAATACTATTTTAGCCCTTTTAAGAGGGAGGTTAAGATACATGGAAAGAAGAAATATCATTAACTTACCGCTTGGAAAACACCTGCCAAAAGTAGTTAATACCATTGTAGAGGTTCCGAAGGGAAGCCGCAATAAATATGAGTATGACAAGGAACTCTGTGTCTTCCGATTAGACCGGGTGTTATATTCCTCCGTTCACTATCCTGCTGATTATGGTTTCATACCGAGCACTCTAAGCAGTGATGGGGACCCTCTTGATGTATTAATTTTGGTTAATGAACCGACTTCGACTGGCATTCTTATTGATGTCCGTCCTATCGGAATTTTCTACATGGTAGATGGAAAAGGTGAGGATGAAAAGATAATTTCAGTCCCCTTTGGAGATCCATTCTATAACTCTGTTGGAGACATATCTGAAATCCCCAAACATTTTAAAAGAGAGGTAGACCATTTTTTCTCTATATATAAGGAACTTGAAGACAAGAAGGTAAAAACCTTTGGCTACAAGGGGGTAGAGGAGGCTGAGAAGGTAATTATGGACGGATACAAGCTCTACAATAATAAGAAAGAGTTGGACTTATGAGGGAATAATCATGGAAATACCACGGAACCATAAAGCCCGTCTTTCTGTATCTATGCAGGTTCTCGAAGATACAATCTCCGATGTGGAGAGTATTATAAGAAGTACAAATCAGGAAAAAGCTATGACTGAAGCCGTAAATAACCTCTCGCACTGGGAGAAAGCCTTGATTCTAAAACGCATAGGGGAAATAAAGGGGTTGATAAATCACATAGCTCAAAATCTGGACTTGGAGAAACGAAAAGAAGAAACCAGAAGCCGAATACTCGGTGCTATGACTATTCAGCAAGTAAACCTAGAAGAGATAAAATCAAATAGACTTCGTGGCTATGGGGAGGTTCCGGATGAACTAAGGGGGTTTCTAGACCCCCAGATAGACAGAATGATGAATCTGATCGATGCAATTTGTAAGATTGCCAGTTCAAAACATAAAAATACGGGGACATAAGGAGGAAAAAGCTATGATTCACTACTTTTGTCCCTTTTGCTGGAATGAAATTTCAAAAGACGAAAAAACCTGTCCACTATGCAGCGGAAACATAGAGGAATGGGATGAGAAAGGCTTCACAGAGAAACTAATAGATTCTCTCAACCATTCCGAGCGCTCTACCGTATACAGAGCCTGCTATATCTTAGGTGAGATGCGTGAGAGAGTAGCCATAAAGCCACTGATTGACCTGCTTAACAAGACCAATGACTACTTTCTCATGGAGGAGATTGTTGAAGCTCTAGGCAAAATCGGGGATGAGAGGGCGGTGCCGTTTTTAATCAAGATGCTGAATAACCGCTCATTTTTAGTAAGGGGCAAGGCCGCTGCTGTGCTTAGCAATTTCGATGATCAAGAGGAAGTGGTAGAGGCTTTAAAAAGGGCAATCGGGGATCATAGCCATTATGTCAGGGAATCGGCAAGCGCTTCCTTGAATAAACTAACCGCTACATTAAGAAGGTGTCGAGTATAATGGGCAGAATCCATAGGGAAGAAGAAATAGAAAGATTAGTAGAGGGACTTAATAACCTTGGAAGCAACATTAGTGCGTTAATTGAGGTAATTAAATATGGGAGATTGGCAGTAAAGCCACTTGTTGATTTTTTGCTTTCTCCTCCATCCATTTTCTCGGAGCCGCGCTGCCTGGCTGCCGAAGCCCTTGGTATTATTGGCGGTGAAGAGGCTGTTGAAGGGCTTATACAGGTACTGGATTTGTGTGACTTGGACTTGCTTGACCCGCAGGTTCGTCTTGCCGAAGAAACCGTGAGAAATCAGGCTGCCAGGCAGCTTGCAATCTTAGATGATGAGAGAGCAATAGAACCGATGCTTAAGTGTCTAAAGGAAAACCATTTAAGGGGCGCAGCTGAGGCTCTGGCAAATTTTAAGGAAAAGAGGGCTATACCATATATAGTCGAGATGCTTGAGGATGACTATGCACGAGAGGCGGCGGGTAAAGCTTTGCTTAAATTTGGTAAAGATGCTGTTCAACCTCTTATAGAAGCATTAAGTAGACCAAACCACACCCCCTTTAAAAATGAAACGAGACCGAGTGTAAAAAGGCGCACGGAGGCTGCTAGGCTTCTAGGAGAAATTGGTGATTCTAGGGCTATCCAACCACTACTAAGGAGATTGGAAGACGAAGAATGGGGAGTTAGATTATCTTCGGCTTTATCTCTATTAAAGATCGGTGTCAATAAAGATGATATTACAAAGGTCATTCCGGAACTCATATCCGGATTAAATGAGGGTGATTGGTACACTTGTGCTCTATGTATTGACGCCTTATCGGAACTCAATGGATTGGCCTTGCCCTATATTGAGAATGCACTGAATGAGAAATCAGTGGAGAATAAGAGAGGGGAGAGAATAAGCCTTTCTGAGAAAGCCACTGAACCTTTAAAAGGAATGGTAAGAAAACCTAAAGATAGAAATGGAGATTAGTCCAAACCACCAGAGAGTCATAGTAGTAGGTTTATATATGCTCGAAAAATCCCTTGAGCGAATTGAGGAGGCATTGATTACTGAGGACAGGGGGAGAATAACTTATAAAGTAAATGAACATCTGGATGGTGAAGTCCGGAATTCTATACTTCAGGACATAGAAAAGATGCGAAATATCATCAGGGGCTTAAAAGACGAGCTTAACCTTCAGGCACAGGAGGAATCAATAGCAAGGAGGGTGCGGGGAGAGGCTGCACATATTTGGGAGGCACTCTGTGACATGGGAAGCAGGGGTCTCGATAGATACGGTAAGATGCCAAAAGAACTTGCTGATTTTTGGGATCCCAAGATAGATGAACTCATTGAAATGATTTTGAGGATAGAAGCTAAATCGAGGGTGCGATAAAAAGGGATAGGAGGCTTAATCAATGATAATATCAAAGATCATCGCTCGGGAAATACTGGATTCCCGCGGGAATCCGACTATTGAGGTTGATGTGATATTAGAAGACGGCTCATTAGGACGCGCCGCCATTCCATCCGGTGCTTCTACCGGAACAAGAGAGGCTGTAGAGCTTAGGGATAATGACCCAAAGCGATATATTGACAAGGGAGTAAGAAAAGCAATAGATAATGTAAATCGGATTATAGCTCCAAACATTGTAGGAATGGATGTTCAGGATCAGGTTAGGATAGATGGTAAATTAATTGAACTCGATGGAACGGAAAACAAATCCAAACTAGGTGCGAATGCCATCCTGGGGGTTTCAATTGCCTGTGCAAAGGTCGCTTCAAACTCACTTGGAATCCCTCTCTACAGATATATCGGTGGGCTGAATGCGAATGTTTTGCCGGTACCGATGATGAATATAATCAATGGGGGGAAGCACGCCGATAACAACGTTGACTTTCAGGAGTTTATGATAGTGCCTGCAGGTGCTCACTCCTTCTCTCAGGCATTAAGAATGGGTGTAGAGGCATTCCATTCCCTTAAAAAGGTGCTTTCTCAAAATGGCTACAGCACGACTGTTGGAGATTAGGGAGGATTTACTCCGAGCCTGAAATGAAGCGCAATAACCTCGACCGGCTCAAGTTTACCATTAATATCCCGGAAGATATTTATGGACGGGTTTTGAATGTTATAGAAACTCATGGACTCGAAGGGATGAGCGCAATTCAAAATATGATAAGCGCAGGACTACTTAGACTTAAAATAGATATGATTAAAGAGGAGAATACCTCCCTATCTTCTCAGATAGAGAATCTGCGGAAGGAAACTAAACGCCTTGTCGAAGAGAACAGTAGGCTCGAAAAACTCTGTATCGAACCCCAAAGGGACGCCGATTATATCTATAAGAGACTGGAAGTATTGAGCTCTGAGAATGAAGAACTGGAGGTACTGGTAAGACGGCAAAGCTCCGCGGAGCGGGAGGGAAATTAGATGGCAATGGGTTATAGAAAGAGAAAACTTTCCTTACTACTTCTCCCAGAGCTTTGCGAAGAGATTAAGAAGGCATCGCTTAAAATGGATTGGACTGAGGAAGAAATACTCGGTTGGGCTATAGCAGTCGGGGTTGGTGGAATTGATAGACTGGGCGAGATGGAGGGAGAACTATCCGAGCTTACAACCAGAAAAAAGGAGCTGGATTTAGAACTAGAAAGTATAATCTCTGACTATGGAAGGCTCTCAACCAGAAATGCGGCTTTAAGGTATGAGTGCTTTGATACACTTACCAGGAATAGAACACTGGCGATTAAATTGACAGGGGCTAAAACGATGAATAGAAGCTTTAAAAATATCCTCAAGATTGCAGATGATCGTAATGAGCAAGAAGATAGAACGGATAATGAGATGGTAGAAAGGTATGTTTTAAATAAAGGGTGAACGGGGATTAAATCTCATGGCAACACTGGGTTTTATTAGGAAATCGCCTTCATTGTTGGAAGCCTTGAGAAATGGCAACGATTGTCCTGTGTGCTTGCTCTGCGAGGAGGATTTAAGATATTTTTATCGCTGGTATTTTATTGAGTACTACCATGACACAACTTGGATAGATAAGACACTGAATTCCAGGGGTTTTTGCAATAGACATTCTTGGGAACTGATTCGTATGGGAAAGGGGCGAGAAATGTCAGTAGTCTATGAGTATCTGGTCAAATCTGCACTAGCGAAATTGGAAAGAGTATCCAGAGAACTGAGGAAATATGAGCCTGAAAGCAGGGTTAATAAGGTAATCAAAAAAATAAGGGGTAAAAAACACTTAGAACGCTTACAAGAGGCTAAGGGGCAACTACAGCCGACGGAGATTTGCCCAATTTGTAAATCCATTTCTGACAAAGCAGCGGGATGGATTCAGGAGCTTCTCATGGATTTAGAGGATGAGAGAATTAAAGAGCTTTACTCTAGTTCTCATGGGCTGTGCATGAATCACTTTAACCAAGCCCTTGAATTCGCGCCTCCTGAGTCATCAGAAATTCTGGTTCAAAAGCAAGCCGAGGTACTTAGAAAACTAAACAGTGACATGGAAGAGTACTGGCGCAAAACAGATTATCGCTATTCGTATGAACCCAAGGGTGAAGAGCAAACAGCCTGGGTCAGGGCTATTAAATTCTTTGCCGGTAAAGAAATCTAGTACATTAGAATTAAAGAGGAACTTCTATGAGAATTCTAATTATCTCGGATATACATGCAAATATTGAGGCACTGGAGGCCATAAGGGAAAGGTGTGACTATCTTTTCTGTTTGGGAGATTTGGTTGATTATGGTCCGAGTCCAAGGGAGTGCATAGATTTTATAAAAAAGAACGCCCATACCGTCGTACGCGGAAACCACGATAACGCTGTGGCTTTCAGGACGGACTGTAAATGCAGCGAAGCATACAAGCTGATGTCCGTAAAAACAAGAGAGCTTATGTGGAGCATTCTCGGGGAAGAAGAGATTAACTATCTGGGTTCTCTTCCCTCAAGTAGGGTGCTGGAACTCAGCGGGGCGAAGTTCTTCCTTACACATGCAACACCAGCCGATAATCTGTTTAAATACCTGCCGCCTGATTCACCTGATTATGTCTGGCAACAGGAAATAGAGGGAGTGGACGCGGATTTTGTCCTCCTTGGCCATACGCATATTTCTATGGTTAAAAGAATGGGAAAAACAACCGTTATCAACCCAGGCAGCGTTGGGCAATCGAAAGATGTTCCTGCAATGGCATCTTATGCTATATGGAACGATGGCGATATAGAAATAAAGAGAGTCACATACGATATAAACAAGACAATAGAGAAAATACTTTCAACTTCACTCGATATTCGTATTAAGGGCAGTTTAGTAACGGTTTTGGAGCACGGGCACTTGAGAAATCATTCATAGGGAGATTTGGTTGCATGTTGAAGTTTTATATGGAATCAAGAGACCGACTATTAGAAAATCTGGAAGACTTATACCAGTTGGCTTCTCATCGTAAGAATGAAATCGCCGCAAAGACTACTCAAGAACTTATATCAAAACTCTTGGATGGCCATTTCAATCTGGCGGTTCTTGGACAGTTTAAGCGGGGGAAAACCACGCTTATTAATGCCCTGCTGGGCAGCAGATTGCTTCCTACAGCGGTTGTCCCGCTTACATCCATCATTACACTGATTAAGTATGGAAGGAATTTGCATATTGAGGTTCTATTTAACAATGGGGCTAGAAAGGAAATAATGCTTGAAGAGCTTCCTGATTACATAACTGAGAGAGGAAATCCGGAGAACGAAAAGGGAGTGCAGTATGTGGAGGTTCATTATGACTCCCCTTATCTAAGAGATGGGGTTCAGATTATAGATACTCCGGGAATCGGCTCAACATATCAACACAATACTGCCGTTACATACAATTATCTGTCTAAAGTAGATGCCGCAGTATTTTTGGTTGGCGTAGACCCGCCCATTAGCCAGGTTGAGTATGATTTCCTGAATGATATAAGAAAATATGTAAATAAAATCTTTTTTCTGCAAAACAAGATTGACCAGATGGACGAAAAGGATAGGGTTGAATCACTGGAGTTTACAAGGCATGTAATTGAAGAGAAGGTTGGTCTAAAGGATATAAAAATCTTTCCTATATCTGCCAAGCTGGCTTTGGATGGAAAATTAAATAACAGTCAAGAAACACTAGACCGTAGTTTGATTGCGGATTTCGAAAGGGCTTTAAATGATTTCCTCATGAAGGAGAAGGGCAAGGCAATTCTCATTTCCACACTAAGCAACACACTTAAAATCCTCTCGGACGAAATGATGTCTATAGAGCTTGAGGTAAAGGCCGTCTCCATTCCATTGGAAGAGCTTAAAAGGAAGATAAGAGAGTTTGACATCCAAAAGGAGAAAATCCGTCAGGATAAAGAAGATTTCGACTATCTTCTAAAAGGGGAGGAGCAAAAGCTCATTTCAACCATGGAATCTGATTTGAAAAATTTTGTAGAAGGAAAAGCACCTGAACTGACAAAAAGGATGGAAGGGCACTATGAAAAGCATAAAAGCAAAAGCAAAACCGAACTGACAAAGACGATAGATCAGGCAATGAGACAGGAAATTGAAAACATTTTCAACGAGTGGCGTGGTATCGAAGAGGATAAGCTGAGTCAAGAGCTTGAAAGTGTTTCAAGACGGTTTTCATCTAAAGCCAATGAGATGATAACTTATATCAAAAAACTATCCTCGGATATTTTCGATATTAAGGTGGAAATCTTCAGTGGTGTAGAGACCCTTGCAGGGGAAACCTATTTTCACTACAGGATAGAGTCCCTCTTTGATACAACGCTTGCCCTTGAAGTTCTGCCGTTTGCCCTGCCAGGGTTTTTATTCCGAAGGATGGCGCTCAGTAGGATGCTTGAACAGTGCAGAGAGCAGCTAGACAAGAATGCCGGAAGGATTAGATACGATTTTCTGGAGCGCATAGAAAAGAGCCTCGGAAGGTTTCGTGATGAGCTTTTCTCCAAGATTGATGCGACGCTAACAGGAATCGAATCCGCCCTTGAGCGGGCTGTTCTGGAAAGTGGAACGGGAGAAGAAAAGGTCACACATGCCAAGAAAAACCTCGAAGAGCAGTCTAATGTGTTAAAGCGAATTAGGATGAATCTAAAGGATCTGGAGAATACACTAGAAAGCGCGTAATGATGCTCCCACAGATATTTGGCGGAAACCTCGTAGAGGCACGAGATGTTGCACCTCTCACTCATGGATACCCGCTTGCTTTTCATCTAGCCCCGTGCGATTAAAGGAGAATATCAGTGGAATATCAATCAATTCTGCCGGAAGATAAAAAGAGCGTCCTAAAAAAGTCCGCCCTGAAATTTGTCTTGATGATTGGCGCGCTCAGCTTCTTTGCCGATTTCACATACGAGGGTTCGCGTAGCATTCTCGGTCCGTACCTCGCTCTCCTGCAGGCCAGCGCCACAGTGGTGGGAGTCGTCAGCGGATTTGGTGAACTGGCGGGCTACGGCTTGCGCCTCGTTTCCGGCCGCTTAGCAGATACTTCTCGCAAGTTCTGGCCAATTACGATCTTTGGTTACTTCGTCCAAATGCTTTCGGTGCCGGCGCTGGCGCTGGCGGGCAATTGGACTACGGCCGCAGTGCTGATTATTCTCGAACGCGTCGGTAAAGCCATCCGCAATCCTCCGCGCGACGCGATGCTTTCACACGCGGGTAAGGAAATCGGCTACGGCTGGGCGTTTGGCATGCACGAGGCACTCGACCAATTTGGTGCTCTTTTCGGCCCGCTGGCTGTGGCGGCGGTTCTTGCCATCCGCGGTGAATATCGTTTTGCGTTTGCCGCCTTACTCCTGCCCGCTCTTATTTGTCTCAGCCTGCTGTTGCTCGCTCGATGGATTTACCCGCGGCCGGAAGAGATGGAAACGGAAGTGCCGAACATAAAGGCGGAAGAATTGCCGCGCGTCTATTGGATTTATCTGGCGGGCGCAGCGCTTGTGGCGGCAGGCTTCGCTGACTTTCCGCTGATCGCGTATCACTTCCAGAAAACAGATTCCATGCCGAAGAACTGGGTGCCGATTGCTTATGCCATTGCAATGGGCGTGAGCGGGATGGGCTCATTGGTTTTCGGACGCCTGTTTGACAGGTTTGGCGTCTCCGTTCTCGTGCCATTGACACTAATTTCAGTGTTATTCGTGCCGTTTGCGTTCCTCGGCGGATTCTGGTTTGCGCTCACGGGCGTGGCGTTGTGGGGACTTGGGATGGGAGTGCATGAGTCTATTATTCCGGCAGCCGTCGGTCCGATGGTCACGCCGCAGCGGCGCGCATCAGCTTACGGGCTGTTTACAGCCGGTTACGGTCTGTTTTGGTTCATGGGCAGCGCAATTATGGGAGTTCTCTACGATACCTCCATTCTTGCTTTAATTGTATTCTCGGTAGTGATGCAGCTTGCCTCTATTCCTCTGTTTCTCGTGGTCAGAAAAGGATCCAAGTAACATTCTCTTATAGATGAATTGAGAAAAAGCGGGAGTTAAACCTTCGTGTGAGTATGACACTGGCGACAAAGTTTGGAAATTAGATGACATGAAGCTTTACACCAACAGCGGTGAGGAAAATACCGGCAATAATCAGCGCCACTGCCCACCGAACCATACTCCCATAGACGGAGTGTGCAAGCCCAACGCCCAGTATCACGAGAGCGACAATAGCAACAAAGATGGGTAGCCAGCGTGGGCCTGACAGCACGGCGCCGGACATTAGAGGAAGCAGCGCTCCAAGAAAGCTACAAAAGCTCGAAATTAATGTTCCCCTCAGGGTTTCATGAAAAATCACCCTGCCAAGCTGGGTCGTCGCAAGTCGGCCGTGAGACATGAGATTGAGATGTCGTTCCGCCTGTACCAGTTCTCCACGCAATCGGGCATACTCCGCCACAAAAAAGATAAACGCTCCGACAAGTGCTGTCGCCGCTGAGATGCGCAACGCTAGTGTGATATTAATTAGCTCATGAGAACTAACGATCTTATCAGCAGCAAGTGTGAGGGCGGTCAGAATTCCGTCCACCAGACCGATAACTAGGGCGAATTCGTATTCACGTGGAAACGATAGACCGAATATATTCATCGTTATATCTTCACACGCTCCACCAATCGGCTGCCGAAGGCTATCTGGTCGACGCTATGCACCACTGCACCGGTGGATTCGATGGCTTTGACGAGTGCAGGATAGTCTATGTTCTCTCCTTCCACTGTAACGTCCATGCCCATCGTTTCAATGTCAATTTCAATCACTGTAATATTTACACCTTCAACACCAGTGACACTCCCAATGGCCTTGGTCAAATCTAGTAGAGTAGGTCGAGCAATAGCCTTGTCTACGTCCAGCACGAGTCTCCTGATATTCATAGTTGAATATCCCCTCCTTCTCGCCAAAATCTCTTTAGCAGCGGCAATGAGGCTTTCTATAAGAATCGCGCAATGACCAAGAATACAAGTAGGGTAAGAAGGACATATGTCACGTACGCATTAATTCTCCCATGGTGCATTATTGCTAAGGACCTGGCGACCCTCCGCAATGCTGCTGTGAAGGGTCCAAAAATTAGCCGATCCACCACATGAACCTCCTTGTATGTGCGGCGGATGGCCGTTCGGAAGTGCGCGGCTACTGTTTCTTTGGTATCCCTGGCTGATGGACGGAATACAGCCTCAAAAATCACACGCACCGGGTTAGAAAACCCCGTGGCGGTATAAGTCATCTCGGGCAGAAGCCGACGCACTCCTCCGTCCCAACGCGTGCGTCGTGTAACAGTCCGCGCGTACGTGAGCCAGTGGATTATTACATAACTCAGTCCTAGTAATAGGAGCAGAACAACGAGGGTATATGAAGTGGACATGGCGAAAACAACAGGGTTGCGTGTTGAGCCTCGGTGTAATACCACCAAACCCCGTCCGGGTAAAACACTCCGCCCAACCTGTGCCCCCAAGTCGTGAAACTCTGACACAAACTCAGTGGGCAACTGAGGATTCTCAGAACTCGTGGTAAAGAAAGGGGGTACTAAAGCATCCACAGCACTGGCATGGGTCAAGGGCATGAGAGTCTGATCGAGCACCGGAATAACATAGGTGGGCAGTACACCCAGGACAAGGCACAGAATAGCCAAAGCTCCCATAGGCACAGTCATTGAGCCGGACACCTCCACGGCCTGCTCGGCTTCCTTAGATCGGAACATACCCAAAAAACTCATAGCAAATGCTTTAACAAAGCACGTAACGGCGAGCGCCGCCGTAAGCGCCAGCCCCGCGCCGGAGAGAGCAAATACGATCTTGATTGCAGTGGATTGTAGCTCTGCACTTCGCAATAGTGTCTGTAGAGTTAACCACTCGCTTACAAAACCGTTGAAGGGCGGCATGGCAGAAATAGAGAGCGCTCCAATCAAAAAGAAAAGCCCTGTCCAGGGCATCTTCTTAATAAGTCCGCCTAGACGATTCATATCCCGTACACTAATATTCGTATTTACTGCCCCCACTCCGAGAAAGAGAAGCGCCTTGTAGAGCGAGTGATTGACCATATGATAGAGGGCAGCAATGAAAGCGATACTTGCCAATGCAGGATGTTTGGAGGCTATGAATATAAAACCAGCACCGAGTCCAGCGGTAATGATGCCTGTATTCTCTATCGAGCTATGAGCCAACATCCCCTTCATATCGTTCTCGATAGTGGCATAGAGTATACCTACCAAGGCCGAGGCCGTTCCGATAATCAATGTAATCAGTCCTGGTCCAACTTGGGTTATTGGAAGGAGGTCTAAATTTAAGCGTACGATTCCATAAAGCCCCAAATTCAGCATAGTTCCAGCAAATACAGGTATGAAGCCACCCGGAGCTACTGCATATCCTCTAGGCAGCCACATGTTAACGGGCACCAAACCCGCCTTGATTCCGAATCCGAAGAATGACAGTAAAAATACGGCCCAGCGGGCACCTGCCCCCAGCCCAGCCGCACCATCTTTCAACGAGATGAAGTCGAGGGTCCCTGACGATTTCGCCAGGACAAGCAGTGCGAGCACTACAGCTATGGTGCCCGCTTCACCCATAGCCAGCATCAGATAGCCAGAAAATTTATGCTCATGTTCATAATTGACCAGAAGGTAGCTAAGGATTGACATCGCTTCCCAGGCAATCAGGAATGAAAAAATGTCCGCAGCAACTAAAACTAAGACAATAGAAGCAAACAGTGCATGATAAAGACCACTGAAGGATTTCAGGCTCTCGCGGCCCAGGTGTCTGGTCATATATTGTGCCGAAAATATGGAAACGGGCAGAAAAATCAGGCCAGTGATAAAAACGAAGAGCGCAGAAAGGCGATCCATAGTCAAGGTTAGTGTTCCCACTGGGGTCAATGTCCAAAGTTGGACCTGAAATGGGCTTCCTAAGAAAAGAACTTCACCACTGGCCCATAAGATAACAACCGAGGCTAAAGGGGCGATCCAAACCAGGGTTTGCAGGCTCCGACGGTCAGGGAGCATAGCCGCCACGACTATGCCAATACCGCAGAGTGCGAAAAAGAGGGTAATAAGATGTCCGACCTCTATCAAGATGTTTTTACCTCCTTTCCAGTGCCTTCAGTTGAGATCAGCAATGCCGATGGCCTGCGTCCAACCGCCACCAGAAGCCCATGCAGTATAGCCAGTGGCGGTGGCGGATTGCCCGGTATCTCCACATCCACTGGAAGGACATCCGAAACACCTGCGCCCGAAATAAAACTCGGGCCAAAGGTGCCGCCCGATAGGGCACACGCCCCGACCGCTATGACTCGTTTGGGCGTGGGCATGGCGTTATATGCCTTGAGTAGGGGCAGTCGCATATGAACCGTGACGGGACCTACTACCATGAGAATATCCGCATCCCTCGGCGTGGGTGTGATAAAGAAGCCCAGACGGTGCATGTTGTAGAATGGATTGTTTAGCTGCTTGATTTCATTTAAACATGCCCCGCAATCGCCTGAATCCACAACGAGTATATGAGCAGAGTGCGCAAAGGCTTTGCCAAGCCTCCGATTGGGATCATCATCCTTGGATACAGATGTCGCCCATTCGTAGTCCGACTGCCAATTAATCGGGGTCTGTATACCGCGCACACAACGGAAAGAGTGTATGCAGCGTCTATAGTCCACAATGACCTTGTGGCCCTCCTGTCTGAGTGCCTCATTTGGGCAACTTGAGGCTATCAAATTGGCTTCATATTCTGTAAACCCTCCACCACGTGGCAGTCCTGGTGAAACTCCAGGGGCTGTTTCCTCTCTGTCTGGATACGATGTCGTTTTAATTCCCGTACGTAGTCCTTTAAAAACCCAATTGCTCATATTTATCTCCTGTTTTTTATATTGGCCATCTCTAATCGTATTTTTAAGCGGGTGTATTGTCCGCTCATCCCTAAAACAATCTTTTCTTCGTAGGTTATTAGCGATCGCATTCAGCTACTGAAAGTCCAAGGCTCGCCATAATAATTGGAAAGTCCTGAAAGGCGAAGCTCTCAGCGGCTAAGCGAAACCCATGCCAGTTTGTAAATGATGGTGTGGTTATACGATAACGCGCTATCAAACCGTCCTCACCAATTCGGACCCAATGAAACGCCGCGCCGCGCGGTGCCTCCACCCATCCCAGTGCCTCTCCCGGGGCTATTTCAAACATCTTAGGAATGACCGCTCCACTAGGAAGAGCCGCCACAACCTGATCAATAATCCGGACGGATTGTTCTGACTCGGCAAAAAGAATTCGGAGCCGGGCGTAACCATCCCCTTCTTGCTCATACGGCACAGAGAACTTTATAGCATCATATCCTGAATAGGGTTGAGATTTGCGCAGATCACGAGTGATGCCAGAAGCACGGGCTATGGGACCCACTAGGCAATAGTTGAGGGCATTGTCATAGGAGATAATTCCCACCTCCTCCAGCCGATCGAGAAAGCTGCTGGAGAAACGAAGCATCTCTTCCAACTCATGTAACCTCTCCAGTAGAGCATTGGTATACCCAGTAACCTCCCTACATGCTTCTTCGCTGAAATCCCGCGAGAGCCCGCCTGGGATGTTCACACCGAAGAGATAGCGATGCCCTGTAAAGTTGCAGCAGAGGCGGAGAAGCTCTTCTTCCAGGATAGCAGTTTGACTTGTAGCGACGACCAGACCTGTTGAATCGCATATCTCCCTGATTGCCCCTACGTGATGACGGAGGCGCTCCAGTTCTGCAAGTAGGATGCGCAGGGCCCGTGCTCGTGCCGGAACTACGGCCTTACAAATCTCTTCCACCGCCTGGCAGAAGGCGAGTGAGTGAGCAAAGGCCGATGTGCCCGAAAAACGCTCAGATAGAAGTAACATGCGTTCTACTGATTGTCCTTCTGCGATCTTCTCTATGCCTCGATACTTGTAGAACGGGCGTGGGATGACACGAATCACATCCTCTCCTACTGTCTCCAGAAGGAAGTGTGTGGATTCGGTTGCTCCGGAGTAGATTGGACCGATAGGCATCAAGAATGAGCCGGGTGCTTGAACGATTCTGAGAGGCCGCCAGTTGGGATCCGGCTCGCGATGAGTATAGGGTTTTCTTGCGTCAAAGTCCTTGCGCATGGGATTTACACCTTCCTGCCACTCATCGTTATGGAGCACAAAGTCCCCCAATCGCGGGTGTCCCTCAAACTCTAAGCCGAAGAGATCCTCGGCTTCTCTCTCATGCCAGTCTGCGGCATACACATGGGCACTGATGCTGGGAACAGTCAATTGGGGCTTATCCAACCGAATAAGAACGTGGACCTGACCAGCATTAGGGTCGCTGTAAAAGAGATACCGAAGAAGCCACTGCGATGGGGTATCCTCAACCACCAGGCTAGCAAATGCATAGCCTAATTCATTAAATAACCAGTTGCATACGGCCTGTATCTCGCTTGAATTACACTCCAGATAGCACAACGGTCTCTTTGGATCGAGTCTGGATCGGACTCTTCCCGGCCAGCGCTCTTCAGCGATCTTGGAAACAGTCATGAGATTGGTTGTGGAACTGATGGACTTATCTAAAGAAAGTTCCATATCATATCACCTCTCTAGACAATTAGCCGCAAGGTGCAGCAGCTCATGGAGTGGTCCCGGCACATACAGGCCGAATACAACTATAGGAATAACTGATAAGATTAGTGCTATAACACAGCTTGTCGGCAGATTGACCCCTTCGGGGATTACATTAGGCTGGCCAAATACCATCTGGTTAATGTGGAGCATGATACCGAAGAAGGCAATTACAATAAAGAGGGCTAGAAGGCCCACAGCTATGTATTGACTGTTGGATAGCCCTGCCTTGAGAATGGAGAACTCGCTCAAGAAGACTGCGAATGGAGGTGCTCCAGAAATCGCGAGTCCACCAAAAAGCAGGGCTACCCCGGCGGTTGGAGAAGTGCGGATCAGTCCTTGGACTGACGTAATCTCACGTGTTCCCACAGCCAGTAGAACGGCACCGGCAGCGAAGAAGCAGAAGGACTTAGTAATGGCATGACTCAATATCTGATAAACGGCACCATAATGGGCTGCTGAACTATCCAGCCCCGTTGCGACAAGAATAATCCCCATGTGCTCCACAGTAGAATAGGCAAAAAGGCGTTTATAATCCCTCACCTGAAGTAGCAGGAATGCCGCTACACCCACGGAAATTAGACCGAAGACAACAGCCCATGTCCCGGCTCGAAGGGAAGGCACGGCATTGAGTATGGGAATCATTCTAAGAATGGCGTATAACACGGCAGTAGTCTCTACACCGGAAAGCAGTGCACACACGGGCGACGGGGCTTGGCTATGGGCATCCGGGAGCCATGTATGCAGGGGAACAAGCCCTGCCTTTGCGCCAAAGCCAACGAGTATCAGGAGAAAGGCGGTTTGAAGCAGAACAGGGGGCATATTGGGTGCGGCAGCGATAAGCCCATCCCATGTGTAAATGCTGCCACCCGAGGCACGCAATCCCCAAAAGAGTATAAGAAAACCGAGGAGGGCGATAGCGGCCCCCATCAATGTCAGCACAATGTATTTCCAGGCGGCCTCCAGGGCTTCACGTGTGTTCTCAAATCCGACAAGCAGGACTGAAAGGAGTGTAGTCAGTTCAACGGCAATCCAAACCAATGCCAGCTCTACAAAAAGGGGAACCGCCAGCAGGGACAGGAGAAACAGGTTGTAGTTGGTATAGTAATATCGCAATTTCTCATGACCATTGCCGTGGTTGATTTTCTCCACATAACCCCATGAGAAGAGGGCGGCGGTTACACCAACCAAGGCGATAAGTAACAGCACAAGCGCGCTGAGACCATCGCATGACATCCAGTTCTCAATCATTACAACCCGGTTTCCAGAAGCGACTCGAAGCGCCACGCTCAGGGATGCGATCAATACGGCCATGGCCCCTATCAGCGTTACAGCCGGGGCAAACCTTCTGCCAAGGGGAATCAATGAAAGCCCCGCAGCAATGAGAGGAATGACCAGTATGACAATCAGGATCATTGATTTGGCTCCTCCTTCAATGTTGTTAAGGCACCGACTCTTGTGGTTCCAATGTTTTCGTGAATGGTTCGGGTTAAAATGCCCATGACTAAAGCGATGATTAATACGTCGAATGCCGCAGCCAACTCCGCTATGAGGGGCAAATCGGGGCTGATAGAGATGCCTGCGAAAAAGGCTCCATTTTCCATTGCCAGAATGCCAATCAACTGAGGAATGGCCTCTCGCCTGACCATTAGCGTGTAAGCCCCGAGTAGAAGCCCGGCAATGCCTATAGGCAGGTTTACCTTTGCAAAGCTCCCATCAACTATGATTAAAAGGGAATTGGCAAAGAAATAGGAGAAAAGCGTAAGTGCCAGGGCAATGAGCAGTGAGGAGGGAATGTTTAGAACCTGAGAGATTTCACGGTATGTATATATCTCCTGTCTGACGGTGCGGCGCAGAAGCCAGGGAATTAAGGCTGGTTTGATTACCAATGTGAGGACACCAACAGCGAGAAGGTGATAAGAGGCATCCCTGTAGCCCAAAAGAAACGCTGAGATTGATAAGAGAATTGACTGGATGATAAATATCAATAAGCATGCCTGCGCCTGGCGTACTATCACGAGTCCGAAGGCGCTAAGAAGAAACAAGCCTCCCACTAAGGCATTTAACTGGCTAAAGATCGGTGACGTCGAGCTTAGGTCTAGCACATTTAACCTCCTATGTCGTAAAGAGTTGAGCGATCATGGCCGCCACTGAAGTGATGAAGGCCGCTCCCATGAACTCACTGATGCGAAAGAGCCTTAGCTTGGCAAGCGAAGACTCTATGACCACGATGAACAAAAGTAGCACAAATACCTTTAAGAGGATTAATGGTATAGAAATCAAGACCTCCCATAGCACTTGTTTGCCGGCCAAACCCCACGGTGTGACTAGAACGTTTAGAAATATGCAGATTAGTACAAAGAATTTCATGCTGCCTCCCCACTTCATAAGGGCTGCTCCCCGACCAGAATACTCCAGCCCTTTGGATTCATCAATCATGGCCAGCTCGAAGTGACCGGATGGGTTATCTACGGGAATCCGTCCGGCTTCGGCGAGTATCAACATCATAAAGGCAATCATCAGAAGCACGTGCGAGGGCTCGAAGAAGTTGGTCAAAGGTGTCACCCATTGCTTCTGGACGATATACGGTATGGTGGATCCTGCTACGAATGAGACTGTGAAAAACACGATCATGAAGACCGGCTCGGCAAGGAAGCCAACCATTCGTGTCCGACTGGCTCCCATAGGGCCGTAAGGGTTGCTTGTGTCCACGGCGGCGAGTGTTGCAAAGAAGCCGCCCAGTGCCAGTATAAATCCGCCACCCAGCATATCACCCATGAAAGCGAAGAAAAGGGGGTACGCCGTAAGTACTGGAATAAGGAGAGCCACAAAGATCGGAGTGATAAAGACGATGTATGGAGTGAATCGAAAGATCCAAGAACTCTGCTCTGGGACAACCTCGTCCTTATGGAAGAGCTTCCAAATGTCTCTATAGGGCTGAAAGATGCTGGGCCCACGCTTGGATTGAACCTGTTCTATAAGACGATTGAGCACCCCCTTTGTCAAGGGTGCAAATACCATCACCACCAGAACTTGTATTAGATTAAAAAGGATTCTATCAGTCATCGGTACACCTCTGCTATGCTTAACAACACTGGGTTAAGTCCTAAGACGTCTGAAAGATTTTGACAGCAACCCTGAAATGGCTTTTGCTTGAGAAAGTCGGTCAAAAACAGGAGGATTAAATTCCTTAAGTAGGCTGAGTTAATCCTCAACTGATTTCGGCTATAGCCGACAACTATATAGTTCACTACGCTGTATTTCACTGATTGATTTACTCCTACATTCTACAATCCAACCACGACTGGTTATTTTCTGTAGGAGTCATCAACTGCCCCGGATGGGACAGCAGTTAAAGGCAGAACCCCATCGCCTTTGTTGGGAAACGTTACGTATAAATAAATATACGGCGAAACGGAGGCTTGTCAATTTCAAACGGCCTTTTTTTATTTTCCTTGACACCTTTTCTGTGCGTGGTAATCTCAAATTGAAAATAGGTTTCAATTTCTATGGGTTTAATCATATAAATACCAGATGGGGATAAGCACGGGAGATTGAAAATAAATTTTACAAGAAACAGCGTTGAATCTAAAGCTTTTCTCAGGGTTATAACCCTTCTCTATTCGGGTTTTTTCCTCTTTTTTCTCCTCGTTTCCAATTCATACGCCGGGGAAGCGGAGAGGTTACTCTCCATGGTGGATTATATCGGGGGCGACTATAAAAACGCCGTTCAGAGCGGGAAGGTTGTGGATGAGAGGGAGTATAAGGAGATGCTCGGATTCTCCTCGGATGTGATTGACCTGTTTTCTGAGCTAAAGGCCTCGGGTGGAGATAAGGCGGGGGTTGAGGCCGATCTGACTAGACTTAAAAAGGCGATAGAAAATAAATCCCCGGATAAAGAGATTGAATTAATATCAAAAGGGATAAGTGATAGACTCATATCGGCCTATAATATAGTTCCTTATCCTAAAATTCACCCATCGTTCCAGGCGGGAAAGCGTCTGTACGAAAAAGACTGTGCCGAATGCCACGGCGTAATTGGTGGGGGGAACGGCCCCAGTGCTTCTGGCCTCAGCTCGCCTCCCATGAACTTTACAAATGGAGGGGATATGAGCGGCCTCTCTCCATTTAAGGTTTTTAACACAATGAGCTTCGGTGTTGCAAATACCGATATGCCCGAATTTCCCACGCTTTCTGAGGATGACAAATGGAACATCGCATTCTATGTCTCCTCACTGAGATTTAATCAGAGAGAGAGCGAAGAAGGGGAAAGAATATTCAAGGCGACCAATATCCCGCAAGAAATGAGGGATCCGAAGGTTCTTGCCACGCTCTCAGACGACGAGCTTTCAGATAAGCTCAAGCCATACATCAAGAACGAAAGAGAGTTGCCTAAGGTGATTGCTTTTCTAAGAAGAGACATATCTGAGAATGAAAATGAAGACCCGTTAGCCGCAACAAGCTCTATTCTCAAAGAGGCGGTAGGACTTTACGAAAGGGGAAATAAAAAAGAAGCATACGATAAAGCGCTCGATGCCTATCTTAATGAGTTTGAGAAGGTGGAGCCTAGGATTATTTCGAGAGATCAAAAGTTCGGTCTCTCTCTTGAGGCGAAATTCGTAAAATTTAGGGGGTTGATTAAGGATGAAAGACCGGTTGAGGAAGTAAAAGCCCTTCACGGAGAGATCGAAGGCGATCTCAAACGTGCCTCAGCCGTGATTCAGAGTAGTGAGCCGTTTGGCAAGGCGCTTTCATTCATAAACTCATTTGCGATTCTTATACGCGAGGGGCTTGAGGCGGCTTTGATAGTTGCGGCTGTGCTTGCATTTCTGGGTGCGACAGGGGCAAGGGGCGCTATTAAGTACGTGCACCTCGGATGGATTTCGGCTCTTGTTGCGGGGCTAATTACGTGGTTTTTGGCTCAAACCGTTATATCAATAAGCGGTGCACAGCGTGAAACTATAGAGGGCGTGACCTCTATTTTTGCGGCGGGGGTTCTTTTTTACGTGAGCTACTGGCTCATTACAAAAATCGAGGTTAAAAAGTGGAAGGAGTACATCCAAGGCAAGGTAAAAAGAGCGCTTTCAAAAGAGAGTGTATTTGCGCTTGCCAGTGTTTCATTCTTTGCCGTCTATAGAGAGGCGTTTGAGAGCGTGCTTTTCTACCAGGCCCTGTGGCTTCAGGCCGATAACTCTAAAGGCGCAGTGATATGGGGGCTCGTTGCTGGAGCCATTTTACTTATAGGTCTGGTATTGGTGATTTTTAAACTGGGTCTTAGAATTCCCCTTAAGTACTTCTTCAGCATCACGAGTTTTCTGCTCTATTTCCTTTCTTTTGTTCTTGCCGGAAAGGGGGTAAGAGGGCTTCAGGAGGCCGGAATAGTTGGAATAACTCCGCTCGATTTTATACCCCAGGTGGATATTCTCGGAATCTATCCGACGGTTGAGACGACGATTGTCCAGGGGGTTTTGCTTATAGCGTTAATTGGAGCACTCATTTGGCTTGGGCTTATAAATCAAGAAAGAGAGAGAAAAACCATTGTTGCGAGTGTGTCTCATATAGCCGATGATATGAAAACGATGCACGAGGCTTTTGACCATATAAAGGGGCACATTATAGAATGGCGGAAATGCGAGGAGATTAATCTTGAGGCCGAAGAGCTTGATGGTCAGATACAGGACGTGCTCAAGCGCGTGGATGAGTTGGAAAATAGACTAGGGGACTTTTTTGATATGGTCTTAAAGAATAAAGAGGCTTCTAAAGAAACGGTCGGCAAAGAAGCGATTGAGCCGACGAATCCTCGTAAACCTTCCTAGAAGGTCAATTTTATGTTCTCTCTCAAAATTTAATCCTTTAACTTGCCCGGCACCCTTTAGTCATTTAGGATTAATTTATATCCATTAGTGAATAATCATGGAGAAAAAGAAGGCTGTCATTATTGTATCGGGAGGAATAGACAGTTCAACGCTGATTTATAAAGCAGTCCGGGAAGGATATGAGACCTATGCCCTCACCTTTATATATGGGCAGAAGCATAAAAGGGAGATTGAGTCTGCACGCAAGGTTTGCAATACCCTGAACGTTGCCCATAAAATTGTGGATATTTCGAGCCTAAAAGGGGTTCTTTCGGGTTCTGCTCTAACAGATTCGGGGGTTGAGATTCCTGAGGTTCCGGAAACCGCCGAGTACTATGAAACGCTAAAAACGACTATAGTTCCAAACAGGAATTCAATATTCCTCTCGATAGCCATAGGATATGCGGTAAGCATAGGGGCAAACCACGTCTTCTTTGGGGCGCACCATTCGGACAGGGGCGTTTATCCCGACTGCAGGCATGAATTTGTGGAGGCTTTTCAGTATGCGGAGCGCCTTGCAAATGATAATTCCCTGTTAATTGTAACTGCGCCTTTTGTGAATATGAATAAATCGGAGATTGTTAAAATGGGAATTGATCTGGGAGTTCCATACAAAGATACATGGTCTTGTTACAGGGGCGGAGAAATACACTGCGGGGTTTGCAGCTCTTGTAGGGAGAGAAAAAGGGCATTTCAAGAGGCGGGTGCTGAGGACCCAACGGAGTATGAAAGGTGACTGGCGTACTTTTTTAGAAATCGGCGGTTAACGAGAAGGTTTTTGACAACGGACCCTTTGAAATATAAGTGACTTATGTATAAAATGGGTCTCAAATCATAAATTGAGGTGACAAGCTGATGATACGGGAAGCGACTCAAATGAATGTAACACCACAACAGATAATACAAGACCTGTGGGCGGCGCGGGAAACACAGGTGCTTGTAGCTGGTGTTGAACTGGATGTCTTTACCCACATAGAGGAGGGCAAACGGACGGCAAAGGAAATCGCCCGCGCGGCCCATGCCTCGGAGCGAGGCATAGATCACCTGCTCAATGCCCTTGTGGCAATGGGGTACTTGAACAAGAAGGGTGAAAGATATGGGCTCAGTCCTGTATCTAAAACCTTCCTTGTGCGTGGCAAGGAATCTTACATGGGCGGGTTTATCTACGAAACAAAGCTCATCTGGGATAATTGGTCACGTCTTACAGATGTGATTAGAACCGGTCATCCTGTTGAGACCGTGGATGATGAGCAGGGCGGACGCGAGTTTTTTCCAAAACTCGTTGCAGCCATTTTCCCTATGACCTTCGGTGCGGCGCGCGCTGCGGTTGCCACCCTGACTGAGAAAACTCGAAAGCGCATTAGAAATATCCTCGATGTCGCAGCCGGTTCTGGTGCCTGGTCGCTTGCCTTTGCGGAGGCAATTCCCGATGCCCGCGTTGTGGCAGTTGATTATCCAGAAGTGACACAGATCACCAGACAGTTCGCTGAGCGGCTCGGAGTCGCCGATAGATACGATTACATAGAGGGCAACCTGCGAGAGGTAGATTTCGGGCGCAATCGTTACGACCTTGTGATTCTCGGCCACATAATTCACTCTGAGGGTGAGAAGTGGGGCAAGAAACTGATCAAAAAGTCATACAGTGCACTGAGGGACGGCGGTTTGCTTTTGATTGCTGAGATGATTCCAAACGATACGCGAACTGGTCCCAAGATTCCTCTGGTGTTCGGTCTAAACATGCTCTTGCACACAGAAAATGGAGACGTGTTCACTATGCGTGAGTACCGTGGGTGGCTTAAAGAGGCTGGCTTTAAGAAGGTCACCACGATTGAGGTTCCCTCACCCTCGCCGCTCATTCTGGCAACAAAGTAGGGACACGGCATGCCGTGTCCCTCCAAGGGAAAGCAATAAGAATGAAAATAAGCGAGATTTTCCTGTCAATTCAGGGCGAAGGCGTGGAAATTGGACTTCCTACCGTGTTTGTGCGTTTGTTTGCGTGCGACCTTAGATGTGTGTGGTGTGATTCAATGTATGCTGTTGAGGGTAGGGATTTCAGGGAAATGACTCTGGAAGAAGTGAGGGCGGAGATAAATAAGCTTAAATGCAAAAGGGTTTGCTTTACCGGAGGCGAACCACTCATTCAAGGAAGGGAGCTTGAGGCTCTTGCGAAGGATTTAGCCGATGACGGGTATGAAATGATACTTGAGACGAGCGGCCACAGAGAACCTCCATCTGTATTTTGGACTGATAGCTCTCTAATAAGCATGGATTGCAAGTGTCCCGGCTCGGGAATGGAAGAGAAAATGAACTTTGAATTATTTGAAAAGCTCCGTCCCAAGGATCAGCTTAAGTTCGTCATCAAGGATGAGACAGATTACAATTACGCAAAGGATATTTTAAGGCAGCATAAAATTAGAGCGAATATAATTTTCCAGCCGGTCTACGGAACGAGTTTGGATTGGCTTGCCGAAAGGGTGCTGAAAGACAAACTGGAAAATGTTAGGGTTCTGCCCCAGCTTCACAAAATCATCTGGGGAGAGAGGAGGGGGGTATGAAACTCATTCGGGAAACTATCTCCTCTATAGGGCCTTTGGATACAAAGTACATGGCTTTTGCTCAAGTGCGACTTGATAATCTTACAAAGCCAAAGGGGAGCCTTGGAAAACTGGAGGATTTTGCGAGGCGTATAGTAGCGATTACGGAAAATACAAAGCCGAGATTGGACAAAAAAGCCGTATTTGTTTTTGCAGCCGACCACGGTGTAGTTGAGGAGGGAATCAGCGCATATCCAAAGGATGTGACCCGTGAGATGGTTTACAACTTTCTCAGGGGTGGGGCAGGGATAAACGCACTCTCAAGACACGCAGGGGCAGACGTTTTTGTGGTAGATATTGGAGTGGATTGGGATTTTGAGGGTACGGAAGGGCTTATGATAAAAAAGGTGGGAAGGGGAACGAAAAATTTTGCAAAAGGCCTGGCAATGACAACGGATGAGGCTGTAAAATGTATTGAAACAGGAATAGAACTTTCGGAAGATAAGATTAAGAGGGGATATAAATTCATTGCATTAGGGGATATGGGAATAGGAAACACAACTCCTTCAGCGGCCATGATGTGCGCTTTTACAGGCTTGAATCCGAAAGAAGTGGTTGGGCGCGGCACGGGAATAAATGATGAGGCGTGGAATCGTAAGGTTAATGTGGTAGAAAAGGCACTAGAATTACACAACCCCAATTCTATGGATGCGATTGATGTCCTCTCTAAAGTCGGAGGGTTTGAAATTGGAGGAATAGCGGGGGCGATTTTGGGTGCGGCTTCAAAGAGAATTCCCGTTGCAGTTGATGGGTTTGTATCAACGGCGGGGGCTATGGTGGCGCTCCGGCTCTGTCCAAATGTAAAGGACTATATCTTTTTCTCACACATGAGCGCTGAGGGCGGGCACGGGTTGATTTTAAAAAAGCTCGGTGCTGAGCCGATACTCGATCTCAGTATGCGTCTTGGAGAGGGCACAGGGGCAGTGATTGGGATGTTTATAATCGAAGCCGGAGTCAAAGCATATAATGAGATGGCGACATTCGAAGAGGCTGGGGTATCAAAAAAACAGGAATAAAAATAACGGTCTCTCATTTGATTCTCAGTGGTATCCCGGAAATAAGCATATAAACCTCATCGCAGATTTGGGCTGTCCTATGATTGAGAATTCCCAGTTCCGATTGATACATCCTTGAGATTTCATCCTGTGGAATAATTCCCCATCCGACCTCGTTAGTTACGATTATTGCGTTTCCGCTAAATTCCTTTAGTGCCCCAATAAAGTTTTCTATCTCTGATAATTTTTCCGCTTCTAAAACCTCAAAAAACAGATTCGAAAGCCAGAGTGTGAGACAGTCTATAACAGCGGTTGATGGATTTATTCCCTTTAAAACATCTCCAAGGTGAATCGCTTCTTCAACGGTTTTAAAATCACTCCCGCGTTCCCTCTTGTGTTTTTCTATCTTATCCTCCATCTCTCTGTCTATCGAGCGAGCCGTGGCTATAAAGATTTTTTCGCTGGGATCTGGGGTAGCGATTAAGAGGGAGGGTGGTTGGGGGACCGCGGGATCTGGGGTAGTAATTAAGGGGGAGGGTAGTTGGGGGACCGCTCCTTCTATCTCTCTTGCAATATTTAGAGCAAATTGGCTCTTTCCGCTCTTTATTCCGCCCGTGATGAGAATCTTTTTTCCCAAGCCGAGATTTCCTCCTCAATTATTCTCTTTGATTCAAAGAAATCCCCAATTCCAAAAACCTCAAGCGTAAGAAGTCCTGAGAAATCCGAAGACATGATTCTATCTATAACCGACTTTATAAAATTTCTTTCTGCTCTTTGGAGTCCGGTATGTCCCTCTCCTTCTATCTCAGGCCCGTAGAGGTGGATTACTTTTATTCTGGTGAAGTTTTTATCAAAAATCTCAGTCCATTTATCCGAACATTTGAGAGCGTGGCTTATATCAAGACAGAGATTGAAATCAAACTCCTCGATTATGGGGAGGATGCGCTTTATGGGATAACTTAGATTTTCAATAAAGACATTTTCATTCCCGAATTCAATAAATATCTCAGAAAGAGACCTTACGGTTCTTAGAATCCACATCTCTTCGGATTCTATCTCTCTTCTTGGAAGATGAACTATGTATCCTCTTGGATTTAGAGGAGAGGTGAGTCTCATAATCTCAATGGTTCTCTTTAGAGAAAACACTCTAAATTCGGCACCTTTTGAGCATATATCGAGATCAATGGGAAGGTGAACTGTATAAGAAATTCCGGTTTCCTCCGAAATCTTCCTGAGTGTGTCAACGTCGTCTATGCTAGGAAGGTTTGAGTAGTCCTTGCCCTCAAAAAGGACAATCTCGATGTCATCCACTAGATTTACAAGTTTCCTCACATTTGGGATTATGTTATCAGGGTATATGTAAGAAGTAGTTCCAATACGCATTATCTAATTATTGCTCCTGTTACTAGAAATCCGAATACCTCTGAAATCTCAATTACAGCGCCAAATACGTCTCCCGTTACTCCGCCAAACGCATGATTAAAGAAGATCAGAAGAACAAAGCTGAAAATAGAAACGACCACAAAAATTATTCCTCCCTTTAGTCCTAACAATAGAATTGAAAAGAGGAAAGCCGATAAACCGCTTATGAAGAATGCCCTTCGGGTTGAATGAACGGTAAAAATATACCCAAGCCCCTCTCCTGATGCGGGGGCGCTAAACCTCGCCGAAACTGCTGAAGTCCATCTGGAAAGGGCGGGGATGAGAATCAGGCCTTCAATTTTAAATCCTTCGGGCAGGGCGGAGATGGATATGATTTTTCCGACTATGACAATAACAAGAGCGGAAGCCCCAAAAGCACCTATAGTTTTCCCCTTCATTACTCTCAGCGCTTTTTCCTTATCATGTCCTGCAAAATGAAGCGCATCGAAGCAGTCGGCAACCCCGTCTAGGTGGAGCCCACGCGTGAGTAAAACTAGGATTATTACGGGAAGGAGCGAGAGGACTAAATCTGAGACAACCATATACCTCATGAGGAACTCAGACAGCCCACAAATCCCACCTAAGAGTATTCCCACAAGGGGAAAAAACATAATTGAGTTTGCGATGTCCTCTGCCTGTATTTCTTCATTAGATTTTCCGACTCTAAAGATTGTAAGGAATTCGATTGCAGTTTTGAGGCTTTTGAGAATCATATGGAAACCTGACTAATAAACGACATTGCACTATACCAAACTTGACAGACTAAATAAAATGAACTGATAATAGAATGCCAATTAATTCTAACAGGAGACGGATTATGGAGTATAGAAAACTTGGGAATACCGACCTGAACCTATCGGTTATCGGGTTTGGATGCTGGGCTATGGGTGGAGGATGGGGACAGACTGATGATAGAGAGTCTATTGCCGCTGTAAGGCGCGCGCTCGATCTAGGGGTTAATTTCTTTGATACGGCAGACATATACGGGTTTGGACACTCTGAGGAGGTGCTTGCGGAAGCCCTTGGTTCTCGGAGAAAAGACGTAATCGTGGCTACAAAAGGGGGGCTTGCGTGGGATGAGCACGGCTGTCTGTTCCGCTCAAGCGGCAGGCACCATATTATGAATGCGGTTGAATCGAGTCTCAGGCGTCTCAAAACGGATTACATTGACCTCTATCAAATCCACTGGCCCGACTCCCATACACCATTTGAAACTACGATGAGGGTGCTGGATGACTTGATTAAATCGGGTAAAGTGCGATACGTAGGGGTTTCAAATTTTACTGTGGGGCAGATGAAAGAGTGCATGAAAATCAGACCCATTCACTCGCTTCAGCCCCCGTACAATATGCTCATGCGGGATATCGAAAAGGATTTGCTTCCCTTTTGTAAAAAGAACGGAATAGGTGTTGTAGCCTATGGCCCTCTTGCCTATGGACTCCTTACTGGGAAATTCACAAAAGACACCGAGTTTCCAAAAACCGACTGGCGCTCAGGGAGCCTTTTCCCAGACCCCGGGGACTGGCAGAGGCATATTGACCTGTTCCATGGAAGGCAATTTAGGAGAAATCTGAAGATTGTTGAGAAACTAAAGAAGATTGCAGATAAACATGGAAAGACCGTGGGGCAACTGGCAATCGCGTGGGTTTTATCTAATCCCTCTGTGACCTCCGCAATAGTCGGAGCAAAACGTCCCTCTCAGATTGAAGAAAACGTTGGAGGCGCCGGCTGGCAGATTTCAAAAGAAGAGCTTTTGCGGATTGATGAGATTTTGGATAAGACTCCTTGATGTTATAATATAAATTGGGTTTATAGTGGAGCATCAGGGAGCGTAGGGGAGAGATGAAAAAGATAGTTTTAATTCTAATAGCGGCTCTTATATTTGCTTATGGGTGTGCCGAACCTCTAATGACAAGAAGGGGAGAAGTTATTCCGCCGCCGCCTTCTGCCCAGGCTATTTGGATATATGGACACTATGATTTGCAGGGTAAATGGGTCCCTGGGCACTGGGTTGAGTAGGGGTTGTCTGAGGATAAAGGGAGAAGGGTTATGGCAAGGAAATTAACTCTGATAATTATATCGTTTGTATTTGTGCTTTTATTATCCTTATCTTCATACGGTTTTGATGGCAGCCCTGCGGGACGCATCGGCGGATTTAGGGGTGGACGATCCGGCTCTGGACAGGTCAATTCCGAACATTTTGGTGGTTTTAATCAACGCCATTCTGGTTCACACGGGCACTTTCACGGGCATCATGACAATGATCATTTTATCCTCGCATCAGACGTTTTCTTTGGGTTTGGCTTCCCGTCTATAGTAGTTCCGTACTACTATCCATATTATTACCCATACTACTACCCTTATTACTATCCCTATTACAGCGATTCTTACTATAACCAGCCTTATGGTGACATCGAAATTAATGTGACGCCGGAAGATGCAGAGATATATGTGGACGGCAGATTTATCGGTCGGGCTAACGATTTTAAGGGGCCTGCCGTAGTTTTAGTCCCTTCGGGGACACACGTGGTGGAGTTTAGATATAACGGAACAAGCTCGTCAACTAATGTTACGGTTGCTCCGGATTCCAAAGCGGTTGTGGAGCAGCACTTCGATAATAATCCTAAAAACCCTACGTAGGCATATCATATCCCATCAATCTGCTAATTCTTATGATATTCTATTTTGCACATTACGAGGAGGAACGCAAAATGGCAAAAAATACTTTTCCTTATGGATTTATTCTTCTCATTTCCATATTTCTAGTCAGCAACTTGGCTTTTGCTCAGGAGAAATCTGAAAAAAGCACGCTTGAGGCAGTAGGAAGGGGAGAGGTAAAAATAAAACCCGATATGGCGTATCTCACAATTTCGGTGGAGACTACTGCAAAGAAGGCTTCGGATGCTGTAAGAGAGAATGCCGAGAAGATGAGGAGTGTAATAGATAAGCTCAAATCTCAAATCGGCAAGGAGGATAAGATTACAACCACCGGGTATACGTTATCTCCGATTTATGAATATAACGATAGAATAAAAGGGTCTCAACTTGCGGGATATAAGGCGTCTAATGGGGTAGTCGTTGAAACCAAGAATCTCGATGAGCTTGGAAAGCTGATTGATTCCGCAACTCAAGTTGGAGCGAACAGGGTTGATAGTTTGACCTTTGACACCGATAAAAGGGAAGAATATAGAAGGCAGGCTCTAACCCAAGCCGTGCAGGATGCGAAATCAACGGCAGACGCCGTTGCCAAGGCCTCAGGGGTGAAGATAGTAAAGATCCTTAGAATCTCTCCCTCTTTTGAGGTGCCAAGGCCAATGGTTAGAGAACTTGGGTTTGCAAAGGTGGCTGCCACACAGGCCGCTCCGACGCCCATTGAACCGGGTGAGCTTACAGTGAGCGCTACGGTGAACATAGTTTTTGAGATAGAATGAGAGAGTTATTGACTACTTTTGATTATGTTTCAGGCTGGCACTTTTCACACGGACAGAGTTTTCTCAGAAACTCAAACGAGTATATTCCCGTATCATGTCCATCGTTCCACTTAAATCTGATTGCATAGAGTCCCACCGGTTCGGTTTTCTCAGGCCTTATCTTTCCTGATGGCACTCCTAGCGGAATGGGGCGTTTAAAAGGCAATTTGTTATCTTTGCTGGATTTCCTGAGGTCATTGCATCTCGCGCAGGGACATGATTGTCTCAGGTCTTCATAAAGGTAGATACTTTCATGCCCATCCTCCCAAGTGATAATGAGCGCGGTGTCGCTGAATTCGCTGATCTCTTTCGGTTCCATTTTTTTTAATTTATCAACTTGAAAATTAAGCCTCTCTGCCGCCGCCATGCTTTTTTAATTCCTCAATAATCTCATCGAACTTCTTTTTAAGACGTGGCATCTCTTTATTAAACTCCTCTATTCCCCTTTCGGCGCTCTTCCTTGCTTCTTCCATAAGTTCCTGCATCTGCTTTTTGAGTTTTTTCCCCTCTTCACTCTCTCTGAGTTGATTGAGCCAATTCTCAAATTTTCTGTACGAATCCTCTAAAGCCTTCTGCTGTGCTCGAAGGGTAAACTGCGCTCGTGAAGAGTAGCCCTCCACCCTTGCTCTTTGAGAAAATGGAGGGGCTTTCTCATTTAGAACCTCAACGGTAATTTGTTTCTTATCGGATTCTCCTGACGGGTTTTCGATTATGAACACAGAGCTTGAGTTAACTCTATCTTTGTATTCCTTGTATATTTTTGCTTCTACACTTATTTCCCCATTGCCTGTAACCTCGGCGTCCTTGACCTCTCCTACGGGCGTATCTCCAAGCACGAGTTTGCTGCCCGGACCTATTCCGCTTATTTTATCAAATAATATGAAAATCTCTGTATCTCCCGTGTAATTACTGAGCCAAAACGCCGCGCCCGTTATAATTACAAGGGCTGGTATTAAAATTAAATTTCTTGCCATTGCCTTGTCCACCATTGTATTAGGGTAGACACTGGGTCCACCCCTGCAATTGCTTTTAATTTAACTCACTTTATGAATAAACTCTACATTGTGAATAGAGGTTTCGTCGAGAAAATCGGCTATTAAAATTTCATCCTCACCCTGTATGTGAGCTTTGTCTCTTTATTTGTAGGAACCGGAATATTGAATTCGGCGATAAATGCCTCTGTCTTTTTATACTCATTGGATGAACTCAGAATCTTCCAGTCTCCCGGTATCGGCTCAATGACCTTTACGGAGACATCCTCTTTCTTATGGTTTCTAATTGAGATTTCAAAAGCCGCCTCGTATGTGTTGTTGCTAATCTTTTTCCAGTCCGTCTGCCTTCTGGTTCCAACCACATCAAAGGCGTCCCCAAGCTTTATTCTGACCTTCTCGTCCTTTGGAGTATGATCTATGGAATCCTCTCCGACAAACTGGAGGCTTCCCTCTTTGTCGCGCTTATAGACCCGGATTGCGCCTTTGGGCAGAGGGATACCGAGATTGTTCTCCTTCCTGTTTTCAATCTCTACAAACACGCCAACCTTCTGGTTCAATATAGCCTCGCCATACTGGCTGTAATAGTAATCTCTTGCCCCATAGTAGACGAGTTCCTTTTTCATCGGAATATCTTCAGCGCTCACAAGGTTTATCTGCTTTGTCTGGTTGTCTTTAACTGTTGCGGGTCTGTCAAGGGTGTATATGTGATACTCAAAAAATTCCTCTTCTTTGAATTGCGGTGCTGCCGGTCTTGCCTCCGCCATCGCCGCTTTCATCATCTCCCCTTTATATTGGTTTTCATCTCTGACCGTGTTTACATCCCCTGCGACGAGCTTTAGCTTTGCGTTCTTGTATGTCGCGCCGCTTTTATTATCAACAGTAACCCAGCCTGCAAGGTCTGCCCTGTCGTCTTTGTCATTCAATGTTATGACATAATCAGACCGCCAGTTAATGCCGTTTGTAAGGTATGATGCCTCAACCTTTTGGGACGATAAGAGGTTATTTTGAATGAGCCAGACAAGGGTTGGCTTTGATATGAGATTTTCAGGAACCCCGGGGAATATGATTCTTCCGGGATAGCCGAAGGTTATATCATCACCGATTTTAAATATAGGGCTTCCACCGTTATTTGATAGGAGTGTCGCCTTTAGAATCTCCTCTTTATCAGTGTATGGATTTTTGTAATACAGCTTTACCTCTTTGCCCACGTACTTATCGAGTAGCTTCTCAGGACTCAGAAGGTCATACTCGTAGTTCTGCTCAAGGACATTAAGGCTGTTTGGGTCTGTAATGGATTTTATATGAACGCTTGTGGGAATTATCTGAGACGCCACATCCATAAACCTCAGTTCCCCCGTGCCTTTAGGTAATTTTATCTCCCTCTGGTCTTTCACAAGACCCAGATTGACATTATATATTGTTATTGCCATGCCAGTTTGATCTTCGGACGTGGTTGAAAGAGCGTCGGGTTTTTTGTCGTCTCCTTTAACCGCTACCTCTCTATAACCAATCCCCATAAAAACTATAATCGCCAGAGCGATGTAAATATATACCCTTCTCATTTGAAACCTCCTTCGATGTTTTTTAGCCAATTAGACAAAGGGAGTTTCAAAAAAGTTCACAGATGCGGTTTGCTATGAATACCTTGAGGAGGTTAGAAAAATTGCAATTTAAAAGGTTCTAGAATTTTACAACGTATAACAGCGCCTTCTCACGTACTCTCCAGCCTAAAATCTAGCTAAAAAGTAACTATAATTAGGAAGTGTTGAAATCAGACTGTCCTTTGTGATATAAGTAGCTTATGTATAGAATTGGTTCAAAAACGATCAAAGAAACGTGCATTTATACGATAAAGCATTCCGATGATTTAAATGAGGAAATTCTAACAGGTGGTTATGCTAAGTTTATAGAAAACAAAATCTGGTCAACTGGGGAAATTTTATTAAATGAAGCAAAGTCTGAAGATAAAAAATTGATAATAATTTTCAGTCCTGCGGAATCTACTGCTTATTTACATTCCTGGGGAATATTAACGGATATTCAGTTAATTAAATCAACCAAATCGTATACAGAATACTCCGTTAAGAATTTGGTTAAGTTTAATAAAAAGATAGGCAAAACAAAATTGCACTTATTTAAAACAGGGAAAAATATTGATGAGAATTTCATCAGGCCGTATGCAATATGCAAAACGCCTTTTGAAGTTATTGATAAGGAAATCTCGATTAATGCCAACGAAGAAACCTTGGATACTTACTCTGTCGAACTATCTGAAGTTGAAAAGGTTGAATCGCTTATAGCGACAGCAAATGAAAGAATGAAAAAAATATCACCGAAAAAGATAGAAAGAATCATAAGAACTAGCATACGCAATGATTCCAAAATCATTACGTTACTGAAAGAAAAATACAATTATAAATGCCAGTTTCCCGGATGTGGCATAACCATTAAAAAGTCGGATGGAAATTTTTATATTGAGGTCGCTCATATTAATCCTGTTGCATCCGGTGGGAAGAGTGTTATTGGGAATTTGTTAGTCCTATGTCCAAATCATCATAAAGAATTCGATTATGGTAATTTAGTAATCGAAGAGCAAGATAGCTATAAAATTAAAGGAATTTTAAACGATCAAAACTTCGAGATTTCAATGGTCTAATATAAGAGATTAAGTAATGATACGCCACCTAGTACAGCACAAACGGCTGATATCCAAATTACCATGCAATTTTGCTCGTGTTGAGGCCGCCAAATACGTAGTGCATTCAAGAAGTAGGGACGAATCTCGTGTTCGTCCATTTTCATATCAGGGCAGACACAAGGTTTGCCACTAAAATTGCTCCGATTCACTGGTTGTGCATAATCAAGCAATCAAAATGGTATAATCTTTTGAAATGCAAACCACGCGCAAGGACCATTGGGAAAGGATATACGAGACAAAGCAACCAAATGAGTTTAGCTGGACACAGGAGGTTCCTGGAACCTCGTTGGAGTTCATACACAGTTTTAACCTTCCAAAATCCTCCCGCATTATTGACATTGGAGGGGGAGACAGTAAGTTAGTTGACTTTCTCTTAGACGAAGGGTTTGAGAATATTACAGTTCTTGACATATCATCCAAAGCCCTGGAAAGGGCGAAGAAAAGGCTGGGGGGCAGGGCAAATAGAGTGACATGGATACCAAGCGATATA
>Ga0070739_10000654_pt1 | contig 62821 bp, 54 predicted proteins | sample Coa_R1_7_FD_66445 | JGI IMG/M metagenome (GOLD analysis project Ga0070739, IMG submission 66445) | Surface soil microbial communities from Centralia Pennsylvania, which are recovering from an underground coalmine fire - Coalmine... | ecosystem: Environmental > Terrestrial > Soil > Unclassified ...
CTCGACGGCTCACGCGCCGGCGGTGCTCGGAATCCTCATTTACTACCAGTAAACTCCGGTTCCTGCGCTCCGGCGGCGCGCAATCCGTCCTCGCTCGCGACGATTTTGAGATAGGTTCTATTGTCGTTTCAGTCTTCTGACCTCTGACGACCGAATACATTTCTGTCTTCTGTCATCCGTCCTCTGTCCTCTGTCCTCAGACCGCCGCCGCGCCGCCGACGATCTCGGAAATCTCCTGCGTGATCGCCGCCTGGCGCGCCTTGTTGTAGATCAGCGTCAGGCTGTCGATCGCCTTGGTGGCGTTGTCGGACGCGCTCTTCATCGCCACCATGCGCGCGGCGTGTTCGCTGGCGAGATTCTCCAGCGTCGCCTGGTAGACGAGCGATTCGATGTAGCGCGTCATCACGTGCTCGAGCACCGAGGCCGCGTCCGGCTCGTAGAGATAATCCCAGTCGTGCGCGGGGGTCAGCGTGTCCGACGGCGGCAGCGGCAGCAGTTGATCCAGCCGCGGCCGCTGCGTCATGGTGTTGACGAAATCGTTGTACGCCAGCGTCAGGCGGTCGATGCGCCCGGCGGCGTAGGCATCCAGCATGATCTTGATCACGCCGATCAACTGCTCGACCTTCGGCTTCTCGCCCAAGTGCGAGGCGGTGCCGACCAGATTGACCTTGAGCCGCTTGAAGAAGCCGATCGCCTTGTTGCCGATGGCGACGACGTCGACTGCGACGTTCTGCTCCTGCCAGGCGCGGATTTCCGCGAGCAGCTTGCGGAACAGGTTCGAGTTCAGGCCGCCGCACAGGCCGCGGTCGGTGGACACGATGATGTAGCCGACGCGCTTGACCGCCTCGCGCGCGCCGAGGAACGGATGCTTGTATTCGGTGTTGGCCTTGGCGATGTGGCCGACCACCTGGCGCATCGCGCGCGCATACGGGCGCGAGGCGCGCATCAGGTCCTGCGCCTTGCGGATCTTCGAGGCCGAGACCATTTCCAGCGCGCGGGTCACCTTGCGCGTGTTCGCGACGGATTTGATCTTGGTGCGGATTTCTCTTGCGCCAGCCATAAGGGAACGCTCTTCCTACCTGGGCGGCCGCCGTTCTGCGGCCGTTCCCGTGTCTTCCACAACCCCGCTGATTTCGCATTCGCGAAATCAGCCGCCCCTTGACTCAAGGGGCTCCGGGATCAAGATCACCAGCTTCCGGTCTTCTTGAACTCCTCGATGCCCTGCTTCAGGGTCGCCTCGATCGCGTCGTTCCAGTCGCACTTCTCATTGGCCGCCTTCATCCAGTCGGCGTAGTTGCTGGCGAAGTGCGCGTGCAGCGCCTTCTCGAACGGCAGGATCTGCGCTACGGCCAAGTCGTCGAGATAGCCCTTCTCCGCGGCGTACAGCGAGATCGCGAGCTGCGCCACCGACAGCGGCGAGTATTGCTTCTGCTTCATCAGCTCGGTGACGCGCTGGCCGCGTTCGAGCTGGGCACGGGTGGCGGCGTCGAGGTCGGAGGCGAACTGGGCGAACGCGGCGAGCTCGCGGTACTGCGCGAGCGCGAGCTTCACGCCACCGGAGAGCTTCTTGATGATCTTGGTCTGCGCCGCACCGCCGACGCGCGACACCGAGATGCCGGCGTTCACCGCCGGGCGGATGCCGGCGTTGAACAGATCGGTCTCGAGGAAGATCTGGCCGTCGGTGATCGAGATCACGTTGGTCGGCACGAACGCGGACACGTCGCCGGCCTGGGTCTCGATGATCGGCAGCGCGGTCAGCGAGCCGGTCTTGCCCTTGACCGCGCCCTTGGTGAAGCGCTCGACGTACTCCTCGTTGACGCGCGCGGCGCGCTCGAGCAGGCGCGAGTGCAGATAGAACACGTCGCCCGGATACGCTTCGCGGCCCGGCGGACGGCGCAGCAGCAGCGAGATCTGGCGATAGGCCCAGGCCTGCTTGGTGAGGTCGTCGTAGATGATCAGCGCGTCCTGGCCGCGATCGCGGAAGTATTCGCCCATGGCGCAGCCGGCATAGGGCGCGATGTACTGCATCGCCGCCGATTCCGAGGCCGAGGCGGCGACCACGATGGTGTGGGCGAGCGCGCCGTGTTCCTCGAGCTTGCGCACCACGTTCGCGATCGAGCTCTGCTTCTGGCCGATGGCGACGTAGATGCACTTGATGCCGGAACCCTTCTGATTGATGATCGTGTCCACCGCGAGCGCGGTCTTGCCGGTCTGGCGGTCGCCGATGATCAGCTCGCGCTGGCCGCGGCCGATCGGGATCATCGCGTCGACCGACTTGTAGCCGGTCTGCACCGGCTGTGACACCGACTTGCGCCAGATCACGCCCGGCGCCACCTTCTCGATCGGGCTCGAAGCCTGCGCCTGGATCGGGCCCTTGCCGTCGATCGGATTGCCCAGCGCATCGACCACGCGGCCGAGCATGGCCTCGCCGACCGGCACCTCGAGGATGCGGCCGGTGGTCTTGACCGTGTCGCCCTCGCGCAGGTGCTCGTAGTCGCCGAGCACCACCGCGCCGACCGAATCGCGCTCGAGGTTGAGCGCCAGCGCGAAGGTGTTGCCCGGCATCTCGATCATCTCGCCCGACATCACGTCGGCCAGGCCATGGATGCGGACGATGCCGTCCGACACCGTCACGATCGTGCCTTCGTTGCGCGCCTCGGCGGCGAGCTTGACCTGCTCGATCCGGCGGCGGATCAGTTCGCTGATTTCGGATGGGTTCAGTGTGGTTGCCATGGTTGTTTCCTGTTGCGTGCCCCCGATCTGCGAAGCACGGGCTCAATCGAATTCGTTTTGGTGAGCAGTCAGTGGTGAGCGGTGAGCGGAACCGCCGGACGGTCATCGACGTTCCGTTCACCGCTCACCGCTCGGCCGCTCACGGGAATCATTGCGTCAACGCGCTCTCCAGCCGTTCCAGCCGGCCGCGCACCGAACCGTCGATGACGACGTCGCCGGCGTCGATCACCGCGCCGCCGAGCAGTGTCGGGTCGAGCCGCTGCTCCAGCGCGATCACGCGACCGAAGCGGCGTTGCAGCGCGGCCTTCAGCGCCGCTTCGTCCGCCGGCGCCATCGCGCTCGGCGTGCGCACCGTCACCTTGAGCACGCGCTCGGCTTCGCGCTTCAATTCCTCGAACAGCGCGGTGATCTCGCCGAGCAGGTGCGTGCGGCGGTTCTCCACCAGCAACTGCAGGAACGCCGCGAACGGCGAATCCGCCGCTTCGCCGGGCGGCAGCAGCAGCTCGACGAGCTGGCGGTTGCCGAGGCGCGGATCGCCGCTGATCGCCTGCACGCGCGCGTCGCCGATCACCTGCGCGGCGAAGCGCAGCTTGTCCGACCAGGCGTCGAGCGCGTGCGCGGCGCGCGCGCTCTCGAACGCGGCGCGGGCGTAGGGGCGGGCGAGAGTCAGCGCGGCGCTCATCGTCAGATCTCGGCCATCAGCCGCTCGAGCAACGCCTTGTGCGCCTCGGCGTCGATCTCGCGCTCGATGATCTTCGCCGCACCCTGCACGGCGAGCGCCGCCACCTGGCCGCGCAGCGCCTCGCGCGCCTTGCCGATCATGCCCTCGATCTCGGCCTGCGCCGCGGCCTTCTGCCGCGCCGCTTCCAGCAGCGCATCGGCCTTGGCCTTGTCGAGGATCTGGTTCGCCTGCGCCTGCGCCTTGTCGATGATCTCGGCGGCCTGGGCGCGGGCCTTGCGGATTTCCTCGGCGGCGCGCGCGTCGGCGTCCTTGAGCTCCGCCTTGGCGCGTTCCGCCGCGGACAGGCCCTCGGCGATGCGCTGGGCGCGCTCGTCCATGGCTTTCGCCAGCGGCGGCCAGATGAATTTCATCGTGAACCAGACCAGGATGCCGAAGACGATGATCTGGGCGATGAGCGTGGCGTTGATGCTCACGGGGGAATCCTCGCGATGGGTGCGGCGGCGGTGCCGACGCCGATCAGTGGCCGGTCAGATGCGCGGCGATCTTGCCGGCGAACGGATCGACGAAGGTCAGATACAGCGCGATGCCCACGCCGATGATCGGAATCGCGTCGATCAGACCGACCAGCAGGAACATCTTGCCCTGCAGCATCGGCACCAGCTCCGGCTGGCGCGACGCGCCTTCCAGGAACTTGCCGCCCATCAGGCCCATGCCGATCGCCGCGCCGATGCCGGCGAGGCCGAGGATCAGGCCGGCCGCCAGAGCGGTCATGCCTTCGACGGATGCGAGTGCGCTGATATCCATGTGTATCTCCGTGCAACTTGGTTAATGGGAAGTGGGAAAATCCTGGGTTGAGACCGCCGCCTGACTTGCCGTGAACTCGCCTAGTGGTGGTCCGCCGCCATCGCCATGTAGACGACGGTCAGCACCATGAAGATGTAGGCCTGCAGGGTGATGATCAGAATGTGGAAGATCGCCCAGCCGGTGGCGAGCAGGATCTGCGCGAGCAGTCCGAGATTGCTGCCGACGCTCGAGAATTCGTAGTTCAGGGTGAAACAGGCGAGCAGGATGAAGATGATCTCGCCGGCGTACATGTTGCCGAACAGACGCAGACCCTGGCTGATCGGCTTGGACAGCTCCTCCACGCACTTCAGCAGGAAATTGACCGGCAGCAGCCATTTGCCGAACGGGTGGAACAGGAATTCAGCGCCGACACCCTTCACGCCCTTGGCGGCGAAGCTGTAGACGAAGGCGGTGAGGAACACGGTGAGCGACATCGCCAGGGTGATGTTCGGATCGGCCGAGGGCAGGATGCGCAGATGCTCGACGCCGACCTTGCCGGCCAAGAGCGGCAGCAGGTCCACCGGCAGCATGTCCATGAAATTCATCAGGAACACCCAGAAGAACACGGCCAGCGCCATCGGCGCGACGAACCTGGCGCCGTGGTGGTAGGCGTCCTTGACTTGGTCGTCGACGAAGCCGACGCACATCTCGATGAAGTTCTGCCATTTGCCCGGCACGCCGCTCGTCGCCTTGCGCGCCGCGGTCCAGAACAGCAGGAAGAAGACGATCGCCAGCAGCACCGAGAACAGCACCGAGTCGAGATTGATGACCCAGAAACCCTGCGAGCCTTCCACGATCGCCTTCTTCTGCAGGTCGTACTGCAGGAAGGTGAGATGATGCAGGATGTAGCTGCCGGCGTCGTGGTTGGCTTCGGTCGCCATGGTCCAAGCAATCCCAGAGTCAGTTCAAGCTGAGGTCTGATTGAATCCCTACGTTCCTGTCTTCGGCGGCGGTGCCGCACCTCCACCACCCTCATCAAATCCTTGCTCCGCAAGGATTTGATCGCCCCTTTGACTCAAGGGCGCTTGCGGGGCCAGAGCGGCATCCTCCACTGGTTCAGAGGTTCTCCGCCGCTACCATCACCTTCGCGTTCGCGGACCGTCACGCCCTGCCCGCACCGCCCTCGTGCAGACCGAGCAGTTGCGGCAGCAGCGCCGCGATCACGCCGATCATCACCGGCAGCGCGGGCAGCGCGGCGCTCACCATCGCCAGATACAGACCCGCGCCGATCACTGCCCACTTGAGCAGGTTGCCGACGATCAACCGCGCCAGCACCGTGCCCGCCGGCGCCGGCCCCGCGCCGAACAGCCGCAACGCCAGTACCGCCGTCCCCAGAGCGACGATGCCGCCGCCGCTCAGCGCCGCCAGTCCCGGGCGCCAGCCCTGGATGAGGAATCCCGCCGCCGCGAGCGCGGTGGCACCGAGCTGTGCGGCGACGACGCGCACGGCGAGCCGCTGTCCGGCAGCGATGGAATTCCGCATAGGAGCGCCAAAAACCCAGATCCGCATCCGCCGCGCACGCACGCCGGAGGGGACTGGCGACAAGGCCGATCATTATAGCGGCCGTGCGGCCGGGGCTGCAACCAAAACGCCCGGCCGGCGACGGCTATTGCACCGCCAGCGTGTGGCTGCCGGTCCAGTTGCGGTTGATCGTGAGCCACAGGCGCGTGTCCGCGGCGTCGGAGGTATCCAGCGTGGCGAAATAGTCCACGTCGGCCACGAGAGAGGCGCCGTCCAGGGTCACGCTCGCCGGCGGCGCCGCGGCGTGGTGATGCAGCACGAAGATCGGATCGGTGAGGCCGCTGCCGCCGGCCGTGAGCGTGACCGTCGCGGCGTTGCCGCTCGCGCCGACATCAACGTCCCATGTGCCGTAGACGCGGTTGTAGCCGGCCGGCTGGTAGGGGCGCGAGTCGCTGCGGTTGACGCCGGCCGGGCCGCTCGTCAGCACGCTGCCGACGCTGGCGGCAAGAGTGGAAGACATGGCATTTTCCACTTGTGCAACCTGCGCGCCCGTCGCCGCGACGCTGTGCCGGCCGAACACGACGTAGGTGCTGTAGCTCTGGCGCGGCCAGCCGTGACGAGTGTTGTCATCGTTGCCGCTGTAGTTGGTTTGACCGAGAAAGCCGAATTCCGCGCCCCAGGCCAGACGCTTGTCGTTGGTGGTCGCGTTCGGCTGGTTGACGTCGAGCGCGTAATTGATCGACTGGTACGGCCAGTTGAAGTCGCAGGGCATGACATAGTTGCCGTCGCCGAACGGTGTGGTCGCGCACTGGCCGACACCCGAGCCGTCGCCCGAGGTGTGCGTCCACGCCGCCTGCCCGTAGTAGCCGCCCGCATCCTGCAGATCGATGGTCTCGGTCTGGACGATGCCCATTTCGGCATCGAGGTTCTGGGTCCACAGGTAGACGTGCGGGATGCTGTTCGGCTGGCTCCAGTCCCAGGCGCTGTTGAAGCTCACCGGACCGGTGGTGGTGATGAATCGGTAGTGATCGCCCCAGGCCACGCCCATGACGGTGTCGCCGAAGCCGCCGGCGCCGTCGCCGTCGAAGGCCATGTCGCCGTAGGGGGCGCGGCTGTCGGCATCGATCGCGTCCGCCGGCGCGCCGCTCAGGTCGAAGCTGACGCTCCACAGCGGGTGATCGCGGCCGGTGGCGATCAGCCAGTCGATGGTCACCGGCATCGGATAGGTGGTCGTCGGGCCGGTACAGTTGCCGTCCGGCGGATTCGACAGCGTGCAGTAGTAGCGCGGGTAGGCGAGCTGATAGCGCAGGATCGCATGATGCCGGCCATTCAGCAGGCGCGTGAACGTGCCCTTGAAGGCATGGCCGAGTGGCGAATCGTCCTGGCCGATCTGGCCGGCCGGCGCCGGATTGTATAAATGGGAAACAATATACCCGAACCCGCCGGCGCCGCTGGCGTCGAGCGATTTAATCTCGCGCGTGTTGGCGGCATCGGTGTGATAGGTGTAATCGCACAACTCGCCCTGGTGGCCGCCGTTCTGGTTGGTGTCGTTGTGCGAGAACGTCGCCGAGCGCGTCCAGCCGCTGGCGTCCTGCCAGGTGTAGCGTTCGCCGAGCAGATTGCCGGTGCAGGCGGTGACGTTGCTCTCGCTCCGGATCGGCGCGGTGGCGTTGATCGCCTCGAAACCGTTCTGGAAGATCACGTCGCTGGCGTTCGTTCGCCCGGTGAGGGTCACATCGTCGAAATACACCGCCGGCTGCGGGTTGCCGGGCAGGTTGCCGGAATTGTCCTGGATCGAGATCTGATCGAAGTTGCCGCTGTACTGCATCGGCATGGTGTCGAACGAGGCCGTCACCGGGACCCACGTGCCCGTCGGGATGGGTTGTCCGAGCAGGGCGACGAGCGAGGCGCTGGCGACCGGATTGCCGGCCAGGCCGAGGACGAGCGTGAGATCCTGCCCGCCGGCCGCGCCGCCATTGACCCAGAACGTCAGCGCGCGGTAGCTCGTGGTCGACAGCGAACCCGGCGTGCACCAGCTTACGGCGCCATATTGCGCGGCGTCGAAACGAATGCCGCGGCTGCCGCCGTGGACGACCGCGGTTTCGGCGAAATCCGGCGCGGCGTCGAAGCTGCAATTCGGATCGAAGCCGTTTTCGCTGGTGTCGTCGTAGATGACGAGGTCCGCGGCCGTCGCCGGCAGCGCGCAGCACGCGCAGACCAGGGGAATCGAGCGGAGCAGTGACATCGGGCGCCTCCCCAGCACCGCGGTGGCGTCAGTCTACTCCTGTGGTCGGCGTCTGGAGCGGCCGGTTACGGCACGACCGCGGCGGGGCAAAGATGGGTCCAGGCCAGTTGCAGATCGGACACGCTGTAGGTATGTCCGCCGGCGAAGGTGTTGTAGTAGATCGTCTGGCCGTCGATCCAACCTTGGGCCAGGAAGCGGCTGTGGTCGCTCTGCGCGTAGGGATAGTTCGGGTCGCTGGTGCCGATGTGGATGTCCACCGGGATCTTGCGCGGCAGCGCGGCGAGCAGGCCGCTGCACTGCGCATCGCTCAGGCCCTGGCAGGCGAGTCCGGCGAGATCGCCGGCGCTGACGCTGTAGGCGGCCAGGGTGCCGGCGTTGAACGCGGCGCTGTAGGTGTTGACGCCGAGGTCGTGCATGACGTGGCCGCCGGCGGAAAAGCCCCAGCCGTAGAGGCGCGTGCGCTCGACGTTGTACGCGCTCGCCACATCGGCGAGCAGCGCGGCGAAGAGATCGTAGTCGTTCGGCCCGTTGGTCGGCGGCACGAGCCAGGTCGCGCCGGGCGTGCCGTTGACATCGACTTGTTCGTCAGCCACCGGCGCGGCGACGAGCACGCCGGCGCCGGCGGCCACCGCCGACCAGTCATCGCGCACGGCGATCGCGTAGCTGTCGCGGCTCGACCATGGCGCGACGCCGTGCAGAACCAGGAGCAACGGCCACGAGTGCAACGGCGTGTAGTTCGGCGGCAGGTAGAGGTAAACCGTCTGCGTGCCGGTGCCGAGTCCGGCGATGTGCAGCGTGCGCGACACGCTGCCGGGATAGGTGCCGCCGCTGCCGTTCGAGGGGTCGTGCGGCACGGCGATCTCGCCGCTTTCGAAGCCGCCGACGAAGATCGCATCGGGGTGTGCGCAGACCCAGGCCGGCAGGGTCACGCTGTGCGCGGCGTGCGCCGCGGTCGCCGGCAGTCCGGCGAGCACGACGAGGCGACCCAGCAGGCGGCGAACCCTCGCGAACATGGCGTCACTGTAGCGACGCGGACGCGTACGAAACGTGAACCGGCCGATGCTTTGCCTTGCGGGCGCCGCGCGGCGCTCGGCATAATCGGCCGGGCGCGGTGTCGAGCCGCCTGCGGATGCGCATGCCGATGAGCAACGCCAGAGACATTTTCGTCGAAGTCCCCGCCGGCGCGGCGATCTTCAAGGAAGGCGAGCCCGGCAGCGAGCTGTACATCGTCGAATCCGGCCAGGTCGATCTGCTGCACGAGAACGCCGCGGGCGAGGTGATCGCCTCGCTCGGCCCCGGCGAGTGCTTCGGCGAAAGCGCGCTGGTCGAGGGCCAGCCGCATCCGTGCAGCGCGCTCGCCAGCACGCGCGCGCGGTTGCTGCGGATCGAGCGCGCGGCGTTTTCCGACGTGGTGCGGCAAAACCCCGAAATCGCGGTACGCATCCTGCGCCAGGTGGCGGCGCGGCAGCGCCGCCTGGTGAGCGCGAAACCGGCCGCAGCCGAGGCGCCGGTCAAGCCCAAGGCAGCACCGCCGCCGCCGAAAATCGAAGAAGTCGCCGCGCCGGCGCCACCGGCCCAGGCCGCGCCCGCGGCGCTGGCCCTGCGCCTCAGCACCGGCGGCGACGTGCTGCCGCTCGATCCGGCGCGCAGCGAATGGCTGATCGGCCGACCCGATCCGACGAGCGGCATCGAGCCCGACGTCAATCTCGGCCCGTTCGACGGCAATCGCACGCTCAGCCGCCGGCATGCCAGAATCCTGCGCGAGGGCGGCCTATACTTCCTGCGCGAAGAGCCCGGCGTGGCCAACGGCACGCACGTCAACGGCGAGCGTCTGCAGGGCGGCGTCAAGGCTCCGATCCGGCCCGGCGACAAACTGCGCTTCGGTCTGATCGAAGTCGAGGTCATCGGCGCCTGACGGCGCGGAGGCGACATGGCGGACAAAGGCAACGAGTGGCAAGAGGCGCTGGCGGCGATCGAACTCGCCGCGATCGAGTCGCTGAAGACGCTGAAGCAGGAGCAGGATCAGCTCAACGCGCGGCTGCAGTCCATGGAGGAACTCAAGGCGAATTTCGCGCCGCCGGTGTATCAGCGCGTGCGCGAGGATTATCTGCGCCGGCTGCGCGCGCTGGAGGATCAGGCCACCCCGCTCAAGCAGACCGCCCGCGAGCAATACGCCCGCCTGCGCGCCCTGCTCGAACGCTTCGAGGCCGATCACGAGGCGGTCAAGCTCGACCAGCAGGAGCTGGAGCTGCGCTTCAAGCTCGGCGAATTCGACGAGAAGGAATTCCAGCGCCGCAGCAAGAGCATCGAGACCGCGGTCAAGGAGAAGGCCGAGGCGCGCGCGCGCGGCCTGGAACTGAAGGCGCGCTTCCTCGAGGCGTTCCACGCCGAAAGCGAACTGGAAGCGGCGCCGGCGGAGGCGCTCAGCACCGGCCGTTTCGCCGCGATGAGCGGCGCCGACCTCGCCGCCGCCGAGGCGCGCACCCACGAGGTGCCAGCGGTGGCAAGCAACGCGCCGCCGAACAAGACCCAGATCATGAGCGCGATCCACGTCGCCGAATCGGCGAAAGCCGCGGCCGCGCCGCCGCCTCCCGTCGCCGGCGGCGCGACGCAGATCTTCCGCGCCGCGCGGCTCGTGCCGCAGAATCCCGAGGCCGGCAAGCAGAGCTACACGCTGACGCTCAAGCCGATGAACATCGGCGCCGACAGTTCCAACGACATCCGCATCGGCGGCCCCGGCGTGGACCCGAAGCACGCGCAGATCACGGTGAGCATGGCCGGTTTCACGCTGGTCGATCTCGGCAGCAAGCACGGTACGCGCGTCAACGCGGAAAAAGTCCGCGAACGCCTGTTGGCCAACGAGGACGTGATCCAGATCGGCGCCGCGCGCTTCGTGTTCCGCGAAGGCTGATCCGGTCATGGCGATCGAGATCCGCCAGGAGCAGCAGGGCACGGTGCGCGTGCTGGCGCTCGCCGGTCGGCTCGACACCGAAACCGCGGTGGACGTGGAGCTGGCGTTGCAGGACCTGCTCGCCGCCGGCGAGCGGCACTTCCTCATCGACATGGGCGGCATCGGCTACGTCAGCAGTGCCGGTCTGCGCGTGCTGCTCGGCCTGGCCAAGCAACTCGACGGCGGCAAGGGCAGCGTGCGCCTGTGCGGCTTGAGCACGGCCGTGCGCCAGGTGTTCGACGTCGCCGGCTTCAGCAAGCTGTTTCCGATCTTTGCCGATCGCGCCGCCGCGCTCGGCGAGGCGCCGCAGACCCGGCCCGAGGTCGTGCTCGCCAGCCGCGCCGCCGAATTGCTCGGGGTCGCGCCGAACGCCGCACCGGCGCACCCCAAGGCGGCGGAACTCGCGCGCGTGGCGGCGCAACTGCTCGGCATCCGCACCGCGCCGAGGCCCGCGCCGGTGGTCGCCGCGCCCACCACCGGCGCGGCGGTGCGCGCCGCGGCGCCGGCATCGCGCGCCAACGAGGCGCCGGGATTGTTCGGCAAGCTGCGGCGTCTGTTCGGCGGCAAGGGCTGAGCGCAGGCGCGGCCACGCCGCCGCGCGCCGAGGACAGAACCGCGGGGGCGTGATCCGGCCCGCCCTACCGGCCGGGATCGCGGCTCAGGGTGATGAGGGTGAGATCGTCGCTTTGCGGCTCGCCGGCGGTGAAGCGCGCGATTTCCGCGAGCAGGGCGTCGAGCATGCCCTGGGCGCTGCCGCCGGCGTCGGCCAGGGTGCGCAAAATGCGCTCTTTTCCAAAAAGCTCCTTTTTCGCATTGTGCGCCTCGTCGAGGCCGTCGGTGTAGAACAGCACGCCGCCGCCGGCCGGGAGGGTCGCGGCAAACTCGCGGAACGCGGTGTCGGCCATCGCGCCGAGCGGCAGCGCGCCCGGTTCGCCGAGTTCGCGCACGCCGCCGTCGGGGGTATGCAGCAGCGGTGCCGGGTGGCCGGCATTGGCGATCCGCAGCGTGCCGGTCTCGGCATCGAGCAGGGCGGCGAGCATGGTCACGAACATGCCGGGCTCGAGCTCCTGGTAGAGCTTGTGGTTGAGTCCGGCGAGCAGTTCGGCCGGGCCGCCGAGGTGGCGCGCCATGGTGCGCACCTGCACGCTCAGGCGCGCCATGTACAGCGCGCCGGACACCGCCTTGCCGGAGACGTCGGCGATGACGAGGCCGGGGCGGCCGTCGCGGAAGTGGAAGAAATCGTAGAAGTCGCCGCCGATCACACGCGCCGCGGCGTAGCTGTCGGCGAAGCGGTAGCCCGCGACGGTCGGCGGCGACTGCGGCAGGAACCGCTGCTGGATGCGGCGGGCCAAGGCGAGATCGTGCGCCTCGACGGTGCGCTCCGGCGCCTGTCCTTGCGTGCTCGCGATCATCCAGGCGAGCAGGCCGGCGACGCCGGCGAACAGTTCCTGGTCGGCGGCGCGCCAGGCGTGCTCGACGTAGGCACTGTCGAGATAGAGCGCGCCGAGCGTCTCGTCACCGAGGCGCAGCGGCATGCCGAGCACGGCGGCCGGCACGACGCTGGCGCGCAGGCGCGTGGCGAGGGCCTCGCGCCCGGCCGCATCGATCACATTCAAACCGTGTTCGCGGCGCAGCGCTTCCTTGAGGAACTCCTCGATCTGCGGGAAATCGAGCGCTTCGCCCGGACGCTCGCGCTGCGCCAGCGCCGCCAGATGCTCGCCGCCGGCGCTCTGCAGATACACCGCGGCGCGGCTGGTCTGCGGAAACGCGGTCTGCACCGCCTCGAGCGCGAGCCCGAGCAGCTCGCGCAGATCCTGGCGGCGTCGGGTCAGCGCGCCGAGATCGCAGAACAGTTTCAGGCGGGTGAGCAGGTCGCGCAGCCCCATCGCCGCTCCGGCGGCCACCGCCTGGGCTTCCTGCGGGCTCACCGCGGTGCGCGCGCGGGTGGAGCCTTCCGCCGGCAACGTCAGCGGCGCGAGCGACGGCTGTTCGCTCGAGGCGCTGCGGAACACCGCCTTGACTTCGCCGAATTGCAGCTCGTCGCCGTCCTCGATCAGCACTGGCTGCACCACGCGCTGACCGCGGCAGAAGGTGCCATTGGCGCTGTCCTGATCGCGCAGTTCGTAGTGCTGGCCGTTGCGCCGGATCTGCGCGTGCCGGCGCGACACCGTCGGATCGTTGAGGCGCACCTCGGAGAACTGCCCGCGGCCGATGATGGCGACATCGGAAAAGCTGAATACCTGGCCGGCGAGTAGTCCCGAGGTGACGATCAGGCTGGGCATGGCGGCGGGCGCGCGGGCGTTGGCCGAAGTTTGGCACAAACGCGTGCGCGACGCCGCCGGCGCGCGGCCAAAAAAAAGCCGGGTGGCAAGCCACCCGGCCAGGAACGCTGCGGAATTCTAGGGGAGGGGACTTCGCGCAGCGTGGACCTTGCAGCGGCGCCGATGCGCCGCGGCGAATCTTACTTGGCGGTCGTCGCGGCCTTCTTCACCGCATTGACCTGCTTGGTGAAGTTCTCGTTGGCGGCATCGACGCTGCCCTTGACGAGCTGGCCGAGCGCCTCGGCGGTCTTCAGGCTGACGCCGAAGACTTCCTGGCCGTTGGCGTAGAACTTCTCGGTGCTCTCCTTGATCAGGTTGGCGCTCTTCGGCCAGATCGCCTTCAGGCCGTCGAAGTCACGCACTTCGGCGGCTTCGGACCAGAACTCGACCGCCGCCGAGACGCGGTTTTCCAGCGTCTTGAGCTGCAGATCGGTGATGCGCTCGAAGCCTTCCACGGCCAGGCTGTGCGCCTTGAACGCGGTGTCGGCGAAGCTCTTGCCGAGCGCCAGGACCTGGGAATTGAACTGTTCGTACATGGGCGTGCCCTCTGGGGTGTTGGGAGTGTGAGCGGCACTATACTCGCTTTTTTGATGCAATGCAACAATTATCGCGTTGGCTAGGGAGGAGCAGTATAACTAGCAGTAAATAAATGGAAATATCAAAACTTCAGCGGCAGGATCGAAGCGCAATTCGCTGAATTTTGACGCAGTTGCGAAGACTCGACTATCCGCCGTAGCTGCAGCCGGCGGTACAGGTCTCGTGCACGACGACCCGGTTCAGCGCCGGCAAGGCGGGTTTGAGGCGCTGCCAGATCCAGATCGCCAGACGCTCGCTGGTCGGGTTCTCGAGGCCGGGAACTTCATTGAGATAGCGATGATCGAGTTCCGCATACAACGGCGCGAAGGCGGTCTTGATGTCGGCGAAGTCCATCACCCAGCCGAGTGTCGGATCGGGTTCGCCGGCGACGTGGATCTCGACCCGGAACGAGTGGCCGTGCAGGCGCGCGCACTTGTGCCCCGGCGGAACGTTCGGCAGGCGGTGCGCCGCTTCGATCTGGAAGACTTTGAAGATTTCCATGGCAGGCGCCTGCGAGCGGCGCGACGCGAGGCGTCAGGCTGGTGGCTATGGGTGGGCTCGAACCACCGACCTCAGCATTATGAGTGCCGCGCTCTAACCGGCTGAGCTACATAGCCAGATGCCAGAAACCGGGCCGCGTAGTGTAGCGGCAGGGCGCGGCCAGGTAAATGGCGGGCGCGGGCCGCCTTGCCGAGGCGAGGCGCGCTGTGGAAGAATTCTGGCGCGAAGCTGCGGGACTGTGCGTGTGATCGATCCGGACGGCTACCGGCCCAATGTCGGCATCATCCTGATGCGGGACGACGGCCACGTGTTCTGGGCGCGGCGCGCGTTCCGCGACGGCTGGCAGTTCCCGCAGGGCGGCATGCGCAGCGACGAGACGCCGCTCGAAGCCATGTACCGCGAACTCTACGAAGAGACCGGACTGCGGCCCGAACACGTCGAGGTGCTCGGCGCGACCCCGGGCTGGCTGCGGTACAAATTGCCGAAGCGCTACCGGCGGCGCAACGACAAGCCACCTTGCGTCGGCCAGAAGCAGGTGTGGTTCCTGCTGCGCTTCCTCGGCGACGAATCGCAGGTCCGGCTGGATCTGACCGACACGCCGGAATTCGATCTGTGGCGCTGGGTCGATTTCTGGTATCCCTTGTCCCATGTGGTGTCGTTCAAGCGGGCGGTCTACGAGCGCGCGCTTCGTCATCTCGCGCCCTTGGCGGAACGCTTGCTGGCGGGCAACGGCACTACCGCCGGCGCCGCCTCGTCCGGTTGAAAATCCCGAGGATCGGGGTCACGGCAGGCGCGGCCGCTGCCAGAATCGTATTTGACAATCATTCTCATTCCGGTTTACCTTGGCGCCTGTGCCGCGGCGACGTTGCCTCGGCTTGTTTCGGATGGGCGCCACGATGTATGTCTGCATTTGCCACGGCGTGACCGAGCGCACCGTGCGGGCGGCCGCCCGCGAAGGCGTGCACAGTCTCGCCGAACTCACCCGCCGGACCGGTTGCGCCGGCGGTTGCGGCTGTTGTGCGGAACTCGCCGAACAACTGCTGCGCGACGAGCACGCCCGTTCCTGCGACGTCTCGCCGTTGCCCGCCGCGGCCTGACTCGTTTCGTCTCGCCCCCTGCCGCGGCCGCCGGCGGCGGCGCTATAGTGCGCCGGTCACGACGACCAGGAATACGACATGAAAGGCGACGCCGAGGTCATCCGCCACCTCAACCGGGTGCTGTTCAACGAACTCACCGCGATCAACCAGTATTTCCTGCACGCGAAGATGTTCCAGAACCTCGGCTACCCGGAACTGGCCGAGCACGAACGCAAGGAATCGATCGACGAGATGAAGCACGCCGACCGCCTGATCGAGCGCATCCTGTTCCTGGAAGGGCTGCCCAACCTGCAGGCGCTCGGCAAACTGCGGATCGGCGAGACCCCGCGGGAAATGCTGGAGTGCGATCTCGCGCTGGAGCGCGCCGCGCATCCCGAGCTCAAGGCCGCGATCGCGCACTGCGAAGCCTGCGGCGACTACGTCAGCCGCGGTCTGTTCGCCGACATCCTCGCCTCGGAAGAAGAACACATCGACTGGCTCGAGACCCAGCTCGGCCTGATCGAGCAGCTCGGCGAGGCCAATTACCTCCAGACCAAGCTCGGCGGCTGAGCGGGCCGGCTCACGCCGCGCCGCTCTTGGCGAGCAGCGCATTGAGTTCGGCGCCGACGCGCTGGAAGCTGCGCTTGATCTCGGCGACCAGCACCACCGCCTCGGCCGCGTTCAAGCTGCCGCCGCGGGCGCCGTGCTCCACGCGCTTGGCGAGTTCGGACAGCGCCATCGCGCCGAGATTCGCGCTGGTCGATTTGAGCGAATGCGAAGGCGCGATCAGGCCCTCGAGATGACCGCGCGCGGCCGCCTGTTCCAGCGTCGCGAGCGCCTTGGGCGTGTCCTCGAGGTAGACGCGCACCAGGTCGGTGAACTCCTCGCCCATCACCTCGAGCAGATCGCGCACCACTTCGGTGTCGAGCACGGGCTCGGCGCTCGGCGTCGCCGGTGGCGGCGACACTACCGGCGCGGGCCGGGCGGGCGGCGGTGACGGCGTCGTCGGCGGCGTCGGCGCGGTCTGCGGCGCGGCCGGCTGCGAGCGCGCGCCGGCCGGCAACCATTTACGCAGGGTCTGTTCGAGCAGGGCGCGATTGAGCGGCTTGGACAGATAATCGTCCATGCCCGCCTTGAGGCATTTCTCGCGATCGCCGGCCATGGCGTTGGCGGTCATGGCGATGATCGGCAGGCGCCCGATCTGCTGGCTCGCCTCCTGTTGGCGCCGGATGCGGGTGGCGGTATAGCCGTCCATCACCGGCATCTGACAATCCATCAGCACGGCATCGAAGCGGCGATGCGCCAGCGCCTCGAGCGCCTCCTTGCCGTTCTCGGCGAGCTCGAAGCTCAGGCCGAGCAGCGTCAGCAGCCGCTGCGCCACCTGGCGATTGACCGCATTGTCCTCGACCAGCAGCACGTGTCCGCCGAGCGCCGGCGCGGCCGGTGCCGGTTCGAGCGCGACGCTCGGCTCGACGACCGGCTCGGCGCTCGGCACGAGCGGCGTCACGCCGACCGCGGGTTCGCCCACGCCGAGCAGGCGCAGCATGGCCGCGCGCAGCTCGCCTTCGCCGAACTGGCGCGGCAGGACCGCGGCGCGCGTCTCGCGGGTCAACTCCGTCGGCAAGGCGTCGTTGCCCTGCAGCACCAGGAACTGTACGCGATCGAGCGCGGGGTCGCGCGTGACGTTGCGCACCAGGCTGAGCGCGGCGTTGCCGGGCAGGGCCGCGCCGTCGACGACGAGGAAATCGTAGGCCCAGCTCTCGCCCATCGCCGCCGCCGAACGCAGCTTGCCGAGCGCGTCGGCGGCTGCGGCGCTCTGCAGGAAGGTGATGCCCCAGGACGTGAAATAGCCGCTCAGCCGGCGCATGCCGGCGGCGTCGCCGGTGAGCACCAGCGCGCGGGCGCCGTGCAGGTCGCGACGGCCACCGCTGACGTCGCCGAGCGCCTTGGCGAGCGGCACGCTGAACCAGAACAGCGAGCCCTTGCCGAGCTCCGAGCGCACGCCGATCTTGCCGTTCATCAGATCGACCAGACGCTTGCAGATGACCAGGCCAAGGCCGGTGCCGCCGTGGATGCGCGTGGTCGAGGCATCCGCCTGCGAGAACGGCTGGAACAGCTTGGCCGCGGCCTCCGGGCCGATGCCGATGCCGGTGTCCTTCACCGCGAACAGGATCTCGTAGTGCGAGCGCGTCTCGCCGCGTTTGCTGACGTGCACCGCCACCGAGCCGCGCGGTGTGAACTTGATCGCGTTGCTCACCAGATTGGTGAGGATCTGGCGCAGCCGCACCGGATCGCCGCGCACCGCCAGACGCACGTTCGGGTCGATCGTGACGGTGAAGGCGAGCCCCTTGTTCTCCGCGCTCTTCTCGAGCAGCCGGTGCACCGCCTCGACCACCTCGCGCAGGTTCATGCCGACGCATTCGAGTTCGAGCTTGTTCGCCTCGATCTTGGAGTAGTCGAGAATGTCGTCGACGATGCGCAGCAGCTCGCGCGCCGATTTGTACGCGGTCTGCAGATAGTCCATCTGGTCCGGCGCGAGCCGGGTGGAAAGCAAAATGTCGAGCAGCGGGATGATGCCGTTGAGCGGCGTGCGGATCTCGTGGCTCATGGTGGCGAGAAACTCGCTCTTGGCCATCATCGCCGCTTCGGCGTCCTGCTTGGCCTGCAGCAGTTCGCGTTGCACGCTGCGCAGCTTTTCCAGTTCCGCGCGCATCCCCTCCAGCGAGCCGTCCGCCGCGGCGGGACGTGCGGCGGCGTCGGCCGCGGCCGGCGGCGTCGGCATCGGCGTCGGCATGGCCGCGGGGGCCGGCGCGACGGCGGCGTAGGCGCGCCAGGCGATCCAGCCGCCGAGCGCGGCGAGCACCAGCAGCGGTGCGAGCCACAGCGCGATCGGCGCCGGCAGCGCGAACGGTGCGGCCAGACCGACCGCGGCGACGAGCCCCAAGCTCGCGCGCGCGATCCACGGCGCCAGCGGATGCATGCGCTGCCAGAAGCCGGCAGCGGGTTCAGACGGTCGCTGCATGGAAGTCGAAGATCAGGTCCTGTGCCGCCTGCTGCACGAAATCGCCCTGCAGATAGTCCACGCCCGCGCTCCACAACTGCGCGGCGCTCTGCGCGTCCTCGATGCGCGAGGCGATCACCTTGCCGCCGCGCTGGTGCGCCTCGCCGATGATCTGGCGCAGCTCCTCGCGCACGGCATGGTCGCGCAGATTCGCCCCGGCGTAGCGCGGCGCCAGCTTGATGAAGGCGAGCGGCAGATGCTGCAGCAGCTGGCGCACCGCGGGATTCGCGTCGAACGCCGACAGCGACAGGGTCACGCCGAGCGGGCGCAGCGCGTCGGCGAACGCGATCAGATCGCGCACATGCGCCAGCGCCTCGTCGGTGCGGAATTCCAGCACGAGCTGTTCGCCGGACAGGCGCCGGGTCTCGAGCAGCCGACTCAACCAGCCGACGCGCTGCGGATCGCTCGCCGCCTCGATCGCCTGGCTCACGAACAGCCGCACCGGCCGCGACTGGCGCACGCGCTCGGCCAACACCAGCAGGCAGCGCGACAGCACCCAGCGATCGACATCGGCGGACAGGTCTTCGCGCGCGGCCACCGGCAGGATCTCGCTCGCGGTATACAATTTGCCGCCATCGCTGCGCAGGCGCAGCAGCGCCTGGAACTGCTCCTCGCTCTCGCCCTGCAGGGCGACGATCGGCTGGAACAGGAGCTGGAAGTCGTCGGCCCTCAGCGCGGCGCGGATCAGTTCCGCCAGCGTGCGCTCGGCGTCGCTCGCCGATTTCGGCGCGGCCGGGCGGAACACGCCGATGCGGTTCTGTCCCGGCGCGCGCGCGTCGCTCATCGCGCGTTCGGCGGCGTTGAGCATGGCCGAGGCGTCGCCCAGGCCGGCGCGGAACGGGCAGATGCCGAAGGCGAGGCTCACGGTCAGCGTCTTGCCCTCGTGCTCGAACACCTCGCGCGCGGTGCGCTCGCGCAACTCCGCGGCGAGCGCGGTCAACGCCGCCTCGACGCCGGCGTGGCTCAAGATCGCGAAGCTGGTGTCGCCGTAGCGGGTGGCGAGATCCTTGGCATCGAGGTGCGCGGCGAGGAACGCGCCGACCTGGTTCAGCAGCGCATCGAATGCGGTCAGGCCGACGCGCTCGCGGATCTGGCCGGCGCCGTCGATCTCGACGTAGAGCAGGCCGCCGCCGTGCGCGGCCGGTTCCTCGCCGGCGAGCAGCGCGTTGAGGCGGTCGAGCAGATGCGCGCGCTCGTACAGTCCGGTGATCGGGTCGCGCGGATTCTGCGCCTGCGCGCGGCGGCCGAGCGAGCGCGCGCGCCGCACGCGGTTGGTCACCGCCGAGATCAGATGCTTCGGGCGGATCGGTTTCGACAGGAAATCGTCGCCGCCGGCGTTGAGCGCCTCGAAATGCTTTTCCTGGTCCTGCTCGCCGGACAGGAACACGATCGGCGTGTTGATGTACGCCTCGCGCTCGCGGATGATCGCGGTCAGCTCGAGCCCCGAGCAGTTCGGCATGTACAGATCCATCAGGATCAGCTCGGGCTTGAAGCTGTCGAGCTTGTCGAGCGCGGCGAGCGGATCGGTGACCGCGCTGGTGGTCATGCCCGCCTTGCGCAGGATCGATTCGGCGAAGATCGCCTGCGAACGATCGTCCTCGACGATCAGGATGCGGAACGGATCGGCGGTGTCGGCTTCGAGCAGTTCGGCGATGCGCGCCATGACCTCGGCCGACCGCGCCGGCAGCGGCACGAAGCTGTCGGCACCGGCGCGCATGGCGCGCAGACGCACCGGCAGTTCGGCCGACTCCGAGAAGGCCAGCAGGCTCAGCCGCCGGTTCAGGCGCGCGCGCATGTTCTTGATCATTTCGCCGATCGGTTCGAGCGCGTCCTGGAACGGCGCATCGACGATCACCAGATGCGGCGCGACCGCCGCCAGCACTTCCTTGAGTTCGGCGACGCTGTCGAGCAGGGTGAGTTCATAGCCCGCCGCCTCGAGCTTCTGATCCACCTCGCAGGCGAGTGGATTGCCATCGCTCAGGTGATAGACCTTGCGCGGCTCCCGCGTCGTCACCGGAGCGGGGGCAGGCTCGGCGGCGCCGACCGCCGCTGCGCCTGCCGGCGCGGGGGCGACGGAGGGTGCCGCAACCGCCGCGGCGGGCGACGGCGCAAGGGCAGGGGTCGGCGCGACGGTGCGGGTCGGCGCGGCGACGGCGGCCGGCTGCGGGGTCGACGCCGGCGGCGCCGCGGGTGCGGCTCGGCTCGGCGCCGGGACGGGAGCGAATCGTTTCCAATACTCCGGCGGCGGCGTCACCTGCAAGCGGTAGATGCCGGCCTGTGCGGGCGCCACGGCGAGCGCCGCGGCGGAGCCCGCACCGGGCGCTTCGCCGTACTGCGCCTCGTGGCGCGCGATCAGCGGGGTGAGCTCGCGCAGTTGCGCGGCGAACGCTTCGGTCTGGCTCGTGTTCGGTATCGCCACCTGTTCCACGAACGGCGCGAGCGAACCTTCCAGCGCGAACAGGCGCTCGCTGATGTCGAGCAGACCGTAGCGCCCGCAGGTACCGGCGAGCGTCTGCAGTTCGCGGAACAACAACGCCAGGGCGTTGACGTCCCAGCCCTGTGTGCACAGGCGCAGGCCGCGCTTGCGCAGCGTCTCCAGGCGCTTCGGCAGGTGACGCAGAAACGCGCGCCGCAGCTCCGCCGCCTGCTGGGTGTCATCTTGCGTTTGCATGCCAAGCCCCTGCACGCACTATACCAGACCCGTGCCGCCGGCTGGCCTTCCGCAACGTCTGAAGAATGCGCGACAAACGATTGCCGCGACGGGAAAACCCGGGTGCCTGCCGCTCACTGCGGCTTGAGCACGGCGAGCAGGACGATGCCGATCAGCAGCAGCGCGGGCAGTTCGTTGAACAGGCGCAACCAGCGCGGCGAATGGACGATGCGATCGGCGGCGAACGCGCGCGTCAGCCGCACCAGGTACAGGTGATAGACGATCAGACCGAACACCAGCGCGAGCTTGGCGTGCAACCACGCCTGCGCGAGATACGCCGGCACCCACCACAGCGTGGCGATGCCGAACAGCAGGGCGAGCGCGCCGCCGAGGTGGGTGATGCCGAGCAGGCGACGTTCCATGATCTTGAACTGCGCGCGCACCGCCTCGTTCACGGTTTCGGCGTGATACACGAACAGCCGCGGCAGATAGAACAGCCCGGCGAACCAGGTGACCACAAAGATCACGTGCAGGGCCTTCAGCCAGAGCCAGGTCATCGTCCGGTACCCGCGAAGCAAAGCGCGCAGTATAGTGGCGCGACGGCGGCCCTGTCGCTTGACGCCCGCGCTCGGGCGACGCTATAAACGCGGATTCCCCGCGCCGCCTCGCGCCTTCGTTCCCGCATGGTCAAGGTTCCGCCTCCGCCCGTTCTCGTCGTGCGGCCGCAGCACTCGGCGCGGCGCTGGCGATGGTGGCTGCTCGGCGCGCTGGTCTGGCTCGCCTCGCTCGCGCTGGCGCTCGCGCTGCAGCACGAGACCGGCGATCTCGGCCTGCGCGCGGAACTGGCCGGGGCGAAGCAGGAGAGCGAGACGCTGCGCAAGCGCATCGCCGTACTCGAGCGCTCCGAACAGGTGGCGCGCGCGGCCTATACCGACCTGCAGCAGAGTCTGCGCGATCGCCAGGAGGAGATCGCCGCGCTGCGCGCGGACCTCGCCTTCTACAGCCGGCTCACCAACGCCGGCAAGCTCGAGGGCCTGAACGTGCACGGCGTGCATCTGAAGCCCGGCAGCGCGCCGCGCGTATACAATTTCACCGTCACCCTGACCCAGACGCTGAAATCCGGGCAGATCGCCTCGGGTCGGGTGCGGCTCGGCATCAACGGCGTGCGCGGCGGCAAGCTCACCGCGCTCGCCTGGAGCGAGCTCGCGCCGAACCAGGACGGCGCCGGCGTGCCGTTCGCGTTCAAGTACTTCCAGCAGGTGAGCGGCACCTTGATGCTGCCGGAAGGCTTCACGCCCAATCGCATCCGGGTCGAGGCCGACGCCAGCGGCGACATGGGTCGCGCCGAGCAGGAATTCGCCTGGGCCGACGCGCTCGCCGAGCCCGGCACCGACACCACGGAGGTTTCCGATGTTCAAAACTAACCGCGCCGAGGCGCGGCCGGGCGCCGAGACCACCACGCTGATCGCCGCCGGCACCGAGATCCGCGGCGACATCCGGTTCACCGGCCGGCTGCACATCGACGGCAAGATCGAAGGCGCGATCCGCGGCGAAGGCGCGCAGGCGATGCTGACCTTGTCCGAGCAGGCCAGCGTCATCGGCGAAGTGCAGGCGCCGCACATCGTCGTCAACGGCGAGATCAACGGCGACGTCACCGCGAGCGAGCGGCTGGAGCTGGCCAGCAACGCGCGCATCGAGGGCAATGTCCACTACAAGGTGCTGGAAATGTCGGCCGGCGCGCGCATCAACGGCAAGATGGTGCATCGGACCGAACCGCCGCGGCAGTTGCCGAAACCGGGCGAGGCGCCGGACGCCGCGCCCGCCGAGGCCGGCAAGGCTTGAAATCGCTTGCTTTGCCGGCATCTACTTTGCCGCGCCGTCTCGCATCGCCATGACCGAAACGCCGAGCTACCAGGATTCCCTCCACGAACCGGTGGTGTTCACCGCCGCCGCCGCGCACAAGGTGCGCGAGCTGATCGCGGAGGAGAACAATCCGAACCTGAAGCTGCGCGTCTACATCTCCGGCGGCGGCTGCTCGGGCTTCCAGTACGGCTTCACCTTCGACGAGACCCGCGCCGAGGACGATCTCGCAGTGGTCAAGGACGGCGTGACCCTGGTCGTCGATCCGCTGAGCCTGCAATACCTGATGGGCGCCGAGATCGACTACGCCGAGAACCTGCACGGCGCGCGCTTCGTGATCCGCAACCCGAACGCGCGCACCACCTGCGGTTGCGGATCCTCGTTCGCGGTCTGAGCCGGCGGCCGCGGCCGGCAGGATCGGCGCCCGCGATCGTCGCATGACCTCCAGCCGACGCAGTCTGCGCAATGCCTTCGCCTCGCTCGCGCTCGATCGCGCCAGCGAGCGGCGCGAGGACGCCGCCTGGCTCGCCGCCTGCGCGCGCTCGCCGAACGCACGCTACCTGGTGCTGCGGCCCGACGGCGGCGCGCTGGTCACGCCCGATCGCGCCGGCTTGCGCGAGCTCGACGCCGCGGCCCGCGCCGAGCTCGCGCCCGCGGCGCCGGCGAGCTTCCTCGGGCGCGCCGCCGACGGCGATCATTTCCTGCTGACGGTCGACGACACGGCCGCGGCGCGCATCGCCGCCGCCGCCGACGGCGTGTTTCTCGATCTGCGCAGCGCCGGCGCGTGGCTGCCGGCGTTCGCCGCGGGCCTGTTCGCCTACGCGCGCGGCCTCGCGCATTGGCAGCGGCACACCCGCTACTGCACGGCCTGCGCCGCGCCGCTCGCGCTCGAAGCCGCCGGCCATCGCGCGCGCTGCACCGATCCGCGCTGCGCGCTCGAGCATTTCCCGCGCACCGATCCGGCGATCATCGTCATCGTCGGTCACGGCGAGCGCTGCCTGCTCGGGCGTCAGCCGCAATGGCCCGCGCACCGCTACTCCACGCTCGCCGGCTTCGTCGAACCGGGCGAGGCGCTGGAAGACGCGGTGCGCCGCGAGGTGTTCGAGGAAACCGGCGTGCGTGTCGGCGAATGCGATTACCACTCCTCGCAGCCCTGGCCGTTCCCGGCCTCGATCATGCTCGGCTTCACCGCCGAGGCGGAGGATCCGACCATCCGGGTCGGCGCCGAACTGGCGGAGGCGCGCTGGTTCAGCGCAGCGGAACTGGTCGATGGCCTGCGTCGCGGCACGCTCGGCCTGTCCTCGCCGCTGTCGGTGTCGTACCGTCTGATCGAGCACTGGCTGCAGCGCACCGCCGGCATCGATCTCGCCGAGCTCGCCGGCGAGGATCCTGCGGTCGAACGCCGGCGCTGAGGCGGCCGGCGGCGGCCTGCTAGAATCGGCCGGCACCGTCGCGGAAACCCGTCATGGCCATTCGACTCGTCGCCATTCTGCTCGTCCTGCTCGTCTGCCGCGGTCTGCCCGAGCTCGTGCGGCTGCGGGATTTCTCCTGGTGGCGGCGCTGGCTCGACCAGACCGGACGCGCCTCGGCCGCGGCGGCGTTCGGCTTCGGCGTCGGCGTGCCGGTGCTGGTGTGCGCGCTGGTGCAGGTGATGCTGCATAGTATACTTTTTGGCGTCGCGGCGCTGGCGTTCGCCGTCGCCGTGCTGTACCTGTGCTGGGGGCCGGGCGATCTGGAACGCGACGCCGAGGCGGTGACCAAGGCGCCGGACAGCGAGCGGCGCGCCGCCGCGCTCGCCGCGCTGCACGCGGAGGGCGCGCCGGCACCGGCGTTCGCGCCGGAGTCGCTGGTCGAGGCCGTGTTCGGCGCCGCGCTCAAGCGCTGGTTCGGCGTGCTGTTCTGGTTCGTGCTGCTGGGACCTGCGGGTGCGCTGCTGTATCGTCTGGCGCAGCGGCTCGCCTACGCGCCGGACGGCGCGGCCGTCGCGTCGCGTCCCGCGGCGGAGCGGTTCGCGCTGGCGCTCGACTTCGCGCCGGCGCATCTGATGGCGCTCTCGCTCGCGCTCGCCTCCAATTTCGACGCGGTGTTCAAGACCTGGCACGACTACCACCAGGCGCACGGCAAGGGCTATTGGTGTCTCGATCTCGGTTTCCTCGCCGCGATCGCGCGCGCGAGCGTGGACGCCGACGTCGCCGCCGACGGCAACGCGCAGACGCCGCTGGTGGCGCTGGAAGATGCCATGGTGCTGGTGCGGCGCGTGCTGGTGGTGTGGCTGACGCTGGTGGCGCTGGTCGTGCTCGGCGGCTGGTGGCGTTAGCCGGGCGCGGGCCGCGCTCAGGCGTCCGCGCCGCGCAATTCCCGCACCTTCGCCTCGAGCGCGGCGGCGGTGGCGCGCTCGGCCGGAATCGGCGCGTCGGCGACGAGTTCGATGCGTGCGCGGAAGCGGCGCGGCAGACGCAGCCGGCCGAGCGCCGAATCGCGCCGGCTGAAGATGCTGCCCCACAGGCCGCGCAGCGCCATCGGCACGACCGGCACCGGCCGCCGCGCCAAGGTCTTCTCCACGCCCGGCCGGAACGGCTGGATCGTGCCGTCGCGGGTGATGCCGCCTTCCGGGAACACGCAGACAAGATGACCGGCCGCGAGCTCGCGGTCGATTTCCTCGAACGCGCGGGCGAGGATCTCCGGGTCCTCGCGGGCGCCGGCGATCGGAATCGCCTTGGCCGCGCGGAACAGCGGCTTGAGCAGCGGCAGGTTGTAGATCTTGTAGTACATCACGAAGCGCACCGGCCGGCGGATGCTGCCGAGGATGATCAGCGGATCCATGAAGCTCACGTGGTTGCACACCAGGAGCGCCGGACCCTGTTCGGGAATCTGCTCCAGGCCGCGCGTCGTGATCCGGTACAGCGTGTGGATCAGGATCCAGTCGACGAAGCGCAGCAGGAATTCCGGGACCAGCGTATAGATGTATACCGCGACCGCGGCGTTCAGCAGCGCCGCCGCCAGGAACAATTGCGGGATGGACAGGTGGGCGAGGTTGAGCAGCGCACCGGACAGGAGCGAGGCGACCACCATGAACAGCGCGTTCAGGATGTTGTTGCCGGCGATGATGCGCGAGAGCTGGCTGCGCTCGGCGCGGCTCTGCACCAGCGCGAACAGCGGCACGATGTAGAAGCCGGCGAACATGCCGAGCAGCGCGAGATCGAGCGCGATGCGGGCGCTGCCCGGCGCGACGAGGAACGCCAGCGGCGAAAGTCCGGTGTGCGCCGCCGCGCTCGGCCGCGCGAAGTAGAGGTCGATCCCGAACAGGGTCAGGCCGATCGAGCCGAACGGCACCAGGCCGATCTCGACCTTGTGGCCGGACAGCCGCTCGCACAGGAGCGAGCCGATGCCGGTGCCGACCGAGAACAGCGCGAGCGCGAGAATGTATACGCCATCGCTGCCGCCGAGATGGAGCTTGGTGTAGTTCGGCAGTTGCGCGGTGAAGACGATGCCGAAGAACCAGAACCAGGAGATGCCGAGCACGGCGTTGAACACGGTGCGGTCACGCGCCACGAAGCCGATCGCGCGCCAGGTCTCGGCGAGGAAATTCCAGTTGAAGCGCAGCTCCGGCGCGGTCGCGGGCGCCGGCGGAATCGCGCGGCACACGAGGTAGCCGGCCAGCGCGATGGCGAGCACGGCGAGCGAGGCGAGCAGCGGCCCGTACGCGCCCGAGGCGGCGATCAGGCTGCCGCCGAGCATCATGCCGAGCAGGATCGACAGCGAGGTGCCCATCTCGACCAGGCCGTTGCCGCCGACCAGTTCCTCCTCGCGCAACGCCTGCGGCAGGATCGCGTACTTGATCGGCCCGAACAGCGTGGAGTGCAGGCCCATCAGGAACAGCACGCTGAGCAGCACCACCGCGTCGCGGGCGAGAAAGCCGTATGCCGCGATCGTCATCGCCGCGATCTCGAACAGCTTGACGAAGCGGATCACGCGGGTCTTCTCGAAGCGTTCGGCGATCTGCCCGGCCGAGGCGGAGAACAGGAAGAATGGCAGGATGAACAGCGCCGGCGCGACGTTCGCGTAGGTCGTGATCTGCTCGGTCGACAGCCCCATTTCGAAGCCGATCAACAGCACCGTCGCGTTGCGGAACACGTTGTCGTTGAACGCGCCCAGCGCCTGGGTGAGGAAGAACGGCAGGAAGCGGCGCTCGCGCAGAAGCTGGAACTGGTTGCGGTCGGTCATGGCGATCCCCGGCGGCGCAGCGTAGCAAACCGTCCGCGCGCCGCGCGAACTGGTGGCGTCCCGCCGCGCCCGCTACACTATGCGGCCGCGTTTCGCCCGCCGCCCGCGGCCGACGCACACTCCCTCTTGCGGACCCCGTGTCTTCCATGACGAAGTTTCGTTCTCGGTTCGGCGCCGTCGTGCTCGGCGCGATCTGGCTTGCGATCGCCTCCGGCGCGCACGCCGAGGCGCTGGTCAAGCCGTTGCCGCAGCCCGATACCCGCCGGCTGTCGGCGCAACAGGCCAAGGATCTCGCCGATGCGCGTGCGGAATTCGACAAGGTCCGCGTCGGCCTGGTCGGCAACGCCCTGGCCGAGGCCTATGCGCAGATCGGCGCGTTGTACCTGCGCTTCGGCTTCGACGACGTCGCCGCGGTCGCGTTCTACGATGCATCGCAGCTCGCGCCGAAGGATCCGCGCTGGCGGTATCTGCAGGGCGTGGTGGCGCGCACGCAGAAGCGCAACGCCGAGGCCCGCGCGGATTTCGAGGCGGCGCTCACGCTCGACAAGAACTATCTGCCGATCCGCTTCCGGCTCGCCGACACGCTGGTTGATCTCGGCCAGCCCGACGCTGCGCGGACGCTGCTCACCGAAGCGGCGACGCAGCACCCGGACCAGGCGATCGTCCACGCCGTGCTCGGCCGGCTCGAGCTCAGACAGAAGCGCTACGCCGATGCCGCTACGCACCTGGCGCAGGCGCTCAAGCTCGAGCCGCAGGCCGATGCGCTGTATCAGGACCTCGCCGAGGCCTACGCCGGCCAGGGCAACGCCGAACGCGCCGCCGAGGCGCGCGCCAAGGCCGGCAGTCGGCAACCGCGGCTGGACGATCCGCTGGTGGCGGGCATCTATGCCGACGCCGCCGCCGCGCCGCCGCCGCCGGCGAGCGCGCTCGAGGCGGCCAGGCGCATGCTCGCCGATCGCGATTTCGCCGCCGCGCGCGCGCTCACCGAGGCGGCGTTGAAGGAAAAACCCGACGACGCCGAAGCGCTGGCCCTCGCCGCGCGCCTCGATGCGCTGCTCGGCAAATCGGCCGCGGCGCGCGACGAAGCCGCGCGCGCGCTCAAGCTTGAGCCCGACAGCGCTGCGGCGAATCTGAGCCAGGGCATGGTCCACGAATTCGCCGGCGAGGAGGCCAAGGCGTATCCGTACTATGTGCGCGCGCTCAAGGCCGATCCCGCCCAGCCCGATGCGCGGCTGCTGCTCGGCAACGCGCTGATGCGCCGGCACGAGTACGCTGAGGCCGCCGAGCAGTATCGGCAGCTCGCGGCGGTCGCACCGGGTGCCGAGGCCGAAGCGCGCCTCGCGGCCGCGGAAGTGGCGGCCGGACGCTGTGCCGAGGCGTTGGCGACGGTCAACCAGGCGCTCGCCAAACGCGCGCAGGACGGGGACTTGATGCAGGTCTTCGTGCGCCTGGCCAGCACCTGCCCGGCGGCGAGTGCGCAGGAGCGCAGCATGGCCCTCGACTACGCCAAGGCGCTGTACCGGCAATTGCCGAACGCCGCCAACACCACGGCGCTGGCCTTGGCCCAGGCGGCCGCGGGGCAGTTCGACGACGCGCAGAAATCGCAGGCCGAGGCGATCTACGAAGCGGTGCGGGTCAACGACACCGAGCGCGCCGCCATGTATCGCGAAACCATGCGCCAGTTCGTCGCCCACCACGTGCCGGACAAGCCTTGGCCGCCCGCGCATCCGTACTTCGCGCCGCCGCCGCTGACGCCGTTGCCGCCCGAACCGGCACCGAAGCGGTGAGTGGGGGGGAGTGGGACAAGCTTATGGAAATCGGCAGAGCGTGCGCTGAGGGTTGAGGGCCGAGGGCTGAGGGCTGAGGGCTGAGGGCTGAGGGCTGAAGGCTGAAGGCTGAGGGCTGAGGGCTGAGGGCCGTGCAGCTCTTTCCGCTCACTACTCACCGCTGACCGCTGACGCACGAGGGCCAAGGGCTGAGGGCTGCGCAGCTCTTTCCACTCCCCACTCCCCACTCCCCACTCCCAGCTCCGCCGTTGCCAAGCCCGCGCGTTTTCGTCACCATCGGCGTGCCATGGCCGGATGGCGCGAACGCTGGCGGGGATTCTGGCGCGGGCCGCAGGCGGCAGTGCCGACGGGCGTCGTTTGGCAGTGGCGCGTGGAGCGCGAGCGCAGCGCGATCGGCCGCCTCAACGATCGTCTGGAACAGCAGTTGAGCCCGAGCGTGCCGGACGAGGTGCTGCGTGCGCTGCAGGTGGCGCTCGACGAACTGCTCAGCAACGTCATCATGCACGCCGAACAGGCCACCGGCGCGATCGAGCTCCAGCTCGCGCGCTCGGCCGGTGCACTCGACGTCACCATCCGCTACTACGCCGAGCCGTTCGATCCGACGATCTGGCAATCGCGCCCGCCGGCGCAATCGGTCGGGGAGTCCACGGTCGGCGGCCTCGGCATTCCGCTGGTGCGCGCGCTGATGGACGAATTCCGCCACGAGTACGTCGACGGCCAGAACGTGCTGCACCTGCGCAAGCGGTGCTGAGGTCCGCTCGGTTGCTTTCGATCCGCGCGCGGCAAGGCGGCGGCGGGTGCCGGATCAGGCGCGCGGGGTCAGCGCGCGCCAGCCGATGTCGCGCCGGTAGTGCATGCCGTCGAAGCGGATGCGGCGTACCGCGGCATAGGCCTGTGCCTGCGCCGCGGCGAGGTCGGCGCCGAGCGCGCAGACGGTGAGGACGCGGCCGCCGGCGGTGACAATTTTCCCATTTTCCACTTTGCTGCCGGCGTGGAACACCTTGACGTCGGCGCCGAAGTCGGCGTCGAGGCCGGCGATCGGGTCGCCGAGGCGCAGCTTGCCGGGATACCCCGGTGCGGCCAGCACCACGCCGAGCGCGGGCCGCGGATCCCAGCCGACGCTGGTGCGGTCGAGGCGGCCGTCGAGCGCGGCGTCGAGCAGATCCACGAGGTCGCTGCGCAGGCGCAGCAGAATCGGCTGGGTTTCGGGATCGCCCATGCGCACGTTGAATTCGATCACGCGCGGCGCGCCGTCGCGGCCGATCATCAGGCCGGCGTAGAGGAAGCCGATGAACGGCGCGCCTTCGCCGGCCATGCCGGCCAGCGTCGGCTCGATGATCTCGCGCAGGATGCGGCGCTCCACCTCCGGCGTCACCACCGGCGCGGGCGAATAGGCGCCCATGCCGCCGGTGTTCGGACCGAGATCGCGGTCGTCGCGACGTTTGTGATCCTGGCTCGTCGCCAGTGGCAGGGCGTGGCGGCCGTCGCTGATGACGATGTAGCTCGCCTCCTCGCCGTCGAGGAACTCCTCGATGACCACGCGCGCCGAGGCCGCGCCGAGCGCGCGCGCGCCGAGCATGTCGTGCAGCGCCTGTTCGGCGTCGGCCAGGGTGAGCGCGACGACCACGCCCTTGCCCGCGGCGAGGCCGTCGGCCTTGATCACGATCGGCGCGCCGTGCGCGCGCACGTGGGCCAGCGCCGGCGCGAGCTCGCTGAACACGGCATGGCGTGCGGTCGGGATGTTGTGGCGGATCAGGAAATCCTTGGCGAACGCCTTGGAGCCTTCCAGTTGCGCGGCGATCTTGCGCGGGCCGAAGCAGCGCAGACCCTCGGCGCGGAAGCGATCGACCAGGCCGCCGACCAGCGGCGCCTCCGGCCCGACCACGGTCAGCGCCACGTTTTCGTGCCGCGCGAGCGCGAGCAGGGTATCGAACTCGTCGGCCGCGACCGGCACGTTGCGCACGCCGGGTTCGCGCGCGGTGCCGGCGTTGCCCGGCGCGACGATCACCTCGCTCACGCGCGGCGATTGCTTGAGCTTCCAGGCCAGCGCATGTTCGCGGCCGCCGGAACCGATGACGAGGATTTTCATGGTGGGAATGGGGAATCGGGAATTGAGAGTGGGGAGTGGGACAAGCTTACGGAAATTGGAAGCCGGTGAGCGGTCAGCGGTCAGCGGAAAGAGCTGTGTCGCCCTCAGCCCTCGGCCCTCAGCCCTCGGCCCTCGTAGCCCATTCCCTCCTCAGTGCCGGAAATGCCGCACGCCGGTGAACACCATCGCCATGCCGTGTTCGTCGGCGGCGGCGATGACTTCGGCGTCGCGCAGCGAGCCGCCGGGCTGGATCACGGCGCGGATGCCGGCCTTGGCCGCCTCGTCGATGCCGTCGCGGAACGGGAAGAATGCGTCGGAGGCCATCACGCTGCCGCGGACCTCGAGGCCGGCCTCGGCCGCCTTGAGTCCGGCGATGCGGGAGCTGATCACGCGGCTCATCTGCCCCGCGCCGATGCCGATGGTGCGGCCGCCGCGCGCGTAGACGATGGCATTGGACTTGACGTACATCGCCACGTGCCAGGCGAACAGCAGGTCGCGCAGCTCGTCGGCGTCGGGCACGCGCTTCGACACCACCTTGAGATCGGACAGCAGCAGGGTGTCGCGGTCGGCGTCCTGCACCAGCAGGCCGCCGGCGACGCGCTTGAACTCGAGCGCCGGCGGCGGCTGCTCCGGCCAGGCGCCGCAGGCGAGGACGCGGACGTTGGGTTTGCTGGAAAATGCCGCCAGGGCGGCCTCGTCCACTTCCGGCGCGATCACCACCTCGACGAACTGGCGCTCGAGGATCGCGCGCGCGGTGGCGGCGTCGAGCGGCTGATTGAAGGCGATGATGCCGCCGAACGCCGACACCGGATCGGTCGCATACGCCTGGTCGTAGGCGTCGCGCGCGGTGGCGCCGATTGCCACGCCGCAGGGATTGGCGTGCTTGACGATGACGCAGGCCGGGGTCTTGCGGAACGCCTTGACGCACTCCAGCGCGGCGTCCGCGTCGGCGAGGTTGTTGTAGGACAGTTCCTTGCCGGCGAGCACGCGGGCGCCGGCGGCGCTGCCGGGCGCGGCCGGGGATTCGAGATACAGCGCCGCGTTCTGGTGCGGATTCTCGCCGTAGCGCAGCAGCGCCTTGCGCTCGAAGGCGAGGTGCAGGCTCGGTGGGAACTGCTCGACGCGGTCGCTCCACTGGCGCGCGCCGAGCCAGTTGGCGATGGCGCCGTCGTAGCGCGCGGTGTGGGCGAAGGCCTTGGCGGCGAGGCGACGGCGCAGGTCGAGCGTGGTGCCCTCGTCGCGGCGCAGGGTTTCGATCAGCTCGGCGTAGTCGGCCGGATCGACCACCGCGGCGACGTGCTCGTGGTTCTTGGCCGCAGCGCGCAGCATCGCCGGTCCGCCGATGTCGATGTGCTCGATCGCGGTCAGGAACGTGCAATCGGGCGCCGCGGTGACTTGTTCAAAAGGATACAAATTCACCACCAGCAGATCGATGCCGGCGATGTCGTGCTCGGCCATCACTGCGTCGTCGATGCCGCGCCGGCCGAGCAGGCCGCCGTGGATCTTCGGGTGCAGGGTCTTGACCCGGCCGGCCATGATCTCGGGAAAGCCGGTGACCGCGCTGACGTCGGTGACCGGCAGGCCGGCCTCGCGCAGCGCGCGCGCGGTGCCGCCGGTGGAGATCAGGCTCACGCCGAGCGCGTCGAGCCCGCGCGCGAGATCGACGAGGCCGGTCTTGTCGGAGACGCTGAGCAACGCGCGCCGGACCGGAACCAGGGTGGCATCGAACATGAATCGGTTTCCCCGCAAGCCGAACGCGCGATTATAGCGGCATCGCCGCGCGCGTCAGCCGAGTCCGCGCGCGGCCAGCTTCTTGCGCAACGTGGCGCGGTTGATGCCGAGCGCCGCTGCGGCCCGGCTCTGGTTGCCGCCGCTCCAGTGCAGCACCTCGCGCAGCAGCGGCGTCTCCACCTCGGCAAGCACGAGTTCGTAGAGGCCGTCCGGCCGCTGCGGATGCAGGTCGGCGAGATAGCGCCGCACCGCGCGCGCCACGCATTCGCGCAGGGCTGGTTGCAACGCGGCTTCGGCGGCTGCATCGGTGTGCGGCAGTGGGGCGGCATTCACGACGGCGATCACCCTGCTGGACCTGCGGGCTTCCCTGGAACGGTTCCGCCGCGCGGCCCGGCGCAACGACCGGGGCGATGACGGGGGAGCGAGTCTAGCGCCAAGCGCGCGGCTTGGACAGTGCCGAGTTCACGCTCGGGTTCGCGGCGCGAACGGCCGGCCGGCGCGGCTCACAGGAACTTGAATTCGAACGCCACCGCGTTCTTGCCGGGATCGGCCACCTCGAACACCAGCGCCGCGGTGCCGCCGGGGGCGAGGCCGTTGGCGATGCCGCGACTGTCGCCGAGATATTCCTGCGGCAGGAACCGGCGCATGGCCACGCGGTTCTCGTCCAGATCCGACAGGGTGATCTCCACCGCCGGGAACGCCTGCGGGAACGGTGCGTCGTTGCGCAGCGTCGCCGAGATGATCAGCGCATTCGGCACCGAGGGATGTGGCCGGATGTCGCGCGAGAGCAGTTGCAGCGTGGCCGGATCGTGGCGCAACGGCAGACGACAGCGGAACTCGGCGCAGAAGCGGTCGAGCCACGGCCGCACGCGGGCGTCGTCGAGCAGCACGCTGCGTTCGGCGTAGCCGATCTGCGCGCCGAGACTCGCGAGCAGCAGCGCGACGCCCACGCGCCACGGCCAGTGGTGCGCGGGCGGACGCGCCGGGCGCACGCGCGCGAACGCGGGCAGGTGGCCGCGCGCCGCCGCGCGCGGCCGGCGTTCGTCGGGATCGAACAGCAGCGTCTGCTGCGCCGGCTGCGGGCGCAGCGCCGGGATTGTCAATTGCGGCGGTGCCACGCTCGGCGGATGCGGCGCGAGCTCGTGCACCGGCTCCGGCGGCAGTTGCTCGGTAAGCGTGCGCAGCGCGTCGAACACCGCGTTGCAGTGGCCGCAGCGCACGCTGCCGTGGCCGGCGGCGAGCTCGGCGGCGCCGAGCTTGTAGATCGTCAGACATTCCGGACACTGCGCGTACATGCCGTGAGTGTAGCCGAAACGCGCGCACCGCCGGCCGGCTACGGCAGCTCGAAACCGTTGGCGAAGATCACGTCGCTGCACACCTGCGCCGGCGCGGTCAGGAACGGCGATGCCGCGATGCTGCCGTCGGCGGCGCTCGCGCCGGGCGTGTTCGGCCCGGTCGCTGCGCCCCACCAGTTGTTCTCGAAGTGGTTGGGACTCGGCACGTTCGCGCCTTGCGCCTGCACCAGCACCCCGGTCCCGCCGAGCACGCAGTTGTCGCGCGAATCGAGGCTCGGCAGGCCCACCGTCCCGCCGCCGCCGTTGTTGATGAACTGCGCCGTGCTGCCGCCGCCGAAACTGCCGCTGGCGAAGAAGCGGATCGCCGTGCCCTGGCCGGCGATCCAGTTGCGCGCGATCAGGGTGTTGGCGGCGGCGTAGTCCATCGAGATGCCGTACTGGCCGTTGCCGAGCGTGCCCGAGCCGTCGGCCTTGACGCCGATGTAGTTGCCGATCACGGCGTTGTCGTGCGTGCCGTTGGCGGCATTGATGTCCACCCCGGCGAAGTTGTTGCCGGCGATGACGTTGCGCGCGAGCTTGTAATCCAGCGTGCCGTCGCTGCCGATGATGTTGTGATACACACTGCCATTGCTGCCGAGCTCGATGCCGGCCCAGTTCGGGATCGCGTGCAGGCCGGTGGCGTCGGTGCCAATGTAGTTGCCGGCGACGATGTTGCCCTGCGCGCCGACGACCATGTTCACGCCGCCGTAGCCGACCCCGGTGAAGCCAGAGATGACGTTGCGCATCAGCACCGGATCGCCGACGCCGTCCCAGCCGACGTAGTTGCCGCTGGCCGGCCCCGGACTGGCGCTGATGTCGACGCCTTCGGCACTGCCCTGGTTGCTCATCGCGACCGTGCCGGTGACGTCGGTGCCGATGTAGTTGCCGGAGATGCGGTTGCCGCTCAGCGCGGCGCCGCGCGTATCGACCTGGCCGTAGGTGTTGCCAGAAATCAGATTGCGCGCGACGTAGCTCTTCGCCGTGCCGTCGGAGCCGATCACGTTGTTGCTGGCGCTGTTGATGTCCACGCCGCGCAGGTTCGCGTTCACCGTGACGCCGTCCGGATCGGTGCCGAGGAAATTGCACTCGACGTGATTGCCGTTGCTCTGATAGATGTTGATCGCGGCGTTGAAGTTGTAGGCGTAGCCGGTGTTGTTGACGAAGCCGGTGATGACGAGGCCGCGGAGGATGCTGCCGTCGGAGCCGGGATCCAGGGTCAGGCCGTTGTAGGCGCCGCCGCTCGGGTTGTCGATCTGGATCAGCAGGGTCGGCGGCCAGGACGCGCAGCTCGCGCCGGTTTGGGTGAGACCGTCGAGGATCACTGGCTTGCTGATCGCCGGCAGGCGGCTGGCGACCGGGATGACCTGCACGCCGCTGCCGGGAATGGCGAAGGCGATGGTGGTCGGACTGCCGGTGCCCGAGAACGTGCAGCCGTGATACGAAGTCTGCGTATTGGCGGCGGTAATGGCCTCGCGCAGTGTGCACACGCTGTCGTTGTTGTCGGCGTCGCCAGGATCGGTGACGGTGACGCTGCTGGCGGCGTGCGCGCCGGCGCCGCCGCCCAGGCCGACGGCGAGGAGCAGCGAAACGGTACGGACGGAAAGCGACATGGTGGTTCCCCTTGGCGTGGTGGTACCGGGGGGAAACGGAAAAGCGCGGCGGTTCCTATCACGTCAGCGCCGACGGCGGGATCCGGCGCTACACTGTTGGCATGCTCACGCCGCAGTCGCCGATCACCGAGCTCTTGCGCGCCTGGCGCGCCGGGCAGACGGCGGTGCTGCCGCGCCTGACCGATCTCGTCTACGACGAGCTGCATCGCATGGCCTGGCGGCGCCTGCGCGCGGCGGACGCGCCCACGCTCAACCCCACCGCGCTGGTGCACGAGGCGTTCCTGCGCCTGTGCCAGAGCGACGTCGATTGGCGCGATCGCGCGCACTTCTTCGCGCTCGCCGCCCTGCACATGCGCAACGTGCTGGTCGATCACGCCCGCGCCCAGCAGGCCGAGAAACGCGGCGGCGGCGCGCTGCACGTCACCCTGACCGCGGCGGGGGCCGACGGCGCCGACGGCAGCGCCGATCTGCTCGCCCTGCATCAGGCACTGCAACGGCTGGAAGCCGAGGACGCGCGCACCGGCAAGATCATCGAGCTCACCTATTTCGGCGGCCTGAACCGCGACGAGGTGGCGCACGTGCTCGAGGTGTCCGTGCCGACGGTGGACCGCGGCCTGCGCTTCGGCCGCGCTTGGCTGCGGCGCGAACTGGCGATCTGACCACACCGCATGAGCCGGGTCGAGCGGCTGAAGGAGTTGTTCGACGCTGCGGTGGCGCAGCCGCCGGCGGCGCGCGATGCGTTCCTCGAACGCGCCTGCGGCACGGATGCGGCCTTGCGCGCCGAGCTCGAGGCGCTCATCGCCTGCGACGCCGGCACGCTCGCGCCGAGCGCGGCCGACCCGCTCGCCGCGCGCGTGGCGGCCGCGGCGGCGGCGCAATTCGATGCGACCGCGCCCTGGCTCGGTCGGCGGATCGGCAACTACCGCATCGTCGGCGAGCTCGGCCAGGGCGGCATGGGCAGCGTGTATCTGGCCGAGCGCGCCGACCGCGAGTACCAGGCGCGGGTCGCGATCAAGCTGATCCGCGGTTTTCCCACCCAGGCCGCGCTCGAGCGCCTGCGCCGCGAGCGCCAGGTGCTGGCCGGGCTCGTGCACCCGAACATCGCGCGCCTGCTCGATGGCGGCACCACGCCGGAAGGCCAGCCCTACCTCGTCATGGAATACGTGGAGGGCCGGCCGCTCATGCAATGGTGGGCCGAACGCCGGCCGCCGCTGGCGCTGCGGCTGCGGCTGTTCCAGCAGCTGTGCCTGGCCGTGCACCACGCCCACCAGAACCTGATCGTGCACCGCGATCTGAAACCCGGCAACGTGCTGGTGCGCGCCGACGACACGCCGGTGCTGCTCGACTTCGGCATCGCCAAGCTGATCGCGCCGGAGGCGGACGGCGAGCGCGCGACCGAACTGCGCGCGTTCACCCCGGACTACGCCAGCCCCGAGCAGGTGAGCGGCGGGCCGGTGACGACGGCGAGCGACGTCTACGCGCTCGGTCTCATTTTATACGAGTTGCTTTGTGGAAAACCGTACAAATCCGGCGGCCGGACCACGAGCTGGCGCGCATCGCGCCCGGCGCGGGTGGCAGAGGCTGCCGACGCGCCGTGGCTGCGCGCCGAGGCGGCGGCGATCGGCGGCGATCTCGAGCACGTCGTGCGCCGTGCGCTGGCCGAGGAGCCGGCGCGCCGCTACAGCTCGGCCGCGGCGCTGGCCGCCGACATCGACCGCCATTTCGCCGGCCTGCCGCTGGAGGCCGGTCCCGATCGGCTCGGTTATCGCCTGGCCAAGTTCGTGCGTCGCCACCGGCTCGGCGTCGCCGCGGCGGCGTTGGCGCTCGTCGGCATCGTCGCCGCGGCCGGATGGCTGGCGCGGGAACGCGCGCGCGCCGTGCGCGCCGAGCGGCGCGCCGAGACCGAGGCGCGCACCGCCAATCGCGTCACCGAATTCCTGCTGCAATTGTTCCGGAACGCCGATCCGGAGACCGCACGCGGCCGCGAGGTCAGCGCGCGCGAGCTGCTCGATCGCGGCGGCGGCGAGCTCGCCCGCAACGCGCTCGACGATGCGCCGGCGGTGCGCGCGCGGCTGCTCGCGGCGCTCGGCGAGATCTACGGTGACATCGGCCTGCCGGCGCGCAGCGTCGAACTGCTCGACGAGGCCGCACGCCTGACGCCGGCGGCCGCACCGCTCGAGCGCGCACGCGTGCTGCACCTGTTGTGCAAGGCCCGGCACGACGTCTCCGACTTCGCCGCGGCGCGCGCGGCGTGCGAGGCAAGCCTGGCGCTGCACGAGGCGAACCTGCCGCCGGGTCACCTCGACATCGCCCATGCCGAGAACCAGCTCGGCCTGGTCGATCAGGCGCAGGGCCGCTACGCCGAGGCCGAACGCCGCTATCGCGCCGCGCTCGCCGTGTTCCGCGCGGCCGGCGAGGCGCATCGCGACGATGCCGCCTCGACCACGCACAATCTCGGCTTTCTCGCCGCGCAGCGCGGCGATTGGGAGACGGCGCGGCGCGAATACGCCGCCGCGCTCGCCGAAAAGCGCGCGCTCTATGGCGATGCCCATCCGCGCACGCTCAATTCGCTGAACGGCCTGGCGCAGGCCGAACAGGCGCTCGGCGATCTCGTCGCCGCGCGCGCCACCTTCGAGCAGGTGCTGGCGCTGCGCATCCGCGTGCACGGCGCCGACAGCGTGCCGACCGCGCACGCGCGCAACGATCTGGCCAACGTGCTGCAGGATCTCGGCGACTACGCCGAGGCCGAGCGTCAGTACCGCGCGGCGCTCGATCTGCATCGCCGATTGCAGCCGCAAGACTCGCTGGATGCGGCCACGACCGCGAACAATCTGGCGACGCTGCTGGAGGATCGCGGCGACCTCGTCGCGGCGCGGGGCTGGTTCGAACAGTCGCTGGCGGTGCGCCGGAGCAAGTTCGCCGCCGGCCATCCGGCGCTCGCGCGCGCCGAGCACAATCTCGCGCGCTGTCTGATCGAGCTCGGCGAGATCGCCGCGGCGAAGCCGCTGCTGGACGCGGCGCGCGCGGCCCGGCGCGCGGCGCCGTCCGAGGATGCGCAGCGTTTCGACAGCGAATTGCTCGCCGCCGAATGGCAGCTCGCCAACGGACAGGTCGAGGCGGCCGCGACGACCTTGGCGGCGCTCACGCCGCCCGACGGGCGCGGCAACTATCGCCGGCGCGCGCGCTACGCCGACGCGCAGGCGCACCTGGCGGCGGCGCGCAACGATTGGCCGGCCGCGCGCACGGCCGAACGGCGCGCGCTCGACGAACTGCGCACGCTGCTGCCGGAGACGCATCCGCTCTGCGCGCGCGCGGAGCTCGCGCTGGCGCGCTACGCCCACGCCGCGCACGACGAGGCCGCGGCGGGCGATGCATTGCGCCGCGCCCTGCCGGTGCTGCGTGCGGCGCTGGTCGAGCGCGCCGCGGATCGGGTCGCCGCGGAACGGCTGGCGGCGACGCTGAAGCTCGCCACCGAATGATGCGATTCACGCCGTCGCGCGGCGCCGGCCGGTGAGGCGCACCCAGCCGTCGCGTTCGGCGACGGCGAAATCCTCGAATTCTTCGGCATAGCATGCGCGCACCTCGTCGGCCTGCCCGGCGAGAATGCCGGACAGCGCGATCGCGCCACCGGGCGCGAGGCAGCGCGCGAACCGCGGCGCCAGCGCGCACAGCGGTTCGGCGAGGATGTTGGCGACGAGGACGGTCGCGGTGATTTGTGGAAATTGCTGCGGTGTATACAATTCCAGTCGTTCCGAAACGCCGTTGCGTGCGGCGTTGTCGCGGCTGGCGGTGAGCGCCTGGACGTCGTGGTCCACGCCGACCACGCGCGCGGCGCCGAGCGCCAGCGCGGCGAGCGCGAGCACGCCGGAACCGCAGCCGTAGTCGATCAGCGTGCGGCCGGCGAGGTCGGCCGCGTCCAGCCATTCCAGACACAGCGCGGTGGTCGGGTGCGTGCCGGTGCCGAACGCGAGCCCGGGGTCGAGCCGCACCACCGCGGCCGCGCCGAGCTCCGGCGGCGGCTCGATGGTCCACGGGTAGATCCACAGCCGCCGTCCGAAGCGCAACGGCTGGAACCGGTCGAGCCAGACGCGCGTCCAGTCCCGATCGGCAACCTCGCGAAAGCGGAGCTGCTCCGGCGCGAGCGTCGGCACGAGCTCGACGAGCGCGTGCACGAGACCGCTGCGGTCGATGTCGGCATCGAACAGCGCATCGAGCACGAGCTCGTTCCACAGCGGCGTCTCGCCGAGGCCCGGCTCGAAGATCGCGCGTTCGTCGGGCGTGTCGGCGCGCGCGTCCTGCAGCGTGAGGCACAGCGCGCCGAGCTCCTCGAGCGCGCGCTCGACCTCGGCCTGCTGTTCGGCGCGCAGTGTCAGGGAGAGTTCGAGCCAGGGCATTTTGGGGTGGGCGGGAGGTGGGGAGTGGGGAGTGGGGAGTGGGGAGTGGAAAAAAGCTGTATAGCCCTCGGCCCTCGGCCCTCAGCCCTCAGCCCTCAGCCCTCGGCCCTCAGCCCTCGGCCCTCAGCCCTCATCCCTCGGCCCTCATCCCTCGGCCCTCATCCCTCGGCCCTCATCCCTCGGCCCTCATCCCTCGGCCCTCATCCCTCGGCCCTCATCCCTCGGCCCTCGGCCCTCAGCCCAACGCCATCGCCTTGTCCCGCGCTGCGACGATGCGCTTCTCCAGATAGTGGATGTTCTGGCCGCCCTGCTGGAAGCCGCCGTCGGCGAGGATGCGCTGCTGCAGCGGGATGTTGGTCTTGATGCCCTCGATCACCAGCTCGCCGAGCGCGATGCGCATGCGCGCGATCGCCGTGGCGCGATCGCGGCCGTGCACGATCAGCTTGCCGATCATGGAATCGTAGTTCGGCGGGATGCGATAGCCGGCATACAGGTGCGTATCCATGCGCACGCCCGGACCTCCGGCGGGATGGAAGCCCTTGACCGTGCCGGGCGAGGGCAGGAAGGTATCCGGATCCTCGGCATTGATCCGGCATTCGATGGCGTGACCGCTCAGGCGGATGTCGGACTGGCGGAGGGAAAGCTTCTCGCCGGCGGCGATCAGCAACTGCTCGCGCACCAGATCGACGCCGGTGACGAGCTCGGTCACCGGATGCTCGACCTGGATGCGTGTGTTCATCTCGATGAAGTAGAAGCGGCCGTTCTCGTACAGGAATTCGAAGGTACCGGCGCCGCGATAGCCGATGCGCAGGCAGGCCTCGACGCAGACGCGGCCGATCTCGGCGCGCTGTTCGGGCGTGATGCCGGGCGCCGGCGCCTCCTCGACGACTTTCTGGTGGCGGCGCTGCATCGAGCAGTCGCGTTCGCCGAGATGGATCGCGTTGCCCTGGCCGTCGGCGAGCACCTGGATCTCGATGTGGCGCGGATTCTCCAGGAACTTCTCCATGTAGACCTGATCGTTGCCGAACGCGGCCTTGGCTTCGGACTTGGTCATCTGCACGGCGTTGTTGAGGTGCGCCTCGGTGTGCACCACGCGCATGCCGCGACCGCCGCCGCCGCCGGCGGCCTTGATGATCACCGGATAGCCGATGTCGCGGGCGATGCGCGCGTTCTCCGCCGGGTCCTCGCCGAGCGGCTCGCCCGAACCCGGCACGCACGGCACGCCGGCGGCCTTCATCGCCTTGATCGCCTCGACCTTGTCGCCCATCAGCCGGATCACCTCCGGGGTCGGGCCGATGAAGATGAAGCCGGACTGCTCCACGCGCTCGGCGAAGTCGGCGTTCTCGGACAGGAAACCGTAGCCCGGATGGATCGCCTGCGCGTCGGTGACCTCCGCCGCGGCGATGATTGCGGGGATGTTGAGATAGCTCTCCGCCGCCGGCGCCGGGCCGATGCACACCGATTCGTCGGCCATGCCGACGTGCTTGAGATTGCGGTCGACGGTGGAGTGCACCGCCACGGTCTTGATGCCGAGCGTGTGGCAGGCGCGCAGCACGCGCAGCGCGATTTCGCCGCGGTTGGCGATTACAACTTTATCTAGCATGAGATGCTTTCGCTGTTGTCATTGGCGCTGATGCAGATCATGTGAGCGGTCAGCGGTGAGCGGTCAGCGGCGAGAGCGTTTCCCGCTCACCGCTCACCGTTCAGCCGCTCACCCAATAACGAACAACGGCTCGTCGAACTCCACCGGCTGGCCGTTGCTCGCCAGGACGGCGACCACCGTGCCGGCGACGTCGGCTTCGATCTGGTTGAACATCTTCATCGCCTCGATGATGCCGAGCGTGTCGCCGACCTTGACCTGCTGGCCCACGGCGACGAACGGCGGCGCTTCGGGATTGGGCGAGGCGTAGAAGGTGCCGACCATCGGCGCGCGCACCACGTGGCCGGGCGGCAGCTCGCGGCCGCCGGGCGCGGCGGGCTCCGCGGGCGCGGCGGCGGTCGCCGGCGCGGCGCGCGGCGGTTCGATCGCCACGTGGGTGACCGGCGGCGCGGCCGGCGCGGCGAACCCGCCCTTCGGCACGCGGCTCAGCCGCACCGATTCCTCGCCTTCGCGGATTTCGAGCTCGGCGAGATTGGATTCTTCCAGGATGTCGATGAGCTTCTTGATCTTGCGCAAATCCATGGACGGATCCTCGGATACGACGAAACGGAAACGGGGTCAGGTGGCGCGCGCGAGCCGCGCCAGCGCGGCGTCCAGCGCGAGCCGGTAACTGTCCGGGCCGAACCCGGCGATCACGCCGACGGCGAGATCGGAGAAATACGAGTGCCGCCGGAACGCCTCGCGTGCGTGCACGTTGGACAGATGCACTTCGATGAACGGGATGCCGACGGCGGCGAGCGCATCGCGCAGCGCGATGCTGGTATGGGTGAAGGCGCCCGGATTGAACAGAACGAAGGCGGTGCCGTCGTCGCGCGCGGCGTGGATGCGCTCGATCAGCGCATGTTCGGCGTTGGATTGGAAACTGGTCAGCGCGTAGCCGGCCTTGCCCGCGATCTCGGCGAGCAGGACGTCGATGTCGGCGAGCCGGGTGCGGCCGTAGATCTCCGGCTCGCGCTCGCCGAGCAGATTGAGGTTCGGTCCGTGCAGGACGAGAATCTTGGCCACGAATGCGCATCCCCTGCGGACCCAACGGCCCGGCAAGGCGGCGAAGTCTGCGCCTTGGAACCGGATTTGTCCAGCGCGATCTACCCAAGATCGCCGAAGTTTGCCGATGTTCGTCGGGTCACGATGGGGCCCGATCGCCTGGGCAAAGCCGCGGCTACAGATGCGGCTTGATCCAATCGGCAAGGCCGCTGGCGGAAAAACTGCCGGCGCGCTGGGCGATCAGCTTGCCGTCGCGGCCGATCAGCACGCTGTAGGGCAGGACGCTGCGGGTGTCGCCGAAGACCAGCGAGGGATTGGCCGCCTCCTCGCCGCCGATCAGGATCGGATAACGCACCGGGTTGTGCTCGAGGTATTCGCGCACCGCGCCGGCATCGTCGATGGCGATGCCGATCACCTCCAGGCCGTCCTGGGCGTAGCGGCCGCGCAGGCGGTCGAGCAGCGGCATTTCCTCGCGGCAGGGTTCGCACCAGGTCGCCCAGAAGTTGACCAGCACCAGCTTGCCGTCCCACTCGCTCAGGCGGTGCGGCGCGCCGTCGATGTCGGGCAAGGCGAGGTCCGCACGCGCATCGCCCGGACGCAGCACGGCGATCCCGGCCGGGACCGGCCGCTCGGGCGGCTGGTCGAGGCGGCTGCCGACCAAGAGGCCGAGACCGGCGCCGAGCACGGCGACCAGCACGATCAGCAGATGGCCGCCGCGGCCGGGCATCAGGGTGCCGCCGCGACCCGGCGCACGCGCGCGACGAATTTCTCGGCGTCTTCCGGGCCGGTCAATTGCAGGTCGCGGCGCTCGGCGCCGTCGGCGTCGAAGAACAGGGTGTCGGGCGGGGCGACGATGCCGTAGTGGCGCATCAGTGCCTGGTCGGTGTCGTCGTTCGCGGTGACGTCGGCCTGCAACAGCACGAAGCCGGCGAGCGCGGCGTGCACCTCGGGTTTGGAAAATGTGAACTTTTCCATTTCTTTGCACGACACGCACCAGTCGGCGTAGAAGTCGAGCAGCGCCGGCCGGTGCGCCGCCTTGGCTGCGGCCAGCTCGCGCTCGACATCGGCGACGGACTTCACCGGCCGGAACGGCAGCGCCGCCGCCGCGGCGTTCGCCGCGCCGGTGCCGGCGCCCAAACCCTTGAGCGGCTGCAAGAGATCGTTCGCGCCCGAGGCGGCGCCGATCAGCTCGGCGGCGCCGCCGATCAGGAGCGCCACGCCCAGCGCCTTCCACAGCTTGCGCCAGCCGGAGGCGTTGTCCGGCAGCCGCTCGAGCGCGCCCAGGTACACCGCGCAGGCGACCGCGAGCAGGCCGGCGAGGAGCATGATCCAGACCGTGTCGAGCACGCGCGACAGCATCCAGATCGCGAGCGCGAGGAAGCTCACGCCGAACACCGATTTGACCGCGTCCATCCAGGCGCCGGCGCGCGGCAGCAGCTTGCCGGCGCTGGCGCCGAACACGACCAGCGGCGCGCCCATGCCGAGCGCGAGCATGAACAGGGCGAAGCCGCCGAGCGCCGCGTCGTGCTTCTCGGCGATGTACAGCACCGCCACGGCGAGCGGCGGCGTCACGCACGGGCCGACGATCAGCGCCGACAGCGCGCCCATGATCGCGACACCCGCGAGCGAGCCGCCGGACTGGCGATTGCTGACATCGGCGATCTTCGATTGCCACGCGCTCGGCAGTTGCAGTTCGTAGAAGCCGAACATGGACAAGGCGAGCAGCACGAACAGTCCGGCGAAGCCGCCCAGCACCCACGGCGACTGGAACGCCGCCTGGAGATTCTTGCCGGCGAGGCCCGCGATCACGCCGGCGAGGGTGAAGATCACCGCATTGGCGAGCACGTAGACGACCGACAGCACGATCGCGCGCCGGGTGGAGAGGTTCTCGCCGGCGCCGGCGATGATGCCGGACAGGATCGGGATCATCGGGAACACACAGGGCGTGAAGGCGAGGCCGAGGCCGGCCAGGAAGAACACGCCGGCGACCAGCCACAGCGACCCGCCGAGCGCACGCTGGAATTCGCTGTCGGCGTTCCCGGCGCCGGTGGTCGCCGGCGGCGCGCCGGCCGCGACCGTCGCCGTCGCCATCGCCGGCAGCGACACGTTCAGCGTGCGCGTCATCACCGGATAGCACACGCTGCCCTCGAGGCAGCCCTGGAAGCGGGCGGTCAGCGCCAGCGTCTGTGCGGCGCCGTCGCGGTGCGTGAGCGGAATCGGCACGTCGACCTGGTCGAAATACACCGTGGTCGTGCCGAAGTTGGCGTCGGTGTGCTCGCGGCCCGGCGGCCACTGCGGCGCGCCAAGCGTCACGCCGGAATCGGCGGCGGCGCGGAATTCGGTCTTGTCGCGATACAGGTAATAGCCCTTGGGCATGGTGAAGCGGGCGAGCACTCGATCCGGCGCGCTCGCGATCGCCTCGAACACGAATGCCTGTTCCGGTGGCAGCGGGGCGTTGCCGGCGAGCAGGCCGGCGCCGATCGGCGCGGCGGGCGGCGACGCCGCGGCCTTGGGCAGGGCGATGCTCAACGTGCGCTTCTGCGGCGGGAAGCAGATCTTCGGATCGACCTGGTGACAGCCCTGGTAGCGCAATTCCAGGGTCACCTGCTCGGCGTCGGCCGGTGCGGTCAGCGCTTGCGTCGCCGCGAAGTCGTGGTGGTACACCTCGACGTCGCCAAAGAATTCGTCGTGCTTCTTCTCGCCGGCGGGCAGTTCGAGCGCGCCGAGCGCCACGCCCGCGTCCGCGCTCTTCACCTTGATCCGCTCGCGGTAGAGGTAATAGTCGGGCGCGACGTGGAACTCGAAGCGCACGTGTTCGCGGTCGGGCGCAGTGGCCTCGACCCGGAACGCTTCCTCCACCGGCAACAGGTTGTCGGCGTCGGCGGCGTGCGCGCCGGGCGGCATGGCCGCGAGCAGCAGCGGCAGACAGGGCAGGGCGAGCAGTCGATTCATGGGCAAAGGGTGGCGGCAGTGGCGTGAAGATCGCAGCAAGACCGGCGCGCGCCGCGCCGACTTGCGTCAGGCCCGGGTTTCCTCGCTCACCCAGTCGAGGTAGCGATCGAGCCCGAGCGCGACATCGACCGCGATCACCTCCGGGAGTTCATACGGATGCAGGGCGACGATGCGGTCGCAGAGCGCGGCGAAGCGCTCGCGCGTAGTCTTGATCAACAGCAGGCATTCCGCATCCACGCAGATGTCGCCCCTCCAGCGATAGGTCGAGGTCACGCCTTCCAGGCGGTTGACGCAGGCGGCGAGCCGCTCCTCGACGAGCGCGTGCGCCAGGCGCGCGGCGGCGTCGCGGTCGGGCACGGTGCACAGGGCGATCAGCACGGACATGGACGGACTCGCACGACGGCGTCGCGCAAGGCTACGCGAGGACGGTCCGCCCGGAAAGGGGCCGGCTCAGGAACCGTCGAAGCCGTCGCCGAACAGCCGGTCGGATTCGACCGCGCCGAGATCGCAGCGCGCGCCCTGCGGTCGCGGCGTGGCGAGTTCGTCCGTCGTCACCGTACCGCCGAAGGCATCCTGGCAATCGAGGGCGGCATCGATGAGCGGACTGCCGGGGCGCGGAAACATCACGTAGCGGCCGCCCACGTTCGCGCCGAGCGGCGCGAGTTTCGGGTCCGCGTGCAGGGTGAAACCGGGGCAGCTGCCGTCGCGATCGAGGTTGGCGCCTTCGGCGTAGATGCCGCCGGCGTCGACCTGACAGCTCGGCGTCTGCGTGCTGGCGAGTACCGAACTGCGTGCGACCACCGTCGCGCCGATCAGCGCATCGCTCGCCGTGGCGCTGCCCGGCGGACCCGGTGGGGTGCCGAACCCGCCGCCGCTGCCCGAGGTCGTATTGCCAGCGCTGGAGACGAATTCGAGCACGCTGAAGCCGTCCAGCGACAGCGCACCGCCGCGGGCATTGCCTCCGGCCCCGCCATATGGTCCATTGCCGCCGGAGCCGCCGCCGGCCGAGTTGCCGGCCAGCGTGACATTGGACAATTCGACCTGACCGCTGCCGGCGATGGCGCCGCCGACCGCATCGCCCCCGGCGCCGCCGGCGGCGGACGCCGAAATACACAAGTTATCGCCGCCCGCCCCACCCGCGGCCTGATTGGAGCGGAAAGTGCAATTGCGGACGATGACATCGCCGGCGGTGTACAGCGCTCCGCCAGCGGCCGAGCCGCCGCGTCCGGCGGCAAACGAGCAGCCGGGCGAGATCTCGGGGCCGCCCGCGCCGCCGGAGGCGCCGTTGTGGTGGATATCGCAGTCGGCCAGCAGCAGGCTGCTGCCGGAGTTCACATAGATCGCGCCGCCGGCCGCATCGCCGCCATTGCCCGGCGGCGTGGTGCCGGAGAAATCGGGGGCGCCGTTCGCACCGCTTTCGTTACCGTCGGCGATGGCGAGATCCTGGATCGTCACCGTGGCCGAATTGGCGATCTCGAACACGCGGCTTTGATTGCCGCCGCTCACCGTCAGGCGATCGAGGCCCGGCCCGGCGATGGTGAGCGATTTGTAGATCAGCAGCTCCTGGCCGCTGAGCGTGATCGTCGCCGGGTAGGAAAGCGCCGGCGAGAACGTGATGGTGTCGCCCGGCGCCGCGCTCGCCAGCGCATCGCGCAGCGTGCAGGTGGCGGCGCAGTCGCCGGGGCCGGCATCGCCGGTATCGTTGACCACCAGCGTGCCGGCCGAGGCCGACAGGCCGAAGCCCAGGCAGAGCAAGCCAAAGGTTGCATGTCGCACGGTACGCCCCTGATCTGACCACATGCCCTAACGGCGTGCGGCAAGAAATCCTATCACCGCCCCTTGAATCGTATTCGCCCGTCCCCATGTGGGCAAGCCGTCGACGCTCCCTTTGCAGGGGGCGTTGTCGCCGCTAGAATTGGCACTCACTCGACGAGAGTGCTAGCAAATTTTGAAAACTCGTGGCACATCAACTAATTGAGGAATCAACCATGAAGCTTCGTCCACTGCACGATCGCGTCATCATCAAGCGCCTGGAGGCCGAAACCAAGTCCGCAGGCGGCATCGTGATTCCCGATACCGCGGCCGAGAAGCCGATCCGGGGCGAGGTCATCGCCGTCGGCAGCGGCAAGATCCTGGAGGACGGCAAGGTGCGTCCGGTCGGGGTCAAGGCGGGCGAGAAGGTGCTGTTCGGCAAGTACTCCGGCACCGAGGTCAAGGTCGACGGGCAGGAATACCTCGTGATGCGCGAGGAAGACCTGATGGCCGTCATCGAGGGTTGAAGCCGGAAATCGGCCATGGGCCACCCGCGGCGCGGACTCAATCGGAAAAGGTTGAGCTGCGGCGCGCGAGGTGCGGCCATTCCGACGTTCTTCCGATTCCCCGTTTCCCATTTCCGATTTCCGTATGAGGTAATTCCATGGCTGCCAAAGAAATCCGCTTCAGTGAAGATGCCCGCACGCGCATGCTGCGGGGCGTGAACATCCTGGCCAACGCGGTCAAGGCCACGCTCGGCCCGAAGGGCCGCAACGTCGTGCTCGAGAAGAGCTTCGGCGCGCCGACCATCACCAAGGACGGCGTGTCCGTGGCCAAGGAGATCGAACTCGCCGACAAGTTCGAGAACATGGGCGCGCAGATGGTGAAGGAAGTCGCCTCCAAGACCTCCGACGTCGCCGGCGATGGCACCACCACCGCGACCGTGCTGGCGCAGGCGATGATCCGCGAGGGCATGAAGGCGGTCGCCGCCGGCATGAACCCGATGGACTTGAAGCGCGGCATCGACAAGGCCGTGCACGCCGCGGTCGAGGAGCTGAAGAAGCTCAGCAAGCCGTCGGCCGATTCCAAGTCGATCGCCCAGGTCGGCACGATCTCCGCCAACGGCGACGCCGCGATCGGCGACATCATCGCCAAGGCGATGGACAAGGTCGGCAAGGAAGGCGTGATCACGGTCGAGGAGGGTTCGGGCCTCGAGAACGAGCTCGACGTGGTCGAGGGCATGCAGTTCGACCGCGGCTATCTCTCGCCGTACTTCATCAACAACCAGCAGTCGATGCAGTGCGAGCTCGAGGATCCGTACATCCTGCTGCACGACAAGAAGATCTCGAGCGTGCGTGAACTGCTGCCGATCCTCGAGGGCGTCGCCAAGGCCGGCAAGCCGCTGCTGGTGGTGGCCGAGGAAGTCGAGGGCGAGGCGCTGGCCACGCTGGTGGTCAACACCATCCGCGGCATCGTCAAGGTGTGCGCGGTCAAGGCGCCGGGCTTCGGCGACCGTCGCAAGGCGATGCTGGAAGACATGGCCATCCTCACCGGCGGCCAGGTGATTTCCGAGGAAGTCGGTCTGCAGCTCGAGAAGGCGACGCTCAAGGATCTCGGCCGCGCCAAGAAGGTGCTGGTGTCGAAGGAGAACACCACCATCATCGACGGCGCCGGCGAGAGCAAGGCGATCGAGGCGCGCATCAAGCAGATCAAGGCGCAGATCGAGGAGACCACCTCCGACTACGATCGCGAGAAGCTGCAGGAGCGCGTGGCCAAGCTCTCCGGCGGCGTCGCGGTGATCAAGGTCGGCGCGGCCACCGAAGTCGAGATGAAGGAGAAGAAGGCGCGCGTCGAGGACGCCCTGCACGCCACCCGTGCGGCGGTCGAGGAAGGCGTGGTGCCGGGCGGCGGCGTGGCGCTGATCCGCGCGCTCGCCGGCATCGCCAAGCTCAAGGGCGACAACGAGGACCAGAGCCACGGCATCGCCATCGCCCGCCGCGCGATGGAAGCGCCGCTGCGCGAGATCGTCGCCAATGCCGGCGAGGAGCCGAGCGTGGTGCTGAACAAGGTCGCCGAGGGCAAGGGCAACTTCGGCTACAACGCGCAGACCGGCCAGTACGGCGACATGGTCGAGATGGGCATTCTCGATCCGACCAAGGTCACGCGCACGGCGCTGCAGAACGCGTCGTCGATCGCCGGCCTGATGATCACCACCGAGGCGATGGTCGCCGAGGCGCCGAAGAAGGAGGAGAAGCACGCCCACGCGCCGGGTGCCGGCATGGGCGGCGACATGGACTTCTGATTCTTGTTTGCAAATTCATCCCTGAATTTGCAACCGGGTACGGCGGCACATCCGTGTGCCGCCGTAGAAGCAAAAGCAAAAGTCCGAAGCTCGAAGCTCCAAAGCAAAGCCCCGCGAGCAATCGCGGGGCTTTTTTGTTTCTCGGGCGCGAAAGCCGCCTGCTTTCGCGCCCGATACACCGCACGTTGTTGTGCGGCCGCAAAAGCGGAATCCAGAGACTCTCGGGAGCTCCGAAGGAATGCAGCTTTACTGCCTGCGCGATTCACCGCTGCCGCTCGTCGTCCAGCGTTGACCGTCGTCGCTGTTCTGGATTTCGTAGCGATAGCGATCGGGCGAATCGAAAATGTTGAGCGTGCGGTACCAGTGGGTCTTGCCCTGCTGGTCGGTGAAGGAGCCGGAATAGGTCCAGGTGTTGCCGCTCAGGCTGAGCTCGGGCGTACCGACCTCGCCGCCGCTGAGGTTGGCGAAGCGGTAACGGCCCGTGGCCGGATCGTAGGCGTACACCGAAAGCTGATGTTCTTCGCCGCGCGTGCCCTCGACCCGGAACACGCCATCGCACACCAGAAACAGATGCGTGGCGCCCGACCATTGGCACACATTCGTGCCTTGAAGATGCTGCGGAGGCTTGCCGCGCGCGGCGGCCATGCTGCCGCTGGCATGCCAGGTGCCGACGAACATGTCCAGGCGGTTGGGCGGAGCCGTGCCTTGCCCGGCTGCCGCGTTCGCCGCGATGGCAAGCGGCAGCAAGAGGTAGATCGAACGTGTCATGGCGGCTCGCTCGTGATTGCTCGTGGCAATTTAGGCGCTCGCCCGCGACCAATCGCGAGTGCCGGATGTCACGGCAGCCTGTCGGCTGCGAAAGCAGGCCTGGGATGCCAAATCGACCGCGCCATCCCACGCCGCCGCCAGCCGCGCATCGAGCGTGACCAGGGCCGCGCGATGCGACAGCGGTCTACTGCGACGCCCCGTTCGGCGTGGCGAGCACCGGCTGTGATTGCGGATGCGGCGTGCGCACGGCGAACAGTGTCCGGCCGTCCTGTTCGATGCGGATGGCGAACGGAAACCGCGGGTCGGCGCGACGACGGACGATCCAATAGGCACTCATGCCGGACGGACGCGGTGGCCTCGAGAGAACGGCGGCGAGTGTAGCGAAATTCCCGCGGCACGATCGCATTCTGCCGCCGGGTTCCCGGCGGCGGGAAGGCGCGCGGGACCTGCGCTACCCGCGCTCACTCGAAACCGTTCTTGAAGATCTCGTCCGGCAGCGGGAATTCGTAGGCGCCGAGATCGCGCGCGCCGAAGCGGTTGCTCACGTTCGGCAGGTCCGCTTCGCGCGGATTGCCGTCGAGGTCGGTACTGCCGGTCTCGTTGCCGGTGGGCGCGAAGTCGATCGCGACCGAACTCGCCTGCAGGTGGTAATCGCGGTTCACCGCATCGACGAAGCTCGGGTCGGCATAGACCACGGTCGGATCGGTGGGCAGCTTCGGTCCGTTGAGCAGCAGATACTGCGCGGTGAGGCCGGAGTTGGGGGTCGGGTTCCACGCCGGCAGATTGGAGGCTTCGCGCACGATGCTGCGGGTGAGGCTCATGCCGGAATCGAAGGCGAAGACGTAACTGCCGCCGATCGTGTCGTCGGCGAAGGTGCAGCCGTCGAAGGCGGCGCCCGCGCCCATCAGGTTCACCAGTTCCCCCGCGGTCGTGTTGTGCTCGATCAGGCATTGACTGAAGACGATGCTCGCCTGCGCCGTCGCACCCAAGCCGCGGATGAGGTGGTTTGCGCTGTTATCGGCCAGGTGCAGGCGTTGCGCCGCGATCTCGGCCGCGCCGGTGAAATCGATCGCGGCGGCGCTGCCGCTGGAGGTGTTGGAGCCGACGAGATTGCAGCCAATCGCGGCCGGATCGCAATGCTGCGCGCCGAGTGCCGCCACGTCGGCGAAGTGGCATTCGCCGTCCTGCTCCGGATTGACGACCAGGCGCGAGCCGCTCTCGACCTGGACCGCCGCGCCGGATTGCACGGCGCTGTTGCCGATGATGCCGACATCGAACAGGCAGGCGGTGGCATGCAGGCCGTTGCCGCCGGCGCCGTTGACGTACAGGCCGCCGCCGTAGTTCGTGGAGCTGTTGCCGAGGATTAACGTTGGTGTCGCCGGGTCGGTGCTGAAGATGCGCACGATGGCGCCGCTTTGGCTGTCGGCGCCGACATAGATGCCGCCGCCGACACCGGCCAGACTGCCGTTGCCCGCGCTGTTGTTGTAGATGCCGCCCGGCAGGGCGAGGTCGGCGCTGGCGCCGCTGACCATGATGCCACCGCCGTAGTTGCCGGCCTGGTTGTCGTGGATCAGGATGTCGCTGATTCCCTTCGCCACGGCGACGAGGTGCGTATTGCCGGACACGGAGATGCCGCCGCCCCCGACGATGGCGACGTTGCCGCTGATGTCGGTGGTCAGGGTGGGATCGTCGACCAGGGTCACGCCGACCTGGCCGATGAAGGAACTCTCCGCGGCGAGGCCGCCGGCGTAGCTCCCGGTATTGCCGCGGATCGACACGCCGTGCAGTGTCAGGCTGCCGTCGCCGTAGAAGGCGAGGCCGCCGGCATAGCCGCTGTTGCCGGACAGGGTGACGTTGTCGACGATGAGTGCGATGCTCGCGCCGTTGACGCCGATGCCGCCGCCGCCGGCGAGAAAGTTGCTTTGGCCCTTGCCGCCGCTGATGGCGAGATTGGCGAGCGTCACCGTGCCGTTGCCGCCGATCGTGAACACCGGGTTGGCGCCGTCGCCGCCGATCGTCACTTGCTGCGGCACACTTCCGCCGCCACAGCCGAGATCGGGATCGCAGATCACCGGCGGCGTGTTGCAGGCGCCCGTGCTGCCGGAGATCGTGAGCGACTTGTCCTGGATGGTCAGATGCTGGCCGCTGTAGCCGAGCTCGTTGGTCACCACCACGGTGGTGGCCGGACAGACGACCGCGTCGATCGCCGCTTGGATGTCGCTGAAATTGCACTGGGCATCGCTGCCGACGTAGAGGTAGTGCGGCACTGGCGTGCAGATCGCGCCGGCATCTCCGGCGGCGAGCAGCAGGGCGACGCTGAGGATTCTCGGACGTGCGTACATGGCTCCACTCTCCACTCCCGGCTTCCCCTCGTTCCTGTCGTGAGTGGTGAACGCTGTTTCGCGATGGGTTGCGACACGGCGCAGCGGCGCGTCGTCGACAGCCGCCGCATCCGCGGCCTCAGGAATCGTGCCGGCGCTGTCAACGCGGCCTGCAACTGGCCGCAAGCGCGAGCGACCACACTTGCACCGGGAACGGCCTGCGCCGTGTGCGCGAGTCGTTCGTTTTTTTCCATCACTCCGCCGTGGTCGGGTCGATCACGGTCTTCACCTCCGCGACGCGGTTCGCCGGGAATCCACCCTGGCGCGCGTGCTCGCGCACCATGCTCTCGTTCGGCGCGATGTACACGCAGTAGATCTTGTCGCCGGTAACGTAGCTTTGCAGCCACTGGATCTGCGGACCCATGCCGCTGAGCACACCGCAGGACTTCTGCGAGATGGCCTTGAGCTCCTGCGCCGAGAGCTTTCCGGCATTCGGAATTTCGCGTTCGATGACGTATTTGGGCATTGCGCTGTCCTCTCGTGTCACGTTGAATGGCGCTGCGGTCGAGACGACCCAGCGCAGGCGATGAACGCCGCTTCGCGGCGAATTGCGACACGCGGCCGCTGCCGTTCGACGCTGCCGCAGGAGAGTTCGCTGTCTGCTCAGGGCGTGGTGCCCGCAGTGGCCTCCGGATAGACGTCATTGCGCCCGCTCAGCTCGCGCAGGAGCCGCTTGGTCGTGGCCTGCAACTCCGCCGGATCGGCGCCGACGCGGATTGCCTCGTCGGCGGTGCGCCGCGCGTCGTCGTGGCGTTTCAGGTCCTCGAGGATCTGCGCCTTTTGCACCAGCATCATCACCCGGCGCACCTTGCCTTCCGGCGCCACACGCTGCCAGTCCGCAAGCGTGCGGTCGATTTCACGCAGCGCGTCCGCGTTGCGATCGGCCAGCCACAGCGCCTGGGCGTAGCCGTTGCGGATCAGCGCTGCCTCGCGCGACGCCCCACGGCCGCCGCGCTCGAGGATGTCCAGCGCCTGCTCGGACAGGCGGATCGCCTGGGGGAAGTCGCGTTGTGCGGCGGCGACATTGGCCAGTGTGGACAGGGAATAGGCGACCGTCGGATGATCGTCGCCGAACACGGCGCGGCGCTCGGTGAGGGCTTGCGTCATCTCGGTTTTCGCCTGATCGTACTTTTGCTGGCGGTAGAACGCCATGCCGAGATCATTGTGCGCGCGCGCACACACTTCCTCGCGGATGCCGGTGCGGCTGCACGTCGCGATGGCGGCGCGATAGTTCGCCTCGGCGTCGGCGTAGCGCCACTGGCTGACCTTGACGTTGCCGAGCGCTTCGTAGGTCTCGGCGATCTGCGCGTGATCGTCACCGTAGATGCGCCGCAGCATCTGCAACGCTTCGTTGATCAGCGATTCCGCCTCGGCGTACTTTTCCGACTGTGCGAGGATCAGGCCGAGATCGCGCAGCGTGCGCGCGATCGCGTCGTGCGGCTCGGTGTAGATGCGGCGCTCGAGCGCGAGCAGCTCGCGGAAGTGTGCCTCGGACGCCTGCCGGTCGCCGACGCCGTTGTTGGCGGTGGCCAGGCTGGAAAGCGCTGCGACGTAGCGGTCATCCTCGGGCGCGGCGCTGGCGCGCCAGCGCGCGAGCAGTGGTTCCAGCGTGGCGATCGCCTGGGGATAAAGCTGCGCCTGCGCCTGGGCGTTGCCGACGTCGAAGCCCGCCGCGAGAGCCTCGGCGGCGTCTTCGCCGTATACGCGTTGCGCCGCGGCGGCCGCCTCGCGCCGATGCGTCACGGCGTCTTCCGGTTTGCCCAGCGCCATCTCCGCCGCCGCCAGCACGCCGAGCGCGCGCACGAGATCCGGTGACGGCGCAGCGCGCAGGGCATCGAGGTGCGGCGCGAGTTCGGCGACTGCCTGCGCGTTCTGGCCGGCGCGCTGGCGCGCATCCGCGTGCAGCACGCGCAACGCCGCCTGCGCGTGCGCGTCGCCGGACGCCCGGGCAAGGTCCAGCGCCTGACCGAACAAGTCTTCGGCGCGTTGGAAACCGGAAAGCGACAACTGCACTTCGCCGAGCGTGCGCAACAGGTCCACGCGGGTTGCGGTGTCGAGATCGCGCGAGCCGGTGAGCTGCCGCACGGCGTGTTCGACCAGCGCCTCCGGCGTCGGGCGCTGATCGCGCGGCAGGTGCGCACGCGCCGCATCGAACAAGCCGACGAGGAAGTCGCGCACCGTGTTCGCGCGCGCGGCCTCGCGCCGGGCCACCTCCGCCTGCCACAGGGCGAGGCCGAGCGCGGCCAGGATGCCGAGCACGAACACCGTGGTGAGAGCGACGCCGCCGCGGTGGCGCTCGACGAATTTGCGCGCGCGGTACAGGCGCGACGGCGGATGCGCGCGGATCGGGCGGCGCGCGAGATAGCGTTCGAGATCGTCGGCCAGCGCGCCGGCCGAGGCGTAGCGGCGTTCCGGTTCCTCGGCGAGCGCCTGCAGCAAAATGTTGTCGAGGTCGCCGCGCAGCAGCCGGCGCAGGCGCGCCGGCGGCAGCGGCACGTCGGTGCCGGCGACCTCGTTGACCCGCGACGACGGCCGTCGCGTCGGCGATCCGTCCGGGCGCACGCCGAGCAGCAACTCGTGCAGCAGCACGCCGAGGCCGTAGACATCGGTGGCGGTGGTGATCGCGCCGCCGCGCACCTGCTCCGGCGCGGCGTAGTCCGGCGTGAACACGCCGAGCGTGCCGGTCGCGTCGGCGTCCTCCTCGATCAGCTTGGCAATGCCGAAATCGAGCAGCTTCACGCTGCCATCGGTGCCGACCAGGATGTTGGACGGCTTGAGGTCGCGATGCACGATCAGGTTGCGGTGCGCCGCTTCCACCGCGCGACAGACGGTGAGCATGAGTTCGACGATCGCACGCACGCCGAGGCGCCGCGCCTGCACGAATTCGGTGATCGGCACGCCGTCGACGTACTCCATCACCAGGTAGGGCACGCCGGCCGCGGTGACGCCGCCGTCGATCAGGCGCGCGATGTTGGGGTGTTCGAGCGCGGCGAGCACCCGACGTTCGCGCTGGAACAGGCGCTGCTCCAGTTCGGAATAGAGCCCGCGGCGCAGCAGCTTGATCGCCACACGCTGGACGAAGTCGCGGCCGATGCGCTCGCCGAGGAACACCGCGGCCATGCCGCCCTGGCCGAGCGCGCGGACGATGCGGAATTCGCCGATGTCGCGGCCGATCAGGCCGGCGGGTTCGAGATCGTCCGCGGCCAGGCGCGCGGCGTGCTCGACCGCGGGCGTGTCGAGAAAACCGTCGCGGGCGTCGGCGGCGAGCAGCCGGACCAGCGCCGCGCGGTCCGCGATGTCCGGCACGTGCGCATCGAGCCACGCGGCGCGCTCGGCCTCCGGCACCTCGAGCAGCGCGTCGAACGCGGCGCGCCGCCGGTGCTCGGCATCGCTTGAATGGACGGATTCGGCGGTCATGCTTCAGGTCGGCTAACGCCGAAAGCGTGGCGGCTGCGACATCAGCCGAGGCGTTCGTGCAGGAACGCCCGCGCGTAGCGCCAGTCGCGATCGACCGTGCGCCGGACGACGCCGAGCGTCTGCGCCACGTCTTCCAGGGTCAGGCCGGCGAAGTAATGCAGTTCCACCACGCGCGCCGCACGCGCATCCGCGCGCTCGAGCTCGGTCAGCGCCGCCTCCAGCGCGAGCGCCTGCTCGGCGTCGTCCACGGCCAGGCGCGGATCGGTGCCGGTGAGAGTCACGCGCTGCCAGCCGCCGCCGGCACGCTGGCGCAGGCGGTCACGCGCGCGGTCGGCCAGCAGATGCCGCATGGCGCGCGCGGCGTAGGCGAAGAACTGCGCCGGGTGGGCGAAGCCGAGGTCGCGGTTGGCGCTCACGCGCAGATACAATTCGTGCACCAGCGCGGTGGTGTCGAGGCTGCCGCGCTCGCCGCGGGCGAGCTGGCGGCCGGCCATGGCCTTCAGGCGCGCATAGACGGCGTCGAACAGCGCGTCGGCGCTTTGCGGGGCGGGGGTGTCGGTCGCTGCGCCCGGCATGGTTTCGGTCTCCGCGGAGCATTGTATACCGCGCACCGCGCCGGCGGAGATCGCGCCCGGCGCGATGTCAGGTCGCGCCGGCCTTGAGCGCGGCGACGACCCGCGACCAGGCGCGCTCGACCGGCGATTCGGCGGGATCGACGAAGTGCGCCGCGCCGCGCGCGAGCTGCCGCGCGAGCTCATCGAGGCTTGCCCCGGCGACCGGGACGCCGCGCCGGTTGACGAACAGGCATTGCCGCGTCTGCGGCGAGTACCACGCCAGCTTGCGGCGCACCCGACGCCCGTCGACGGCGAACGCGAACCACGCCCCCGCAGGCAGCGCCAGTACGCGGTGCAGCGCCTCGTGCTCGGCGGGCGCCAGCGGCGCGGCATCCGGCGGCGGCGCCGGCGTGACCGGCGCGCCGGTTTCCTCGCCGTCGCGGCGGGTGCGGTGGCGCAGGCGAATCAGCAGTTCGGTCAAGGAAAGCCCGGGCTCCGCGCCGGCGGCGGTCGCGCCGAACAGCCGCTGCAGCACGGCCTGGATCTCCTCGTCGGGCAGACCCACTTCGCTCAGGCCGGCATGGAGGTCGTTGCGCAGTTCCACAGGCGCCGCGCGTTCGGGGCCGGCTTCGCCTTCGGCGGCGTGACCCAGCAGTTCATCGACGACGGCAAGGCGCCGCGCATAGCTGAGACTGGCTTCGCCGTCGCGCAGCAGACTGAGCATCAGCGCATCCGTCCAGGCGCCCTCGAGCAGCGCTTGCAGCAGCCGGCCGGGTCTGGCCGCGGCGAGTCGCGCCGCGACCGCGGCGAGCGCCTGGGTGCGCGCGAGCTCGAGTTTTTCGCGGCCGCGCGCCGCTTCCACCCGGCGCCGCTCCGCCGCCTCGCTCTTGCGCGTGGCCGTCTCCAGCCGCTGCGCGAGTTCCGTCGTCGCCTCGGCGAACCGCGCGGTGGCATTGGCTTGGTCCGCGGCGATGCGCGCGACCCATTGCTGCAACAGCTCGCCAAGCTCGGCGTCGGCTTCGCCTTCGGTTTCGTCCACCCAGGCGCGGCCGGCCTCGACGACGGCATCGAGCCATTGCCGCGCCGGGTGCGTCTTGTCCGTGAAGAAGCTCTTGTCGCGCAGCGCCACGCGCAGCACCGGTACCTGCAGGCGCACGAGCATGCGCCGCACGATGCCGTCGGCCGGAACGTCCTCGACGAGGGTCGCGATCAGCCGCGCGATCAGGTCGATCGTGTCGCCGTCGGCTTCGTCGAAACGGTACGTGCGCTCCGGCGCCGCGGCTGGCCGCAGCACGGCGAGGATTTGCTCGCGGAGTTCCTCGCCGGTGTACGGCGTGGCGTGCGCTTCGGCGTCGGCCCGGTGTGACTGGACGACGGCCAGCGCGCGTTGCAATTCCTCGGCGCCGACGACGTGCAGCCGGGCGAGGCGGTGTGCGGCCAGCAGACGCCTGAGCGTGGCGAAGAAGTCCTCCGCGTCGGCCGCCACGCGCGCCGGCGCGGCGGCCTGTGGCGGAGGCGTGCGTTCGGCCGCCGCCGGCACGGGTTCCTTCGCCGGTGCGGCCGCTGCCGGCGCACGTCGTGCCGTCGCGGTCGGAATGGCGCGCGCCGCGGCGCGCGCGGCGGCCAACTGCGGCGAGGCGTGCAGGTGCGGCAGGATGCCCTGCTCGATCAGGTAGCCGTTGATCGCGCGATAGAAGCCGCCGATGTCGCGCAACACCACGCGCTCGAAACACTGATACAGCACCACCCGATGCGCAAGCTCGATGTCGAGCACCGCTGCGGCGTGGCGCAGGGCCTCGGTCAAGGCGCGCGGTCCGACTGGCAGCGCCTCCGCGGCGATGCGCGGCGCGCCGGCGAGCACGCCGAACCGGCAGCCGAGCGTGTACAGGGGCTCGCGCTCGCGCGTCTCGATGCGCACCGCCATGTCGGTGAGCACGAGCTCCTCGTCGAGCGGCGTCTCGTCGGACAGGGCGAGGCTGGGTTTGGCCGGCAGCGCGCGCGTTGCCGCCGGCCGTGCCGCGTCCTCGTCGAAGCGCGCGAGCGCGTTTTCGAGGTGACGCAGCAAGCGCGGCGCCAGCTCGGCGCGGCCGCGCTTGAGCGCGGTCACCGAATCGAAATACCGATTCTGCTCGGCGTTGCTCGGCGCCTTGTCGGCCAGCCGGATGAGCTGCAGATTGAACGCCGTGAGGGTGTCGTCGAACGGCTTGGCGAGCCACTCGCCGGCGCGTTGCAGGAGGCCGCTCAGAATCGCATGCACGCGCGGCGGCAAGGCGCGACAGTCGGCCAGGCCGCGCAGGACTGGCGCAGCCGCAGGCGTCCCCCCAGTCCTGTGCGCAATCGGCGAGTTCATGATTTCCGCGATCCGCCTCGCGGGCGACCGACTCGGGACTCGCCGCGATTTTAGCGCGGTTTGCCGGTAAAAATGTGGAAAAAATGCCGCGACGATCCGAACCGCCGGCGAAAGGTGCGGACCGGCCGATCGGAGGCATCGCGGCGGCGGCACGCCGCGCCCGAGCCGCGGTGATCGCCGTGACCGCAGCGGATTGCTGCGCCGCGACGTGGCAAACCGCCAGCGTCGGAGTATGAAATTCCGGCGCAAAAACGAAAACGGGGGGAGGGTACCCGTTGCGAGCGATCGCGGCGGGTTTTTATTTTTGGGGAGTGGGGAGTGGAAAGAGCCGCGTTTCTCAGCCCTCGGCCCTCAGCCCTATTCCCGATTCCCGCTTGAACGAGCGGCCGATTTCCGTCCACCCCCAAACCCCGCCGCATCCCCGCGAGCCCCTACAATCGCGGCATGTCATCGCCCTGGTCAGCGGAATTGAGCGATTTCGTCGATGCGCGCTATGCGCGTCTGTTGGCGCGCTGTCGCGAGGCCGGGGTGGCGTTCCACGACGACGCCGGTGTCGCCGAGCACGTGCAGCGGGTGTTGCTGGCGAGCGATTTCGCCTACGACGCCTTGCTGCGCGAACCGGCGCTGCTGGCGCCCGCGGCGCTCGCGCAGATGGCCGATCCGCGCCACGCCGAGGTGCGGCCGCCGCTGGCGCTGGCGCATGACCTCGACGAGAGCGTGGCCATGCGGCTGCTGCGCCGTTATCGGCGCTGCGAGGCGCTGCGCCTGATCTGGCGCGACGTCAACGGTCTGGACGCGATCGAGGACACCCTCGCCGGCGCGAGCGCGCTCGCCGAGGTCTGTCTCGCCGCCGCGCACGACTACGCCGAGTCGCTGCTGCAACACCGCCACGGCACGCCGCGCAGCGAAAGCGGCGCGCCGCAGCGGCTGGTCGTGCTCGCGCTCGGCAAGCTCGGCGGCGGCGAGCTCAACTTCTCGTCCGACATCGACCTGATCTTCGCCTATCCGGAAAACGGCGCGAGCGACGGCGCGCCGCCGCTCGCCAACGAAGCCTGGTTCGCGCGTCTCGGTCAATGGCTGGTGAAATTGCTCGGCGAGATCACCGCCGACGGCTATGCGTTTCGCGTCGACCTGCGCCTGCGTCCGTTCGGCAGCGCCGGCCGGCTGGCGCCGAGCTTCGCGGCGATGGAACAGTACTACCAGCGCGAGGGTCGCGACTGGGAGCGCTACGCCTGGATCAAGGCGCGGCCGGTCGCCGGCGACCTCGTCGCCGGCAGGCGTCTGCTGGAGACCCTGCGACCGTTCGTCTATCGCCGCTATCTCGACTACACCGCGTTCGCCGGGCTGCGCGAGATGAAGGCGCTGATCGACGCCGAGGTCGCGCGCAAGGATCGGTCGCGGCACCTCAAGCTCGGTCCCGGCGGCATCCGCGAGATCGAGTTCATCGTGCAACTGCTGCAACTGATCCGCGGCGGTCGCGAACCGTCGCTGCGCGAATGCGGCCTGTTGCCGGCGCTCGCCGCGTGCGAGCGGCTGGGCGCGCTGCCGGCCGCGCGCGCCAAGCGCCTGCGCGAGGCGTACCGCTATCTGCGCCGGGTCGAGAACCGCCTGCAGATGCTGCGCGACGAGCAGACCCACGAACTGCCCGACGATGCCTTCGTGCAGGCGCGGATCGCCGCCGGACTGGGCTGTGCCGACGCCGCGGCGTTCGCGGCCGAGCTCGCGCGCGTGCGCGGCGTCGTCGCCGAGGAATTCGCCGCGGTGCTGGCGCCGCTGCCGACCGCGCGCGCCGCGCCGTCGAGCGCCGCGGCGCAGTACTGGCGTCGGCTGCGATCCGGCGAGGCGAACGCCGGCGAGCTCGCCGCGCTCGGCTTCGCCGAGGCCGAGGCGCTGCACGCCGAGGTCGCGGCGCTGGCGGCGAGTCCCGCCGCGCGCGCGCTGTCGGCGCATGCGCGCAACCGGTTCGAGCGCGTGCTGCCGCGGCTGCTCGAGGCCGCGGCGGCGAGCGCGGCGCCGGCGGCGTGTCTGGCGCGCCTGCTGCGGCTGGTCCACGCCGTGCTGCGGCGCCCGGCCTATCTCGCCCTGCTCGAGGAACAGCCGGCCGCGCGCGACCGCGTCGTCGCCCTGTTTGCCGGCAGCGCGCTGCTCGCCGAGCGCGTGATCGCGCATCCGCTGCTGCTCGACGACCTGTTCGACAGCGCGCTCGAGGCCGAATCCGGCGACGCGAATGCGCTCGCCGCCGAGATCCGCCGCCGCGTCGGCGCGCTCGCCGCGGACGACGCCGAGGCGGAAATCGAGATCGTGCAGGAGGAAAAGCAGAGCGCGACGTTCCGACTCGGTCTGGCCTACCGCGACGGGCTCGCGGCGGTGACGACCGCGCGCGCACTGGCCGGCATCGCCGAGGTGGTGATCGCCTGCGTGTTCGATCGCGCCGTGCGCGACGTGGCGCGCCAGCACGGTCGGCTGGGCGACGGCGGCATGGCGGTGGTCGGCTACGGCAGCCTCGGCGGCGCGGAACTCGGCTTCGCCTCGGACCTCGATCTCGTGTTCGTGTACGACCGCGCCGAAGGCGAGAGCGACGGCGCGCGGCCGCTCGATGCCGTGCGCTATTTCGCGCGGCTGGCGCAGCGCACCGTGCATTGGCTGACCACGCCGACCCATGCCGGGCGGCTGTACGAGGTGGACGTGCGCCTGCGTCCCGACGGCGGCAAGGGCCTGCTCGTGGTCGGACTCGACGCCTTCGCCGAATACCAGCGCGAACGCGCCTGGGTGTGGGAGACGCAGGCGCTGGTGCGCGCGCGTGCAATCGCCGGCGACCCTGCGGTGTGCGCGCGCTTCGCCGCGACGCGCGCCGAGCTGCTGGCGCGACCGCGCGACGCGGCCGCGGTGCGCGCGCGGGTGACCGAGATGCGCGCGCGCTGGCGCGCCGAGCGCGATCGCTCCACGCCGGAGATGCTCGATCTCAAGCAGGGGCCGGGCGCGCTGCTCGACATCGAGTTCATCCTGCAGACCTTGGTGCTGCTCGAGGCAGAGCGCCGACCCGAGCTGCTGCGCAGCGGCAGCACCGCCGAGCTGATCGCGCTCGCCGCGGCCGCCGGCGTGCTCGACGGCGCACGTGCCGCGGCACTCGGCGCGGCGCATGCCGCGCTGCTCAAGCGCGCGCTCGACTGCACGCTCGACGCGCGCCCGCGCCTCAGCGCGCGCGACGCGGAACTCGCCAGGCACACGGCGGCGGTGCTCGAGATCGCCGCGGCGCTCGGCCTGGCCTTCGTCTAGGGAACCTTTGGACGACGGGAGGACGCAGCTCCGGCACGTCAAGCCCCCTCCTGATTAGCGCCGAAATTCAGTTTGCCGCCTTTCCCGCTGGCGGGAGAGGCCGACGCGCGCAGCGCGGCGGGTGGGGGTGGCACAGCAGTGATCTTGTTCTTTTCTCCAAGCGTGTCTTGCGGTTTTCCGCTCGCGTCCGGCGAGCGGGTTACTTTTCTTTGCTCGTGCACTGCGCCGCAGGAGCGGCGCGAACAGCGGAGCTGGCCGCGCAGCGGCGCAGCGCAGGATGCCCGGAGTCAAGAAAAG
>Ga0070739_10000656_pt1 | contig 62799 bp, 59 predicted proteins | sample Coa_R1_7_FD_66445 | JGI IMG/M metagenome (GOLD analysis project Ga0070739, IMG submission 66445) | Surface soil microbial communities from Centralia Pennsylvania, which are recovering from an underground coalmine fire - Coalmine... | ecosystem: Environmental > Terrestrial > Soil > Unclassified ...
CGGCGCGGTCGTGACCGTCGAAGAGCACCAGGTGCAGGGCGGGATGGGCTCGCGCGTCGCCGAGATCCTCGCGGCGAACCACCCGATCCCCATCGAGTTCATCGGCGTCCACGACTGCTTCGGCCAGTCCGGGAAGCCCGCGGAGCTCATCAAGGAGTACGGGATGGGCGCGCCGGCGATCGCCGAGGCGGCGAAGCGGGTTCTCGCGCGCAAGCGCGGCCGCTGAGCGCGCCGCGCGGCGGCGCTTCGGCGCTCAGCGCGTGAAGACGTACCGTTCCGGGCGCAATCGGCGCGTGAGCGCCCGGAACGTGAACGTGAATCCCGGCCAGAGCGCGGTAATCTTGCCGTTGCGGTCGCGGTACCAGCTCGTGCAGCCGCTGGCCCAGACCGTTCGCGCCAGGCGCCGCTGCAGGCGCGCGTTGTAGTTCGCTTGCGCCTCGGCGCGCACGTCGAGCGCGCGCGCCCGCCGCCGCTTCAGCTGCGCGAGCGCGTCGAGCACGTAGCGGTACTGCGCTTCCATCATCAGCACCATCGAGTTGTGGCCGAGTCCCGTGTTCGGGCCAACGAGGAAGAACAGGTTCGGGAAGCCGGCGACGCTGGTTCCCAGGTACGCCTCCATTCCGTCCCGCCACGCGCCGGCGAGCCTCGCGCCGCAGCGGCCCTCGATGCGTGCGTCGGGCGCGTCGGTCGCACGAAACCCCGTCGCGTACACGATCACGCCGGCGGGATACTCCGCACCGTCGGCGGTGACGACGGCGTCCTCGCGCACGCGGCTGATCGCGCTCGTCACGACGCGCACGTTCTCGCGCTGCAGCGCGGGATAGTAGTCATCGGACAGCAGGATGCGCTTGCAGCCCATGCGATAGTCGGGCGTGAGCGCGGCGCGCAGCCCGGGATCGGCGATGCTCTCGTCGAGCCGCCGGCGCACGCGTCTTTCGATGGCCCGCAGCATCCCGGGATTCACGGTAAAGCCGTATGCGCGCGCCTCCAGCGCCCAGTAGACGGCCTTGCGTTCCAGCCACGCGAAGCCCGGGGCGAATCGCCGCAGCATGCGGCGCAGCGGCGTCACGGGCTTGTCGCCGCGCGGCACCACCCAAGCCGGGGTCCGCTGAAACAGCGTGAGCGAGCGAACCTCGCCGGCGATCGCCGGCACGATCTGGATCGCGCTCGCACCGGTGCCGATCACCGCGACGTCCTTGCCGCGGACGTCGACCGCGGCGTTCCACGCCGACGAGTGCACCGCGGTGCCGGCAAAGCCTTCGATCCCCGGCAGCGACGGGACGTGCGGCCGATGCAGCGCGCCCGCCGCCCAGATCAGCACGCGCGCATCGAGCGCGGCGCCGTCCGCGAGGCGCACGCGCCAGAGCGCGGCGTCCTCGTCCCACGCCGCTTCGACGACCTCCGCGCTCGTACGGACGAGCGGCGCGATCCCGAAGCGCACCACGCAGTCGCGCAGGTAGCGCCAGATCTCTTCACGCTGCGGATAGCCGCGCGTCCACTCCCGATTCGGCGCGAACGAGAACGAGTACAGCATCGAGGGAATGTCGCACGCGCAGCCCGGATACGCGTTGTCGCGCCACGTCCCGCCGATCTCGCCGGCGCGCTCGAGAACCACGACGTCTCGGACCCCGCGCCGGTGCAGCCGGATCGCCATCCCGATCCCGGCGAAACCGGCGCCGGCGATGACGACGTCGTGCACCGCCGCGCTCAGCGCTCGCGCTCGGCGGGCCGGATCCGGAACTCGCCGGTCGCGGCGCCGGCCGCCGCCGCGGTATCGTACGGCGTCCGCATCGTCTCAGCCGATCGTCAGCGGGCGGTAGCGGAGGCGGTGCGGACGCGCGGCCTCTTCGCCGAGCCGCTTGATCTTGTCGGCTTCGTACTCGTGGAAGTTCCCTTCGAAGAACACGACCCGCGAGTCGCCTTCGAAGGCGAGGATGTGGGTCGCGATGCGGTCGAGGAACCAGCGGTCGTGACTGATCACCATCACGCTGCCGGCGAACTCCTCGAGCGCGTCCTCGAGCGCGCGCAGCGTCTCGACGTCGAGGTCGTTCGACGGCTCGTCGAGCAGCAGCACGTTCCCGCCCGAGAGCAGCGTCTTCGCGAGGTGCAGCCGCGCGCGCTCGCCGCCCGAGAGCGTGCCGACGCGCTTCTGCTGGTCGGCGCCCTTGAAGTTGAACCGGCCGAGATACGCGCGCGTCGGCATCTCGAAGCGTCCGACCGCGACGAGGTCGCGTCCGCCGGCGACGTCCTCGAACACCGTCTTCTCGTCGCCCAGCTCTTCGCGGCTCTGGTCGACGACGGCCAGCTTCACGCTCGCGCCGACCGCGATCGTCCCCGCGTCCGGCTGCTCCTTGCCGGAGATCATGCGGAAGAGCGTCGTCTTGCCGGCGCCGTTGGGGCCGATGATGCCCACGATCGCGCCGGGCGGCACGGTGAACGAGACGTCGTCCATCAGCAGCCGGTCGCCGTACGCCTTGCGCACGTTCTCGAAGCGGATCACCTGCTCGCCGAGGCGCTCGGCGACCGGGATGAAGATCTCGCGCGTCTCGTTGCGCTTCTGGTACTCGTAGCTGCTGAGCTCCTCGAAGCGCGCGAGGCGGCTCTTGCTCTTCGTGCCGCGGCCCTTCGTGCCGGCACGCACCCACGCGAGCTCGCGCTCGAGCGCCTTGCGCCGCGCAGACTCCTGCGCCTCTTCCTGCGCGAGCCGCGCGTCCTTCTGCTCGAGCCACGAGCTGTAGTTGCCCTTCCACGGGATCCCGCGGCCGCGGTCGAGCTCGAGGATCCACTCGGCGGCGTTATCGAGGAAGTAGCGGTCGTGCGTCACCGCGACCACCGTCCCGGGAAAGCGCTGCAGGAACTGCTCGAGCCACTCGACGCTCTCCGCGTCGAGGTGGTTCGTCGGCTCGTCGAGCAGCAGCATGTCGGGCTTCGAGAGCAGCAGCCGGCACAGCGCGACGCGCCGCTTCTCGCCGCCGGAGAGCGGTCCGATTCGGGCGTCCCACGGAGGCAGCCGCAGCGCGTCGGCGGCGATCTCGAGCTGCTGCTCGACGTCGTCGCCGCCTTGCGAGAACAGCTCGGCCTCGAGCTTCGCCTGCTCCTCGGCGAGCTTCTCGAAATCGGCGTCGGGCTCGCCGTACGCGGCGTAGATCGCGTCCAGCCGCTTGCGCGCGGCGAACACGCCGGTCAGCGCTTCCTCGACCGTCTCGCGAACCGTCTTGTCGGGGTCGAGCACGGGCTCTTGCGGCAGCCAGCCGGTGGTGATCCCCGGCATCGGCTTCGCCTCGCCTTCGAAGTCCTGATCGACGCCGGCCATGATGCGCAGCACGGTCGACTTCCCGGCGCCGTTGAGGCCCAAGATCCCGATCTTGGCGCCCGGAAAGAAGCTGAGGGAGATGTCCTTGAGGATCTGACGCTTCGGCGGCACCGTCTTGCCGACCCGAAACATCGTGTACACGTACTGCACGAACTACCTTCGAGATGGTCGCGGAACCCGGCGGGGTTCGCGTCCCGCTAGCCGCGTGCCTGTGCGCTCCCGCTCGCTTCGCCGCATGCACGGCCCCCGGGCCGGCAGCGAGACGGGCGGCGGAGCGCGAAGCACTCGCGCGGATGCAGCAGGCGGAGTCGACGGTCGAGCACGGGACCCGGCTGATCGTGGTCGTCGCGGGGGTTTCCATCGCGGCGGTCATGCAGTTTCTCGACTCGACGATCGTCAACGTGGCGCTGCCGACGATCGGCGGAAACCTGGGCGCCTCGTTCGACGAGATCGGCTGGGTCGTCACCGCGTACTCGCTCGCGGCGATCGGCGTCATCCCGCTCACCGGCTGGCTCGCGCTGCGCTTCGGACGCAAGCGGTACTTCGTCTTCTCGATCGTCGGCTTCACCTTGGCGAGCGCGCTCTGCGGGCTCTCGACGTCGTTCGGCGCGCTGCTCGTCTCGCGCGTGATCCAAGGACTGTTCGGCGGCGGACTCGTCGCCACGTCGCAGTCGATCTTGGTGTCGTCGTTCCCGCGCGAGCGGCAGGCGGTCGCGCAGGGAATCTTCGCCCTGATCGCCGTGCTCGGCCCCGGGCTCGGTCCGACGGTCGGCGGGTGGCTGACCGATCAGTTCAGCTGGCCGCTGATCTTCTTCATCAACCTGCCGCTGGGGGTGTTCTGCGTGCTCGCGCTGGTGCCGACGCTCAAAGAGTCGCCGACGCAGCGCCGGCCCGTCGACGTGCTCGGCATCTTCCTGCTGGTGAGCGGCCTCGCGTGCCTGCAGTATTTTCTCGAGCGCGGCGAGATCAAGCAGTGGTTCGACGACGACGGGATCCGCGCGTGCGCGGCGTGGGCCGCGATCGCGCTGCCGTGGTTCGTCGTCCACGCGCTGCGCACGCCGCATCCCGTCCTCGAGCTGCGCACGCTGCGCCATCGCAACCTCGCCTTCGCCTCGCTCGCGACGTTCGCGCTCGGCGCGAACCTGTTCGGCTCGCTGCTCGTGCTGCCGCTCTACCTGCAGAACTCGCTCGGCTTCACCGCGCTGCTCGCCGGGACGGTGCTGTTCCTGCGCACGCTGCCGACCGCGCTCCTCACCCCGATCGGGACGTTCCTGCTGCAGCGCGGGATCGTCTCGGCGCGCGCCGCGGCGGCGTTCGGGCTCGGGACGCTGGCCGTCGGCACGTACCTGCTCTCGGCCGGCGTCACGCCGGTGAGCGACGCGGGGATCTTCGTGCCCGGGATGCTGGTCGTCGGCGTCGCGTTCGCGTTCCTGTGGACGCCGCTCGGCTTCATCGCGCTGCGTTCGCTGCCGCCGCCCGAGATCGGCTACGGCGCGGCGATCTGGAACCTGAGCGCGCAAGTCGGCGGCAGCGTCAGCATCGCGGCGATCACGACGCTGCAGGACCGGCGCCAGGCCTTCTGGTGGGACGCGCTCGCCTCGCGGCTGCAGCTCGGAAACCATGCGATCGCGACGCTGCCCTCGCACGATCTCGTCCATCACGTGATCCCGCGGCTGGCGGGGCTCGTCGCCGCGCAGTCCGCGGTGCTGACCTATCGCGATCTCCTGCTGCTGCTCGCGATCGTCCCGCTCGCCGCGATCCCGTTCGTGCTGCTCACCAAGAGCCGGCGGGCGACCGCGTGAGCGCTGCGGCACCGGACGAGGACGCCGGCGTCATCGACCTGCGCGGCCGGGTCGCGCTCGTCACCGGAGGAAACCGCGGGATCGGCGCGGCGATCGTGCGCGCGCTGCACCGCGCCGGCGCCTCGGTCTTCTACACCTATCGCGAGCGCGCGGACGAGGCGTTCGCTCTGCGCGACGCGCTCGGCGCGCGGGTGCAGCCGTACCGGCTCGATCTCGGCGACGCCGACGCGCAGGCGCTGCCCGCCTGCATCGAGGCGTGCCGCGAACGCTTCGGGGCGCTCGACGTGCTCGTGAACAACGCCGCGATCTTCGCGGAGAATCCGTTCGATGCGGACGACTACGCCGCGTGGCGCGCCGGTTGGCGGCGCACGTTCGAGATCAACCTGTTCGCCGCGGCGAACCTCGCGTGGCTCGCGATGCGGACGATGCGCCCGCGCGGCGAGGGGGCGATCGTGAACGTCGCCTCGCGCGCCGGACATCGCGGCGAGCTCACGTTCGCCGACTACGGCGCGTCGAAGGCCGCGCTGATCAACCTCACCAAATCGATCGCGCGCAGCTGCGCCCCCGACGGGATCGTCGCATTCTCGGTCGCGCCCGGCTTCGTCGACACGGAGATGGCCGCGGCCGACTTGGCCGAGCGCGGCGCGGAGATCGCCGGCGAGGTCCCGCTCGGGCGCGTCGCGACGGCGGACGAGGTCGCGCACGCGGTGGCATTTCTGTGCACGCCGCTCGCGCGGCACCTCAACGGCGCGACGCTCGACGTCAACGGCGGCTCGTACGTGCGCTGATCCGCCGCGCCGTCAGGCGCGGCGCCGGCGCCAGAACCGCGCCCGCTTCGCGCGGCGCAGCGCGCCGCGCCAGCGCGCACGGCAGCGCGCGGCGCAGCGCGCTTCCCCGGCGGCCAGCTCGCCGGCGACGAACGCGAGCCGCGCGTCCCAGGTCGTCCGCCGCAGGTGCGCGGCCGCGCAGACCGCATCGTGCTGCTCGCCCAGCACCTCCTGGAGCCGCGCCGCGCGCTTCGCGAAGCGGCGAGCCGCGCCGCCGGCGAACGGGACGAACGCCTCCGCGGCGTAGCGCGCGCGCTTGGCCTTGATGCGCACGCGGTGCAGCGCGGCGTCGGCCGGCGCGTCGCCCGCGCGCCGGACGGCCTTGCGCAGCGACTTCCACGCCGCGCGCATCACCGCGGCGACCACCTCGGCCGACGGCGCGGCGGCGTCGACGCCGGCCGGTGCGTCGATCGCCGCGGCGACGGCGGCGCGCAGCGCCGCGTGCTCGTCGGCGGCCAGCATCTCGCGCACGCGCGCGTAGGCGGCGTCGCGCTCCGCGCGCACCGGCGCGAGCACCTCGCTCGCGCGGCCGCGGTCCTGCTCCGGGAGCGTCTCGACCGCCGCCGCCAGCCGCGCGAGGAGCACGTCGGCGTCGCGCGCGGCGCCGAGCGCGGCGCCGGCGCGGGCGAGCCGGGCACGCAGATCGGCCACCCAGTCGGCGTCGAGATACGGCCGGAACGAGCGCAGGTCCGACCGCAGACGCCGCAGCGCGACCCGCGCGTCGTGGATCGCGGCGTCACCGGCCGCGCCGTCGTTCCCCGCCGCGCGAAGCCGATCGTCGCACGCGGCGAAGCGGCTCGCCGACTCGCGGATCGCCGCCCGCACCAGCTCGTCGCCTTGCATCCGAGCCCCTTCCCGCAGCGCGCGGGCGTTCCCGGCCGGGTAGAAGTCGGTGACGTGCGATCGCGGCTCTCGCGCGTCGCCCGCATCGGCGGCGCGATGCTGCTGCTCTTCATCATCGTGGCGTACGCCGTGTGGCGGCCGCTGCAGCTCAGCGGCCCGCCGATGACGGACTTCTCGGCGTACTACGCGGGCGGGCAGACCTGGGCGCGCGGCGCCGATCCGTACGGCACCGCGATCTGGGCGGCGGAGCGCGTGCTGCCGAACGCCGACCCGACGAAGAACGAGCTGCTCCCGTACGTCGGGCCGCCGCTGAGCCTGCCCCTGTGGGCGCTCCTCGGGAGGCTTCCGTACACCGCCGCCGTCGCGGTCTGGGGCACGGTGATCGCGCTGTGCGCCCTGCTGCTGCTCGCCGTCCCCGCCGTGCTCGCCGGGCGCCGGATCCGCCTCGGCGACGCGGTACTGCTGCTGCTGCTCGGCGTCGCTTCCGGCCCGCTCATCGACGCCCTCAGCCTGGGGCAGGCGGCGCTCCCGGCGACCGCGGCCGTCGAGGTCGCGGTCCTTTGCCTCGCACGGAACAAGCCCGCGCTCGCCGCGCTCGCCGCGATCGTCGCCGCCGCGCTGAAGCCGAACGTGGTGATCGTGCTGCCCGCCGCGCTGCGCGGGATCGGCGAGACGCTGATCCTCTTCGCGTCCGGCGCGGTCTACGCGGCCGCGAACCTGCCGTTCGCCGGCGGCGTGCGCGGCGCGGCCGCCTATCTGCACGTGCTGGCGCACCAAGGCGCGTCCGAGCGCTTCTACGCGTACCAGATGACGCCGACCGCGATCGCGTACGGTTTCGGGATGCCGGCCCACGCCGCCGCGAACGCCGGGACGGCGATCGCGCTCGCCGCGATCGCGCTGACGATCGGCGCGATCGTCCGGACGCGCGCGAGCTGCGTCGACGCGGCGGCGATCGCGTGCGCCGCGTTTCCGTTCGTCGTCCCCTACGAGCACGAGCCGGACCTCGCGATGGTGTTCCTGCCGGCGCTGCTCGCGGTCTTTCGCGCGCGCGGCGCGACATGGGTCCTCGCCGCGTGCGGGACGGTGCTGTTCGCGGCCGACCCGTTCGCGCTCGCGCAAGGGCGGCCCGGGCTCGCGTTCTCCATCGTCACGAGCACCGTCGTGGCCCTGCAGCTCCTCGCGCTCGCTCCCGCGCCGATCGGCCGCGCGCGCTTCGCGCCGCTCCTCGCCGTCGCGGCGATCGCGATCGTCGGGCTTACGGGTCCGCCGAGCCGGCTGCCGATGTGGCCGGGGGCGCTTCCGCAGCACGTCGCGGTCGCGCCGGGCGCGTCGGCGAACGCGATCTGGCACGACGAGATCGTCGCCAGCGGGCTCGAGACCGAACGGCCGTGGGCCTCGGTGCTCCGCATCCTGACCTTGTGCGGATGCGCGGCGGTCGGCGTCGCGATGACGCGCGTCGCGGCGGCGGAGCGCGCCCGCGAGACGCGAGGGCTTGTCGCCTCGCTCGCGTATGGCCCGGCTACACGCGCACGCGAGGCCTGAGGAGGATGCCATGGACCTTTCCCGCGGGGAGTTCTTCGGTGTGACCGCGGCGAGCGGCGCCGCGACGGTCGTCGGCGCGACCGGCGGGGGCGGGACGCTGAAGGTTCGGTGGTACGGCGGCGGCGTGTACGAGCTCGCGACGCCCGACGACAAGGCGATCGTCCTCGTCGACGCGTGGATCTGGAACAACACCGGGTTCAAGGCTTTCGGGATCGAGAAGCCGGCGGAGCTCGCCGCTCCCGCCGCGTACGTCGCGCACGTCAAGGCGCGCAGACCCGAGGCGTTCGTCGTCGCCCTGACCCACGACCACGGCGATCACATGGGCGACTACTTCGAGCTGCTGCGCGCGCTCGTCGACGGCGGCGTCGCGGTGAAGACGGTCGGCCAGAGCGACCTTTTCCGCGTGAACCTCGTCAAGACGTTCAAGGAGCACAATCTGGACTATCCCGCGCTCGTGCTGAACAACGGCGCGGGGATCAACATGGGCGGGACGGCGTCGCACAACGGCGTGCGGCTCGAGCTGGTCCCGGCGGTGCACTCCACGGCGGCGGGCTATCCGTCCGCCGGGTTCATCATCGACCTCGGGGGCGTGCGCGTCTATGCGTCCGGCGACACCGATCTCTTCGGCGACATGGCGCTGATCGGGTCGCGCTACAAGCCGCAGCTCGCGATGCTCTCGAGCGGGAACGGCGCGTTCACCATGGGTCCGGACGACGCCGCGCAGGCGTGCCGGCTCATCGGACCCGCACACGCCATCCCGGTGCACTACGCGCACAACCCGCTCGTCCTGCAGACGGAGTGCGGGCAGCGGTTCCGCGACGCGGTCGCGCGCCTCGCCCCGTCGACCGCCGTGACGGTGATGCGGCCGGGCGAGACGGCGACCGTTCGCGTCTAGTCGAGCGTTCCGACGAGAACGGCGCCGCTGGCCGTCTTCGTGCTGTCGATCAGGTACGTGTCGAACAGATAGCTCGTGCCCGTCGTGGACGTGAACGGCAGCACGTTCGCGGTGTCCGCGGCCGGCGAGGCGACCGCCGCGCCCGTCGTCGCCTGGCTCGGCAGCACGGTCGCGAAGATGTCGCCGGTCGGAGGCGGCGTCGACGACGAGGACGGCGTCGTCGTGCCGTTGCTCGCGTACACACCGATCCCGGGGCTGCTCGTCGCCGCGGAGATCGTCGAGTAGACCGCCGTTCCGATCGCGACGTCCGAGAGCTCGGCGGGCGCGGTGTACGCCGCGAAGCTCAGGGGCGCCTTGTACGACACCGGGCTGGACGGAACGAAGATACCGAAGTTGACCTTCGCATCGGCCGCCGCGTTCTTCGCCGCGAACGCGGGCGCCGCGTGATGCATCCCGATGAGCGCGCCGGCCGACGGGATCGCCGGCGGGCTCTCCTGGAACACGTCGCACTGCAAGCCGGTCGGCGTGCCGACCGCGCTCGTCGTCCGGCCCGCGATCACGACGGTGATGTGCAAGCCCTCGCCGATCGAGGAGGTCTGACAGGTCAGCACCGGCGATGCGCCGCCCGGCCGCGACACCGCGATCGTGACGCCGGCGTCGCCGGTGTAGGTTCCGAACGCGGTCATCGACCCGTACGCGAGCGGCGAGGGGCTCGCGCTGGGCGAGGCGGTCGGCGTCGCGGTCGGCGCGGTGCTCGGCGACGACGACGGCGCGGCGGTCGCGACCGACGCCACGGTCACCGTGACCGGATCGAGATCGGGAGCCCCGTTCAGGACGCGGACGAACGACGGCGGCGTGACGTGCGTGACCGAGATGAGGCCCGCGTTCTGCGGACTGCAGGCGACGAGCACGGCCGCCGTCGCGACGGCCAAGCCGCCGAGAAGTCCGAGGAGCCGTTGATGCATGGAGCGGTCTGTCCTTTACCGGGGAGGGGCGAAACGTACCAATGTGAGGCGCGCCCCGTCTCCCGTCCTGCCGGGCTCGGACCGCTAGCCGACCAGCGCGGCGTGCTCGCCGAGCAGCGCGTCGCGCCGCCGCCGCCACGAAGCCGCACAGTGCTCGGCGATCGCGTCCTCGGCCGCGCGCAGCTCGGCCTCCGCGATCAGCTGATCGAGCGTGCCTACGAGGCGGGCGATCGCCGTCGCCTCGAGGAGCGCGCGGACCTCGTGCCCGCGCAGAAATGCCGTCATGGTGTCCATACCTGGCCTCCCGACCAGCCTCGATGCCGGTCCGTACCTGATTGAATCGGCGCGGCGGCGCAGGCCCTTCACCCTCCAAGGTCCCGCCGGCGATAGGAATTAGGTCCTATCGCGACGTCCCACGACCGGGTCCGAGGCGGCCGCTCAGCGGTAGGCGGCCTGCAGGCTCGCGAGCGCCGCGCGCCCGGCGTGCAGGTCGACGTGCGCCACGGGCTGCGCCGGCAGGCCGGCCCGCTCTTCGAACGTCGGCTTCTGCTCCTGGAACAGAATCCCGAGCGGGATCGGGCCCTCGCGCACGAGCGCCGCGAACGCGGCCACCCGATCCTCCGGCGCGTAGCCGTCCTGCGCGCTCGCGTCCGCGACGTGTTCCTTGAACCACGCGTACGTGTTCACTTTGTTGTAGGTGACGCACGGCGACATCACCTCGACGATCGAGAACCCGCGATGCTCGATCGCCGCCTTGATGAGCGCGACGAGCTGCTTGGGCTGCGCCGAGAACCCGCGCGCGACGAAGCTCGCGCCGGCGGCGAGCGCGAGCGCGAGGCCGTTGATCGGGTTGTCGGGATTCCCGTTCGGGCTGACCGAGGCGACGTAGCCGTTGGCGCTCGTCGGCGACGACTGGCCCTTGGTGAGGCCGTACGTCTGATTGTCCATCACGATGTAGGTGATGTCCGGGTTGCGCCGCACCGCGTGGACGAAGTGCCCGGCGCCGATCGCGTAGCCGTCGCCGTCGCCGCCCGCGGCGATCACGGTCAGATCGCGGTTCGCCAGCTTGACCGCGGTCGCGACGGGAAGCGCGCGGCCGTGGACGCCGTGGAACGCGTAACTGTGCAGGTAGCCCGAGATCTTCCCCGAGCAGCCGATTCCGCTGACGAACGCGACCTCGTGCGGCTGCTTCCCGAGCTCCGCGAGCGCGGACTTCAGCGCGGAGAGCACGCCGTAATCCCCGCAGCCGGGGCACCACCACGAGGGCGTGGCGGTCGCGAAATCTTTCGCCGTGAGCATCGCCATCAGATGATCTCCGCCGGCTCGCCGACGGCCGCGATGCGCCGGATCGGCTCGATGATCTCGATCGGCCGGAACGGCCGTCCGTCATACTTGCGCACGCCGTGCAGCGCGTCGAGCGGGCCGACGACCGAGCGGATCAGCCGCTCCAGCTGTCCGGTGTAGTTGTTCTCGACGACGAACACGTGCTGCGCGCCGCGCACGAAGTCGCGGATCACCTCGTCGGGAAACGGCCAGAGCGTCCGCAGCTGCAGGAAGCGGGTCAGGATCCCGCCGTTCGCGAGCCGCTCGACGGCCTCGCGAATCGGCCCGGTGTTCGCGCCGTAGCCGACGACGGCGAGGTCGGCGTCGGCGACGCCGTGCAACACCGCCTTGGGCAGCTCGTCGCGCATCGCGTCGAGCTTGTGCATCCGCTTCTCCATCATCCGGCTGCGGTTGCGCGCGTTCTCGGTGATCACGCCCGCGTCGTTGTGCTCCGAGCCCGCGGCGAGGTGCATCCCGCCGGGGACGCCCGGGATCACGCGCGGCGAGACGCCGTCGCCGGTGAACGCGAAGCGCTTGTACTCGCCGAACGTCACCTCGCCGTCGTCGATCAGGCTGCCGCGGTCGATGCGCACCGCGTCGAGATCGAACGGCGGCAGCGTCGCCTTGCTCTGGCACAGCGCCTGTTCGGTGAGCAGGAACACGGGGAGCTGCCAGCGCTCGGCGAGGTTGAACGCGGCAACGGCGAGCTCGAACGACTCGGCGACCGTCCCCGGCGCGATCACGACGCGCGGAATCTCGCCGTGCCCGCCGTAGATCAGGTGGTTGAGATTGCTCTGCTCGGTCTTCGTCGGCATCCCGGTCGACGGACCCGCGCGCGCGCACTCGACGACGACGACGGGGATCTCGAGCACGCCGGCGAGCCCGATCGCTTCCGTCATCAGCGCCTGTCCGGGACCCGAGGTCGCGGTCATCGCGCGCACGCCGGTGAACGCCGCGCCGAGCGTCATGGTGATCGCGGCCAGCTCGTCTTCGGCCTGTACGACGACGCCGCCGAAGCGCGGCATCTCTTTCGACATCCATTCGAGGATGTCGGTCGCCGGGGTGATCGGGTAGCCCGCCATGAAGCGGCAGCCCGCGGCGAGCGCGCCGTACGCGATCGCGTCGTTCCCCATCATGATGAGCCGGTCGCCGTCGTCGGAGGCGACGAGCCCGTAGCCGCTCGGGCGCCCGGCGAAATGCTCGCGCACGTACAGCTCGCCCGCGTCGACGGCTCGCAGGTTGACGTCGACGACCTTGTCGCCCTTGCGGCGGTAGACCGCGCGGACGTCGGCGCGCACGATGCCGGGGTCCATCCCGACCAGCGCGCCGAGCACGCCGAGCGAGATCGTGTTGCGCACGAGCGCGAGTCCGAGATCTTCCTTGGCGATCTTCGCGAGCGGGATCTCGTACCACGTGACGTCGCCGCGCCGCAGCTCGTCGGGGATCGCTTCATCGGTGCTGTCGAACACGACGAACCCGCCCGGCCGCATCTCGTCGATGTGCGCCTGCACCGCCTCGAGGTCGAAGGCGACGAGCGCGTCGACCGCGTCCGCCATGCCGAGGTTGGCGCGCTCGCCGGCGCGGATCACGTAGTTCGTGTGGCCGCCGCGGATGCGCGACGGGAAATCCTTGTAGGTGTAGACCTCGAGCCCCATCCGCTTGAACACGCCGGCGATCAGATCGCCCGTCGTCAAGCTGCCGTCACCCGCCTGACCGCCGAACATCACTTCGAGGCTGTTGAGGATCACCAGGGGCCTCACGTTCCGGCGCCGCCGTCACGGGCGCCCTTCGGTTCGTCTCGTGTTCCAAATGGCCTACGATTGGACCTTCGGGCAGGCCGGGAAGACTGTGCCGATGATGCAGCTCTCGCTCGCGGGGCGAACCGCGTTCGTCTCCGGCTCGACCGCCGGGATCGGCCTCGCCTCGGCCGCCGCGCTCGCGGCGCTCGGCGCGCGCGTCGTCGTCAACGGGCGCACGCAGGCGCGCGTCGACGACGCGATCCGTTTCGTGCGCGAGCGGGTCGCCGGCGCGCAGGTCGACGGCGTCGCGGCCGATCTTTCCACGGCGGCCGGCGCGGACGCCGTCGTGCGGGCGCTCCCCGACGTCGACGTGCTGGTGAACAACCTCGGGATCTTCGAGCCGCGCCCGTTCGAGCAGATCGACGATCGCGACTGGCTGCGTTTCTTCGAAACGAACGTCCTCAGCGGCGTGCGGCTCGCGCGCGCATACCTTCCCGGGATGCGCGCACGCGACTGGGGGCGGATCGTGTTCGTCTCGAGCGAGTCGGGGCTGCACATCCCCGCCGAGATGGTGCACTACGGCGTGACGAAGACGGCGCAGATCGCGCTCGCGCGCGGGATCGCCGAAGGACTCGCCGGGACCGGCGTCACGGTCAACAGTGTGCTGCCGGGCCCGACGAAATCCGAAGGCGTCGGCACCTTCGTCAAGCAGATGGCCGAGCAGCAGCACGTCTCGGAGGCCGAGATGGAACGGCGCTTCTTCGACACCGCGCGCCCGACGTCGCTGCTGCGCCGCTTCATCACCTCCGACGAAGTCGCGAACCTGATCGCCTACGTGTGCTCGCCGGCCGCCTCGGCGACGACCGGCTCGGCGCTGCGCGTCGACGGCGGGGTCGTGCGCGCCATCCCGTAACGCCCCGGCATCGTCCGACACCGGACGCGAGGCGTCGCGGCGGAAAAGACCGCTACATCGGAAGCGTCGCCGACGCGTGCATGAAGCGGATCCATGCGTCGAGCGCCCAGCCGACGACGAGGCCGGTCGCGATCGCCGAGGCGACCAGGATCGGAACGGTGCGGCGCGTCCGCCCGCGCTCGGCGACCATCGAATTGCCGACCGCGGCGACGATCGCCGCGCCGATCACGAAGCCGACGCACCACCAGACCGCATCGTCGCTCATCGTCAGACGCGGACGGCGGCCGCGCGTGAAGCGGCGTCGACGGCGATGCGGATCGCCGTGTCGAGGCCGAGCGTCTCCGAGCACAGCACGAGATCGTACTGCCGGCTGTCGTAGAGGTCGGAGTTGAAGTAGTGCCGCTGGAAGCGCAGCCGCGCGGCGTCGGTGCGCTCGATCCGCCGCTGCGCTTCCTCGGCGGGGATCCCGAAGCGCCGCGCGAGCTGCGCGATGCGCCACGCCTTCCCCGCGCGCAGCAGGACGGCCAGGACCGGGATCCCCGCCGGACGCCAGCCGAGAAGGCTCACGCCGCCGTGGCCGATGACGACGACGTGCCCGGCCTTCGCGCGCTCGAGGACGAGCGCGCGGACGCCCTCGACGATGACGGTCTCGGGCTGCTCCCACGTCAGCGTGAACGGGATCATCGCGCTCGCCGCGGCGAGGTCGGCAATGAGCTGCTGCCCCGCCGAGGGCGGGCGTTCGATGCGTTCGGCGATGAACTCGGCGGGAAGCCCTTCGCGGGCCGAGAGCTCCTGGATGATCGACCGCTCGTCGAGCAGCGCCGCGCCGAGCGCCGACGCGACCGCTTCGCCGACGCTGAGGCCCCCGGCTCCCAGCTCGCGGGAGATGCTGACGATCACGCCTCCCGTGTTCCCGCAGGGGCCGGCGAGCAACCTCTGGCCCGCTGCGCGATTCCCCCCGCTTCGGCCGATACAGAGAGCGTATGGTGGAGACGATCCCGGGCGCCCCCGTTTCGGACGAGGGGCGCGTCGCCGCGTGGCTGCGTGAGCTGGAGCGGACGCGCGATCTCGCGCTCGCGCCGCCGGCGATCCACGGGGACGACGCCGAAGCGGCGCTCGCGCGCCGCTTCGTCGATGCGCTCCGCGCCGAGATGGCCGCCTTTCGCGAGATCGTCGAAGCCGCCGCCGAAGCCGCCGCGGTGAACGCGCGCCAGCTCGACGCGGTGGCGGCCACGACCGCCGAGCACAGCGCGGTCGTCGAGCAGACCGCCGCAGCGATCACCGAGATCGACCGCGGCGCCGCGCACGTCGCCGACACGGCCGAGGCGCTGCGCGCGCAGGCCTCGGGGATGGCCGAGTCGACGTCGCGCTACGACGCCGGCATCGAGGAGGTCCTCGGCCGGCTCGAGTCGGTCGCCGCCTCGGTCGAGGGCGCCGCCGCGTTCGCGAGCGCGATGGACCAAGGCTCCGGCGAGATCTCCGATTTCCTCGACCGGCTGCGCCGGATCGCGCGCCAGGCCGGACTGCTCGCGATCAACGCGGCGATCGAAGCGGCGCACCTCGGCGAACGCGGTCGCGGCTTCGACATCGTCGCCGGCGAAGTGAAGAAGCTCGCCGCGTCCACCGAAGAGTCGGCCGCCAACGTCAAGACGATCGAGCGCGAGCTGCACGACGCGAGCGGCCAGGTGTCGAAGGCGATCGACGAATCGACGACGATCGTGCGCGGGCTCGCGCGCGATCTGCGCGCGGCGCGCGAGCGCTCGGGCGCGACGCAGCAGCAAGTGCAGGAGCTGCACGGAGCGATCGGCGACGTCGCGACGATCGCCGCCGAGCAGAGCGCGAGCCTCGGGAGCGTGGCCTCCGGGGTCGAGCGGATCGCGAAGCACGCGCACGACGTCTCGACCGCGGCCGAGCGCGCGGCGCGGCTCGCGCTGGGCGACGCGATCGCCGGGCTCCAGGCCACGATCGGAAGATACCGGCTCGGCGAGACGCGTGCCGCGGGCGGCGCCGGCGTCGCGCCCGACGATCTCCCGCCCGCGCTGCGCGACGCTGCGGCCGCCCTGCGCGCGCGCGTCGACTCCGATCAGCGCGAGCTTCTCGCCGGCATGACGGCGATCGCAGTGTCGATCGCGCGGAACAGCTTCGAATGGCGCGCGATCGCGGCTGGCCTCTCGTCGCTGCGCGAGCAGCTCGAGACGACGACGCTCGCCGTCGACGAGAACGCGGCCGGCGCCGAGGTCGCAGGCGGGGCGGCGCAGCGCATGCGCGCGTCGCTCGACGCGATGCGCGCCGGCTTCGGGTCGTCGGTCGAAGATCTGCAGCGCGCGCTGGAGCGCGTCGAGCGCGTCCGCGAGACGGTGCGGCACGCGGAGACCTACGTCGGGGCGACGATCGCCGCCGGCGATCGCGCGGCCGCGATCCTCGACCTGATCGACGCGATCTCCAGCGAGACCACCCTGCTTTCGCTCAACGCGGCGATCGAGGCCGCGCACGCGGGCGACGCCGGCGCCGGGTTCGGCGTGATCGCCGACGAGATCCGCCGCCTCGCCGAAGGGACGTCGCAGGCGACGGCCGAGATCGCCGGCGTCCTCGCCGGGGTTTCGGAGGCCAGCGCGTCGATGTCGCGCACGACCGCCGAGGCGGTCGCGCACACGGCCGGCGTGTTCGACGAGACGACCCGCATGCAGGTGACGGTCGGCACGCTGCGCACCGACCTGAACGGAACGCTCCAGCAGGCGACGGAGGTCGCGGGCGTCGTCGAACAGCAGCTCGCGGCGCTCTCGCAGGTCCGCACGGCGACGCAGCTCGCGCTCCAACGGGTCGAGAGCGACAGCGTCGCCGCCACCGACGGCCGGCGGCTCGAGCTCGCGATGCTCGGAATGCGCGCGCACGCGCTCGCGGCACGCCGTCCGCTGGGCACGGTGGCCGAGTCGATCCGCGCGCTCGGCACGAGCGTCGCCGAGCAGATGGACGCCGTGTTCGACGCGGCGATCGCGCGCGGCGACGTCCGGCTCGAGGATTTTCGCGACACCGACTACGTCGAGCTCAAGGGCGCGCTGGCGGCGCGGCTCGCGCGGCTCTTCGACGTCTCGAAGGTTCCGGAGAGCGGGTTCGACCCGCCGAAGTTCGAGACGCGCTACGACCGGGCCGTCGAAGACGGCGTCGACGCGGTCATCGACGCGTCCGTCCCGATGCACCGTGCGATCAAGGCGATGTTCGCGGTCGACCTCAACGGGTTCTGCTTCGGCCACTACCGCGAATGCCGCCGCGACTGGACCGGCGATCACGCGACCGACCTGCAGAGCAATCGCATCAAACGGTTCTTCGACGACGACTTGAGCCTGCGGTGCTCGCGCGTCGGGCTCGGCGCGGCGGCCGACGACCTTCCGCGCCGGACCGCGTACGCGACGTTCCGCGACCGCGGCTGCACGCTGGTGCGCACGTCCGAGCGGCCGTGGGCGATCTACACGTACGCGCGCGACACCGGGGTGGTCTACAACGACCTGTCGATCGCCCTCTACGCGCGCGACCAGCGCGTCGGGACGATTCGCATCATCTACGACGCCGACGTCGTGTAGCGAGCGGGGGCGCTAGACGCGCAGCAGCGCCTTTCCGCGAACCTTCCCCGCTTTCACCGCTTCGAGCACCTGCGGCGCGTCGGCGAGCGGCGCGACCTGCGCGATCCGCACGGTCAGCGTCCCGTCGAGCACCAGGCGCGCGACCGTCTCCAGACCGTCCGGCGAGGACTGCGGCGTGCGGTTCATCACGATGTTGTACGCGCGCAGGCCGCGCGCCGTGAACCACGCTTCGTCGGCGACGTGGATCGTCGTGACGAGCCGGCCGCCGGCCACCAGGACGTCCGCGTTCTTCTTCACGGCCTCGGCGTCGCTCACGAGGTCGAGCACGGCGTCGATGCCGTCCGGATGGGCGCGCTTCACCTGCGCGAACGGATCCTCGGCGGTCGCATCGATCACCTCGTCGACGCCCAGGGCGCGCACCTCGTTCGCATCGCCGCCTTTGATCGTGCCGATCACGCGCGCGCCGCGCGATTTCGCGATCTGCGCGGCGAAGCCGCCGACGGCGCCCGCCACGCCCGCGATCAGCACCGTGCCGCCCTTCGCCACGCCGAGCCATTCGATCGAGGCGAGCGCGGTCAGCGCGGGCGTCGGCAGCGCCGCCGCCTGCTCGTCGGAGAGTCCTTCTGGGATCGGCGCCACCGGCTGTTCCTGGACCAGCGTCGGCGCGAGCGTCTTCTCGGCGTAGGCACCGTGAGCGCGCGCGATGCCGAACACGCGCTGTCCTTCGCGAAGCCGCCTGACGTTCGCGCCCGCGCGCTCGACGGTCCCCGCGAAATCCTGTCCGAGCACGAACGGGAACGGCGGCTGCGCACCGCCGTAGTGGCCGTCGCGGTTCTTCCAGTCGATGGGGTTCACGCCGGCGACGGTGACCCGCACGAGGACGTCGTCGGGTCCGGGCTGCGGATCCGGCAGCTCGTGCGGCGAGCCGAGCTCGCCCAGCTTGTCGATCGCGATCGCGCGCATGATGCGCGGTATTCCTGCGAAGGCGGCGCTACAAACGGCCCTCGAGGAGCCGGATCGACGCCGGCGGCCCCGCCGCGACGATCTCGTCGCCGGCCGAGAGAACGCTGACCGCGGGCGGGCGGAACTGCATCGCGCCGTCGTGCTTGATGGCGAGCACGATCGCCTCGGCGTCCGCGGGCACCAGCTCGCCGAGCGAACGGCCGACCCACGGGGAGCCCTCGCGAATCGTGAAGTCTTCGAGCACGAGCTGGCCGTTGTTCGCGGTCAGGACGGTGTCGACGAAGTCGACGGCCGTCGGCCGCATCGCGAGGCTCGCCATCCGCCGCCCGCCGATCGTGTACGGCGAGATGACCCGGTTCGCACCGGCGAGCCGCAGCTTCTGCTCCGCGTCGGCGCGGTTCGCGCGCGAGACGATGAACAGATCGGGGCGCAGCGTGCGCGCCGAGCGCGTGACGTAGATGTTGTCGGCGTCGCTGTCGACGGCGGTGATCAGCCCGCGCGCGCGCTCGACGCCCGCCGCGCGCAGCGTCTCGACGTCGGACGCGTTGCCGTGCACGACCGTGAAGCCCTCGCCGATCGCCCCGTCGAGCGAGCTCTGGTTGATGTCGACGACGACGAACGCGATGCGCTCGCCGGTGAAATCGCGCGCGATCTCGCGCCCGACCCGTCCGAACCCGCACAGGATGAAGTGATCACGCAACTTCGCGACGCGCCCGCGGATGCGGCGCTCCTCCACGTGCCGGCCGAGCTGTCCTTCGATGACGTACGCGACGAGCTGCAGCAGCGTGTACGTCAGCATCCCGAACCCGAAGACGACGACGACGATCGTCCACCACTTTCCGCCGGCCCCCATCGCGCGCGGCTCCCCGCCCCCGACGGTCGTGATCGTGGTGATCGTCATGTAGAACGCGTCGAACGCCGACCAGCCCTCGATCCCGACGTAGCCCGCCGTCCCGAGCACGATCACCGCGAGCAGCGAAGCCGCCGCGAAGAGGAGCCGGCGCGGGACGACGGGAGGCGAGATCATACACCGCTGCGCCGCTTCTTCGCGCGCAGCTCGGCTTCCACCGCCGCGCGCAGCGGATGCCCCGCCTCGTACCAGGCGTCGGCGAACGAGCGGAGGATCTTGCCGGTGAGGCCCCACACGCGGCGGCCGTCGTAGTCGAGGATGTGGCTCTCGACGACGCGCTCGGCGAACGAGATCGTCCCTTCGCGCAGCGCGTCGCTCAGGATGATGCCGAGCGGGATCGTGAAGACGGCGGCCGTCTCCCCGGCGTCGATGGTGAGCGGCCCGGGCTCGACGACGCCGACGAAGGGCGTCACGTCGAAGACGTTCACTCGCTGCGAGACCATCGGCAGCTCGCCGACGAGCTTCACCCGTTCCGGACCGACGCCGACTTCTTCGTGCATCTCGCGCAGCGCCGTGCGGCGCAGGTCGCCGCCGTCGGCCTCGTCCACCGCGCCGCCCGGGAGCCCGATCTGCCCGGGGTGGTTCTTCAAATGCGCGGCGCGCTCGACGAAGATGACGCCGTGCGGCGGCTCGGCGAGGATCGCGAGGGTGACGGCGGCTTTGCGGCGGTGCGGCATCGCGCTCAGCCCTGCGCGCGACGGACCGCGAGGAGACCGTCGTCGTAGTCGAACCACAGCTCGAGGCTGCGCAGCTGGTCGGTCCCCACGATGGCGTCGAGCGGAAGGCTCATCGCGTCGGCGCGCGCGTTCGCCGTCTGCACGCCGGCGACGACGTCGCGAAAGCCGACGCGGCCGAGGTCGAGCTCGCCGACGTCGCGCGCCGTGACGACGATCGAGCCTTCGAGATACTCGTCGGTGCGCACGCTCGCCGCCCGGCGGCCGGGGAAGCGCGCGGCGCGCGAGCGGCGAGCGAGCTCGGCGCCGTACCGGTCGAGGAACGGCGCGAGGACGTTCGGATGCGCCGAGCCGGTATCCAGCGCGATGCGCGGCGCCGGCTCGCCGGCGATCCGGCCGGCGAGCAGCGGGATCCCCTCGTCCACGTCGATCGGCATGACCAACGCTTTCCCGCGGTCGAACGCGTCCGCTGCGGCCGCACGGCTCATCACCTCGACCGTGCGGCGCGCGTAGTCGATGTGCACGACGTGGCCGTAGAAGAAATCGGCGCCCAGGATGCCGTCGGCGCCGAAGCTCTCGGGCACGACGAGCACCGAGGCGTCGGCGAGCGCAAGCGCTCCCACGCTCAGCGTGGAGATCGTCGCGTGTCCGAGCGTCACCGGGACGCGGCCGCCGGTCGCGCCCGCGGACAGCTCGATGCCCTGCGTCCCGCTGTCGAGCACGAACAGCCGTTGCTTGCCCGCGACGCCGACGGTGACGTCGATGCGGGCGCCGCGGAAGGATGCCGGCACGGCGATCCGTTCGCCGGCGGTTTCCGGCGCCGCAAACGTTCGCCTGGCCTCCACCAGCGCGACGTCGTCCTCTCCGACCGGGCCGGGCGCGACCGCGTCGACCGTCACGTCGAGGTCGTCGGCGCGGTCGCCGTCGGCGACGTGCCATGCGTGCGGGCGGCGCGCTCCCCCGTCGGCCGGGTCCGAAAAGAACTTCGAAAACGTCGTTTCGACGGTGCGTTTCCCGACGCGCGTCATCTCGCGCACGACGTCCCCGCTCCGCTCGTCGATGAAGAGCCAATGCGGCTTGTCGCGGACGGCGCGATCGACGAGGACCCATTCCGGATTCGGACCGCGCGTCTCGCCGGCGAGCTCGCAGTCGGCGGCGGCGACCGGGAAGAGGCTCTGCGGAAGCCGGTCGAGCGGGTCGTTCTGCTCGTCCGACCACGTCGCATGGACGACGCCGTTCGCGTCGGCGCGCCAGCGGACGCCGTTGAGCCGCCCCTGCTCGTACGTCGCGCCCGCGACCCGCATCGTCGCCCGCACGTCGTCCCCGCGCACCGCGACGCCGACCGGGATCCGCGTCTCGCCGTGCACGTAGGTCCAGCGCTCCCGGCGCTCGCGCGGCTCGGGCGCCCCCAGCGCCCGCTCCCGCGCGGCGAGCACGCCGGCGAGCGAGACCGCTGCCGGCTGCAGGCCGGCGGGGCGCCACTCTCCGGAGATCGCGGGCTGCGCCAGCGCCACCACGACGGCCGACACCCGCAGCAACCGCTGCATCGGCGCCGGTTTCACCCCAGAAGCGTCGCGTGCCCGCACGCAGCGGCCACCCTGGCCGGTCCGGCGCTGTTGTGGGCGACGTGAACACCGAACGTACCGACCGCGCCGTCCTGGCGGGCGGCTGCTTCTGGGGCATGCAGGACCTGATCCGCAAGCTGCCCGGCGTGGTCTCGACCCGCGTCGGCTATACCGGCGGCGACGTCCCGAACGCCACGTATCGCAATCACGGGACGCACGCCGAGGCGATCGAGATCCTCTTCGATCCGAGCCGCATCACGTACCGCGACCTGCTGGAGTTCTTCTTCCAGATTCACGATCCGACCACGCCGAACCGGCAAGGCAACGACCGCGGTCCGAGCTATCGCTCCGCGATCTTCTTCACGAGCGACGAGCAGCGCCGCATCGCCGAAGACACGATCGCGGACGTCGACGCCTCGGGTCTGTGGCCCGGCAAGGTCGTCACGCAGGTCGCCGCGGCCGGACCGTTCTGGGAAGCGGAGCCCGAGCATCAAGACTATCTCGAGCGCATCCCGAACGGCTACACCTGCCACTTCGTGCGCCCGAACTGGAAGCTGCCCCGCCGCACGGAAGCGCAGCGCGCCTAAGCGCCGGCGGCGAGCCGGGCGACGAGGCGCCTGCTCGCCGAGCGTGCCGTAAACTCGACGTTTGCGGCGGCCGATGAACGAGAAAGCGACCCCCCGATCCGAGGAGTCTTCGTTGCTCGCGTTCTTCGCCGTTCTCACCGCCCTGATGTTCGCCGCCGCCGCCGCATGCGCGGGCCTCGCGCTGCGCGTGCGGCGCGCCTATCGCACCCAGTCCGCCCTCCTGCGTTCGCTGCTCGAGGCCGGCGGCGCCGCGACGTCGCAGGACCTGATCGGGGGAGTCGAAGCGGCGCGGCGCAACGCCGAAGCGGCGCACGCGCTGATCGAGACGGCCGACGAGATCGTCGACCGGCACCATCGGCTGAACGCCGCGCTCTCGCTGCGCCAGCAGGCCGCCGCGCGCGAGCAGGAGGCGATCGGGCTCGCCGTGCGCGAGATCGCCGGCAGCGACGAGACGCTCTCGCGCCTCACGCAGGAGATCGGAACGGTCAGTTCCGCGGTCGAAGAGAGCGTCGCCACGATGGCGACCCTCTCGCGCAACGTCGGCGACCTCGCCGACAACGTCGGCAACGTCAGCTCGGCGATCGGCGAGCTCGCGGTGTCGGTGAATCAAGTCGCCGGGAGCGCGCGCGACGCGTCGGTCCGCTCGCTGGAAGCCGACACGAAGGCGAAGGACGGCGCGGTGGCGGTGGAGCGTCTGGTGCGCTCGACCCGCGAGATCGCCGACGACATCGGAACGGTCGTCGAGCGGATGCAGGAGCTCGGCGCCGCGTCGAGCCGCATCGGCACGATCGTCGAGACGATCGACGCGATCGCCGATCAGACGAACCTGCTCGCGCTGAACGCCGCGATCGAAGCGGCGCGCGCCGGCGAGCAAGGGCGCGGGTTCGCGGTCGTCGCCGACGAGATCCGCAAGCTCGCGGAACGCTCCGCCGAGTCGACGCGCGAGATCGGCGACCTCATTCGGGACATCCAGCAGCGCACGTCCGAGGTCGTCCGCTCCACCAACGCGTCGCGCGACAAGGTCGAAGCGGGGCTCGAGATGGCCGACGTCGCGGGACGCGCGATCGGCGACATCTCCGGCGCCGTCGCCGAAGCGAACCGCCTCACCGAAGAGATCTCGATCGCGGCGCGGGAGCAAGCCACGACGTCGTCGGCGATCGCCGAATCGGTCGAGCACATGAACGTGCTCACCCGCGCCTCCGCGACGTCGCTGCAGGAGCAGGCGCTGGCGGGCCGCCAGATCACCGCCGGCATCGCCGAGATCGACCGCCACACCAAGTCGGTCGACGACGCGGTCGTCCGCCAGCGGCGCGCCTTCGACCGCCTCGCCGAAGAATCCGAGATGCTGGCGAGCGCGCGCGCCGCGACCAGCGACGCGCTGAACGGGCTCGATGCGCTCGCGGAAACGCTGCGCGAGCGCATCGCCGTGCTGGGCGGCGCGTCGCGGCCGCCGGCCGCCGGCGCCGAACGCCGAGCCGAAGCGAGCCTCACGTCGTCGGGGGTGACGGCAGCCAGAGGCTGAACCGCGCGCCGCCCAGCGGCGAGTCGCGAAGCTCGATGTGGCCGCCGGCGCGTTCGACGAGCAGCCGTACGAACGCGAGCCCGATGCCGTTTCCCTCGGCGGCGGTGTCGCCGCGTTCGCCGAACGCGAAGACGCGGTCCCGGTCGCCCGGCGCGATCCCGGGCCCGTCGTCGTCGACGGTGATGCGCACGCCGCGCGCGTCGGGGTGCACGCTTGCGAAGACGGCGCCGCCGGCGCGGCCGTGCTTGATCGCGTTCTCCAGCACGTTCACCAGGATCAAGGTGAGCCGGTCCAGATCCAGCGCGACCACGGCGTCGTGCGCGTCGTCGACGATCACGCCGGCACGCCGCGCGGCCGCGCCGGCCGCGCAGGCGTCCTGCGCCGCGGCGAGCGCTTCTCCCACGACGCAGGCCGCGCGCCGGTGCGGCGCTTCGCGCAGGTCGAGCAGCGAGATCTCGAACATGCCGTCGACCAGACGGCCGAGCCGCAGCGACTCGTTGTGCGCGATGCGGACGAACCGCTCCCGCGTTCCCGCGTCGAGCCGGTCGTCCAGGAGCGTCTCCAGGTAGCCGCGGATCGCGGCGAGCGGCGTGCGCAGCTCGTGCCCGATCGACGAGAAGAAGGCGTAGCGTTCGCGCTCGCGCTCGCCGCAGCGCAGCGCGCGCTCGGCGAGCGCGTGCGGGTCGCCGGCGTCGCTGCGCGCATCGTACGTCGTCCATCCGCCGGCGACCGCGAGGCGCGTCGCAGACTCGACGGTGGCGGCGATCCGCGCGAGCGCCGAGCGCGCGTCGCACGCGGCCGGGACGCCCGGCGCGCCGCGCGTGGGCGCGAGCAGCGCCGCGACGAACACGTCGCTCGCGGGCTCGTGCGCGACGCAATCGCCGGCGCGCAGCACGCGCAGCGCGGCGCTCGAGAACGCGGCGGCCGCACGGCGCTCGAGCGCGCGCGCCGCGCGCAGGCCGCGTCTCCATGCGACGCGCTCGAGCTCGGGGAGCCGCACGGCGAGGACGGGGATCCCCGGCGCGCTCTCGGCGAGCCGGCGTTCCAGCGCGCCGAGCGGGGCGAGCAGCGCGGCGCGCTCAGGCACGGCCGAACTTGTAGCCGAAGCCGTGCACGGTGTGCAGCAGCGGCGCGAGGTGATGGCGCTCCTCGAGCTTCGCGCGGATGCGGCTGACGTGCACGTCGACGGTCCGCTCGTCGCCCTCGAAGCCGAAGCCCCAAACCCGCTTCACGAGCGTCGTACGCGAGAGCGCGACGTCCGCGTTGCGCGCGAGCTCGAGCAGGAGCGCGAACTCGCGCGGCTTCAGCGCGACGCGGCTCCCGTCGACGCGCGCTTCCCGCGCCGCCTCGTCGATCTCCAGCCGGTCGAAGGCGAGCGCGACCGGGGCCGCGTTCGCGTGCAGCTTCGCGCGGCGTCGCAGCGCCTTCACGCGCGCGACGACCTCGCGCGGCGAGAATGGCTTGGCCACGTAGTCGTCGGCGCCGATCTCGAGTCCGACGACGCGATCGACCTCCTCGCTGCGCGCGGTCAACACGAGGATCGGGATCTCGACGCCTTCGCGGCGCAGCGCCCGGACGACGTCGAATCCGTCGACGACCGGAAGACCGAGATCGAGCACCATGAGATCGGCGCCCGCGCGCGCAGCACGCAGGGCGGCGGTACCGTCGGCGGCGGCGACGCAGCGAAATCCCTCGCCCTCGAGGTGGTGGACGAGGAGCTCGCGGATCGGCGCCTCGTCCTCCGCGACCACGATCCGCATGACGGCCATGCCGGGGACGGTGCCCGCTTCCCGCGGCACGATGGCCGCGGTCAGCCGTCGTCTTTGAGCAGCGTCCCGTCGCCCTCGAGGACCGTCTCGCCGCGCTGGTTCCTCACGCTCGCGCGCACGCGCAGCCGGCGGCGCTCGGGGATCAGCTCGACGACCTCGGTTCGCGCGGTGAGCGTGTCGCCGACGAAGACCGGCTTGCGAAAGCGCAGCGACTGCTCGACGTAGATCCCGCCGGGAACCTGCAGCAGCATCCCGGTGACGGTCGAGAGCAGGCTCGCGGTGAGCATCCCGTGCGCGGCCCGCCGGCCGAAGCGCGTCGTCTTCGCGTATTCCTCGTCGACGTGGAGCGGATAGTAGTCCCCGCTCACCGCCGCGAAGAGCAGCAGATCGGCATCGGTGATCGTCTTGGCGAACGTCGCCGCGTCGCCGACGCGAAACTCGTCGAAGCGCTTCGGCGCGAAGCTCACCGCACGGCCTCGATCAGCAGGAACCACGGCCGCGTGCGCAACGCCGCGGCGAGCCGCGGGTCGCGCGCGTCCGCTTCGTCGTCCGGGAGCGGCTCGCGCAGCGCGCGCAGCGCGAACCCGGCCGCGCCGAGATCGTCGATGATGCGCTCCAGCGGCCGATGATAGAAGCGCACCGCGACCGGCTGCTCGCCGAAGCCGCTCCACGCGTCGTCGACGAGACGCACGGCGTGATACGGTTCGCCGTCGCTCACCGTCAGATACGGATGGTGCGTCGAGGCGACGAGTCGGCCGCCCGGGCGCAGCGCGCGCCGCATCTCACGGAGCGCGGGACGCCAGTCCGCCAGGTAGTGCAGCGTGAGCGACGACACGACGAGGTCGAAGCTGCCGTCCGCGAAGGGCAGCGGCTCCGCGAGGTCATGCCGAACGACGCGCGCGCCCTCGCCGAGCCGTTCGCGCGCGAGCCGCACCATCGCTTCGCTCGCATCGAGCGCGACGACGCGGGCGCCTCGAGCGGCGAACCACGCGGCGTGCTCGCCGGCCGCGCAGCCGGCGTCGAGCACGTCGAGCCCGTCCACGTCGCCCGCCAGCGCGCGCAGCGCCGGGCGCTCGTAGCGGGCGTTGCAGACGTTCTCGGCCGTCACGCGCGCGTACGCCGCCGCGAGCGCCGGATCGTCGTAGAGCGGGCTCGAACCGTTCACGGAAGCGCGTTCTGCGTTCGGATCCGCACGACGTCGAGCGGGGCGGGCGCGCCGCGCAGGCTCAGCGTCCCGCGCTCCGCGGCGCCGAGCGCGCGCGAGACGCGCGAGTCGCCGGCCAGCGCGGCGCCGAGCAGGATCTCGCCCGCGCCGCCGCCGCGCGCGATGCGCTGCGCGAGATCGACCGTCGCTCCGGCGATCTCGAAACGCTCGTTCGCGCGCAACGCGACGCACGGCCCGAGCTGCCCGCCGGCGCGGACGGGGAGCGGCGCCGAGCGTGCGAAGCGGATCGCCGCGACGATCGCGTCGCGCGGGTCGGTGAACGCGGTCAACGCGGCGTCGCCGGCGAACTTCACGATCGCCCCGCGCTGCTCGGCCACGACGTCGTGCAGCGCCTCGTGGTGCTCGGCGACGAGCGCCAGCGCGCGCACGTCCCCGAAGTCCGCATAGAGCCGCGGCGCGTCGGCGAGCTCGAACCAGAGCACGGTCAGCTCGCGCAGCGCAAACACCGCGCCGGCGGCCGGCGCGTCGAACGGGAAGAGGTCGCGAAACGCCTGCAGCGCGGCGACCTCGGCGGCCGTCGCGCGGTCGGTCGCGGGACGCGACGCGCTGATCCGCACCGGGACGTCGCGGACGCCGTCGTTGATCACCTCGACCTGCACCGTGCCCGGCGCGACCGCGTCTGGCTCGACGCGCAGGCCGTTCTCGCCGACCGCCACGCGCAGCGTCCGTCCGCGCGCGCCGGCCGCGACCAACACGTGCGCCTCGGCGCCGCCGGCGCGAATACGATGCGGGCCGGGCTCGAGCGTCGTTCGAATCGTCGCCGTCAACCGCGCGGCGACGACGAGCTGCGCCGGCGCGAGCGGGGCGCCGCGCGGACCTTCGGGCCGCTGCGGATCCCGCGCGGTGCGCTCGTCGCCGCGCCCGTCGAAGACGAGCTCGACGGTGCGGTCGAGCTCGACCGGGCACGGCGCGTCGCAGCGCGCGCAGCGCGCGTCCGAGCCGACGTTGGCGAGCGCGGTCTCCTCGGCGCACCAGCCGCCGCAGCCGTCGCACGCGATCCGCCAGGACGGATCGAGGATGCCGGCGCGCGCGGCGGCGAGCATCGCCGCGACGACGCGCGCGCGCGGAAGCTGCCACGCCGCGGCGAGCGCGTACGGGCGCATCGCGGCGAGCGCCGCTTCACCGGCGTGCTCGACGTGCGCGGCCAGCCGCGCCGCGATCGCGGCGTCTTCGGCGGCGTGCGGACGCAGCGCGTCGATCGCATCGGCGAAGCGTGCGAGGGCGGCCGGCGACGCGCCCGTCGCGCCCGCCTCGGCCGCCGCGTCCGCGGCGCGCGCGACCGGCTCGCCGCCCGCCGTGCGCTCGCGTGCGAGCACGAACGGCGCCAGCATCGCGCCGAAGCCGTCGCGGGCTTCCAGCGTGACGGTGCGCTCGATCCGCGAGCCGCCCCCGTCGGGGACGACGACGACGTCGCGGACGTAGCGCGCGAACGGCCCCCGGCGGAAACGGCGCACGACGGTCACGCGGCGCGGGGCCTCCCAGCTCCACGGCGGCTCTTCCCACTCGATCGCGAGCGGGCCGAGCGTCGCGCGGCCGACGTCGACCGCCGGGGCGTCCGCACGCTCCTCGCGCTCGTACCGGACGTCGGGGAAAGCACCGTCCCGTTCGATCGCACCGCTCGCGCACAGCTCGCGCCACACGGCGTCCGGCGCAGCCGCGGAAGCGAACGTCGAGCGTTCCTCGAAGCTCTTCACGACGATGCCGCCTTTGATCGCTCCTTCTCCCCTCCCCTTCGAGCTCGCGTGATCGCAGCCGACGTTCAGTTCCGGGCCGCGGCGAACGCCGCCGCGGCGGCCTTCGCCCAATCCCCGCCGTACCTGGCCTACCGCACGCGGGTCGCCATCGACGTGCCTTCGATGAACCGGCACAAGATCATCGAGCGTGCGGTGGAGACGCGCACGAAGGACGACTTCGCGCGGCTGCACGATCTGCCGAACGGCGGGACGCAGTACGCGCACAGCTTTCCGCTGATTCCGACGTTCGACGCGATCTCGTACTTCCGGTTCGAGTTCAACGGCTCGCAGCGCGATGCGCTGAGCTACGTGAAGGAGATCCAGCCGATCACCTTCACCGACACCCAGCCGGCGACGCACGCCGACGTCGTCGTGAGGATGCTGCGCTACTATCGCGCGACGTACGCGCCGGACACGACCGAGCAGCTCGCCCACATCGTGATGGAGCCGCTCCCCACGCTCACCCGCGGCAACGACTCCGATTTCTACATCCACGACGTGTACGTCGACACCGCGACGAACCTGCCGACGCGCGTCGTCTACACCGGTCCGACGACGGACTTCGCGTGCGACTACACCGTCGTCGACGGGCACTGGCTGGTGCGGCACGCGACCTACACGCACACCTTCTACGGACTGTTCCACATCGGCCGCGTCACCGCGATCGCCGACGCGACGAACAGCGACTTCAGCTTCCCGGCGACGCCGTCCGACCCCAAGCTCGCGCAATGAAACGAGACGGCGCGCCTGCCCGGGCGGGCGGCGCGCCGTCGTCATGGCGGAGAGGGAGAGATTCGAACTCTCGAGACGCTATCAACGTCTGCCCGCTTTCGAGGCGGGTGCCTTCAACCACTCGACCACCTCTCCGTGGTCACCGCCGCTTCGCGAAGAACTCCCGCAGCTGCGCGGCGGCTTCGTCCGCGAGCACCCCGTCGACCACGTCGACGCGATGGTTCACGGCGGCCGAACCGAGTATATCGATGACCGATCCCGCGGCCCCTCCCTTGGGATCACGGCACCCGAACACGAGCCGCTCGATCCGGGCGGCGGCCAGGGCGCCGGCACACATCGGACAGGGCTCCTTCGTGACGTAGAGCGAGCCGCCGATACGCCAGCGGCCCAGCGCGCGCGCCGCCGCACGGATCGCCATCATCTCGGCGTGCGCGGTCGGGTCGGGGAGCAGCTCTTTCGCGTTCCACGCCTCGAACGTGCGCCCGTCGACGACGAGCACCGCGCCGATCGGGACGTCGCCCGCGGCGGCCGCGCGCTCGGCGAGCGCGATCGCGCGGCGGAGATACGCGACATCGTCGTCGCGAGAAGCAATGCGCTCCCGGCCCGGCTCGAACGGGCAACCTTCGCCTTCGGAGGGCGACACTCTATCCAATTGAGCTACGGGAGCCTGGCTCCATCTCGCGTTGCTCGATGGAGCTTCGGCATGACCCGCGTTCGACGCGGGTCAGCCTTCCTTCGGTGCGTGGCTTCGGGCGGCGGAGTCTCACTCCCGCTTGCGGGCGGGGGTGTCGCTCCCGCTTGCGGGCGGGGGCGTGTCGCTCCCGCTTGCGGGCGGGGGCGTGTCGCTCCCGCTTGCGGGCGGCGGAGTCTCATCCCGCTTGCGGCCGCGATGCGCGAATGGCGCGCTAGCGGCGGTCTTCCGTGGGGGCGGGGCCGCCGGCGGGGCCGGTGGTCGGGATGTGCTTGAAGAGGTCCAACTTGTGTTCGACGAGTCCCCGATAGAATTTGCGCACGCAATCCGGGTGTCCGAAGAAGTACGTGCGCGCGTATGCCAGGTCGTCCCCCGAGCTGTCCGGCACGTAGTGGCTGATTTCGATCTCCTCCATCTGCGCCCGGTCGACCGGGTGCGGGCAGAAATCGCAGGGGATCGTCGACATTGGTGTACCTCGAGAAATTCCTGACTCGGGTAGGATTTGAACCTACGACCTAGGGCTTATGAGTCCCCCGCTCTACCGCTGAGCTACCGAGCCGTTGCCGTTCCGTGCGTCGAACGCACGTCGATTATCCAGAACACGTCAAGACCCTGCCGGGCTGCATGCGCACGGAAGGCCCCAACCCGGGCGCACCGCCAAGTGAGCGGCATGACGTTCCGGGTGCTTTCTACCCTGGCGGTCGCGGCGTTGCTCGCGAGCGTCTCGGTCCCTCGTGTTTCCTCCGCGGCCGATGCGGGTGCCGCCGCCGTTCTCGCTCGTCACGCCGCATACGTCGGCAGCGCGCCCGGGATGGTGCTTCGCTATCGCTACGAGCGCGACGCCAAGGCGACGCCTCCGCCGACGCCCAGTCCGGACGAAGCGGACATCCCGAAGAGCGATCCGCCGGAGTTCACGGTGTACCGGCGCGGCGCGCTCTACCGCGAGGTGAATTCGCACACGAGCCCCTGGGCGCAAGAGGGGTTTACCGGGCGCGCGTTCTGGCACTCGGACGACAACGGATACACCGTCGTTCTGTACGACGATGCGGCACGCACCGCCGTGACCGACAACGCCTTAGACAGCGGTTTGCTCGCCGGCGCGAACGTGACGTCGGCCGGAACGAAGACGGAGAACGGCGTGCTGTGCGACCTCCTGCGGATCACGCCGGCGGAAGGCATCACCGCCGAAGTGGCGGTGGATCGTGCGACCGGCGGCTTCGTCAAGATCACGGACGATCCCGACGACCCGTACGTCCACGAATCCTCGACGATCGACGGCTACAAGGAGATCGCGCCGGGCGTGCGCGTCCCCGCGGCGTACAAGACGCGAAACGGCGAGTTCAAGCTCGTCGAAGGCAAGGTGCGCGACGTGACCGATGCCGAGCTGACCGGACCGGCGCCGACGCCAAAATGGACGTTCGCGTCGACCGCGACCGCTCCGATCGACTTCGTGACGTTCACCCCGCCGTACGGGTTCTTGCCGCCCGGCAAGGCCGTCCACATCCACGCGACGGTGAACGGCACGCCCGGCACGTTCCTGCTCGACTCCGGCGCCGCGCAGATCCTGCTCTACAGCAAGTTCACCGACAAGCTCCCGACCAAGCTCAAGACGATCGGAACGAGCGGGTTCTCGGGCATCAACGGTCAACACGTGAGCGCGCGCTTGGCGCGCGCCGATATCGGGATCGCGGGGAACACGCTCTCGAACGTCGCCGTCACCGTCGCGAAGGGCGGCTTCGGCGATGATATCGACGGGATCATGGGCTATCCGCTCCTCGCGGGTGCGCTCGTCGACGTCAGCCTCACCGACAAGACGATCCGCATCATGGACCCGGGCAAGTACGAGCCGGAGGTGGTCAAGGGCGCGTACGCGTTCCCCGTGAATCTTTCGAGCTTGCAGCCGGGGATCTCGTTGCGCGTCGGCAGCGCGGTGACGAAGGCGGTGTTCGACACCGGAGACAGCTTCTTGGTGACCGTGAGCGACGACCTGACCCGCTCGAAGCGCGTCGTCGCGCTCACCGACTCCGCGCGCGTCTCGCTGGACGGCGGCGCGGCGACGGACTTCCAGTACAACCTGTTCTTCGTCGGCGTCGACGGACCGACGCAAGTGCCGGAGAAGTGCTCGCGGATCACGCAGCTCCAAGTCGGACCGTATCCGTATCAAAACGTCGAGACATGCTTTGCGCCGGCCGAAGTGTTCGGCAGAGACGGCGGACTCGTCGGGATGGATTTCCTCCAGCACTTCAACTGGACGTTCGACTACCCGGACGGCAAGCTCGTGCTCACGCCGAACGGCATCTGAAAGGACTGAGTTCATGAAACCATCGAGCGCCGGGGGCGCGCTCGGGCTGGCGGCGATTCTCCTCGCCGCCGGCTTCGTCGCGCCCGCGAACGCCGACGACGCGTCGGCGCTGCTGGCGAAGCACAAGGCGTACGTCGGCTGGCAGGCCGGCGACGGCGCGATCGCGACGCTGCGTGAATCGGGTGCGGTCACGTTCGAAGGACGCGTCCGCGAAACGATCGAGGCCGTTCATCGCGGCTTCGTGTACCGCGAGCGTTACGGACCGTTCCAGGAAGGCTTCACCGGGCGCGTGCTCTGGACGTCGAACGAGAACGGGTTCACCGTGCGCAGCGTCGGCGAGCCGGCTCAGTACACGGCCACGTACGAGTCCTTCTTCGCCGAAGGGCTGGACGCCGCACCGGCGCGCGTCGAGCGCAGCGAGGTCCTCGACGGAACGCCCGTCACCTGGCTGCACCTGCAGCCGCAGGTCGGCGTCGCCGCCGACGTCGCCGTCGATCCGTCGACCGGCGCGTTCAAGCGCGTCGTGCTCGATCCGGGCGGCAAGTACGAGACGGGCATCGACGTCCTCGCATACGCGGATACGGGCAACGGAAAGCGCGTCGTGTCGTCCTGGCGGTACGTCGGCGGGAAGTCGATCTGGGCGTACACCGACATCAAGGCGAACGCGCCCGTGTCGGACGCGGACCTGCACCCGCCGGCGCAGCGCGCGACGTGGACGTTCGATCCGGCCTCGGGAACGATCCCCGTCGAGCTCACCGAACGGCGGATCTTCATCGACGCGACGGTGAACGGCGTCAAGGGGCGCTTCATCTTCGACACCGGCGCCGACGGGATCGCGATGACCGATTCGTTCGCGCGCCGCGCCGGCGCGAAGCACCTCGGTGCGACGCAGATCGAAGGCATCGGCGGCGGCGCGACCGCGAACACGTACGTCGCCGATACGGTCGCGTTCGGCGCCAACGTGCTGCACGACGTCGTCGTGATGACCGGCCTCGACGAACGCGATCCCGAGTGGAACGACGTCGCCGGCCTGATCGGCTTCGACCTGCTCGGCGGTGCGATCGTCGACCTGAATCTCGACGCGAAGACGCTCCGGATCTTGGACCCGCAGAAAGTCGAGCCGGACAAGAGCAAAGGGTTCGTCGTGCCCGTCGATCTGACGACGGGACAGCCGCGCGTCCCGATGAGCGTGGCGGGCCGCGTCCCGGTGCTGGCGACGCTCGACACCGGGAGCGCCGCGTGGGTGCTGTTCAGCAAGTCGCTGCAGTCCCGCGACCACGTGAACTTCTTCGTCGATCCCAGCACGCTCGGCTCCGAGCTGCAGTTCTACGGCGTGAACGGCACGGAAACGGACCGCTGCGGCAAGCTCGAGAGCCTGGTCCTCGGGCCGATTCGCTACGCGCCGGTCCCGGCGTGCGCGTCCGATTCGATGCGGCGAAGCGAGGTACTCGTCGGGCTCGAGTTCGTGCGCGCGTTCAACACCGTCTTCGACTACCCGGACGGCTACCTGCTGATGACTCCGCGCAAGTAGCGCCGCGCGCGAACGAGTCGACCGGCACGAACGCAAACGGCCCGCACGATGTGACGTGCGGGCCGTTTCGTTCGAATCCGCGGTCGGAGGGACTCGAACCCCCAACCTACAAGTTCGTAGCCTGTTGCTCTATCCAATTGAGCTACGACCGCGTGCGCGCGCCGCTCCGGCGGCGACCTCCTGGGATACGGCGCGGCGCGAACGATTCCTTGTCGTGGCGCGTGCCGCTGGCGGAGAGGGAGGGATTCGAACCCTCGATACGATGTTACTCGTATAACGGTTTAGCAAACCGCCGCCTTCAGCCGCTCGGCCACCTCTCCCCGTCTCGGAAACCCTTGTCTTACAAGGTTTGGGAGTCCTCTTGCACTAGGGTCCGAACGACCGGCGCAGAGTCGATTTCCACCATTCTTCCACCATCACGCCGTCGCACCGGCAAGGCGAGCGCGAGCGGCGCGACGGGCGTCACCGGCCCGCTTCAGCGGCATCCGGGATGCTGCTGAACGTCTCAGGAAGACGGACGATCCATGCTTTCGGATCGCCCGGAACGACGACGTTGCCGATAAGGCGAACATGGTCGGTTGAAACCGTGAGCGCGCGGTCCGCGCTCCGGTAGATTGAGACGCGCTTACCGTTCATCGGTGAGACGAAGGACGGAGCGCGAGGGTCGAGAGCCGGCCCTTCGAGGAAGGCGACGGCATTGGGTTTCGAGTCGGCGATGATCGCCGCCAGCGCGTCCGGTGCTAAGCCGTAGCGCCCCCAATAGATTTCGATGATGCTCGGCCCAGGTCGACCTTCGATGAGCGGAACGATCCGCTCGCCGTCGACCTTCACCGGCACGATCGGTAGGCTAAGGACGGCGCTGACTTCCTGGTAGAAGTCGCGCCGTGCGTCCTGGTCGGCTTCGTGTTGCAGTTGTTCGATCACGAGAGCACGATTGGACGATGCTCGCCGCGTGCGAGCAGACTTGACGCCGGAAGTCCGAGCGCCGATTCGACTCGGCGCGCGTAGTATTGGTCCGGTTCCCGTTCGCCACGCTCCCAGCGGAGCAGCGTTGACGGTGAGACTCCGAATTGCCGTGCGACTCGTCGGAGAGATAGGCCGTGTGCTCGACGTAGCGACGTGAGCAACGCACCGGGAACGGCTGTTCCCGACTCGGACGGCATAAGAAAAGAGCCTTGCGGCTCCGTGGTTTGCATGATGACCTCCGTGAGGTCTGCGAGGTGTGGAGGTCGACGCGCCGCCGCCGCAGCACGGCGACGACGCGGACCTTTGGGCTCGACCTGCACCGTCCCGGTGATGCCTGAGCACCGAGCCGGTCGGGAGCGGCGGATGCGCTGCAAGAAGCAACAGCGCAGGGACGCGTCACGCATGGGGGCCGACGTTCGCCGGAATGTCCCATGCGCTGCGCGAGTCGCCCGCTCGCGCGTACCGCGTCCACTAGAGCGTGTGAGCAGGTCAGGAAACAAACCAACCCGACCTGCTGCTCGCCATCGCGAGGTCGCGGAAGGATGGCCGCGACCGTCTGTCTCGCGATAGCGCAGCGGCGCTCGCTCCGAGCGATCCGCCTAACCGAAGCGGCCTCCTCAGCCGCCTCGGACTTCCGCAAACGAAAAACGCCCGGTGTTAGCCGCGCGTTTTTTCTCCTGGTGTAATCATCATAACATGCCTTTCTCAGTTTGTCAAATCGCACCGCGAGACGAGCCCGGCTCTTCGGGTGTACACCCGACGTTTCGTGCGAGAACGACGGCCGGGAATGCACGACGGGACGAAACCTGCCACACGCACAAGGCCGGGCCGCCCCTATGGCGTGAACCAGGACAACAGCCACAGGACGCCGAGCCCGACGATCAGCATGGCGAGGCCCAGGATGAGGCTTCCGATGCCTCGGACGATCATGCTGACCGCTGGAGCGCGCGGTAGAGCGTCGAGCGATCCACGCGCAGCACGCGGGCGACCTGCGATGGCCCTTCTCCCTGGTCAAGCATCTTCTTCGCCGCTCGCACTTGGCTCGGCGTGAGCGCCAGGGGTCGACCGATCCGCTCCCCGCGCCGACGCTTCGAGGCCATCTTCTCCTTGGTGCGCTCGCTGATAATGTCGCGCTCAAATTGCGAGAGAGCCGCGAACATATGCAAGACGAGTCGGCCCGCCGGTCCCTTCGTGTCGATGGCCTCATGCAGCGACCGAAAGCCGACGCCGCGCTGCGCCAAAGCCTCCACCGTCGTAACGAGGTGCGCCATACTGCGGCCGAGGCGGTCGAGCCGCACGACGCAGAGTACGTCGCCGCGCTGAAGGGCGTCGAGGCAGCGGTCGAGTTCCGGCCGGGAGGTCGTCGTTCCCGATACACCCTCATCCGCGTAGACCTTCGAGCATCCGGCAGCACGAAGCGCCTCATCCTGTTGGGTGACGGTCTGCTCATCCGTCGAGCAGCGTGCGTATCCGATCATCGCCATGTGCTCATCGTACGCGGATCGCGGTCGTTTTGCAACGGCCTTTTGCGACTCTCCCGGCCTTGCGGGGCGCGGGCCGTCAAGTCGTTGCATAACGGTTCCCTTTCGCAACGTCCTCCGGCACCGGGGGATGTTCCGCAACACGAACGGGTCCCCGTCCTCAGGGGCGGCGACCACCACGCTGCCGCATGCCGTCGAGCGGGCTAGGGGTACTCCCTAAGGGTGCCCATCGACACCGACCGACTAGTCAGACCCCTAGCCGACCCTACCCATGGGTCGGACTCTGGCTGTGCCGCCCTATTGAGGCTTCGCGGGCCGCGCCAAGCGCGAGACGATCTCGATGAGCAGGCCTATGGCGAATATCGCGAGCGTCAGGAGCACGAAGATGATCGGCCCTCCACCGGAGCCGCGCGCGCCGTCCAGAGCGCCTTGAACCATGCTTGCTAATAGCGCCGACACGAAAAGGCCTACAAGGTACTTGAGCCCCGTTAGAAAGAGTCTCATCGTGCGCCTCCGGCGCAGTCAATCCCCGCCGTGAGCCGGACCGCTTCCAGCAGTTCGTGAGCGCGGGCGAGGTGGTTCGCGATCTTCTGTCGCCGCCGGGGATGCCCGCCGGGATCGTCCTCCTCGGCTTCGATCAGGTCCGCGATGATTTCGACTTGATTCATGATGACACGCACGAAACGGGGACGCGACAAAGCGGCGCTCCTTGTGAGGCGAAAGTGACAGCGCGCCCATCGTAACGGACGCGCCGTTCAGTTGTCGAGACTTGACGTTCGGCAGTCAAATCAGTTCGTTAGGTCAGGCTTGTCATTCCCGTTCGGGCACGGCGGCGATGACAAGACGACACTTGCGACAGACGAGCAAGAGCCAAGTTTGCTGGCCCGTATACTTCGCTTCTTCATCGAAGTCTGTCGAGCCGCAGGAGCAACGTGGTTTGTCCTTCACGACTCCGACTCCGACTCAGGCTCGTCAGGCACCGCGTTTACGGCCGCGTTGTCCCAGAACCCGCTCGGGAAGAGATTTTGAAGCGGGGTCCCTTGCGCTTGCGGAACGACGATCGCGTGCGTCACGGCGCTACCCCTTATGAAGCAATGGATCACATTTTCGACTGTGTGATCGGCAGCCTTGACGGAGATTCCGCTGCACACATTTCCGTCTTTCGAAATGAGTTCGAGCATAGCGACGGCTGCTTCACGCTCCATCGAAAACGCCGCAGCGCGACCGCTTCCGAATACGAGCATCAATCGCGCGTTATTATCGCCGCCCGTTACTTCGCTCTCGTCGTTTTCCACGGTATCTTCGCCTTTCGTGCCACGCCGGCACCTCTAAGTACGGCCGCGTGATACCACCGCTGAGTGCCAACAGGGTGGCAGACCACTACCCTACGGAACCCACAAAAGTCGAGCAGAGGTGGCGGGAGGGAGTCGCAACTCTACGTTTTTGTCGCGTGCGCCGATAACTAATACTGCCGCTACCCATAGGATCGGGACGAACGATGCTCGGACGCCCGGCGGTCGGAAGGGGGGAGTAATATGAAGCCAGCGCACATTTCAGACAAGGTGGCGCACGACGCGGGCAAAACGCTCCGCGATCCGCGCAGCACCAAGTTGGAACGCGAAGAATCGGCAGAGATTCTGCGGATTCGCCGAGATCAGGTTCAGCGACCGAAGCGCTAAACCACAAACGGGCCCCGCACACCGGGTGGTGCGGGTTTCGCCGCGCTAAGGCGAGTCGGACGCCCGCTTCCCCGCGCCCTGCACGGGGAGATGCGTGCAGCACTCCGCGACCTCGCCGCTGTCACTAGGCGACTCACTGACATTCCGCAGCACCTTGCCCGGCACCGAGCCGAAAGGGCGCAACGACGACGGACCGCGCCCGGACGTTACGGCACGGCAGTCTTGAAAGTCAAAAGGCTTCTCGGATTGCCGCCCATGCTTGCGTATTTCAGATGCGCGCGCAACTCGGAGTCTGAAATCGCGGTAACAACGCCTGAGAACTGCGCTTTTGCCTCGGCACCGTCCGATGGCGCATTCGAGTCTAGAAACGAGCGCATAGCTTTGCAACCATAGCCTAGTCCGCGTTGATGTCGGCGTACTAAGAACGGGCGTCCTCGGCGCCTTTGTCGTTGCATCCTTGCCACGACCATTTACGTCGGCCACAGTTGATGGTGCGCTGTCTTGCGGGATCAGAACCGCAAGCAGAAACGCAACCGGCGTATGTGGAGCAAGCGGAAGCCAACGCAGTCGTATACTCTTGTAAAACACTAGGCGCGTCGTATCTGAGCGAGGGGCGCCTTCGCGTGCAATTACTTACCTTGGCGCTTCTTGCTTCGTGTTGACGTATGACGCTGTATGCCGAGCGTGAGGCGTGCCTGGACAGCGGTTGGCAGGGCTTGAACAAGCCGTATGCCGCGGGCAGTGATCCGTCGAGTCGTAACAGAACGCGCGCTTCAATAAGGCCGCGTCGAATAGCCGCCGAAAGGGCGGCCTCCGCATCTTTAGGAGCATAGCGCCGGCTCTGACGAATCAGTTCCTCTAGATCGCCCAGAGTAAATGTCGGTTGCTCTCTGTAGTAGCGCGAATATAGTACGCCAGGCAGGCGACCGCGTCGACGTCATCGTCGGGTCGCTTATCGGCCATGAACTCGGCGACCGACATCGTGCGGTCTTCAGTGAAGAACTTCGGCGCATTAGTGTCGGTAGTCGCCTTCGCGCTCACAGTGCGACGTATTGCCCCTACGTCATAGTAGGTCATCAGCGTCTGCACGATGCGCTTCCTGGTGGCCGCGTCAGCGACTGAGTCCAGCGCTTCTGTGACTTGTGAAGAATCGCTGCCGCATCTTCCGAGCCAATCGACTTATCAGCCAGACTTGGCTTGATGAACGTGACGGCGTTCCATCTTTTCGTTCGCCACACAGTCGAACACGGATTCGTGCTACCGGTGAAACCCACCATAAGGCCCCGGGCTCCCCATCTACCGCGCGGTAGGGTGCGCGATATGAGCGCCTGGTGCGCTGGGAACCATGCCTGGGGACATCGGGCGTGCCCGTTACATAACCTAGCTTGAACCTCGCTTGGTAAAGGCACGACGCCGTTCTCCTGGCGATGCCGTCGCGGAAGCGCGAGCCGCGTAGCTAAAGGGACGGCTCCTGGATCCCTCTACGGATTCGCCGCTAAAAATCCGCACCTTCGACAGTTGCCATATCATCGCCCGCGAACAACAAGTCGTCGGTCATGGTGTCTGGACTCGCACGACCGAACCCGTCAGCGCGTTCGTCGGGGTCGTCAAAACTTGAAGCGATCAAATTCCGCGACGCCTCGTATGCGCGCTGCTCCTCGCGGATATGCGCCGCCAAGCCATCCAATAAATACTGTCTGCGCTTTGTCTTATTGAGCGTGCTATACTTCTGCATCCGAGAAATTCCGAGTAGAACTCTGAGACCGTAGACGACCGCGCCAGAGTTTGATTCCCGCTCTGCACTGCGTCCTTTGGCCTTTCTAACTACAATCGGACGGAGGTCCGCGTCGATCTTATCTTCCCTGAGCAGCGTCCAGATTGTGTACGCGATTGACGGCCGCCGGTAGATATTTCTGGGTTGTTGGCTGCCCTTTAGGTTGCGCGCTTTACGTCGTAGAATGAACCCGAGCGCTTCTAGTCGCTGGAGGGACTTGCTTACGACACGTGCGTTATTTAGGTTCAGATCTCGCTGTATTACGTCGTACGTTGGCCGCGCGGCACCGTATTTGTTCGCGTGCGCGAGAAGGTACATGTACAATGCGATGTCCCGCGGGGTCAACAGCGCAAAGAAGAATCCTCGCCACCAACTTGGGACCGTATAGAATGGCTTGACGGCTCGGTATGTGTTGCCGGTCCCGAACAAGTCAGCGAGGTATTCTTCCTCTCGATCAGGGGACGCGGCGTTTTCTGGTTGTCTCATTGCTAGCCCCAAGGCTCACAAATTTGCAGATGCTGCCCGTAAGTCTTTATTTCGTATATAGCGGCGTGCGCAACCTGCTCGCTTGGTGGCCCTCAAGCCTGATGGCTTCGATGCACGTAGTCTGACTTAGACTAAGTGCCCCCGCACGGCTACACTGAGGCCGTTGCGGGACCCTGCCCCGCTCACGAGCGCGGCGCTCAACGCCGTCAGTCAAAGTTGCCAAGCCGGGCTTCGGCTCGGCTCGGTACAGGAAAAGGTCGACTCATGCTTTCGACGGTCGCGATGTCGAATGACGCTCCGCTCGAAACGCGGACGGGCAGCCCACCCCTCCGCGTGCAACCCAGCAAAGTCGCTGAGTTCGTTGTCATCGATACCGAAACGACGGGCCTGGACCCGTCGGTGGACCGCGTCGTGGAAATTGCCGCCGCGAGGTACCAAGCCGGACAGTGTGTCGACGAATTGTACAGTCTTGTCGATCCCGAACTTCCTATTCCACCTGCCGCCTCTGCCATTCATCACATCACCAATTCCGATATTGCCGGCGCACCAACCATTAACGAGCTCCGAGACGCCGTAGTGCGATTCGTGGGCAATGCACAGATCGTTGCACACAACGCTGCGTTCGACCGATCATTCCTACCCTTCTTAGCGCATAAGCGGTGGCTCTGTACAATGAGATTGGCGCGGCATCTATGGCCCGACGCTCCGAACTTCAAAAATCACACGTTGCGTTACCTGCTGGGCGTAGAGCTTTCCGCGAAGCACAGTCACCGAGCACAGGCGGATGTGGCCGCTACCGCAGGCGTACTTTTCAAAGCACTTGAGGCATATCGTGCGCAGGGCCACACTGCAACAATCGGATCGCTCCTTCGGTTTGTGGACAGTCCCGTGAAGATCAACCGCATGCCGTTCGGAAAGCATAGCGGCTCCACTTTGAATGAAGTACCAACGGATTACCTTCAGTGGCTGGTGAGGGAATATCGAGGCGACGACTACGACCTTATCGCGAGCGTCCAGACAGAGTTAGAGCGCAGACTTGCCCCCGAATAGCGGTGCGCCTCGGGCTGCCGAAAGGCAGCGAATCTGAAGGTCAGAAGCGGCCCTTGGCGGTTTAGGCTTGAGGCGTTCGAGAACACGCGGCATCGAGTTTCGCGTGCGGATCGTCAACCGCGCCGCACCGGGATTATGAGTTCCGCATGCCGAAGGATCTTGCCCCTGCCGGGCTTGGCTTCATCGGTGAGGGCGAGCCGTGCTACGCTGCCTTAACCCGCTTTCGCTGTTCTTGTTGGCGAGACCGCCGATGGTGCTTGCTCTCTCGTTCGCGATTGGGCTAGCTCTTTGTCTTGGCAGCATCTTCGTTGGTTGCGGTCTGTTCGCCGTTACCATCCTTGTTACACCTGAACCGGCGGGCACCGCTGTGTCAGTCCCCCTTGACCTCGGCTACATCACGCAATTGAATTACGGCCCTTGGTACGTCTTTGGTTGCCCAGTGTTGCTGTTCTTTGCTTCGTTAGCTGCGTACAGCACCAAGCGCTGCGGTCCACAGGACGTGCGCGACCGGGCATCCTTTCAGGCTCTTATGCGTAGACCAGCTATTGCGACCCTTGGCCTTGTCATCCTCATCCTTGCCGTATGGAAGAATGTCGCCGCGGAGTATCGGGACTATAACCATCTCGCATTCGGCTGGGTCCAAGCGGAGCAGGCCGAACGTTGGGCGGGCACCATAGCGAAAACGGGGCGTCCAGTATCGCTATCCCTCGCGCAGTTCAATTTTCATTACATCGACTTACTGCCGGACGCCAAGGGTGCGCGCGGTCGCCTCACGCGGCCCCGCCGTATCGACATTCTGGACGTTTCCCCGCGCGACATTCATGTACGTAGCGGCGTACCACTTCTTACGTTCATCGGTATAGCGAAACTTTGGGTCGCCGTATGGGAATCGCTGGTCGTGTACATCTCGGCCCTCACGGCGCTTTGGGGTGTTGCTGTGATTCGATCCATTACACCGGAAACGGTCACAGCGACGTGCGATGGAAGCACAGCGTTTTGGGCGGAACCGACCGCTGTTTTTCTCCTACTAGCAGGCATTCTAACGAACGTATTCTCGATCTCGCGATACCTGGCGAACGCGGTAAAGGGCAGCTTTGGTCTGCCCGACCAATACGAGTCACTGCTCACTTTGATGCCCGGATTCGTTGCGATCGCGCTCGGTGCAGCAGTGTTCTACCGCGCGTTCGACATACTGCCTACGAATCGCATATACGTCATATCGAAGACCGCTACGGCGCTCGCCCTAGCTTGGCTCTTGACAATTGTGGCGCTGATGCTTCTGCTTATTGAGTTTATTGACCCGCGCATGTACGTTCCGTTGGTGGATCTCCTTTGCCAATTGCCGTTTAAGACGTGTCCAGCATCGCTCCAATCCTAGAGGAGCTAGCGTGCGCGTCGTGCACTTAGCGCGTTCAACGTGACAAAGCCGGTCAAGGGCAAGACGCTTGGCGAGCATCGCGGCGGTACGGGAACGTCCACTCGGCTTGCCGCGCCCTCCGGCACGGGTCCTGTGGCGCAGTAGCGCCGCAGGGGTCGACGCCGGACCTCGGCACTTGGGCGTCTAACAGCCATCTAACAGACGCCTCGAATCGCGCCGGGATTCGCCGGACACGCCGGGCCGAAAAGCACAGAAAAACCGCGCCTTTCCGCGATTCTCCGGTACCCGCCGGGACTGGCCGGGACCCCGATCTTCGGGTTCGAATCCCGTTTTGGCTTCACATGGCGGCGTGTGCAACAAAAAACGCAAACAGCGCGCCCGTCCTAACCGACGCGCGCAGTTCGTTAGACGCACGTGTCAGCCGTGGCTCCACCAGCCGCATGAAACACCGATAAGAACAGCGAGGACGCCAATACGGCGACCATAACCTAAGCCCCTGATGAGGTTTTCGAGCACGTTTTTCGCGGCCTCTAATGCAGCGGTAACTGCCGCCGCTCCCGTACAGTGGACTCAACTTCGGCAGGTTGTACCGGGGTGTCCGCTGTTCCCGATCCTTTGCACGAATGATCGTGTATCGCGGCTTCACTGCTCGCGATCCTGTCGGTTATTCCGCTGCCGCGTGAAGCGCGATGCGTGCCCGTCCGTGCCAAACGGGAAGTCGGGATCAACGCCGGGGTTCGTCACGGGCTGCCATATATCAACGACCCGCTGCTCCACAGGTTCGTCGTCGCGCGCTACGTCGTCGTCCCGACGGTTCATACGCGCAGTATATCATAGTCGCTCGGTTGCTTCCGTGACGGGGATGGAACTACTTGCAGCAACTCGACCTCGCGAAGTCTGCGGCATGTAAGTCTTCCGCGAAACCGAGGTTGTGAATGACGTTCGGCGTCGAAGGGTCCGGCCAAACGAGGTAGAGCCCTTCCTCGGGCGTCATGTCGAGCCGACCAGCCGCTTGCGAGCCATCAGACAGGGTTATGCGAACGCGGCGGTTGTCGTACTTCCTGATTTCAGTGTGTCAAGGCTTCCGGCCGGCGCCGCCCGGCGGGACGGCACTCATGCACCTTTGCAGGCCGTTTCTCGGGGGAAGCGCCGTTCCGAAGTGGCCTTGCGTTTATTCGCCTTTCGCTACCTCAGTTATCACGGCCGTGCCGAATGCGGACACTTGAACATAATGACTTGCCTCACCGCCCGCGGCGAAGGTCATCCGCAGCCCGACGACCGCATTTGCGCCTAGAACAGAAGCCTTGGTTCGTAGCGCGAGCACCACTTCTTGCTGCGCCTCGTCTACGGCCGCGACATACGAATGCACTGTGCCACCCAGCATTTCCTTAAAAACGGCGCCGATCTGGCTCATTGGACCAGTCGCACGAACCGTGTTTGCGGCGACAACGCCGAGCGCGGCGATGACCCTATAGCCCGGTAGATCATTTGTAGTTGATACCATCTCCGAACTGATCGGCTTGGCCTCCCGGGCGCGCCGTTCAGCGTCGATAGACGCGGCGCTTTTCCCGCACTTCGGGCACCACTCGCCGATGAACGTGGCATTACAATGATACAGTCCAAATCGCATTACCAGACCCTCAATTATGACTGCGCCCGGTCGTCGCGCCGTTCCGGTCGTTCATGGAAGAAGCCTATTCTCGAAGCGCACCGAGGCGTTGCGCCGGGCTTCTTCGGCACAACCTCATGGACCGAGGTGCTAAGGGCGATGCCAGCGGACGCATTATTTGGAGTGAAACCGGCGCTCTACGCGCGTAGCCGACAATCACTTCGGACTTGGAGGGCGCTTTTCAGGCTCCGTGATCGTGACAGTAATGCCGCTTGGCAGTGACGGCGGCGTCTTGAGTTTCACGAGGAAGTCGTCTACCAAGCCCTTATAGATTTCCCACAAGCCAACGACCAAGAGTGTTAAAGCCGCCCATGTCATCGCAGTATCAGACGCGAAGACAAACACTGCAATGCCGCAGGCCGCACTAGTCAGCGCAAACTTCGGCGCACTCGTTGCGCGCTCCAGAGCGTCTCCTAAGAGGCTTCTGAGCTTGCCCTGGTCTAGCGGTGGAGTCTCCTCGACCGGTTTCAATGTCAGCGTATAGTGTCCGCTCCGCTGCTTGAGGCGCTTGACAAGTCGCCGTAACCGTTCGAGGAGGACACCTGCGACAAACCAATACACCGCAAACACTAGGGCTAGCGTGCGCAATATCGGACCGTGTGCAACCAAGGCGAACAGCGGGCCTAGGAATGCCTGCTGTACCGCCTCGATGCCGTTACTTAGTTGGGCTGTGTAACGGTTCCGAAGCGTTAGGCCAATTAAGCCGCCGGTCCAAACAACGACAGCGACGGCCGAAATGGCGACCAGTGTGTCGCGATTATCTTCGGCGGGCGTGGAGCAGTACCAATGCCAAACAGCTGTCACTAGAGGAAATGCAATCGACCACGCTTCCACCATTTCTTCCACCATACGGCGCACAACGGGCCGGGACAGGGCGGGATCAGCCAGTATGAAGAAGCCCCGCTTTACGCACAAAACGGGGCATTCCGGGACGGGAAGGGATGAGCGGTCACGGCTTCGAGCGCGTTAGCAAACCGCCGCCTTCAGCCGCTCGGCCACCTCTCCCGGTGCTCAGCGGCTTGTCGCACCGGCCCGTCGGTTCCTCTTGCCCGGGCTGCGGATCGAGCGGCTTTCCTTCAGTCGGCCGACAACGCCGCGAGGCCGAACGGCGAGGGGGCGCGTGATACGCGCGCGGCATCGGGACGGCGGGCGACCATCGGAAGAATCGTCGCGGCGAGCAGCATGAGCGCGACCGGGAGCAGCGTCGCGTTGTACGAGCCGGTGACGTCCTTGACGCGCGCCGCGATCAGCGGACCCGCGACGCCAGCGAAGCCCCAGGCCGTGATGATCAGGCCGTAGTTGAGGCCCATGTACTTCGTGCCGAAGAAGTCGGCGTTGAACGCCGGCATCGTCCCGAAGCTTCCGCCGTTGCAGCACAGGACGACGGCGAACGCCAGCGCGACGAGCGCGACGCCGTGCATCCCCGGCAACAGCGCAAACGTGAGCGCTTGCAGGCCGAGGATCGCCGCATAGCTGACGTTGCGGCCGATGCGGTCGGAGATCGCGCCCCATGCGATGCGCCCGATCCCGTTGAAGATCGCCAGCATGCCGACGGTCGTGGCCGCGAAGGCGGGCGTCGAGCCCGTGAGGTCGGTGAAGATCGGCACCGCGTTGCTGATCACGAGAATCCCCGCCGTGACGCTGCAGAACAGCATCAGCCAGAGCAGATAGAACTGCGGCGTGCGGAGCACCTCGGAGGGACGATAGTGCCGGCGCATGTCGACGACCGGATCGTCGCGGCGGCGGCCGTAGGTCTCCGGCGGGTTCGCGAGCAGCAGCGAGCACGTTCCGCCGATCGCCAGGTACGCGACCCCGGACCACGCGAACGCCGCCATCACCGCGTGAACGTCGGCGTGCCGCAGCGTCGAGCCGTGCGCGAGCGCGGCATCCGACGCCGCGCGCGCGAAGCCGGCGAAACGCGGAACGATCGCGTTGTACACGAACGCGCCGAGGCCGAAGCCGGTCACGACGAGACCGCCCGCGGCACCGCGGTGATCCGGAAACCACTTCGTCACCATCGCGACCGGCGAGACGTAGCCCATGCCGAGGCCGAACCCGCCGAGGACGCCGTACGTCGCATAGAGCCACCACACGCCGAAGCGCGCCGTCGCGAGACCGGCGAGCAGATTCCCGAGCGCCCACAACGAGACGCCGGCGATCGCGATCGCTCGCGGGCCGAGACGGTCCTGCGCGCGTCCGCCGACCACGGCCCCGATCCCGAGCGAGAAGATCGCGATCGAGAACGTCCACATCGTCGTCATCGCCGACCAGTGGAACGCAGCCATGAGCGGCCGCGCGTACAGGCTCCACGAGTAGACGCTGCCGAGGCACATCATCATGATCGTGCCGGCTGCGGCGATCACCCACCGGTTGCGCAGCGGTCTGCGGCGCCGCCGCTCAGGATGGTACGCGGGCGTGTCGTGCTTCACCGGGATCCGTCCCTTCGAAGGCCTCGAACAACGAGGAAGAGCCGCGCACAATAATGCGCCGCCGCCGCCCGCACCCAGCCCGTTCGTTCCCGCCCGGCACCGGTTTCCTCGCCTTCCCGGCAGGCGAGCGCGTTAAGAGTCGCCCCGCGTGTGTACCGTCCGTAAAGCAACGTCGGCGGAGACGTCCGAACGTGACGTACGCCGATATCGCCGCTCGGCGCAGCGGGCGGCGGCCGTTCGACCGGCGCCTCTGGCACTTTGTCGGCACGACGCACGGAAGGATTGCATGCCCGCGTCACGGCGAACGGAGTTCGAGCGGAGGGATCGTCATGCGAATCGATGTTCGGTCGGCCGGGATCGCGATCGCGCTGGGCGCTCTCGCTGCCGCGTGCGGCGGCGCCGGCGGGAACCAGCGCCCGCCGCAAACGGGTGGCGCGCCGATCGGCGTACAGCCGTCGAGCATTGGATTCGGACTCCAGGCGACTCCGCCGCCGCAGATCGTCGTGCTGACCAACGTCACGGCCGGGACACCGATTTCGATCAGCGTGCAGGATCCGACGCTCGTCGGCGTGTCGACGGCGCCGCCGTCGAACGGATCGCCTGCGTTCGCGATTCGCGGGATCGCCGCAGGATCGACGACGGTTACGTTCGCTGCGAACGGCTCGACCGCGACCGTGAGGACGCAGAGCGCTTTGTGCGGCCGGCCCGATGCGCTGAACCCCGCGCCGGTACAACTCTCGCCGCCGAACGGGTCGACCAGCGTCCCGCAGAACGTCGGAACGGTGTATTTCGGCGTCTATTCCGTTGTGCCGCGCGTGCAGCCGTATCTTCACCTCGCGGTCGGCGCGCACGGTACCCTCGAGGGCGGCGCCCTCACCGCCGCGTCGCTGCCCGCCGGCATTCCGACCGCACCGCCGCAGCCGGGGCGCACCCTCACATACATGAGTGCAAGCGTGCCGCCGCTGCAGCCCGGCACGACATATCGCACCCAGCCGTACGACGACGCGTGCCAGCCCGCGCTTGTCGCCGGTTCGTTCTCGACCTGACCGCGCTCCGGGTTAGGCGGTCTTGTATTCGATGCCGGTTTCGGACGCGGCCGGCTCGCCCGCGGAGCGTGGGGTCCGCGCGCGCGACGCCAGTGCGGCGATGCGTGCGGCGACGCGCTCTGCGGCGTCGGGCCGCGCGATTCGCGCGCCGGCGGCACGCAGGCCCGGCGAGATCCCGTCTTCGCGCAGCACGGCGTCGACCGTGCGGGACAGCTCGCGCGTCCGCGAGACGCGAACCGCGGCGCCGCGCGCCGCCAGATAGCGCGCGTTGCGCTGCTCCTGTCCCGGAAGGGGCCGCAGCAAGATCATCGGGACGCCGGCCGCCAAGGCTTCGGACGTGCTCAGCCCGCCCGGCTTCGAGATCAGGACGTCGGACGCGCGCATCCAGTCGAACACGTTGTCGACGAAGCCCAGGATGCGGACGTCGGCGCCGTCCCGGCGCGCGCGCTCCTCGAGCCGGCGTGCGAGAGCGCGGTTCCGCCCGACGATCACGACGGCGCTCGCCGGCGAACCCGTATCGTGCAGCGCGCGCACCGTCGCCGCGACCGGTCCGAGACCGAGCCCGCCGCCCATCACGAGCGCGACCGGCCGGTCCGGCGCGAGCCCGAGGCGCGCGCGCAGCGCGGCGCGGTCGCCGAGCGGCTCGCCGAAGCGCGCATCGACCGGGATTCCGTCGACCGCGATCCGGTCCGGCCCGACGCCGCGCGCGATCATCGCCGCGCGAATCTCGGGCGTCGCGACCGCGTAGGCGTCGACGTTTTCGTAGATCCAGAACGGGTGCACCGCGAAGTCGGTGACGATTCCCATCACGGGCAGCGTGTCGTCGTAGAGCCGCTTGTACGCCGACATCACGCCGCACGGAAACGCGTGCGTGCACACGACCACGCTCGGACGTACGCGCTCGATCAGCCGACGGATGTTGCGCGCGGTGAAGTGGTGCGCCCAGCTTCGGAAACCGCCCGCGTCGCTCGAGCGCTCGGCACGGTCGTAGATGAAGCCGTACACGTGCGGGATCGTTCGCACCATCCCGATGTAGCCGTCGCTGACGACCTTAGAGAAGATGCGCGCGGCGTAGCGGTAGCTGTCCACGACGTCGCCGCCGAGTCCGCGCGCGGCGAGCCGCTCGCGCACGGCGTCGGCGGCGGAGCGGTGCCCCTCGCCGACGCGCGCGGAGAGGAACAGAACCGGACCGCTTACGCTTGTTCCTCCGGCGGGCCCGACTCTTCGGCGAGCACGAAGAAGTCGTCCAGGATCTCCTGGGCGAGATCTTCGTCGTCGAGCAGCTCGCCGAACTGGTCCGTCACGACGAATTCGTCGTTCTGCTCGTTGTAGCAGACCGCGTACGCATGCCCCTCGTCGTCCTCGACGAGGCCGACGGTCTCGAAGCGGAGCGTGCTGCCGTCCTCCATGTGCAGCTCGAGGACGTCCTTGAGGTCGAGCGGCTGCTTCTCGCTGCCGTTCTCGCCGGCGGGCGAAGCGCCGCTGCCGTTGGTGCTGCCGTTCGTGTCGATGGTCGCGCTCCTTACTTCAGGTATCGGGCGACGTTCGCGTTGTGCTCTTCGAGCGTCTTCGCGAACGCGTGGCGGCCGTCGCCCTTGGCCACATAGTACAGATAGTCGCTCCGGGCCGGCCGGAACGCGGCGTCGAGCGAGGGCTTCCCCGGATTCGCGATCGGCGTCGGCGGGAGCCCGGTATGCCGGTAGGTGTTGTACGGCGAGTCGATCTCCAGGTCTCGCTTCGTGATCACATCGTGATGTTCCGGGAAGACGTATTCGATCGAGGCGTCGATCTCCAGCGGCATCCCGAGCCGAAGCCGATTGTAGATCACGGAGGCGATCAGCGGGCGCTCGTCGTCCGCCTTGCCCTCGCGCTCGACGAGCGAAGCGACCGTCACGACCTGGGGAACGGTGAGGTGAAGCGCGCGGGCGCGCTGCGCCGCGTCGCGCGGCAGCTCGCTGAGAAACTGGCCGACGAAGATCGCCGCCGTCTGGGCCGGCTTGTCGTCGATCGGGATCAGGTAGGTGCTCGGGAAGAGGTATCCCTCGAGGTTCGCCGTCCGCGTCCCGTCGAGCACGATCCCGCCGTCGTGCAGGAACGTGTCGGCGAACGCCGTCTCGCTGCCGAGGTCACGGTCCGCGAGCGTCTGGGCGATCTGGTGCGCGGTGTACCCTTCCGGGATCGTGACCCACACCGCGAACTGCTCGCCGCGCACGAGCCGTCGCAGCACCTCGTCGCTCGACTGGTGCGCCGGGAAGCGGTACTCGCCCGCCTTCACGTCGGCATCGACGTGGCGCAGCCGCGCGAGCAGCCGGAACGCGAGCGGGTGTGCGAGCACGTGCTTGTCGCGCAGCACCGCGGCAACGTCGGCGAACGACGAGCCGCGCGGGACGATGACGTCCGTCTGCGCCGCGGGCAGCGATTTGTCGACGTACACGGCGTCGCGGAACCATAGCGACGCGGCGCCGACGATCACGCCCGCACCGACCACGACCGCGACCGCGACCGCGATCAGCGCGCGGCCCGCGCGCGCTACGGCCGTCTGCGGGCCAGCCACGTTTCGAGGATCCCGACGGCCGCAAGCTGATCGACGACCTTCTTCCGCTTCGCCCGCGACACGTCGGCGTCGATCAGCACACGCTGCGCCGCGGCGGTCGTCATGCGTTCGTCGACGCGGTCGATCGTGCCGTCGAACGCGCGCACGAGGTGTGCGACGAACGCGTCGATCTGCTCGCTCGCGAGAGCCCGCTCGCCGGCAAGGGTGAGCGGGTCGCCGACGACGATCGTGCGCGCGCCGCGCTCGCGGGCGAGCGCGACGATCCGTGCGACGTCGTCGCGGACGTTCGTCCGTTCCAGCGTGGCGTGAGGAAATGCGAACGACCCTTCGCCGACCGCGATGCCGATTCGCTTGCGGCCGACGTCGAGCGCGAGAACGGTCTTCATCTACGACGACAATTCGTGAACGAGGGCGCGCGCTTTCGGACGGCGGCCGAGGTGCCAGGTGACGAGATCGTCGGCCGCGCGCGTCACTCGCAGGGTCGCGCGCAGCGCCGCGCCGGACCCGCGCTCGGCGCCGAGCGCGCGGAAGTTCGCGACGTCCTCGCCGGAGAGCGCGTGCGCGTCGCCGCGCGCGCCGTAGCAGCGTTCGCAGCCGAGCCCGCCGGCGTCCAGATCGAGCCACGCGCCGTGCTCGTCGAAACCCTCGCCGCAGCGGACGCAGGCGTCGTCCGCCGGCGCGAGGCCCAGCGCGTGGAGCAGCCGCAGCTGAAAGCGCGGGATCAGTCCGGCGGGCTGCTCGGCGGCCGCGACCGCGGCGATCGCGCCGCGCAGCAGCGCATAGATGTCGGGGAGCGGCAGCTCCGGTTCGCAGAACAGGTCCACGGTCTCGGCGAACAGCGAGGCGGTCGCGAGCGCGTCGGGACGGACCAGCCCTTCCCAATACGAGCGCACCGTGCGCGCCTCGGTGACGACTTCGAGCGAGCGCCCTCTGTGGAGCGCGACGAAGACCTCGGCGAGCGGCACGACGCGGCTTCCCACCGCGCTGCGCGGCCGGCGTGCGCCCTTCCCGACCGCGTCGAGCTTCCCGCGCTCGCGCGTCAGCAGCGTGAAGACGCGATCCGCCTCACCGATCGGACGCGCGCGCAGCACGATCGCCTCGGTGCTGGAGGTCCGCTCACTCACGGGCCGTCGCCGCCTCGGCCGGCGTGCCTTCGGCGTCGTTCGCCGACGTCAGCACGCGGACGGCGAGGATCCGGCGCCCGCGCGTACGGTCGACGCGCAGCCGCACGCCCTCGATCGCGTCGATCTCCTCGCCCTCGCGCGGCAGCCGTCCGAACAGGCCGACGACATAGCCGCCGATCGTCTCGAACTCTTCGTGCGGGAGCGAGATCCCGAGCGCCGCGTTCACGTCTTCGATGTTCGTGCCCGCCTCGACGACGGTCTCGGTGTCGCTGATCCGGCGGATGGGCTCTTCTTCACCTTCGTCGTGCTCGTCCCGGATCTCGCCGACGATCTCCTCCAGGAGATCTTCCATCGTCACGAGCCCCGCCGTGCCGCCGTACTCGTCGATCACGATCGCGAGCGAATACTTGCCGCGCTGCATCTCGCGCAGCAGCTCCGAGATGCGCTTGTTCTCGGGGACGAGCGTCACCGGCCGCATCAGCGAGCGCAGGCTCGTCGAGGCGATCGTGCCGTTGGAGAGGGCGATGAGCAGCTCGCGGTCGTGCACGACGCCGATGACGTTGTCGACGGTCTCGTCGTACACCGGCAGCTTCGAGTAGCCTTCGGCGATCACGAGGTCGAGCGCGCGGCGCGGCGAGGAGGTGACGCTGACCGTCACCATGTCGGTGCGCGGCGTCATCACCTCGCGCACGATCGTGTCGCCGAACTCGATGATCGAGTGGATCAGCTCGCGCTCCTGCTCTTCGAGCACGTTCTGCTCGACGCCGACGTTGACGAGCGTCTTGATGTCTTCTTCGGTGACGTACGGCCCGACGTGCGGCTTCCCGCCGAACAGGCGGACGAGGCCGTCGCTGATCCACAGGAACGCCGTCGTCAGCGGGCTGAGCGCGCGCGCGATGAACGCGAGGAACGGCGCGAGGCGCAGCGAGGCGCGATCGCCGGCGTTCACCGCCAGCGTCTTCGGGAGGATCTCGCCGAACAGCAGGATCACGACGGTCATCACGACCGTCGACCAGATCGCCGCGTTCGGGACGTCGAGGTGGATGAACAGCGCGGTCGCGACCGAATCGGCGGCGAGCAGAACGAAGGTGCTGCCGATCAGCACCGAGGTCAGCGTGCGGTTCCGATCCTCGACGAGCCGCTGCAGGCGGCGTGCGCCTTTGATCTGCTTCTCGTTCAGCGCGCGCGCGCGAATCCGGTTGATCTGCACGATGGCGGCTTCCGAGGCCGCGAAGAACGCCGCTGCGCCGACGAGGACGACGAGGGCGACGAGCTCAGGCAGGTGCGCGCTCATCGCTGCGGGGGGCGTCTACTGCCCGAGGGGTCGGTATCCAAGCGGGGGTCATTATACCACACGGTATGCCGAGCGGGCGGGCGCTCAGCGACCGGCGTCGAGCGCGACCGCGATGCCCGCCGCGGCCGCCGCGACGGCGGCGATCAGCACGCCCGCGGCGGCCGCGTCCTTCGCGAGCTTCGCCAGCGGATGGTCGGCCGGCGAGGCGAGGTCGACCGCCGCCTCGATCGCGGTGTTGAGCAGCTCGGCCGCGAGGACGAGCCCGATCGCGAGCGCGACGACCGCCCAGGCGAGCGGACGGAGGTGAACCGCGATCCCGGCCGCGACCACCACGACGGCCGCGCCGCCGTGAAAACGAAGGTTCGGCTGGGCGCGCCACGCCTCGGCAAGGCCGGCGAAGGCGTAGCCGAACGCCGCGCCGAGCCCGTGCCGCCGCCGCACCGGGTCAGCCGAGGTCGGCGGCGGTGAGCTCGCGCGCGCCCTTCCAGTGCCGCTTGTACGCGGCGCGCGCCGCCGTATCGTCCTCGTGCTGGGCCGCCTGCGCTTCGGCCAGCCCGAACTCGAGGTGCGGATCGTTCGGAAAGCGCTTCAGCTCGGCGGCGAAGACGGTCTCCGCCTGCGCGGGCTTCTTCGCCGCCAGCAGCGCCGCGCCGTATCCTTCCCCGATGGGATCGGCCCACGAGTTCTTCGGGTCGCCGCCGGCGTCGTTCTTCGTCGCGTCGTACGCGCGCGCGTACGCCGCCGCGCAGCCCGCGGCGTCGCCGGCGTGCTGCGCGAGCGCGGCGTCGATCAGCTCCTGCGCGACCGGCTTCGCCGAGCCGGCGCGCGCGCGCTCCTGCTTCGCGAGCGCGACGTTGCCGCTCCGCGCCGCGGCGATCCCGCGAACCGCGATCATGCTCTGCGGCGCGAGCGCGAGCGCCGCCGCGTCGTCGTGCGTACGCAGCGCGACCTTCGCCTGCATCGAGCCGTCCTCGTTCTTCGCGAACGCGCGCGCCTCGGCGTTGCGTCCGACCGTCGTCAGACCGTAGAGCACGAAATCGACGTCGTGATCGTGGTACAGCTTCATGTAGGCCTGGCCCGGCCCGTCGCCCTCGGCGAACCACGCGCGGTCGTTCGCGACGGCGCGCTCGTTGTCGTCGACGAGCTTCGCGTACTCGCCCAGTCGCGTCCAGATGTGCGCCGGCATGTGCTCGAGGTGGGAGGTTCCCGGCGGATAGCCGTACGATTCCAGCGCCTCGGCGTCGGGAACGGCTTCCTGCGCGCGCTTCACCTCTTCGAGCAGATGGATGCGCAGATGGTGCGCGCCGAGATTCGCCGGCTCGAGCTTCAGCGCGTCGTCGAGATCGCTTTCGATCTCCTTCGCCTTCGGCGTCATCGCGCCGTGGGCGTCGAGGAGGTCGTCCGCGGCGTTCCAGAGCGCGTACGCGGCGATGGTCAGGACGTTCGCGTCGTCGCGGTGCGCCTTCGTCCACGCGCTCAGCGCGTCGGCGTACCGGGTGAAGCGCTCGTGCTTCGTACCCGGCGCGTAGCGCTTCTCGATCGCGTCGACGAGCATGCGCTCGAGCTCGCTCGCGCGCGCGAGATGGCGGCGCGCCTGCGCGACCGCCGCCGCGCCGCGCTGATCGCCCTGCGGCGTGTCCGGGACGTTGATGTCGATCGTGTCGGCTTCGGCCTCGCCCCAGTATCCGAGCGCGAGGTCGGGATCGCGCCGAACCGCCTCGCCGAACGCGACGCGCGCCTCACCGGCGTCGAAGGCGTACAGCATCAGGAGGCCGCGGTCGACGAGCCGTTGCGTCTGCTCGTCGGCGTTCTGCAGCGCCCAGTGCGCGCGCGCGGGCTGCACCGTCGCCGGCTGCGGCGGCGCGGTCGCCTCGGGCGAGGGCGAGGAGAGGGGCGCCGGCGGCTGCGCCGCGCCGAGGAGCGCGGAGGCGAGCAGCGCGGCGCAGGCGAGGGCGAGCGGACGGGTCATCGTGCGGAGGCTTCGCGGTACGGCCACGGCATCCCGATCGCCGCGGCCAGCCGGCGCTCCTCGGCCTCCATCCGCGCCCGCTCGCCGGGCTCGTGATGGTCGTGCCCGGCGAGGTGCAGCACGGCGTGGACGAGCAGCCGCTGCACTTCGCGGTCGAGCGTCGCGCCGTAGTCCGCCGCCTGCCGCAGCGCCGTGTCGACGCTCACGACGATGTCGCCGAGCATCCGTTCGGTGCCGGCCTCCCGCACGCGCGCGCGCGTGCGTCCGCCGCGGTCGAACGTTTCGGGATCGAACAGCGGGAAGCTGAGCACGTCCGTCGGCGCGTCCTTGCCGCGGTGCGCGCGGTTGATCTCGCGCATCTCGGGATCGCGGACGAAGGTGAGCGAGACGCTGGAGCCGTCCTCGCCGATCTCGGCGAGAAGCCGCTCGAGATCGCGGGCGATCGCGCGCGCGTCGAGCCCGCTCCCGCGCGTGCGATTCGCGAGATAGATCACCGACGCCGCGCTAGGCGCCGCGTTCGCGCGAGAGCCGGTCGTACGCCGCGACGATGCGCCCGACGAGCGGGTGGCGCACGACGTCGGTCTCGTCGAGCCGCACGATCGCGACGTCGTCGATCTCGGCGAAGAGCCGCTCGACGTCGACGATCCCGCTGCGCGCGCCGCGCGGCAGATCGATCTGCGTGTCGTCGCCGGTGACGACCATCTTCGAGTTCGCACCCAGACGGGTGAGAAACATCTTGAGCTGTTCGTGCGTCGCGTTCTGCGCTTCGTCGAGGATGACGAACGCGTCGGAGAGGGTGCGTCCGCGCATGTACGCGAGCGGCGCGACCTCGATGATGCCCCGCTCGAGATAGCGCTGCGTCGTCCCGTCCTCGAGCAGCTCCTGGAGCGCGTCGTAGAGCGGACGCAGATACGGGTCGACCTTCTCGCGCAGATCACCGGGCAGAAAGCCGAGCTTCTCGCCGGCCTCGACCGCCGGCCGCGAGAGCACGATGCGCGCGACTTCGCGGTTCTTCAGCGCGCGCACCGCCATCACGATCGCGAGAAACGTCTTGCCCGTCCCGGCCGGTCCGATCGCGAAACTCAGGGTGTTCCCGTCGATCGCCGCGACCAGCCCGCGCTGACCCGCGGTCTTCGGGCGCACTTCGCGTCCCCGCGCGGTGGCGATCAGCGTCGGCGGGATACCGCCCTCGCCCGGCGTCCCGACGCTCGCGGTCCGCGCGGCGAGCGCGACGTCGTCCGGACTCACCTGTGCGCCGGCGCGCGCGGCCGCCAGCATCGCGGCCAAGACGTCCTCCGCACGGCGGACGGCAGCGCTGTCGCCGCTGACGTGCACGCGATCCCCGTCCAGCCGCAGTACGACCGGGATCAGCGCTTCCAGCGCGTTCAGGTTCTGGTCGCGGAAGCCGCAGAAGCGGAGGGGATCGGAAAGACCGGCGAGGTCGAACACCGCCTCGCTCGTGATCGAAGGCATGCCCTTTCTATAACGCCGCGCCGGCGCGCCGGGTTGTCAGCGCAGCGCCTTCGGCGGGGCGAGGACTTCCGAGAGGACGACGGCCGTCCGGGCGCTCGCCGGGTCGCCGAGCGCGGACGCCAGCCAGTCCTTCCGAGGCACGCGGGTGGACGGCGGGGACGCCACGAGGGCCGCGGGCGGCGCGGCGGCGGAAGGGAGCGGCGTGACGGCGGGCTGCGCCGGCCGCGCACCGACGGCCGTCCCGGCGGGCGGGACGGCACGCATGCGGAGCGGTTGGCTGAGCGCGCTGCGCAAGGCGGCGAGCTGCAGGTCGCCGGGCGACGGTTCCGGGCGCAGCGGCGGCGGCGCGAGCGGGTTCGCCGGCGAGCCGCTTCCCGCGGCGGACGACGCCGCCCAGCGGCGGCGTGCCGCGATCGTGAAGCCGTTCACCAGCGCGGTCACGCCGAAGCCGATCGCAAACCAGCCGCCGATCGTCACGTCGTCGTGCTCGCCGGTGCGGCCGAGGCTTGCGCGTCGCCGCCGACGCTCGAGCCGATCGCGCCGCGCATCTCCGTGTCGGCTTTCACGTTGTTGAGCTTGTAGTAGTCCATGACGCCGAGATGGCCCGCGCGGAACGCCTCGGCGATCGCTTCGGGGATCTGCGCCTCGGCCTCGACGACCTTCGCACGCATGCGCTGCGTCTCGGCCTTCATCTCCTGCTCGGCGGCGAGCGCGGCGTACTGTCGTTCCGACGCCTTCGCCTGCGCGATGCGGCGGTCGGCTTCGGCTTGCGAGGTCTGCAGGTCGGCGCCGATGTTCTTGCCGACGTCGACGTCTGCGATGTCGATCGAGACGATCTCGAACGCGGTGCCGGCGTCGAGCCCTTTCACGAGCACCGCTTTCGAGATGCGGTCGGGATACTCGAGCACTTCCTTGTGGTCGATGGCCGCGCCGACCGCGCTCACGACGCCCTCGCCGACGCGCGCGACGATGGTCGGCTCGCCGGCGCCGCCGACGTAGCGGTCGAGGTTCGAGCGCACGGTGATCCGCGCTTTGACGTTGAGCTGGATCCCGTTCTGCGCGACGCCCTGGAAGACGGGCGTCTCGATCACCTTCGGGTTCACCGAGGTCTGCAGCGCTTCGAGCACGTCGCGCCCGGCGAGGTCGATCGCGGCAGCGCGCTGCCATTCGAGCGGGATCTGCGCGCGCTGCGCGGCGATCATCGCGAGGACCACCTTGTCGACGTTCCCGCCGGCGAGGATGTGCGACTGCAGCTGATCGACGGTGAGCGGGAGCCCGGCCTTGCGCGCGCGGACGAGGTTCGAGACGATGAGCCCGGCGGGAACGCCGATGATGCGCATCCGGATCAGCGAGCCGATCGAGAGCGGGACGCCGGCCGCGATCGTGCGCACCCACAGCCCCAGCGGGAAGTAGTACAAGAACAGCACGATCAGGATGACGATCGCGACGACGACGACCGCACCCAGGGCCCCGACTGCAACCATGAAGTCCTCCTAGACGGCTACGGGCGCCCTTCGAGCGGACGCACGAAGATACGCGATCCTTCGACCCGCGTCACTCGGACCGGTGTCCCGGCCGGGACGAAATCTCCTTCGGTCAGGACGTCGACGCGCGTGTCGCCGAACGTGGCCAGGCCGGTCGGGCGCAGGAACGAGATCGCGACGCCGCTCTTCCCGAGCAGCGAACGGTAGTCGGCGCTGGCGACGTAATCGCTGCCTTGCACGCCGGCGAACATGAGCCGCTTGACGAACGCGTTCTCGGGGATGAACCGCCGCACGAGCGCGAACGCCGCGGCGCTGAGGACGATCGCGATCGCGAGCGCTTCGAGCCCGACGAACACGAACGACAGCCCGAACGCGAAGACGACCGCGCCGACGAGGAGCACCAGACCGGCGACGCCGGGGATCCCGTGGCCGGGAAGGACGTGCAGCTCGAGCAGGATCAGCGCGAGCCCGAACAGCGCCGCGATCACCACGAGCGGGTCCGAGAATCCGCCGTAGACGTGCGTCCCGAAGAACAGCGCGAGCGCGGCGGCGCCGATCGCGCCGGCGACGAGGTGCAGGGTCTGGAGCTCGACGAGCAAGCCGAGGAAGCCGATTGCGAGCAGGAGCCCGCTGACGTCGGGGCTGGTCGCGACGCGCGCGACGCGCTCCGGGAACCCGTACGTCGCGTCGGCTCGCGGCGCGCCGGCGAGGCCGAAGCCGGCCAGCGCGGCGTCGAGCGACGGCGCCGTCGCCTCGGCGAAGCCAGTGTCGACCGCCTGATCCGCGGTCAGTACGAGCAGGGTTCCGGGCGGCTCGTAGCGCGGCATCGGGACGGCGGGATCGACCATCGCGGCGGCGATCGCCGGGCTGCGTCCGCGCGCCGCCGCCGTCGCGGCGAAGCGCTGCCGGAGCGCGGCGACGTCGCGCGCGCTCGCGCCGATCGGCTGGGCCTCACCGATGGTCGCGTCCGGTGCCATGGCGACGTGCGCCGCGGCGAGGGCGACGAGCGCGCCGGGCGACGAGGCGCGCGTCACGTAGGCGTCGACCGGGACGGTGCTCCCCTCGACGGCGGCGGCGATCTCCTCGGCGGCGAGCGGGAGCGCCTGGGTGGTGTCGAGGTCGAGGACGACCGCCCGCGCCTGCTCCGACGCCGCCTCGCCGATCGCGCGCCGGACGAGCCGCGCGCTCGCTTCGTCGATCGTGCCGCGCAGCGGAACGACCACGACGGCCCCGGCCGGTGCGGCGCCGGCGGGCAGCAGCAGCGAGGCGAGCCCGGCGAGGGCGCCGGCGACGATGGAGAGGAGCGCCGTGAGGCGGCGGATCGTCACGGCTGCCTCTACCCCGCGGGCGGCCGGAGGTTACGCCGAAAGCTCTTCGCCGACCACCTGCCGGACGACGTTGCCGTCGGCGACGCCGCGCACCCGCGGCATGACGGCCTTCATCACCGCGCCCTGGTTCCGGCCGCCCTCGGGGAGCGCGGCGACCGCCTCGCGGACGATCGCGCGGATCTCGTCGGCCGAGAGCTGCTGCGGCAGATACTGCTGAAGGATGTCGCGCTCGCGGCTCTCCTTTTCGGCGAGCTCGGTCCGGCCGGCGCCGCGGAACTGCTCGATCGAATCGTTGCGCTGCTTGACGAGCTTCTGGACGACCGCGGCTTGATCGTCGTCGGAGAGATCGCTCCCCGCCTCGATGCGGCGGTAGTTGAACGCCGACACGACGCTGCGCAGCGCGTCGAGCCGGACTTGGTCGCGCGCCTTCATCGCCTCTTTCATGTCGGCGGCGATCCGGTCTTTGATGGACATCGGTGGGGAGTTAGCGCCCCACGTGGACGCGCGCCTGCAAACGCAGCGTCCGCGCCAGCGTCGGAACCGCGAAGGGCAGGTACGAGCCTTGCTCGAGCGTGCCGGCACCGTTCACGTAGTCGGCGACGATCGGCGTGCCGACGTTCGGCAACGGCAGGTACTGCCCGTAATTGTTGGTGTTGAGCAGGTTCTCCACCGAGACTTGCAGCTCGACCGACCGCGTGAGCGGATGCCGCATGGTGAGATCGAGGATCGTGAACGGCGGCTGGTAGTAGACGTTGTTCTTGCCTTCGAAGTCCGCGCCGAGCCCGTAGAACGTGCCGTCGCGTCCGACGTAGGTGAGCTGTCCGTACGCCTTGAGATACGGGATGCACACGGGGTTGTTGGGATTGGCGAGCCCGTTGCCGCAGATCTGCACGTTGACCGCGGGGACGGCCGGCTGCCCGCTGTAGACGCTCGCCGGGATGTTTTCGAGCACCGCGCGCTGGGCCGCGGCGGCGAGGTTGAAGCCCCAGCCGCGCGGCGGCGCGTACGTGTACTTGAGCGTCGCGAGCTGCGAGCGCTCGCGCGACGCGTTGATGACCTGCGTGTCGAACAGCGTCCCGCCGCTCAGGCCGGAGGGTCCGGCGGCGACGGTCAGCGGCTCGAACACGTCGCGGATGGTGAGGTCGGTCAGATCGAGCGCGAGGACCGAGCCGTTCGCGAAGCGCTTGTCGGCGCCGATCGTGAACGCGCTGCTGCGCTCGGGGTTCAGGTCGGGGTTTTTCACGAGCAGGAACGCGTTGTTGCTGGTGCTCGCCGAGGGCGGCTGGTAGAACGGGAAGCCCGTCACCTGCCCGGCGTACGGAAACGTCTCGGACGTACCGAAGGCGAAGCGGAACGAGACGTCGTTGTGCGGGCGGTAGACGAGCGCGACGTGCGGATCGAAGCGCGTCACCGAGCGGTCGAGCGGGATCAGCGTCCCCGAGCTGGGGCCGCTCGGGAAGATCGCGCGCGAGCCGAGCAGCTTCCACGTCGTGTCGTACAGGCCGAGCTGGATCCCGAGGTTCGGCACGACGTGCAGATCGCCGGTGACGGAGAACGTCGTGTACCGCTCGGTGGAGTTCGGGACGGCGATGTTCGTCGGCGTGTTGTAGTAGGCGAACGTGTTCGTCGCGTGGACGTCGTAGTTCACGCCGACGAGGCTGTCGCCGAGCGGATAGAGCAGCGACGCGGTGGCGCCGTAGAGCTTGTCCTCCTCGAGCTCGCTGAACGGGGCCTGAAAGCATTCTTCCTGGCCGTTCACGTAGACGATCTTCCCGCTCGGGCTCGTCACCTGGCTGAACGGCGAATTGCATGCGCTCGCGAACGCGGCCGGGTCGGCGCCGGGCGGCGCGAAGAACTCCGGATAGAACGCCTCGCCCTGTCCGTCGACGACGTCGGGCTGGATGTTGCCGGCGTACGGGCGGAACAGGAACGTCCCTTTTCCGACCGCGGTGCGCAGCTCGGCGTCGAACATCGGCTGGTTGAAGTAGACGTTGGATCCGGGATACCACGCGTAGGCCGGGATCTTCTGTCCCACGAGGTTCGCGTTCGCCGGGTTCGTGCACGCGAGCCCGAAGCTCGGCAGGCACTGGTCGACCGTCGTGATCCCGAGATACGTTCCGTAGGCCGCGCCCTGGGGCAAAAAGCCGCCCCACGCGCCGACGAAGCCGACTTCGAACGACGTCGCGGACGAGAAGTTGTACCGCAGCTTCAGGATCTCGCCTTTCTGGAAGAGCGAGCCGCTCGTGTCGCCGCAGAACTGCACGATCCCGTTCGACGCCGGCGTGTTGTCGTTCGACGCCAGGTCCGGCGTGACGGCGCAGCGGCGCGTCTGCCAGTACGGTCCGTTCACGCTGCCGTAGCCGGCGCCGGCGACGTACTGCAGCTTCCCGGCGCTGCCGGTGACCAGCACGTGCGAATACTGCGAGTCGTAGCTGTCGATCCCGGTGACGAGTTCGGCGGTCGGCATGCGCGTGTAGCCCGGCGTGAGCAAATTGACGGTGCCGCCGATCGCGATGTTGGCGAACGGCGTCGTGTTGCCCGGCCCCGCCTGCGCCTCCGCGCCCCCGATCAGGAACGAGGGGAAGAACTGCGAGCTCCACACGCCGTACTGTCCGAGCGCGATGGGGTGTCCGTCGACGAGCACCTGCGTCTCGTACGGCTGCGTGCCGTCGAGCACGATCGTCGTGTCGGGCTGACTGCCCATCCGCTCGATGTTGACGTCCGGGATGCGCTGCAGCACGTCGTTGATCTGCGGGTTGGCGAGGTTTTGGAACGCGACCGCGGGGACGAAGGTGCTCTCCGCGGCGCCCGTGTTGATCGCGCTGCCGCTGCCGCGCACGATCGCCGTCGTCGACCCGATCGTCTGCAGCGAGGTCAGCGAGACGCGCGTCAGCGCGATCGTCAGCGGCTGGTTCGTCCCCGCGACCAGCGCGAGATCGTTGAGCTGCGCGGGGAGATAGCCGGTGCTGCGAACGTCGACGTGATAGACGCCGGGCGGGACGCCGAGCGAGAACGCGCCGTTCGCATCGGACGTGGCCGACGCGGTGACCGGGCCCGTCAAAACGATCGTCGCACCCGGGAGCGGGTCGCCGGCGGCGCTGCGCACCACGCCCTGCACGGCGGCGCTCGCCGCGGGCGCGGGCGCCGGCGCGGCCGAGGGTGCGGGCGGCGGCAACGGCGAGGACGACGCCGGCTGTGCGAGCGCCGGCGATGCGAGCGCGATTGGCGCGAGCGCCGCCACGACGGCGGCACGCAGGAACGATCGGTGTCCTGTCACGGCAGCCTCCGACGGGAGAAGCGCGGCCTGCACGGCGGCCGCTCGGGAAGCCCTTTCCAACGAGGACCCGGTTCCCTGCCTTCGTTTGCAAAAAAAGAAGAACGCCGCTCGCGACGGAGGGCGAACGGCGTTCGGGATGCGGGGACGGGCGCTAGCTGCGGCGCTTGCGCGCGGCGGCGCTCTTCTTCTTGCGGCGGACGCTGGGCTTCTCGTAGTGCTCGTGCTTCCGCGCTTCGGCCAGGACGCCGGCTTTCTGCGTCGCCTTCTTGAAGCGGCGCAGCGCGCTCTCGATCGTCTCGCCGGGTGCGACTCGAATCTCCATACTACGGAACACCTCCCCTCGTCACGGCCGAAACCGCTTCGTGGCCATACGGCCCGAGAAGGGACCATACCA
>Ga0070739_10000659_pt1 | contig 62472 bp, 60 predicted proteins | sample Coa_R1_7_FD_66445 | JGI IMG/M metagenome (GOLD analysis project Ga0070739, IMG submission 66445) | Surface soil microbial communities from Centralia Pennsylvania, which are recovering from an underground coalmine fire - Coalmine... | ecosystem: Environmental > Terrestrial > Soil > Unclassified ...
CGTTCAGGTCGACCTGCTGGTCCTCGTCGCCCCAGAAGCTGGTCTGCGAGGGGTCGAGCGCCTTCGACCACCAGCCCTTCGCCGGCTTGTTGTTCCAGTTGGTCATGAAGCCCGTCCTCGGGTCGACGGCGTGCGGCATCGCCGGCCACGACTCGTAGCCCTGCCAGTCGTAGGAGCCGTCGCCCGGCATGGGCAGCGTGGGGTCGGCGTTGGACGGGCGGATGGGCAGCCTGCCGGTGTGCCAGTAGGCGATCTCGCCGAGGGAGTCGACGTAGAAGAAGTTGAAGCAGAGCGCCATCGGCTGCAGCGCGGCGCCGAAGGCGGCCGTGTCGTGCTGGCGCCCGGCGCTGTCCCAGGCGACCAGCGACTCGACGAGGTTGCCGTCCAGGGACGACTGGCGGACGTAGAGGTGGTGGCTGCTGTCGGGACCGGCGACGGCGGGGCCGTGCACCGTCCGGTAGAACGTGACCGTCGTGTCCTGCAGCGGGCACGCCGGCGGCGGCGCGCCGCTCGCACCGCCGGCGAGCCACGAGAACGCGGCGGTCGCCGTGGTCGGCGGGTTGTTGCACTTGAAGGTCTCGGGATCCTGCTCGACGGTGAGCGTCTGCCCGTCGTGCCGGTAGGTCGCGTTGGCGCCGTCGAGCTGCTCGACGAAGAGGTCGGAGTTGGCGTCGAGCCCCGAGGTCACCGTCCAGGCGCTGTCGCTGTTGCGGCCGATGACCAGAAGCGGGATGGCGGGGACGGCGACGCCGCGCTCGTCGCGCTGCGGGTCGTGCAGCTCCACCTCCCAGAAGAAGCCGGGCACCGCCCAGCCCGTCTGGGGACCGCCGTACAGCCGCGGGTTGCCGTCGTCCGTGCGGCTGCCGCTCTCCACGATGGCGTTGCTGCCGAAGCGCGGGATGGCCAGCAACCGCTGCAGGGTGGTGACTGCCGCCGCCTGCGCGGCGGTCTGGTTGCTCATCGCGGTGAAGTCGGATGCGGGCGGCAGCACGGCGGGGTCGTGGTTCGCATACGGCGAATACGGGCTGCTCGACGGCACCGGCGTGCCGGTGTGGCGCGGGAAGCTGCCGCTGGAGTCGGGGATGGTGTGCGGCGCCCGCGGGTCGTCGAGCGGGTAGAGGTCGGCGAACGCCTTCTCCGCATTCACCTGTCCCAGCCTGGCGACCAGGTCGAGGTAGGTCCTGGCCGCGGTCAGCTCGCCGTGGCCGAACTCGCCGAAGAAGCGGCCGGCGTACTCGCCGAAGGCGAGCGTGTCGTCGTCGATCCACGGCTTGATGGGGAAGTCGTCGAGCAGCAGGAACTCGGCGGGCGCGCTCTGCGGGCTGGCGTCGACCTCGTTGATGTACTCGTTGACGCCGCCGGTGAAGGCGCTCAGCTCGGCGCGGATCGACGCGGGCTGGGCGGCCAGCTCCGCCGCGCGCGCCGCCGGACCCTCGCTCACCTGCCGCACCGCCTCGTCCATGGGCAGCGCTGCCGCACCGGTCAGCTCGGCGAGCGTGCCGTGGCCGACGTGGCGGAAGGCCTCCATCTGGAACATGCGGTCCTGGGCCATGGCGTAGCCCATGGCGTAGAAGAGGTCGTTCTCGCTGTCCGCGTAGATCTGCGGGACGCCGCTCTGGTCGCGGTACACCGTGGCGCCGGCGTCCCCCGCGACCTGGGCGCCGCTGCCCGTCTGCTCGAACTGGAAGGGCTTGTACCTCCAGCTCGCGTACAGCGGGAGCTGGTCGGCGAAGTTGGGGCCGTAGCTCGACGAGGCCCCGGCCTGGACCGCCGCGAAGTTCTGCGTGCTGATGTAGCCGGACTCCCCGGGAGGGACCACGTTCTCCGCGCGCAGGTTGTCGGCGGGGACTCCGGCGGCGCTGCCCCCGAGCGGAGCGGCGGCGGCGGCGGCGGCGAGCAGGACGGCGGCCAGGGCGAGCGGGCGTCTCACGCGTGGATACGACCCCGCCGGGACCGCCTTTCTTGCGCCCGCGCGACCGCCAGGACCGCCGCTCGGGGGACGTTCCCAGGAGTAGCCGTGCTCGACCTCAACCCTTCCTGCCCTGTCCGCCCCGTGGCGACGGGCGGTACGCATCGGCGACCATGAGGGTCCCCATGCGTCCCATCCCCCGAACGCCTGGGGTGCGGCTGCGACCCACGCTGGGCCGCGTCTGCGGCCTGCGGCGCCGAGCCCTGTCGGGCGGCGTCCACCGCGGCGGCGCCGCCGCTGGGCTCGTGGTGGCCCTGGCCACGGTCGTCGTCCTCGCCGCGCCCCTCGTCCACACGTCCACCGGCGCCTCGGCGCGGCAGCACCCGACCGACCCTCCCGCGGCTCAGCGCCCCGGCCTGGCCGTGGTCCAGGCGGGTGCCGCGCCGGTCCAGCTCGCCCCTGCCAGCCAGGCGCCCGCCCCGGCGCCGCCCGAGGTGGCCACCGCGGCGCTGCGCCCGCACGAGATCTTCGGCTTCGCGCCCTACTGGACCCTGGACATCTCGCCCGGCTTCGACCTGCGCTCGATGAGCACCCTGGCCTACTTCGCCGTCGACGCCAACCCCGACGGCACCGTCGCCCAGTCGGGTGACGGGTGGACCGGCTACCAGAGCCAGGACCTGGCCACCCTGATCACCCGGGCGCACCAGTCGGGCGTGCGGGTGGTGCTCACGGTGAAGAACTTCGACAACGGCCAGCTCCACGCACTGGCCACCACCCCGGGCGCGGCGCAGCGCCTCGGCGGCCAGCTCGTCGACCTCATCCGCGCCAAGAGCATGGACGGGGCCAACCTCGACTTCGAGGGGACCGGCGGTTCCGACCGGGCGGCCTTCGCCGCCTTCGTGACACAGGTGGCACAAACGCTGCATGCAGCCAACCCCCACTGGCAGGTGACCGCCGACACCTACGCCGACTCCGCCTCGGACGGCGGCGGCTTCTACGACGTCGGCGCCATGGCCCCCGCCCTGGACGCCTTCTTCGTGATGGCCTACGACATGTACGGCGACGGGTCGCACGCGCAGCCCAACGCGCCGCTCGCCGGCTACTCCTCCAACGACACCGACGCCATGGCGGCGTACACCTCGCTGGTGCCGGCCTCGAAGGTGCTGCTGGGGATGCCGTTCTACGGCTACGACTTCACCACCGCCGACAACCAGCCCAACAGCGCCGCCACCGGCTCGCCGTCACCGCAGTCGTACGCGCAGATCGCGTCGGCCAAGCACCCCGTGATGTGGGACACCAAGGGGCAGGTGCCCTTCACCTCGTACCAGGACTCGGGCGGCCCCTGGCACGAGCTCTACTACGACAACCCGCAGTCGCTGGCGCTGAAGGCGCAGCTCGTCAACACCTACCGGCTGCGCGGGCTGGGCGTCTGGGCGCTGGGGATGGACGGCAACGACCCGGCGATGATGGCGGCGCTGCTGGGGCGGGCGGCACCGCTCAAGGTGATCATCCCCGGGAAGGCGACGCCGACCGCCGCGCCGACCTCGCCGCCGGCGAGCAGCGCGCCGGCCTCCGGTGGAGGGCATCAGCCGGCGCCCCCGCCGCCGTCCTCGCAGCCGTCGCCGTCGCCGTCACCGAGCGGCTCGGGCGGGGGCGGAGGGGCGCCGCCACCCACAGCGCCACCCCCACCGCCGCCGCCGACACCTCCGCCGCTGCCGACGATGATCGGGTAGGGGCTCTGGCCTCGCCCTACTCGCGCGTCGCCGCGTGGTAGTGGTCGCTCACCTGCACCCACCCAGCCGAGTTCACCCCACCCGGCAGCGGCGTGTTCCCGTCGAAGTACCGCACCGCCCCGGTCTCCGCATTGCGGTACTCCCCCGGGCTCACCACCGTTCCTGCGGGAAACGTCACCGGCCTGCTCACCCGATCCGGCTCGTGCCGGTGCTCCCCCGTCTGCTCCGCAGTGTCGGGGTGCTGCGCGTGATAGTGGTCGCTCACCTGCTGCCAGCTCGGTGAGTTGACGCTGCCGGGGAGCGGCGTGCTGCCGTCGAAGAAGCGCACGGCCCCGCTCTCGGTGTTGCGGTACTCGCCCGCGCTCACCACCGCGCCGGGACCGAAGAGCACCGGCTTGCTGGGACGTTCCGGGTTGGAGCGGGCCGTGCCCGCCGCCGCGCCGCCGCCCTCGGGGAGCTGCGCGTGGTAGTGGTCGCTGACCTGCTCCCAGCTCGGCGAGTTGACCCCGCCGGGGATGGGCGTGTTGCCGTCGAAGTAGCGGATGGCGCCGGTCTCGGTGTTGCGGTACTCGCCCGGGCTGACCGTGATCCCGGGACGGAAGCGGACGCCGTGCTGAGGCATGTGGCTGGTCTCCTCGCCGACTATCGCGTTCGGGTGCGAAGGCCAGTCTAGGAGCTTGTCCGCCCCCGGGCTACGCGTCGAGCTGGTCGGCTCCGACGATGCGGGCGCTGGTCGAGGCGCGGCCGCCGCGCAGGAAGCGCTCCACGGCTCCGCTGAACTCGGCGGGGCGTTCCAGCTGCGGGCAGTGGCCGCAGTCGTCGACGAGATAGAGCTGCGAGTTGGCGATGCGGCGCTGCAGCGCGATGCCGTGCGCGCTGGGGATGAGGCGGTCGTTGGCTCCCCAGACGATGAGGGTGGGGACGTGCAGCCTCTCGGCGTCGGCGATCAGGCGCCCGGACGCCAGCTCGCGAACGATGACGTGTCCCAGGTCGAAGAGGTGGGCGATGCGCGCGGCGGTGGTGTAGTTGGCGGAGTAGCCGCGGACGCAGGCGGAGTCGACCGCCGCGGGGCGGTGGAAGACGAGCGTCGAGTAGACCTGGCCGACGACGCGCTCCAGCATGCCGCCGGGCAGCGCGCGCGCCGCGGGACCGGCCAGCGGCGGGATGCGCCCGAGCTGTGCCGTCATCAGCCGCCACCACAGGGGGACGCCGGCGCCGAGGCCGGCGCAGTCGACCAGCACCAGCCTGGACACGCGCAGCGGCGTGCGCAGCGCGGTGTCGAGCGCGACGGCGCCGCCCAGCGAGTTGCCGATGAGCGTGGCGCGGCCGCGCGGAGCGACCTTGGCGATCAGCTCTTCGGCCCAGTGCGCGTACCAGTCGAGCAGGGGGCGGCGGCTCGCCGGCTGGGAGCGACCGAAGCCGGGCAGGTCGGCGGCGACGACGTGATGCGTCCTCGCCAGCGCCGGCAGCGCGTAGCGCCACGTCGCCATGCTGTCCCCGAAGCCGTGCAGCAGGATGACCGGCTCGCCTGCCCCCATCTCCAGCACGTGGGTGCGCACCCCGGCGACGCGGAGCACGTGGCTGCGCTCCTCCCCCGCCCGGGGACCCTCGAGCCAGTGCACGGCGGCCATGGACCCTCAGTCTATGCCAGGCGACCGCGACGTGACCGGCGATTCTGCAGCGACTGTCCAGAACGCCCGGCGGGGCGCGAAGCTGCGGCTAGGCGGCGCGGCGGGCGGCGCCGCGGCGCCCGGTGGCACGCCGCTTCCGCTGCGGCTTGACCACGCTGATGCGCGGCGGCGTCGCGCTGGCGGGGGTGCACGCGTCGACGCGCGCCGCGAAGTCGCGCAGCAGGCGCCACGTGGAGTCGGGCGCACGGCGGCCGGCCATGACGCCGAGATGGCCGCCGCGCACCTGGTGATACTCGCTGTCCAGGAGCACGTCGCACCACGACTCGACGACGCTCGCCGGGGCGAGCACGTCGGTGCTGCCGGCCAACACCATCACCGGCACCGCGATGCGGCGGACGTCGGCGCGGCGGTGGCCGATGCGCAGGCTGCCGTCGAGGATGGCGTTGTCGAGCAGCGCGTGGACCAGCTCGTAGCCGGCGCGGCCGGGATAGGCGGCGAAGGCGTTGACGTACTCGTCGAGCGACTCGAAGTGGACCAGGAACTCGCGGTCGTCGAGGTTGCGCAGCACCGTCAGCGGCTTGCCGAGCTGCTTGAGCGGCGAGGTCATCTTGAACACCAGCGAGACGACCGGCGCCGGCAGCCCCGTGCGCCGCGCGATGCGCAGCCCCGCCTCGGTGATGGGCAGGCGCGCCAGCGGGTAGAGGGGGTGGCCGCGGCGGAGGTCGAGCGGGCTGGCCAGCAGCGCCAGGCCGGCGACCCGCTTCCTGCCGATGCGCGAGGACGCGTACAGCGCGGCGAAGATGCCGCCGGCGCACCAGCCGGCGAGGACGACCGGCAGGCCGCCGCAGTCCTCCGAGGCCACCTCGGCGGCGCGCGCCACGTAGCCGTCGACGAAGTCGTCGAGGCCGAGGTCGCGATCCTCGAAGCCGAGGGCGCCGTAGTCGAGGACGTAGACGCGGAAGCCGGCGTCGGCGAGCCACTGCGCCATCGAGGCGCCGCGGCGGATGTCGTAGACGCGCGCAGTTCCGCCCAGAGGTGGCACGAACACGAGCGGCAGCTGGTGGCGGCGCTCGGCGGGGTCGTGGCGGCGCACCTGGCAGTGCGGCTCGTCGAGGACCACGGTGTGCGGCGACAGGCGGGTGTCGGACAGCCGGCCGCGGAAGACGCGCTCACCGACGTTGGCGGCGGCGCGGAGCGGCGGGCGGGCGGCGCCGAGGACGAGGTCGACGGCGGCGTCGGGGATGGCCACGGACGGCACGGGCTCGCTTCTCCTCCTGGTCCGCGCCGGGGATCGACCTCCGGTCGCGGCCGTGCTACGCTCTGAGCGTCCGCCACCCTAGACGGACGTCCAAATACTAGCCGACCCGATGGCCACCGCGCAACCGCTCCCGCCGACCCCATCGCGCGCCGACGAGCGCCGCGACCAGATCCTCGCCGCCGTGCTCTCCTGCCTCGGGGAGGGCGGCTTCGACGCCGTCTCCATGCGCGCCGTCGCCCACGGCGCGGGGGTCCCCCTGGGCAGCCTCCACTACTACTTCCGCAACAAGGAGGAGATGGTCGGCGCCGCCCTGGCGCGCACCGTCGACGACACCATCACCGGGATCATCGCCGGCGTCGACGAGACCGCAGCGCCGCGCACGCGGCTGCGCTCGCTGGTCGTCGAGGCCATGCCGCGGCTCTGCGAGGACGCCACGCTGGTCCCCGTCTACATCGGCTTCTGGAGCTGGTGCCAGAAGGTGCCCGAGCGCCGCGCCCTGTACCACCGCGTGTCGGAGTCGGTCCAGGCGCGCCTGCGCATGCTCGTCGAGCAGGGCGTGGCGCGCGGCGACTTCCACCCGGGCGACCCCGCCGTCGCCGCCACCATGGTGCTGAGCACCCTGATCGGGTTCCTCCTCGACCACCACGGCGCGGGCGACTGCTCCCCGGCGCTGGTCGAGGGATTGCACGCGCGCATCGAGGCGGCGCTCGGCGTCCGCGACTGATCGCGACGCTGCGGACGGCGCGGCCGGCCTGCTAGCGTCGCGCCGCATGAAGACGTTCACGAGTGCGGACGACCTGCGTGCTGCGGTGGGGCAGCACATCGGCCACAGCGACTGGCACGCCGTCGACCAGGAGCGCATCGACCGCTTCGCCGACGCCACCGGCGACCACCAGTGGATCCACGTCGACCCGGAGCGCGCCAGCCGCGAGTCGCCGTTCGGGACCACCATCGCCCACGGCTACCTGACGCTCTCGCTGATCCCCTGGCTGATGGGCGAGGTGGTGAGCTACGAGGGCGTCAAGATGGGCGTCAACTACGGCTGCAACAAGGTGCGCTTCCCCGCCCCCGTCAAGGTGGGCTCGCGCGTCCGCGCCGGGGCGGAGCTGGTGTCGGTGGAGGACGTCCCCGGCGGCGTGCAGCTGGTGAACCGCGTCACCATCGAGGTCGAGGGCGCCGAGAAACCGTCCTGTGTGGCCGAAACCGTCTCGCGCCTGTATTTCTAGCTCACAACCTCGCGAACTCGAACGCGAGATGCACGAAGCTGCGCACCGGCGTCCCGCTCGGCCCCTTGGGCACGGTGGTGAGGTCGCCCTGGTCGTTCCAGGCGGTGCCGGCGATGTCGAGATGCACCCAGGGGAGGTCGCCGGCGAACTCGCGCAGGAACAGCGCGGCGGTGATGCTCCCCGCCTGGCGTCCGGCGATGTTCTTGATGTCGGCGACGTCGCTGTGCAGCACCTCGTACTCGGGGTGGATCGGCAGCGGCGCGAAGCGGTCGCCTCCGCGCCGCGCGGCGCGCATGAGCAGGGCGGCGAAATCCTCGTCGTTGGTGAACATGCCCGTGTTGACGTGGCCCAGCGCCACCACCATGGCACCGGTCAGCGTGGCCACGTCGACCAGGTGCGTCGCCCCCATGCGCCGCGCCCACTCCAGGCCGTCGGCGAGGATGATGCGGCCCTCGGCGTCGGTGTTGAGCACCTCGATGGTCCTGCCGCTCATCGAGGTGAGAACGTCGCCGGGCTTGTAGGCGCGCCCGCCCGGCATGTTCTCGGTGGAGGGGACGACGCCGATGACGTTCGCCCTCGGCTTGAGCTGGGCGATGGCCCACATCGCCGCCAGCACCGCGGCGCCCCCGCCCATGTCGTCCTTCATCGCCTCCATGCCCGCGGAGGGCTTGATGGAGATGCCGCCGGTGTCGAAGGTGATGCCCTTGCCCACCAGGGCGAGCCGCGGTCCGTCGGGCCTGCCGCCGTCCCAGCGCACGGCGATCATCACCGGCGGCTCGTCGCTGCCGCGGGCGACGCCGAGCAGCGCGCCCGCCTTCTCTCGCTCCAGCGCCGCCCTGTCGAGGACCTCGACCTCGAGGCCGGTGCCCTCGTAGAGCTTCTGCGCGCGCTGGGCGAAGAGCGTCGGGGTGAGCAGGTTGCCGGGCGTCGCCACCCAGCCGCGCACCGTGTTGGTCGCCTCGGCGAGGACCAGCGCCTGGCGCAGCGCGTCCTCCATGCCGGGGTGGCCGTCGAGGCCGCCCAGGGCGATGCGCTCGATGCTCCTGCCGTTGTCCTCCTCCTCCCGCTTGTCCCTGGGGCTGCGGTAGTTGCCCAGGGCCAGCCCGGTGACCACCGAGTGCACCGTGTCGAAGAAGGCCGCGTCGCCCTCGCCGTTTCGGCCGGCGATGGCAGCAACGACGGCGTCGTCGAGGTAGGCGCTGATGCTGCGCGCACCCTGCTTGCGGAGCGCGCTGCCCGCGAACCAGAAGGCGTTGTGCAGGCGGTAGGTGTCGAGCTGCCCCGGCTTGCCGAGACCGAGCACCATCACCCGCTTGGCGGGCAGGCGGCCCAGGGTGTGCACCACCGGGCGGTCGGCGAACCTGCCCGTCAGCTCCTTGGCGTCGCGCATCTCGGTGAGCAGGCCGTCGAGGGCGCGGTCGACCTCCTGCGCGGCCGGCGAGAGACCGTCCTCGAAGCTGGTGACGACGACGGCGTCGCTGCCGGCGGCGGTGACGGATTGCGTTTCCGGGTTGGCCTGGATCACGGTCACTCCACTGACTGGGCCACCGCGCGCTCGCGGTAGCGGCGTTCGATTGCGCTGACGCGGTCGATGTTGGGCTGCTCCGAGGCCTCGACGTCGCGCGTCTGCATCCAGGCGTCGACGATCTCGGCGGCGACGGCTGCGCTGGTGGCGCGCAGCGAGAGGGCGAGGACGTTGGCGTCGTTCCAGCGGCGGGCGCCGCGCGCGGTCTCGGCGTCGGCGCAGAGCGCCGCGCGCACGCCGGGCACCTTGTTGGCGGCGATGCTCACGCCGGTTCCGGTCCAGCAGCAGACGACGCCGTCGTCGACGGCGTGCGACGCGACCAGCCGGGCAACCTGCTCGGCGACGTCGGGCCACGGCGTGTCGGGCGCGCCCACCGCGCCGACGCGGACCACGGCGCAGCCGCTGCGCTCCAGCGAGTCCGCGATGCCGTCGGCGACGGGATGGCGCATGTCGCTGCCGACGGCGACGCGGCGCTGCGCCTGCGCGTCGCTCATCGGTCGCTGCGCGCCCTGCCGAGCGAGGCGCGGATGCGGCGCACGTCGTCGGCGGTGAAGCGGTTGCGACCGAGGTCGTCGACCGCGCTGGGATGCACGCGATCGTCGCGGATCCAGTTGACCACCACCTGCGGCTTGACGCCGAGCATCGGGCCCACCTCGGCGGGACCGTAGAGCTCGCCGTCGACCGGGTCGGGGCGTGCGGCGCCGTCCGCGGGCTGCAGGGTCACCCGGGGATCGTAGCGCGACAGGCCAAGCGCCCATGCGCGCGACAATGCCCGGCAACGGTGGACCGCCTCGAGCTTCGCGACGACCTGCTCGCCGAGGCCCGGCGCCGCGGCTTCGCGGCCGCCGGCGTCGCCGGGGTGCGGCCCTTCCGCCGCGCCCGGGAGCGCGGCCTGCGCGCCGTGGCGGAGGGACGGATGGACGGCATGCCCTGGTACACCGCGCGCCGCGTCGAGGGCATCACCGACCCGGCGCGCCCGCATCCCTGGGCGCGATCGCTGCTCTCCCTGGCGTGGCCGTGTCCTCCCGCGATGCGGCCCGACGACCGGCCGCCGTCCGGCGACGCGGGCCGGCCGCGCGGACGCATCTCCTCGTACGCGTGTTTGCCGGGCGGCGACTACCACGACGTGCTGGCGCAGGCCTGCGACGACCTCGCCGCGTGGCTGCGCTCGCGGGTGCCGGAGCTGCGCAGCAAGCGCTTCGTCGACCACGGCTGGGCGATGGACCGCGCCGTCGCCGAGCGCGCCGGCGTCGGCTTCGCCGGCAAGCATGCGTCGATCATCACCCGCACAGCGGGGTCGTACGTGCTGCTCGCCGAGATGCTGCTGTCGGTGTCGCTGCCGCCGACACCGCCCTCGCGACGCACCTGCGGTCAGTGCAGCGCCTGCCTGCCCGCGTGCCCCACCGGCGCCATCCGCGAGCCCGGCGTCATCGACGCGCGGCGCTGCATCTCGTATCTCACCATCGAGCACCGCGGACCGATCCCGCTGGAGCTGCGGCCCCTGATGGGGACGTGGGCCTTCGGCTGCGACCTCTGCCAGGAGGCCTGCCCCATCAACCGCCGACTCGCGCCGCAACCGCTACCCGACACCGGCGCGTCGACGGCGCGCGGACCGGTGCCGTTCCCCGACCTCGTCGAGTGCCTGCAGCTCGACGACGACGCATTCCGTCAGCGCTTCCGTCATACCGCCGTGTGGCGCGCGGGGCGTGCGGGGCTCGCGCGCAACGCCGCCGTCGCACTCGGCAACGCGGGTGACCGCGCCGCCCTTCCAGCGCTGCGCGCCGCGCGCGACGGCGATCCCGATCCCGCCGTGCGCGAGGCCGCAGGGTGGGCCATGGCGCGCCTCGGCGCCTAGAGCCCTACACTCCCCCACACGTGCGGCGAGACACGAGAGGAGTGGCGCCACGACCAGCACCGCAGCCATCCTGCTGGCGCTCGCCGCCGTCACCGCGGTGGCCGATTGGTTCGCGGTTGCCACGCGGCGCAAGCCCCTGGAGTACGCCTGCAAGCCGCTGACGCTGGCGCTGCTCACCGGCGTCGCGCTGGCGCTCCACCCGGCGTACGACTCGCGGCGCGCGGCGTTCGCCGTCGCGCTGGTCCTGTCGCTGCTGGGCGACGTGTTCCTGATGCTGCCGCGGGACATGTTCGCCTTCGGGCTGGCGTCGTTCCTGCTCGGGCACATCGCCTACGTGGTCGGACTGCGCAACGGGCCCGGCAACACGGCGGCGCTGGTCGCTGCGTCGATCGGCGTGGTGGTCATCGCCGCGGTGGTGGGACGGCGCGTCCTGCAGGGGGTGGTGGCGAGCGGCCACAGGGAGCTGACGGGTCCGGTGGTCGCCTACATGGCGGTGCTGGCGGCGATGCTCGTCTGCGCGCTGGCGACGCTCAACCCGCTGGCCGGGCTCGGCGCGGGGCTGTTCTTCTGCTCCGACGCAGTGCTGTCCTGGAACCGCTTCGTCCGCCCCCTCGCATGGGGGCCGCTGGCGGTGATCGTCAGCTACCACCTCGGTCAGGGGCTGCTGGTGCTGTCGCTGGTGCGTCGCTGAGCAGGGGCAGCCCCTCCAGCCAGCGCAGCACCGCGCGCTCGTGCTCGAGGCCGTAGCGCAGCGCCATCACCGAGAACGCCTCCTCAGGGAGGTCCTTGATCGCCTCGTGGAGGTCCTCGTAGTGGGCCAGCTGCCGCTCGTGCCAGGCGCGGTGGAGGACGAGGAAGCGGCGCAGCAGCGCGGGGTCGAGGTACCGCCCGAAGAACACGGTGAGCAGGAGCGGTGAGCGGACCAGGTCGGGCCCGGGCTCGCGAGCGATCCAGCGAGAGAAGGCGTCGCGCCCGGCGGCGGTGAGCGAGTAGGGCCGGCGCTCTCGCGCACCGGTCTCGCCGGCCTCGACCAGGCCCTGCTCCTCCAGGCTGCGCAGCTCGCGGTAGACCTGGCTGCGGGTGACGTTCCAGAAGTTGCCGATGCTCTCCTCGACGGCCTGGACGATCTCCCAGCCGGAGCGGGGCTGCTCGTGGAGGAAGCCGAGCAGGGAGGCGGCGGTCGCGTTCAGCTCAGGCACGGGCTTGACATAGTCCACATTGTTCGGTCAATATGTCCGGTGAGATCGCCATATGGGCAACGGTACCACGGAGGAAGGAGCATGGCCGCCGAGAAGACGTACGTCTGCACCGTCACCCGGATGCGGGTGCGCAACCCGCTGGTCCTCCCGGCCTTCGTCTGGGCCTCCGCCCGGGCCGCATGGACGGCCCGCCGCTCTCCCGGCAACGTGCGCACCCGCCTGCTCGGCCTGCCGCCCTTCCCGATCTTCTCCACCCTCAGCGTCTGGGAGTCCCGCGCCGCGCTCAACCGCTTCGCCATGTCCCCCGGCCACGTCCAGGCCGCGTCGCGCATGGGCCGCTTCGCCGCGCGCGGCCGGTTCCGGACATTCGAGACCACAACTCCGCGCGTCGGCTGGCGCACCGCGGGACGCATGCTGCGCGAGCCCGACGCGGTCTGGACGCCGCAGGTGCAGTACCGCCGCGACGCCGCCGGCGAGCTGGTCGCCGCAGGGCGCCCCGCCGCCTGAGCCCGGCCTCAGCCGCCGATCTGCGACATCGACCGCGCGGGGCGCACGAAGTCCGGCTCGTTGATGCGATGCCCGGGCTCCTTGCGCCACACCGCGTCGCGGATCACCCGCTCCAGCTCGCCGTCGCTCGCGCCGCTGCGCAGCGGGCCGCGCAGGTCGGTCTCGGTGACGGAGAAGAGGCAGGTGCGCAGCTGCCCGTCGGCGGTGATGCGCACGCGGTTGCAGCGCGAGCAGAAGGGGGCGCTGACGCTGTTGATGAAGCCCAGCTCCCCCTGCACGCCGTCGGCGAAGCCCAGCCGCTGCGCGGGATCGTGGCCGTTCTCGCGCGGCCGCATGGGGAACTCCGTCTCCACCGCCTCGAGCAGCTCGTCGCCCGGCACGACGCTGTCGCGCCCCCATTCGCCGGAGGCGTCGAGCGGCATGAACTCGATGAAGCGCACGTGCACGCCCTGCTCGCGCGCCATGCGTGCGAAGTCGAGCGCCTCGTCGTCGTTGAACCCGCGCACCACGACGCAGTTGACCTTGACCGGCGTCAGCCCCGCCTCCCGCGCCGCCTCGATGCCGTCGAGCACGGTGTTGAGGCAGTCCCGCCGCGTGATCCGGGCGAAGCGCTCGGCGCGCAGCGAGTCGAGCGAGACGTTGACGCGGCGCAACCCCGCGCCGGCCAGCGCCTGCGCGTCGCGCCGCAGCAGGAACCCGTTGGTGGTGAGCGTCAGGTCGAGGTCGGGGTGCAGCCCGTGCAGCATCCCCACCAGGGTGGGCAGGTCGCGCCGCACCAGCGGCTCGCCACCGGTGAGGCGGATGGTCCGCGTGCCCGCCTCGACGAAGATGCGCGCCAGGCGGGTGAGCTCCTCGAAGCTGAGGATCTCGTCGCGCGGCAGCCAGGTCATCCCCTCCTCGGGCATGCAGTAGACGCAGCGGAAGTTGCAGCGGTCGGTGACGCTGATGCGCAGGTCGTCGACGACCCGACCGAGGGCGTCGCGCAACGGGATGGGCATGCGCCTGATTGTGGCATTGCGCGCCACGGGGCGCGCCGCGCGCCTCGCGCGCACCCTCGCCCAGCCGAGCAAGAATGCCCCCGTGTCCCGCCAGTACCACCTCCAGTGCTCCCCCGGCGACGTCGGAGGCTACGTCCTCCTCCCCGGCGACCCCGCCCGCTGCGCGCTCATCGCCGAGCGCTTCACCGGCGCCCGCCTGGTCGCCGCCAGCCGCGAGTACACCACCTACACCGGCCTCCTCGACGGCACCCCCGTCAGCGCCACCTCCACGGGCATCGGCGGCCCCAGCACCGCCATCGCCGTGGAGGAGCTCTGCAACCTCGGCGCCCACACCCTGATCCGGGTCGGCACCTGCGGCGGCATGCAGCCCGCGGTGCGCTGGGGCGACGTCATCCTCGCCCAGGCCGCGGTGCGCGACGAGGGGACGACCTTCCAGTACGTCCCCCCCGGCTACCCCGCCGTCGCCCATGCCGAGGTGCTCGACGCGCTGCGCGGCGCGGCCGCCGAGCAGAAGCCCCCGCACCACGTCGGCCTGGTCCAGTCGAAGGACTCCTTCTACGGCGAGATGGAGCCGGACCGCATGCCCGTCGCCGCCGAGCTGCGCCAGCGCTGGGACGCCTGGGTCCGGGCCGGCGTGCTGGCCTCCGAGATGGAGTGCGCCACCCTCTTCGTGGTCGCGGCCGTGCGTGGCGCGCGCGCGGGGGCGGCGCTGGTCTGCGTCAACGAGACGCCGCTCACCCGCCCCATGCCCCCGCCCTCGGAGCTCCCCCTCGGCGACCTGCTCGACACCGCGACCGGCGCCGTGCGACGCCTCATCGCCCTCGACGCCGGGCGCGGGGGTCCGCCCGCCATGCCTGCGACCCCGCTGAGCACCCGGCCCGGCACCGCCCCCGGCGCAGGCTAGGGCTCCGGCGCCACCTCCTCCACCACCACGCCGGTGGCCGCCAGGAACCCGCCCGCGTCGACCACCTCCGCCGGAGCGCATGCGCCGGCGGCGTCCGCGGCGGCGAGACGCAGCGCCATCTCGCTGAGCGCCTCGGCGGTGAACCCGTAGACGTCGCGACCGTCCAGCCGCAGGGCGCGCCGCTCGCCCGAGCGCGCGGTGGCCTGCACGTGGCACGCCCATCTCGCCTCCCGCGACGCTCCCGACGGCCCCTCGGGACCGCCGCGCGCCCCCCGCTCCAGCAGCCGGACGACCCCGGGCACGCGCAGCAGCGTGCTGAACGCCCCCGCCCCCGGCGCGCCCGGCGACATGGCGCCGGGGACGGAGAGGTAGGCGTAGACCGTGCCCACGTCGACGTGCCGCGGCACCCAGAGCGGCTCCGCGGTGGGCAGCAGCCCGCCGGTGACGCGCCCCCAGCCGGCGTCGACGCTGCGGCGCAGGGCGCCGATCCGCAGCGGGCGCAGCCGTCCGTCGCGCAGCGTCACCCCGCCCGCGGCGGCGATCCCCAGCCCGCTCACCCGCGTGCCCACGGTGGTTGCTGCCGACTCTGACGCATACACGACGTCGATGCGCTCCAGCGGCCCCATGCCCTGGGCCACCAGCGCCGCGCCGAGGTCGCCCGGCAGGTAGTCCCATCCCGACGCCGGCACCAGGGCCACGCCCGCAGCGCGGGCCGGCTGCATCAGGTCGTCGAACACCCAGCGCACGAAGGCCTGCTCGCCGGTGGAGTCGGTGTACGGCAGCCGCGCCCTGATCGCGGCCTCGACCACCGGATGCCCCGCCTGCACGAACGGGCCGGCGCACGACACCACCGCGACGCAGCCGCGCATCGCATCGGCGAGCGCGAGCGCGTCCCACTCCACCGCGCGTGCCTCGACGCCGCCGTCACCGGGCGCGAGGGCGTCCAGTTTCTGCCGGTTGCGACCGATAGCCCGGACCTGGACGCCGCGCCGGCGCAGCGCCGCGAGCGTCAGCCGTCCGGTGAAGCCGGTGGCGCCGACCAGGGCCACGGTTCCCTCTGCCATGAGGCGGAGATGCTACTACCCGGCCGCCGCGGCCATCCCGTCGAGGCGGTCGAGCACCTCCCGGGGGTGGAGCAGGAGGAAGGGCGCCCGCGGCGCGTCGCGCGCGGGCGGCGCGGCCCAGGTGGCGCGCCAGCCGGTCATCCCGGCGCGGCGGCCCGCCTCCATGTCGACCTCGCTGTCGCCGATGTACACGGCGCGCGACGGGGGCACGCCGAGGCGGCGCACCGCACGGAGCAACCCTTCGGGGTCGGGCTTCGGCGCGGCGACGTCCTCGAGCCCGACGACGGTCGCGAAGGAGGGGCGCAGCCCGCAGGCGGCCAGGCCCCATTCCAGCGGCTCACGCCGCCGCGAGGAGACCACCGCCATGGGCATGCCGCGCCGGCGCAGCTCGTCGAGCACGGCGCGGACGCCGCGGTGGACGCGGGGGCGGACCCGCTGGTCGAAGAGCGGCAGCACCTCGGCGCCCCGGCCGGGCCAGGCCAGCTCGAGGCGCTGGATGATCGGCTGGCCCTCGGTGGCCCAGAAGACCTCGGCACCCGCGGCGGCGGCCGGGTCGCGACGGATCAGCTCGGCGACCGCGGCCTCGTCGGCGAAGCGGGTGGCCACCAGGGTGCCGTCGTAGTCCCAGACCACGGCGTCGATGTGCGGGCGTGCTGAGTCGGGCAACGACGAGGGCAGGGCGCTCATGGCCAGGGTCGACCGCTTCCCACACGAACCGGCGCCCCTCGGCGCCTGGAGATCGAGAGTAGCACCGGGTGACGCGAGCGTCGTGACGGCAGCGTGGAAGACCTCGCCAGGAGGCGGTGAAGGGCCTGCCGCTAGTGGAAGAGCAGCGCGGCGGCGCCCGCACCGGCGGCGATCGGCGCGCCCATGCAGGCGGCCAGCGTCGGCAGCGGATCGGTGCTGGGTGGCCACCACTGGTGGGGCACCGCGCGGCTGATGGGGACGCGCGCCTTGCGCATGCGGGTCGGCTGCGCGAGCACGGTGACGGCCGCGACTCCGGTCAGCGCCAGCAGGAGGATCGCCTCGGCCCCGAGGCCCGCGACGGTGTGCATCCCGGCCCGCCACAGCGCGGCGCTGGCCGCGAACACGGCGAGCCCGAGCACGACGCCGCAGAGCGCCGCCAGAAGGGGCGCCGAAACGGCGACGCGGTCGCGCTGCGGTTGCATGGACAGCGAGCGTACCACCCCTGCGGGACGGCCGCCATTCGGGAGCCGCCGCAGAGGGCGTCACAGCATCGTTTCCTTGACGCCCCCGCCCCCCCGTGCATACTCTGCGGCAGCGACCGCTGACTCCGCGGTCCCCACGTCCCACTCCACGTCTTTCCAAGGGACCAGCGTCATGACGTCTCGGTCGAAGATCGCGGCCGCAGCGCTCGGTGCGACCGCGGCCGCGGGCGCCCCGGCGATCGCCGCGGCCACCACCTACATCGTCCGGCCCGGCGACACCCTCAGCGAGATCGCCGTCCGCCACGGCACCACCATCCAGGCGCTGGTGCAGGCCAACAACCTCAGCAATCCCAACCTCATCCGGGTCGGCCAGCTGCTGCAGATCCCCGACACCTCGGTCGGGCTGCCCGGCTACACGCGCGGCACCCCTGACACCGAGAGCTACACGGTTCGTGCCGGGGATGGCCTGTTCAAGATCGCCCGGGCCTACGGCGTCGACCCCACCGCGCTGGCCCGCGCCAACGGCATCGGGGTCAACACCCTGCTGCACGCGGGCGCGGTGCTGCAGATCCCCGGGCGCCTCGCCCGCGCCAACGCGCTGCTGACCCACACCGCCACCGAGGTCGGCGTCGACCCCAAGGTGGTGCGCGCGGTGGCCTGGATGGAGAGCGGCTGGCAGCAGGGCGTGGTGTCGCCGACCGGCGCCGTCGGGATGATGCAGATCGAGCCGTACACCGGCGAGTGGATCTCCAGGTACCTGGCGGGGCGGCCGCTCGACCTCCACGTCGCCGCCGACAACGTGCTGGCGGGCTGCCTGCTCCTCCACCACCTGCTGCAGATCCACGACGGCGACGTCAACGCCACCCTGGCGGCCTACTACCAGGGCGACTCGTCGATCGCCAAGCACGGCCTCTACGGCGACACCAAGCAGTACCAGTCGGTGGTGACCTCCCTCATCCATCGCGAATAGCCGTCGCGGGCTTTGCGCCACACTGTCGCACCGTGAACGGACGACGGGTGGCCGCGGTCGACGTGGGCAGCAACACGGTGCACATGCTGGTGGGCACCGCGGAGCCCGACGGCACGGTGCGCGAGGTGCACCGCGAGGTGCTGATGCCCCGGCTGGGCGCGGCCGTGCAGGCCACCGGCCGGATCGGCGAGGGACGCATCCGCGAGGTGTCCGAGTCGCTGGCGCGGCTGGCCTCGGTGGCGGGCGAGCACGGCGCCGCGGTGCGCCTGCTGGGCGCCACCGAGGCGGTGCGCAAGGCGGCGGATCGCGAGGCGGCGGTGCGCGCATTCGGCGCGGCGTTCGGCGCGCCCTGCGTGGTGCTGCCGGGTGAGGTGGAGGCGCGGCTGTCCTTCCGCGGGGCCTCGAGCGTGGTCACGGGTCACGGCACGCTGCTGGTGTGCGACATCGGCGGCGGCAGCACCGAGTTCGCCGTGGGACCGCGCCGTCACGCCTCGACGGTGCGCAGCCTGCCCATCGGCTCCGGCGCGGCGACCGACCGCTGGCTCCACTCCGACCCACCCACCGACGGGGAGCGCCGCGCCTGCTTCGAGGGCGTGATGGCGGTGCTGCGCTCGGCTCCCGAGGCGCGCCCCGACCACGTCGTGGCCACCGGCGGCACCGCCTCCACCCTTCCCGTGCTGCTCGGCCGCGACCGCGAGACCCACCTCGACGCCGACGACCTGGCCCGCTGCCGCGAGCTGCTCGCCCGCCACCCCAGCGCCGAGATCGCCGCCCACCACGGCCTGGAGTCGGCGCGCGCCCGAGTTCTGGCCGGAGGTGTCGAGATCGTCGACGCCGTGCGCCTTCTCTTCGACGCGGAGCGCATCCGCGTCACCATCCACGGGCTGCGCAGCGGGATGATCCTCGCCCACGCCGAGTCGGGGGACCGCTGGGTCGAGGGCTGAGCCGGGGTCAGGCGGCAGAATCCAACGACCGAGCGGCGGTCGTTGAAACCGCCGCCAGTGGAAGGCGTCATGGACGCTTGAGCGCGAGGGCGGCAGCAGCCGGCAGTGCCGCGTTTGCTACCTCGTGGGAGGCAAACCGGCTGCCACATGTCCCGAGGTGCCCCCCTAGAACAGCGAGGCGGCATGACCGGACGGATGTCCGTTCATGGTCGGTTCAGGTGAGCGAGCAGTTGACCGGAGCGTTGGAACGGTTTAGGATCGGCCCGTGGAGAACGTCACCCTGGCCAAAGCCTTGGACGTCGTGAACGGTGAACTCAAAGCTGCGCACCGGCGGTTTGAGGAGAAGCAAGCGGCTAGCGTGATGGCACAGAACGAACTGTTCGCTGCCAAAGCCGATGTCGAACGGCTGACCCGGGCGGCATACGAGCTTCGCCAGGTCCTCGCCGGCCACGGGGCTGCCAGGTTAGCCATGAACCTCCCACCGCCTATCGAACTCAACGACGCATTGGCTAACCCGCACAGGACTACCGACAGAGTCGTCGCGGTCCTGCGTAGTGGCGACGGCGACTGGCACCTGCGCGACCTCGAAGAGGAATTCGAACGCCGGGGCTGGACGGACATGTATGAGCACCCGTACGAGGCGATCCGCACCGCCGCGGCACGGCTCGTCAACCGCGGTCGGATCCGCAAGACCGGGCCCAACACGTGGCGTGCTGGAGGAGATGGCGAGACAACTTCGTAGACGTCGGTAGCGAGAGGTAGCTCCCGCCCTGCTGCGCACAGGGCGGGAACAAGTGCCCCCGGGCGATGCCTTGAAAAGCCCCGGGCTCGTGCAATGCGGGCGCTACCGACCCGTCCGCAGTCTAGCTCTCCTTGTGGTCTTTGTCAGGCTATGTTTTTCCCGGTGTCGAGGGGGAGGGAGAGGCAGCGCACCCCACCGCCCGACTTCATGAACTCGGTCATGGGCAGGGCGATGGTGTCGAAGCCCTCGGCGTGGAGCTCGGGACCGAGGCGCTCGGCGGCGGTCGAGGAGATCACCCGGCTGCCCAGGGCGATGGCGTTGCAGGCGAAGCCGGCCGCCACCTCGGTGGGCACCTCGATGACGTGGGGCACCAGCCTGCGGATGGTTCTGGCCGATCGTGGCGAGAACGCCTGGGGCGCGAAGATCACCGTGCGCTCGTCGAGCGGGCAGAAGCAGGTGTCGAGGTGGTAGAAGCGCGGGTCGACCAGCTCCAGCGAGACGACGTCGACGCCCAGGGCGCGGCCGGCGAAGCGGTGCGCCTCGCGGTCGGTGCGGAAGCCGTACCCGGCGAACAGGGTGTCGCCCACGAACAGCGCGTCACCGGCGCCCTCGAAGGCCATCTCCCGGGGCGGCCGCACCACCTCGAACCCCTGCGACTCGAAGGCCTTTTCCCAGAGCACCTCCTCACCCTGGCGCTCGGGATGGCGGAAGCGGCTGAGCACAGCGGTGCCGTCCCAGACCACGCCGGCGTTGGCGGTGAAGACCATGTCGGGCAGGCCGGGCACCGGTTCGGCGAGCACGACGTCCTGTCCCAGCTCGACGTAGGCGCGCTGCAGCGCCTCCCACTGCTGCATCGCCCGGTTGCGGTCGACCGCGTTGGCGACGTGCATCCAGGGGTTGATCTCGTACTCGACGCCGAAGAACTCGGGTCGACACATCAGGATCGCCATCGGCGGGGTTCCTTGATGGCGCGCGGCAGGCCGATCGCGTCGTGCGGGGAGCTCCTGCTGCTGCGCAGCGTCCTGATCATCCCACATGCCACCGCGCGGCAAGCCCGCGCCGTCGCAGGGGTGTTTCAACGACGCCGGGACCGGACCCGCGTCGGAACCACCCATTCCCGGGGCGAAACGCCGTAGCGACGCACGGAGCCCCCCTCCTGCGCTTGCATCCTGTGCGCCCATCGGTGCACGACATCGCGATTCCACTGGTCCTGGGTCCAGTGCTCAGGCCTGCCCCCAGGGTCGATCGTGGCGATACCCACGCCGACACTTCTGACTGCGGCAGCATGGTCGGCGGGAAGATGGTCGTCTGGGGTGACCAGGATGCAATCTGGGAGGTGCTCCCCAAGAGCCGCCAGCAAGGCGGTGTCGCCCGCTCCCCTCAGCCCGAGCGCTGCATTGGTCGTCGCGGGTCGACCGCGCCGGCACAGCTCCGTCGCGAGACGGGTGGGCAGACTCTCATCGAGAACCAGCAGCCGGATCATCGTCCCGCCACCACCACCACGGACTTACGCCGCCTGCGTCAACTCGGCGACCGCGTCCTTCCATCGCACAGCGTCCGCCACCTCTTGTCGGCTCAAGCCGTAATCGCTCCGCAGCACCCGCTCCCCGTCACGGCGACCGGCCAGCTCGGCAACGAGCTCGACGGGCACGCGGCGGGCGCGGATAGTCGGACGTCCACTGAGGCGATCGGGGTCGACCTCGATGTGTGTGATCTCAGGATGGCGGCGAACCGCCCAGCCACCGCGGCGGAGGATGCCGACGACGTCCCGCACGTATTGATCGGTGAACGCCCACGTCTGGTTTCCGCCTCCTCGACCAATATCCATCAACAGGCCGAGTGCCGCGTCCTCGAGAAGCAGCAACTCGCCACCGTTCCTCGCCGCGAAATCCGTGGTCTTGAGTGGGGCCAGGCTGAGGGGCCAATCACCGTAGTGCTCGCGCAACCGCGAGATCGCGCGCCGAATCTGCGCTGGACGCACGCCCCTATCGAGTAGGTCGTGCACCACGAATGCTTCGGCTACATCCTGGAAGCTGTACACGTGCGGGGCTTCGCTCGACTGCGATGCCCGGATGTAGCCGCGACGCGACCATTGGCCGATAGTTTCGGCCGACACGCCAACGAGGGCCCCCACCTCCGCGGCGAGATACCACCCTTTCGGCCCAGTCGCATCGCTGGCCTTGTCGGCGACCCGGCCGGCTTCGGTCACCGCGCCACCCTCCATAACTGGTGTCGATCACAGTGTATCACGGCGCTGTGTAGGTTCTTCTCAGCCTCCCAGGGCGAAGCGCTCGATGGCCCAGGCGGCGCCGTCGTCGAGGACCGAGGGGGCGACGGTCCAGCCGCGGCGCTTCATGCCGGGCTCGGCCTGCCCCATCACCACCGGGATCCCGGCGATCTCCAGCATGGGCAGGTCGCTGGGCGCGTCGCCGAGGACGAGGGTCTCGCCGGCGGGGATGCCCAGCTGGGTGCAGAGCGCGTGCAGGGCGTTCCCCTTGTCCCACTTCATGACGTGCAGCTCCAGCACCCGCTCGCCGCCGGCGTCGTGGGTGAAGATGGCGTCCTGCACCAGGATGCGTCCCAGCCCGGTGCAGCGCCGGGCGGCCGCGTGGATCAGCGCGGACGGTCCCATGGCCAGGACGCGCGTGGCGGGCCAGGCCGCCAGTTCCTCGAGGGAGACACGGCGGGTCGCGCCGCGCGCCAGGTAGCGGGCGACCGTCGGCGTGTCACGCCGCGCCGCTCCGCTCAGCTGCACCTCCCCGTGCTGCGCGCCGACCATCGGCTGCAGCCCGCAGGCGTCGATGTTGCGGACAGCAGCGGCCACAACCGATCGGGGCAGGGCCGCGGCCACCTCGACGTGCCCGCCGGGGATGCGCCGCACCGCGCCGCCGCCGGCGACGATGCAGTGCCCGCGCAGCCCGAGGTCCTCGACCAGCGCGGCGGTGCGCACCCAGCGGCGGGCGGTGGCCACCACCACCGGGATGTCGCGCGCTGCGCATGCCTGCAGCGCGGCACGCACGCGGGGCGACACCGTGCGGTCGCGCCGCACGATGGTGCCGTCGAGGTCGACGGCGACCAGCCGCACCGTCACCTGCGCAGGGGCGGTTCTGTGAGCGGCTCGGGGAAGGGCAGCGTCGACAGCACCGTGGGGCGCCACCCGGCGGGACGCGGCACGTCGTGGGGGGGCGGCACCGGGGCGCGGCGGACGCAGGCGGCGGGCTCGAGGTCCTCGCGCAGCGCCACCGCGACCGGGAAGCGGAGCATGCCGTCCGCGGCGCGGCCACCGTGGCGCAGCGTGACCGTCAGGTGGGGGCGCAGCCAGGCCACCTCCCCGTCGACGTGCGGAGGCACACCGCCGTCGTACGGCGCCTCGTCGGTGGCAAGCTCGGTGACCCGAGCCCGCAGCCAGCTCGCCACCGGCTCGGACCAGTTGGCCTCGACCCGTGCGCAGGGCACGAGACGCCCCTCGACGTATTCGCCCCCGTGCAATCGCACGTGGCCGCGCTCGGCCTGCTCGACTCCGGTCACCACCGCGTCGACGCGGTCCTCGATGGCGATGCGCAGGCGGTCGGGCGAGGCGACCCCCGGGTGGTAGCGCGCCTCCGCGCGGCGCGCGAGCACGGCGCTCAGCCCGCGTTCCTCGGCCGCCTCGTGGAAGGCGTGCCCGTCGCCGCGCACCCAGTCGGGCACCTGCAGGTGCGAGTCGGCGGCCACGGCGCCGCGCAATGACTCCAGGCGGCGGTCGAAGCTCCAGGCCGTGGTCGGGGTGGTGTCGAGGTGGAGCAGGTCGGTGGCCAGGAACACGGCCGGCGCCACCCGCGGGCCGCCGCAGAGGCGCTGGGCGAGCGCGGCGAGGTCGGGACGACCCTCCGGGTCGAGCACGGCGAGGACGCCGTCGAGCACGGCGGCACGCTGGGGCAGGGCCTGTGCCACGGCGGCCACCTCGGGCACCAGCGGGGTGAGGTCCTGGAGGCGCTCACCCTGCAGGCGGATGGCGCCGTCCGCGCCGGCGAAGAGGAGGGCGCGCACGCCGTCCCAGTCCACCGAGAAGCGCCACTCCGGCGAGTCGAACGGCGCGCTGCAGGGCACCGAGCGCTCGGGCCGGATGCGCCCGGGCAGCGCCGACGGCGCGGGCAGGGCGATGGGGAGGGTGGGGTCGGCGGAGCGGGTGGTGCGTCGCCGTCCGGTCGGTCTCGGCGCCACCTGGGGGCTACGACGCCTTGCGGCGCCGGGTCGTCTCGCGGCGCGCCGCGGTGGCGCTCTCCCCCGACTTGCGGCGCGACCGGGTCCCGCCGGCCGCCGCCTCGCGCGTCTCCGCCTGCGCCGCGCGCCCCTGCTTGGAGGCCTCGACCGACGCCTTCAGCGCGGCCATGAGGTCCATCACCTTGGGCGGCTCGACCTCGGCGGGGCGCTCCACCTCGCGGTTCTCCATCTTGGCGTCGACCACCTGCATCACCGCCTCGCGGTACTCGTCGTGGTAGCGGGTGGGGTCGAACGCGGCGCTCAGGTTCTCGATGAGCATCCGCGCCATGGCCAGCTCCTGCTTGCGGATCTCGACCTCCTGCTCGGGGAGGGACAGCTCACCCATGTCGCGGATCTCGTCGGGCCAGTGCAGGGTGTTGAGGACGATCCCCCTGCCGTGCAGGGCGATCCGGCAGAGGTGCTCGCGGTCGCGCAGGGCGATCTTGCCGATGGCCACCTTGCCCGCCTCGTCGAGCGCCTGCTTGAGCAGGTAGTACGGCTTGACGCCGACCGACTCCGGCTCCAGGTAGTAGGCGCCCTTGACGTAGAGCCCGGCGTCGATCTCGGCGTCGGGGACGAACTCGAGGATGTCGATGGTGTGCGCCGTGGGCAGGGGCAGGTTGTCGAGGTCCTTGTCGTCGATGACCACGTACTCGTCCTTGCCGACCTCGTAGCCGCGCACCACCTCGTTCCAGCCCACCTCCTTCTGCTCCACCTCGCACCACCGCTTGTTCCTGATCGGGGTGTGGTCGTTGGGGCAGAGCAGGCGGAAGGAGACGCTCTTCGACTCGGTGGCCACGTACATCCGCACGGGGATGGCGACCATGCCGAAGCTGATGGCGCCGCGCCACATGGAACGGGGCATGGGCCCGAGTATATGCGCGCCGCGCGCGCCGTGTGAGCGTTTGTTCGGTCTTCGCGACCATGGCGTACGTTTGTTTGTGCCGCTGTCGGCCGGAACTCACGGCGTGCAGACTCGTCGGCGCCGATGCCCACCGCCTGGACCCGGGACAGCGCCCTGCAGGCCCTCGACGCCGCCGTCGCGGCGGGCCGCCTGGACCGGGTGCGCGCCGCGGGGGCGCTCGACCACCTGGCCCGCGTGGACCCGGACGAGGCGGTGGCGGCGGCCGTGCTGCGCTTCGGCGAGGCGATGCTCGGCGGCGCGTTCCAGGACCGGCGGCACGCGGACCTGCTGGAGGGTTGCGTGCGGCTGCTGTCGCGCACCGAGGAGCGCCGAGCGCTGCCCTTCTACCGCCGGGCGACCGAGCTGGAGCTGCCCACGCCGCGGGGTGACCTCGCCTGCAGCCTGCGCGGGCTGGCCCTGGCCGCCATGCACCCGATGGAGCCGCGCGCCTCGCGCTGGGTGGCGCTGCGGCTTCTCATGGGCGCGCGGTCGCGGTCAGGAGAGCCGGCCAGGACGGCGCTGGCCGCGCTGGGCGCCCAGGGCGAGGACGCGGCGCTGCTGCTCGCCTGCAGGACGGTGCTGGCCGACGAGATCCCCCTGCAGGTGGCGGCGCTGGCGCAGATGTCGCCCGACGTGCCGGCCGACGCCTTCTGGGAGGTCGCCGCGCCACTGCTGGGCGATCGCTTCCCCAGCGCGGTTCTGGCCATCACCGACCTGATCGTGGAGGGGCGGCGGGGCGAGCTGCTGCCCGGGTTCGCCGCGGCGATGGTGGGGGTCTCCGACCCCGACCTGTGGCGCGCGGTGCTGCTGTCGCTTCTCGGCTCGCGCCTCGACGGGGTGGAGGACGTCTTCGCCGCCGGGGTGGTGCGGGCGCCGCAGCGCGCGCTGCCGGGCATCGAGGAGGCGCTGATGCTGGCGCGGCTGGCCCGGCAGGAGGAGCTGCTGCACCGCCTGTCGGAGCGCTCTCGGGCCGGCGGACCGAACGGCTAGGCGGCGACCATGGCGTCGTAGGCGGCCTTCAGCTCCGGGTAGCGCAGGAAGAGGATGTGCGCGTACTCGTGGGTGAGCGGCTTGGCCGCCCGCCGCAGCCGCAGCCCCACCTCCTCCGGCAGCCGGTTGGCCTTGCGCCAGTTGCACTTCTTGCAGGCCACCACCTGGTTCTCCCAGGTGCTCGGCGCGCCGCCCCTGGACACGGGCACGACGTGGTCGATGGTCAGCTCCGAGGCGGGGCCGACGAAGCCGCAGTACTGGCAGGAGTGGTCGTCGCGGAGCAGCAGGTTGCGGCGGTTGGGGCGCAGCATTCGCCGGGGCACGTGGATGGTGCGCAGCAGGCGGACCATGACCACACCGTCGGGAAGGCGCCGGCCCGCCAGGGCGCTGATGGCTTCGACCTCCGCCTCCTCGGTGAGGAAGGCGACGCGCTGCTTGCTGAGGAGCACGACGAGGCGCCGCCGGCTGATCACGTTCAGCGGTTGCATCGAGGCACTCAGCAGCAGGACCGCCATGCTCGGAATTGTAGGGTGCAACGGGCTCGATCTGAGCGTGGCGCCCGCACGCATGTGCGAGTCCGCTCGCGCCGAACCGTCAGTGGGCAACCGCGGCGAGCAGCCCGGCCACGACCAGCGCCAGGACGCCGGCGACTCCGATGGCGAGGCGGACGTGGTCGTGGGCGAGCCGCTGCCCGCCGCCGAGGGCGCGCTGGCGCATCGTCTCGATGTCCCCCACCAGCCGCCGCACGCGCAGGCCGCCGAGCAGCACCGCGACCGACACGGCGATGCCGCCGCCGAAGAAGGCCGCGTTGCTCATCCCGGCGGCGAGCGCGTTGCCGCGCGTCACCACCAGGGCGATGACCGAGCAGAGGAGCACCAGGACGACACCGCCGAGCACGCCGCGGATCAGCGCCTGCACCAGGGTCAGCGGCGCGCCGGAGGCAGCCTCGGCCGCGGCCAGCGCCTCGACGTCGGCGTCGCTCAGGTCGCGGTTCTTGGGACGGCGCGGCAGCGCGGCGATGCGCAGGCCGCAGCGGGCACAGTGGGTTCCGCCCGCGGGCAGGTGGACGCGACAGACCGGACAGAAGAGCGACGCGGCCATGGCGCGATCAGCTTAGCGGCAGATCCTGATCGGCCCGCAGCACGCCGCGGAAGAGGTCGCCGACCTCGCGGACGCGCCGCTCCGCGTTGCGGATGTCCCAGCCGTCGGGGCGCAGCGCCGGGTCGTCGAGCTCCTCCCAGGCGATCGGCATTGAGACCGGCGCACCGTCCTCCGGGCGCACCGCGTACGGCGCCGCCAGGGTCTTGTTGATGATGTTCTGCGTGTAGTCGATGCGCAGCTTGCCGCCGCGCTTGGCCACCGACCAGTCCCAGGTGATGCGGTCGGGCACGACCCGGCCGATGGCGCGGCCCACCTCCTCGACCCAGTGGCGCACCACGTCGTAGCTGGGCCCGCGCCTGATGGGCACGTAGATCTGCAGCCCGGTCTGGCCGCTCACCTTGGGCAGACCGCGCAGTCCATAGTGGTCGAGGGCGGCCTTCACCAGCTTCGCCACGTCGCAGACGTCGCGGAAGGTCGCCGGCTCGAAGGGGTCGAGGTCGAACACGGCCCAGTCCGGCTGGTGCGGCGCGTCGGAGCGCGAATGCCAGGGATGCAGGTCGATGACTCCCGCGTTGGCGACCCAGGCGACGGTGGCCACCTCGTTGGGGAGGATCCAGTCCTTGACGGCGTCGTCGCCCTCGTAGCGCCAGCTGGTGATCCAGGCAGGGGCGTGCACCGGCTTGTCCTTGCGCCAGAAGTGCGGACCGGTGATGCCGTCCGGGTACACGTGCGTCGACAGCGGCCGGTTGCAGAGGTAGGGGACGAGCAGCTCGCCGAAGCGGACGTAGTGGGCGATGAGGTCGCGCTTGGTGTAGCCCTGGTTGGGCCAGAAGACCTTGTCGAGGTTGGTGAGCTTGACCTGGCGGCCGGCGATCTCGACGGTGGAGTTGGGCCTGGCCCGGGCGAGGCGGTCGAGGGATTCCTCGATCTCCGGCGACGGACCGTCCCAGGCAACGCGGTCGGGGATTGCCGGATCCTCTTGCGGCGCGTCCGGAGCCGGCGGTTGCACGCGCTTCGCGCGCGACGGGATGGAGACCTTCGACAGCACCGCCGTTGCGTCGAGCGGGCGCTCGCGGACACAGTCGCGCGGTGACACGTCGGGGCGGAGTCGCAGGAACGTCGGGTGTCGCAGCGTCCCCGCGCTGGACCACTCGGTGAAGCGCACCTCGCAGACCAGCTCGGGCCGGACCCACGTCGCCGGCTGGTCGGTCTGCGGCACGACGGCGAAGGGACACTCGTCGACGCGCAGCGGTTCCAGCAGGTCGAGCAGGGTGCGGATGGTGGCGCCGTCGAGTCCGCTGCCCGCCTGCCCCACGTGCACCAGCGCATCGCCCTCGTGGACGCCGAGGACCAGCGCGCCGAGCTGCCCGCGGCCGCCGCGCCCGGCGGTGTGGCCGCAGATCACGCAGTCCTGCGTGTTCCACGCCTTCACCTTCACCCAGTGTCGCGACCGCCGGCCCGACTCGTAGCGCGAGTCCGCCTGCTTGCCGACGATCCCCTCCAACCCCTGCGCCTTCACGGCGTCGAAGAACGCCCCGCCCTCCTTCTCGACGTGGTCGACGTACACCACTCCCGGCGCGTCGCGCAGCACCGCGCGCAATGCGCGCTTGCGCTGCGACAGGGGAAGGTCGCGCAGGTCACGCCCGCCGGCCCAGAGCAGGTCGAAGGCACAGAAGGCCACCGGGTTCACCGCGGCGGCGCGCGCCACGTCCACGTCGCGGCCCACGTTGATGCGCGACTGCAGGCGCTCGAAGGACGGCCTGCCCTTCTCGTCGAAGGCGACCACCTCGCCGTCGACCACGGCGTCGCGCAGCAGCAGCGCATCGGCGACGCGGCGCAGCTCGGGATAGCGCGCCGTCTCGTCGCGCCCTTTGCGTCCGGTGAGCGACACCGCACCGTCGCGCACCGACACCAGGGCGCGCACGCCGTCGTACTTCAGCTCCCAGTACCAGCCGTCGGCGGTGAAGGCACGGTCGACGCGCTCCGCGAGCATGGGACGGACGTCGCGCGGCAGCTCGCGCCGGGGCGCGTCGCCGAGGAGGTCGACGAGCTGCTCGTCGCGGCTGCGCCAGATCTCCTCCGCGTGCGCCCCGCGCCCTGCGGCGATCTCCTCCATGGTGCGACCGGTCTTCACCGACCAGGCGTTGTCGGGCGCGGCGGCGTCCCAGGCGGGGACCACCTCGTCGCCCTTCTTCTTGATCAGCAGCCAGTCCTTGTCCGAGCCGGTGCGCGAGTGGCTGCGCACCAGCGCGAAGCGGCCGCGCAGCTTGGAGCCGTGCAGGATGAACTTGAGGTCACCGCGACGCAGGGCGGCGTCGACGTCGGCGGCGGTCTCCGGCTCCCACTCGCGCTCGCCCGCGTCCCAGAGCATCACCGAGCCGGCCCCGTAGCCCTCCGGGATGACGCCCTCGAAGTCGCCGTACTCGATGGGGTGGTCCTCGACCTGGACGGCGAGCCGGCGGATGGTGTTGTCGAGCGTGGGCCCCTTGGGGACGGCCCAGGAGAGCAGCACGCCGGCGTGCTCCAGGCGCAGGTCCCAGTGCAGGCGGGTGGCCCGGTGCATCTGCACGCAGAAGCGCCGCCCGGCGGGGAGGGCGGCCCAGGCGGGAGCGGCCCCCTCGCCACCGCGCGGCTCCGGCGTGCGGCCGAAGTCACGCTTGCGGCGGTACTCCTCCAGGGCCATGGGTGCAGGCTACCCGCACGCGGCGGGGGCGAGCATGTGTGTGATAGACACGCTGACACCTTCAGTGCTACTGTGCCACCAAGGATTGCGGAAAGGAGGCATACCGCCATGGCTGATCCCACGCCGCGCACGACCGGGACGACCGAGCCCGTGTCGCCGCGCACCGACGGCACGGGCACCGGCCGGGCGTGGTCCCCGACACCCGCGCGTGGGACCGCGAGCCCGGCGGCCGGGACGTTCGAGCCCGTCGGAACCACCACTCCCAGGAAGGGCGGCACCACCGCCGCCGCTGCCGCCACGGCCGATCGCCGCGTCCTCTACAGCGGCGTCAGCCCGATGCGCCGGCTCAGCCAGATGGTCATGCTCCTCTGGCTCGTGTCGGAGATCATCGTCGGGCTGCGGCTGATCTTCCACGCCGTCGCCGCCAACAGCGGCGCCGGGTTCGTCAGCTTCATCTACGGCATCTCGGGGCCGCTCGTCGCGCCCTTCCGCCCGATGGTCGGCGACCACCCGATCGGCGGCAACGGCACGCTCGAGTTCAGTTCGGTGATCGCGATGGTGGTGTTCCTCGCCGCCGCGCTGATCGTCGTCGCCTTCCTGCGCATCCTCTCCGCGCCGCGGGCACGCCCCGTGGCCACGGACCGCTAGCACTCTCCCTTCCTTCCGCCCCCCTCCCTTCCGCCCCTGGAGCGGCCTCGAGGCTGCTCCGGGGGTTTTCCTTTTGCCAGGTCAGGTGACGTGGCCGCCGCCGACCAGCCGGCCCACCGCGTTGGTGACCGCCGCCGCGCCGACGCCCACCACGACCATCTCCAGCCCGCTGCGCACCACGCTCCGCGACGTGACCAGGGTCTTGGTCGCGCCCATCAGGAAGAGGCCGACGACGCTGAGCACGCCGGCGACCACGAGCGCGCCCGTGCCGCCGGCGAAGAAGTAGGGGAACACCGGGACGAGCGCCCCGATGGCGAAGCCGCCGCCCGCGAAGAGGGCGTCGACCAGCGGCGGCGGCCCGGGGTTCATGGAGAGGCCGAGCTCCTCGGTGACCAGCGCCTGCAGCCAGCGCTCGGGGTCGGAGGTGATGCGGCGGACCAGCAGCTCCACCTCCTCCTCGCTGAAGCCCTTCATGCGGTAGATGCGGCGCAGCTCGTCGCGCTCCTCGGCGGGTGCGTACTCGATCTCCTCCCGCTCGCGGCGCACCTCCTCGGCGACCACCTCGCGGTGCGAGCGGTTGCTGAGGAAGGCGCCGGCCGCCATCGACACGCCGCCGGCGATGAGCCCGGCGACACCGGCGAGCAGCACCACGCCGTGCGAGGTGCCCGCCGCGGCCACGCCGGAGATCAGGCTGAAGTTGCTGACCACGCCGTCGTTGAGCCCGAAGATGAGGTCGCGGACGAAGTCGCCGACGTGCCCGGTGCCCGGGCGGCCCACCTCCTGCTCGGCCTCCAGGCCGCCGCGGAGCCGGGCGGCGGCGCCCTGGTGAAGGCGCTCGTCGGGGATGATCCGGCCGGCGATCTCGCGCGACGCCCGGTCGGGGAGGAACTGGGCCTGGCGGATGTAGTTGAGCTTGCCGCGCGCCTCGCCGCCCTCGATGAGGCTGATCACGCTGGGCAGGCCGAAGGTGCGGGCCAGGGCCGGCAGGACCAGCTCCCGCGGGCTGGTGCGGATGGTCGGCGCCTTGCCGCCGAGCTGCTCGAGGCGGCGCCGCCAGTGGTAGGCGTGGCGCAGCTCGTGTCCCGACATCTCGATGAGCAGGGCGCGGTCGGGGCCCTCGGGCTGGGTGAGGGCGAGCCGCCGGTAGAGGGAGGCAGACTGCATCTCCTCCTGCCAGTTGCGGCGCAGCTGGGAGATGAGGCGGCGGCGCTGCTCCGGGTTCTCGGGCAGCGCGGGGACCCGGCCGGTGCTCTCCTCTGCCATCGTGGCTGAGAGGGTACTGTCCCGCCGCGCTCCCGGGCACTGCGGCCTGGAGGTCGCCGCCCTGACTCGTCCCCTGTGGGGGCCGGAAGCCAACGAACGTGTCCCTCCACGAGTCCGGGGGGTGAAAGCCGCAGAACGCCCCACAGCGGCCGCGGCGGCTCTGTGGCCTGGTAGAATCACCCTGAACCCGCCCTCAGCGGGCCGTCCTCCAGAACCACTGGATGCTGCATTCCGGAGCCTCCCCTGACCGACGACAACGCACGCCCTGACGACCTCGCGCCCGACGACGCAGCCGCGCCCGCCGAGCCCGCTCCCAGCGCGCCCAGGGCCGGGCGCAGCCGGAAGGCCGGCGGCGACTACGGCGCCCAGCAGATCCAGGTCCTCGAGGGCCTGGAGCCGGTGCGCCGCCGCCCGGGCATGTACATCGGCTCCACCGACAACCGGGGCCTGCACCACCTCATCTGGGAGCTGGTCGACAACGCCATCGACGAGGCGCTGGCCGGCTACTGCGACCTGATCATCACCACCCTGCACGCCGACGGCTCGGTGTCGGTGCTCGACAACGGGCGCGGCATCCCCGTCGACATGCATCCCACCGAGAAGCGCTCGGCGCTCGAGGTGGTGCTGACCAAGCTGCACGCCGGCGGCAAGTTCGGCGGCGGTGGCTACAAGGTGTCGGGAGGCCTGCACGGCGTGGGGTTGAGCGTCGTCAACGCGCTGGCCGAGCGGCTCGAGGTGGAGGTCTACAAGGAGGGGTCGCTGTACCGGCAGTCGTACGCGCGCGGCGTGCCCCAGGCGCCGGTGGAGAAGGCGTCCAGGACGGAGAAGCAGGGCACTCTGGTGCGCTTCTGGCCCGACCCACAGATCTTCCCGGAGCGCGCCTTCTCCTGGGAGATCGTGGCCAACCGGCTGCGCGAGCTGGCCTTCCTCAACAAGGGCATCACCATCGTCCTGCGCGACGAGCAGCTCGGCTACGACTACGCCTTCCACTTCGAGGGCGGCATCGAGGCCTTCGTGCGCCACCTCAACGCCAACCGCAACGTGGTCAACGCCCGGCCGATGTACGTGGAGCGCGAGATCGACGGCAACATCGTCGAGATCGCGGTGCAGTACCAGAACACGACGTTCACCGAGCACGTGCTGACCTACGCCAACAACATCAACACCGAGGAGGGCGGCGCGCACCTCACCGGCTTCCGGTCGGCGCTGACCGCAACCCTCAACAAGTACGCGCGCAAGGCGAGCATCCTCAAGGAGCAGGATCCCAACCTCACCGGCGACGACGTGCGCGACGGGCTCACCGCGGTGGTCTCGGTGAAGCTCCAGGAGCCGCAGTTCGAAGGCCAGACCAAGACCAAGCTGGGCAACAGCGAGGTGGTCGGGCAGGTGTCGGCGGTGCTCTCCGACGCGCTGATGCAGTACCTCGACGAGAACCCGGGGGACGGCCGGCGCATCATCGAGCAGTCGCTGACCGCGGCCCGGGCGCGGCAGGCGGCGGCCAGGGCGCGCGACCTGGTGCAGCGCAAGTCGCTGCTGGAGTCGGCGACGCTGCCCGGCAAGCTGGCCGACTGCTCGGAGCGCGACCCCTCGCAGTGCGAGATCTTCATCGTCGAGGGCGACTCCGCAGGTGGCTCGGCCAAGCAGGGCAGGGAGCGCCGCAACCAGGCGATCCTGCCGCTGCGCGGCAAGATCCTCAACGTCGAGAAGGCGCGGGCCGACAAGATCCTCGCCAACGAGGAGATCAAGAACCTCATCACCGCGCTGGGCGTGGGATTCGGCGAGAACTTCTCGCTGGAGAAGCTGCGCTATCACCGCGTGGTGCTGATGGTCGACGCCGACGTGGACGGCTCGCACATCCGCACCCTGCTGCTCACCTTCTTCTGGCGCCACCTCCAGGACCTGATCAAGGGCGGCCATCTCTACCTCGCCCAGCCGCCGCTGTACAAGCTGGCCAAGGGCAAGACGGTGGAGTACGCCTACAGCGACTCCGAGCGCGACGTCAAGCTCAAGGAGATCGGCGGCAAGGTCGACGTCTCGCGCTACAAGGGACTCGGTGAGATGAACCCCGACCAGCTCTGGGAGACCACCATGGATCCCGAGAAGCGGGTCCTGCTGCAGGTGGCCGTCGAGGACGCCATGAAGGCGGACGACATCTTCGACCGGCTGATGGGGTCGGACGTCGAGCCGCGCAAGCGGTTCATCCAGACGCACGCCAAATCTGTGCGCAACCTGGACATCTAGGCGGCGTGCGTGGCTGAGGCTTCGAGCCTGCCCATCGCGCTGGACGCCATGGGCGGGGACAACGCTCCCCGGGAGATCGTGCGCGGTGCGCTGCTCGGCGCGGCGCGGCTCGGTGTGTCCGTCGCCCTGGTGGGGCGGCGCGAGGCCATCGAGCGGGAGCTGGCTGCCGCCTCGGACGTCGCTGCTGCGGGCAGTGAGGCGCGGTCGCTGATCTCCATCGTCGAGGCCGACGAGGTCATCGGCATGGACGAGCATCCCGCGGCCGCGGTGCGGTCGAAGAAGGGTGCGTCGCTGGTCGTGGCCTGCGGGCTCGTCGCCTCGGGCGCGGCGCGGGCGGCTGTCTCGGCGGGGAACTCCGGCGCGGTGCTGGCGGCGGCGCTCTTCCACGTCAAGCGGCTGCCCGGCGTTGCGCGGCCGGCCATCGGCACCGCCCTGCCGCGCGCTGACGGCGCCTCCACCTTCGTGGTCGACGTCGGCGCCAACGCCGACTGCCGTCCCGAGTGGCTGGCGCAGTTCGGGGTGATGGGCTCGGTGTACGCGCAGGTGATGATGGGCGTGGCCTCGCCGCGGGTGGGGTTGCTCAGCAACGGCGAGGAGCCCGGCAAGGGCTCGGCGCTGGTGCAGGCGGCCTCGCCGCTGCTGGCGGCGGCGCCGATCCGCTTCGTCGGCAACGTCGAGGGCAAGGACCTGTTCCGCGACGTCTGCGACGTGGCGGTCACCGACGGGTTCACCGGCAACGTCGCCCTGAAGACCGCCGAGGGGATCGGCGAGTTCCTCTTCTCGGCGATCTCCACCGAGGCGCGCAAGTCGCTGCAGGGCAAGGTCGGCGGCGCCCTGCTCAAGCCCAAGCTGCGCCCCATCCGCGACCGCGCCGACTACCGCTCGACCGGCGGCGCGCTGCTGCTCGGCGTCGACGGCGAGGTGGTCATCGCCCACGGCCGCTCCGACGCCGAGGCCATCGTCAGCGCGCTGCGCGTCGCGGCGACCGCGGCCGACCGCTCGGTCCACAGCACCATCGGCGCCGCCATCGCCTCCACCGCATCCGCCGAACCCATCGAGGAAGCCGTCACGCCATGAGCATCTTCAACCCCGGCACCATCCGGCCCGTCGAGCTCGAGCAGGAGATGCGCTCGTCCTACATGGACTACGCGATGAGCGTCATCATCTCGCGCGCCCTGCCGGACGTCCGCGACGGGCTCAAGCCGGTGCAGCGCCGCATCCTCTACGCCATGCTGGAGCAGGGCATGACGGCGGGGTCGCGCTACCAGAAGTCGGCGGCCATCGTCGGCGAGGTGCTCAAGAACTACCACCCGCACGGTGACGCGTCGGTCTACGACACCATGGTGCGGCTGGCGCAGCCGTGGGTGATGCGCTACCCGCTCGTCGACGGCCAGGGCAACTTCGGCAGCGTCGACGGCGACCCCCCGGCGGCCTATCGCTACACCGAGGCGCGCATGTCGGCGATCGCCATGCAGCTGACCGAGGACATCGACAAGGATACCGTCGACTTCGTCGACAACTTCTCGTCGACGACCAAGGAGCCCTCGGTGCTGCCGGCGCTGCTGCCCAACCTGCTGGTCAACGGCGCCAGCGGCATCGCGGTGGGCATGGCCACGAACATCCCGCCGCACAACCTCCGCGAGGTGTGCGACGGGTTGATCAGCCTGATCGACAACCCGGAGGTGACCACCGAGGAGCTGATGAAGCTCGTCAAGGGGCCGGACTTCCCGACGGGCGGCATCATCTACGGGCGTGACATCGCCACCGTGTACGGGACCGGGCACGGGCGCATCGTGATGCGCGCGCAGGTGGAGTTCGAGGAGTCGAAGGACGGGCGCGAGCAGATCATCGTCCGCGAGCTGCCGTACCAGGTCAACAAGGCGCGGCTGCTCTCGACCATCGCCGAGCTGGTCAACGACAAGAAGCTCGACGGCATCCACGACCTCAACGACGAATCGGGCCGCCACGAGGCGACGCGCATCGTCATCAAGCTGAAGTCGAACGCGCGGCCGCACACCGTCCTCAACAACCTCTACAAGCACACCCAGCTGCAGACCACCTTCGGCGCCATCATGCTGGCGCTGGTCGACGGCCGGCCGCAGGTGCTCGGCCTCAAGCCCCTCCTGCAGCACTACATCGACTACCGCCGCAGCGTGGTGACGCGGCGCACCCGCTACGAGCTGGACCGCGCCAAGGAGCGCGCCCACATCCTCGAGGGCCTGATGAAGGCCCTGACCAACCTGGACGAGGTGATCCGCATCATCCGGGCGGCACCGGACGAGAGCACGGCGCAGAAGAACCTGGAGGCGGCCTTCGAGCTGACCGACCGGCAGTCGAAGGCGATCGTCGACCTGCGGCTGGGCCGGCTGACGCGGCTGGAGGCGGACAAGATCCGCGGCGAGTACGAGGAGCTGATCAAGACCATCGCACGCCTCGAGGACATCCTCGCCGACGCGCGCAAGGTCGACGCCATCATCAAGGACGAGCTGGCGGCGCTGTCGAAGAAGTTCGGCGACGACCGCCGCACCGAGATCCGCCTCGGCGAGGTCGAGCTGAGCGAGGAGGACCTCATCCCGCGCGAGCACGTCTTCGTGACGCTGACGGCGCGCGGCTACATCAAGCGCATCCCCCTCGACGCGTACCGCATGCAGCACCGCGGCGGCAAGGGCGTGGTCGGCGCCAAGCGGTCGACGGACGAGGACTACGTGGTCCACTCCACCACGGCCGACACGCACACGGACATGCTCTTCTTCACCAACCGTGGCCGCGTCTTCCGGCTGCGGACGCACGAGATCCCCGACGTCAAGCGGCAGGCCAAGGGCATCCCGGTGCAGGCGCTCATCGACATCGACCACCCGGGCGAGAAGGTGACCTCGCTGATCTCGATCGCCGAGTTCACCGAGGACAAGTACCTGGTCATGGTCACCAAGCTGGGCATGATCAAGAAGACGGCGGCGGCCGCCTACGCGTCGGTGCGGCGCAACGGGCTCATCGCCATCAACCTGCAGGACGGCGACGAGCTCAACTGGGTGCACGAGTCGTCGGGGCACGACGAGCTGCTGGTGGTGACCCGCGAGGGCAAGGGCTCGCGCTTCTCCGAGAAGGAGGTCCGCCCCATGGGCCGCGACACCATGGGCGTCGGCGCCATCCGGCTGCGGTCCGGCGACGAGGTCGCCGGGTTCGACATCGTCAAGCCCAACGGATACGTGCTGGTGGTGACCCAGCACGGCTTCGGCAAGCTGACGCCGATGAGCGACTACCCGATCAAGAGCCGCAACATCCAGGGCGTGTACACCGTCGACCAGACGGCGATCCCCAAGATCGGCCAGATCGTCGGCATGCGCATCATCGAGGACCTCAGCGAGGAGCTGATGGTCATCTCCACGCAGGGCCAGGTGATCCGCATCCCGCTGGAGCAGGTCCGCGTCAGCGGGCGGCAGACGCGCGGGGTGATCATCATGCGGCTCGCCGACGGCGACCTGGTCGGCTCCATCGCCGGCGTCGGCGCGGCGGGCTCGCTGGAGGCGTAGTCGCTCACCCCGGAGTGCCGGGAAGCCCACGCAGCAGGCGGCGCACGACAGGACTGCGCGCGAAGCGCGTCCAGGGGCGCGGCTGCTGCGTGTGGGTGGTGATGCCCATGACGGTGCGTGCACCGGAGTGGAGGTGTGAGAGGCGTGCGGTGAGGCGCAGCTGCGGCACGGTGTGCGTCGAGATGTGCGCGGCTGCGTCGAGGAGCGGCTTGCGGTAGGCCGGGTCCATCGAGGTGAGCAGCGCCCGCAGGCGCGGCATCGAGGGCAGGCCGGTGCGCAGCTCGGTGTCGAGCAGGTGCAGCGCGTCGGCGGCGTGGCCGACCAGGTCAGAGCTGATCGAGGACGGCCGCCAGGCGAGGCTCAGCATGTCGACGCCGCGGCGGCCGCTCGACATCAGCGCGTCGGCGGTGCTCATCGTCTCGTGCGCGGGGATGGCGTCGCTGAGGACGTGCGGCGCGGGGGGCACGCGGACCCCACGCAGCCAGTCGAGGCCGCGGTCGATGTTGCTCATCGTCTCGGCGATGCCGTGGGGACGCAGGGCGAGCGCGTCGCCGGCGGTGCCCGCGATGTCGAGCGCCGAGCGACCGTGCCCGACCAGGGCGCGGATCACCGGGAAGGGCTCCACGGGAGCGAGCACGTGCGCCAGGCTGCCGAGCCGCGCGGCCGAGCCGGCGGCGAGTGCCGCGGGGCGGAGGAGGAGCGCGTCCGCGAGGAGGGCGAAGACGACCGTGCCGACGGTGACGCGCGCGTTGCCGTCGACGCCGGTCAGCGCGCCGGTGAGGAACGACGCGGTGGCGACGGCGGCGCCGACGAGCGCGCCGCCGACGGCGCCGAGCACGGGGATGCGCGCCGCCGACGCCGCTGCACCGCCCAGCACCGCGCCCACGATCACCCAGCCGAAGGGCAGCGTGAACCCGGCACCCACGAGCACGGCGAGGCCCGCCAGCACGATCCCGGTGAGGATGGCGTGCAGGCGCCGCCCGTCGAAGGTCCGGCCGAGGAGGCTCGCGACGAAGAGCAGAGGTGCCCCCAGCGGCCAGGGGAGGCGGTGCAGCGTCCATCCCACCGCGTCGACCAGGGAGTCGAGCAGCGACGTGACGGCCCCGCTCAGCCCTGCGGCGATGGCGGCGAGGATGTGCTGGATGGGGTGCAGGAAGCTCTGGTCGGCGTCGCGCGGGTGCGCCGCCGCCCAGCGCAGCTGATCGGCGACGTACGCCGGGTCCGCCAGGGCGATGCGTCCCGCCGTGACCCTGGTGTCGTCGACACCACCGGGCCAGCGCTGCGGCGGGAGGCGGCATGCGCGCAGGGAGCTCCGCTGCGCGACGACGTGGTCCTGGGCCTGCTCGCCCCGCTGCCCGTCCAGCTCGGGTGAGGCGACCACCGTGACCGCGTCACCGTCGACGACGGCGACGTCGGCCTGGGACACGAACATGCCGATGCGCTCGGCGTCGGCGGTGTCGCGGTAGAGCGCGTAGTCGCCCGGCGCAGGACCGGCGGGACGCGGCGCCGACGGTTGCAGCAGCGTGCACGCGTGCACCAGGCCGTCCTCGCCGTCGAGCCCGCGGACGTCGACGCCGGCGCGCGCCCACGCACCCAGCACCAGGGCGCGATCCACGGCGGGGCCGTGCAGGCCGTGATGCCCCACCTCGCGCATGACCGCCACCGCGGCGGCGTTGCGCGCCGCGGTGATCGCCGTCGCGTGCATCGGCATGAAGACCAGGAGTGCGGCTGCGCAGGATGCCGCCGCGAGGACGCGTCTCATCCCGCACCCTGCGCCGCCGACCACGCGTCGACCCAGCAGAGGTCCGCGCCAGAACCTGGCGACGTGGGACAGGTGGCCGGAAGGACCGGCAGGCGACGCGGGACGAAGACGTGCACCTCGACGAGCATCCGTCCCGCCCCCTGCCCCTCCTGCATGTCGCGCGGGTCGGGCCCGACGACGAGCCTCGCAAGCACGGCGGCGTTCTGCGCGGCCAGCTGGCGCGCCGCCTGCACGGCACCGGCGCACCCGGGCCCGGCGGCGGGTGAGTCGCGCGCATCGCTGTCGCATGGCGTGCCGGCCTGCACCGCGATGCTGAGCTGCTCCCGGTGCGCGTCGCCGAGGAGGAACACCGCGGTGCCGTGCGCCACCGCGTCGGCGGCGGCCTCGGCGTGCGCCTGGGCGGTGACGGCGGCCGCCGCGTCCACAGCACCGACGCCACCCGTGATGACGGCGCCCATCGCGCCGCTCAGCACCAGCGCCGCCGCGCCGCGTGCCCCCGCGCGGCGCGTCAGCACGGCTCGCGCCGCATCACCACCGCCGCGCGAGGTGCGACGGCGGAGCCGGGCCCACCGTCGACGCCCGGGAGCACGGACTCGGGCGCCAGCCGGACCTCGACCCGGACCAGGTCGCCCGGTCCCGGCACGGCGCCGATCGACACCGTCCCGGCCGCTCCGGGGTCGACCCCCGCCAGGGTGGGTGGAGGGGCGGCGCGGGAGCACAGCACCGCCTGCCTGGCCAGCTCGCGCGCGTCCGACTGCGCCTCGATCTGCTGGCGGGCGAGCACGATGCACTGCCAGGCGAGCATGACCGCGAGGCCGAGCAGCGGCAGGGCCGCCACCAGCTCGACCGACTGCGATCCCCGCTGCCCGGCGCGCCCGCGCCGGGCCCTCATTGCCCCAGAAACCCCTTGAGGTGGTTGACCAGCAGGCCGCCGATGTCGGCACCGTGGTCGCGGGCGTAGACGGTGGCGCCGGTCATCATCGTGGCCACGAAGCTGCCCAGGGCGATCCACTCGAGCGACTGCGCGCCGCGCTCGCCGCGCCGCCGCAGCACCCTCCGGGCCCTTCCTCGAAGTCCTGCCATCGCCGCATGTCCTCCATTGACGTGGTTTCGCGATGGCTCTATACTACACGCGTGTGTTACCCAGGCGTCAACAGTTTCGTGGAGGTCGTCCTCAGCCCTGGCCGGGCGGCTCGCGGAAGACCAGCGTCCGGCAGGGCGCGAACTTGAGCACGTAGGGAGCGGTCTTGCCCATGTGGAACTCGCCGAAGCGCTGGCGGTACGGCATGCCCACCACCACCAGGTCCGCCTGCCACTCGCGGATCTCGTCGACGATGGCGGGCCCGGCCTCGCGCGCCTGGAGCAGCTCGGTGTCCACCTCGACGTCGAGCTCGGCCCCGATGGTCTCGGCGCGGTCGAGCAGCTTCTCCGCGGCCTCCACCTCGGCGTCCTGCACCGTCCCCAGGGCGAGGCTGCGCTTCACCTCGAGGATGGTGACGACGTACACCTTGGCCCGCTGCCGCCGCGCCAGCCGGCAGGCCAGCCGCACCGCCTCGTCGTCGGTGGGGCTGCCGTTGATCGGCACGAGGATGCGGCGGGCCGTGAATCCCTGCTGCATGGCGGGGCAGGATGCTACTCGATGCGGACGGCCGCCTCGCCGGTCCGGCCGCGGCGCGCCGCGCTCCACGGCCCGAGCCCGCGCGCCGGACCGCTCCGTAGAATGCAGCCGGTGAAGATCGTCATCGTCGGCTGCGGCCGCGTGGGCTCGACTCTGGCCCGGCGCATGGCCGAGGAAGGCCACGAGGTGAGCGTCGTCGACGAGAACATGTCCTCGTTCGCGCGTCTCGGCGAGGACTTCGCGGGCCAGATGGTGGTCGGCTCGGGCGTCGACGAGGAGGTGCTCCGCCGCGCCGGAATCGAGCAGGCAGAGTGCTTCGCCTCGGTGACCAACGGGGACAACCGCAACATCATGGCGGCGCAGATCGCCAAGGAGGTCTTCCACGTGCGGCGCGTGATCACCCGCATCTACGACCCCATCCGGGCCGAGGTGTATCGCGAGCTGGGGCTGGAGACGGTGTGTCCCACCACCATCGGCGCAGCGCTGCTGGAGGAGTTCTTCACCACCGGGCACAACGCCGCGCAGAGCGGCACCGTCCTGCCGCGCGCGGCCGGCGCGACCGGGTAGCGCGGATGGCAGCGCGACAGCCGCAGCGGCCGTACGTCCTCATCATCGGCGGCGGGAAGGTCGGCTTCTACCTCGCCAAGCACCTCATCGAGCGCGGCTACGAGGTGACGCTGGTGGAGAAGGAGCGCGCCCGCGCCGAGTGGATCACCCACCAGCTCGGCACCGTGAGCATCATGGTCGGCGACGGCGACGAGATGGCCTTCCTCGCCACCACCGGCATCGAGCGCGCCGGCGTCGTGGTCGCCTGCACCGGCGACGACGAGGACAACCTGGTCGCCTGCCAGCTCGCCAAGCGCAAGTTCGGCGTCCCCCGCACGATTGCGCGCGTGAACAACCCTGTCAACGTCAAGGTGTTCCGCACCCTGGGCATCGACGTGCCGGTGTCGGCCACCGAGCTGCTGATGGGGCTCATCGAGGCCGAGCTTGGGCACTCCGAGCTGGTGCGCGGCGTCGCCGTCAAGGCCTCGGGCGCGAGCCTCGTCGACATGGCGCTCCCCGAGCTGTCCAGCCTGGTGGGCCGGCGCATCTCCGACCTGCAGCTCCCCGAGGGCGAGCTGCTCGTCTGCATCGTGCGCGCCGGCGACCCGGTGCTGCCCCGTCCCGACGAGGTGGTGCAGAAGGGCGACGAGCTGATCATCTACTCGCGCACCCTCGACGTCGAGCGCGTCAGCGAAGCGCTCTCGCGCTGACCTCGCCGCCACGCCGATGAGCACGCCGCTGACCCGGGTCGCCTACTTCGGACCCGAGGGCACGCACACCCACGACGCCGCCCTGCGACACTACGGTGAATCGGCCACCCTTGTCCCATTCTCGGACATCCCCTCCACGGTGGCCGCGGTGCAGGCGGAGCTGGTCGACCAGGCGATCGTGCCCATCGAGAACAGCACCGAGGGCAGCGTGACCATCACCCTCGACCTGCTCATCGCCCGCGATGCGCCGCCCATCGTCGGCGAGATGATCCTGCCGGTGCGCCACCACCTCATCGCCCGTCCCGGGACGCGGCTGCAGGACGTCGAGCGGGTGATCACCATCGGGCAGGCCTCGGCGCAGTGCCGCAACTTCCTGCGCGAGCAGGTCCCCGGCGCGCAGGTCTTCCCCGCGGTGAGCACCGCCGCCGCGGTGGCCTCGTGCGTGCACTCCGACCGTCTCGCCGCCATCGGCAGCGAGGCCGCGGCGCGCCTCTACGGGATGGCCGTGATCGCCGCCGACATCCAGGACAACGCCGACAACGCCACCCGCTTCGTCTCCCTCGGGCGCGAGCGTCCGGCGGCGACCGGCCGCGACCGCACCTCGCTCGTCTTCTCCCTGGCCGCCGACCGTCCTGGCGGCCTGCTCAGCGCGCTGCGACCCTTCGCCGAGCGCAGCATCAACCTCACCCGCATCGAGTCCCGCCCCACCAAGGCGACGCTCGGCAACTACTGGTTCCTCATCGACTGCGAGGGGCACGTCGACGACCGGCCCGTGGCCGACGCGATCGGCGAGGTGCGCGGCATCGCCGTCGAGCTGCGCGTCCTCGGCTCCTACCCTCGCGCATGAGCGCCGCCGTCAGCGCGGCCACGCGCCGCGCCGCACTGCCACCCGGCCCGCATCTGCCCATGCCGGTGCAGACGATGCTCTGGCTGATGCGGCCGCTCCCCACCATGCAGCGCTGGCACCGGCGCTACGGGGACGTCTTCACCATCCGCCTCGCGCTCGCCGGCGACTCGGTGCAGGTCGCCGACCCCGCGCTGCTGCGCCCCATCTTCACCGCCAAGCCGGACGAGGCCCGCGCCGGCGAGGCCAACTCGGTGCTGGAGCCGGTTCTCGGGCGCAGCTCCGTCCTGCTGCTCGACGGGCGCGAGCACATGCGCCAGCGCAAGCTGCTGCTGCCGCCGTTCCACGGCGAGCGCATGCAGCGCTACGGCGAGATCATCGCCGCCACCACCGGCGAGGAGCTGCAGCGCTGGCCGGTGGGCCGCGCCTTCCCGCTGCGGCCCGCCATGCAGCGCATCACCCTCGACGTCATCCTCCGCGCCGTCTTCGGCCTGCACGAGGGCGACGAGCTGGAGCGCCTGCGCCCCCTGGTGCGCGAGCTGGTCGACATCACCCGCAGCCGCGCCGCCATGATCCCCTGGTTCCGCCGCGAGCTGGGCGGCCGCAGCCCCTGGGGCCGCTTCATGGCGACACGGCGCAGGACCGACGCGCTGCTCCACGACATCATCCGCCAGCGCATACGCGATGCCGACCTCGCTCAGCGCGACGACGTGCTCTCCATGCTGGTGCAGGCGCGCGACGAGGACGGTGAGGCGATGACCGTCGAGGAGCTGCGCGACGAGCTGATGACGCTGGTGATCGCGGGCCACGAGACCACCGCCACCTCGCTCGCCTGGTGCTTCCAGCTCCTCCTGCTCCACCCCGAGGAGCTGCGCAGGCTGCAGGACGACATCGCCGCCGGCAGCACCGCGAGGCTCGACGCCGTGATCAAGGAGACGATGCGCGTCCGCCCCGTCGTCCCCGTGGTGGCTCGGCGGCTGCACGCGCCGCTGCAGGTCGGCGACTGGACGCTGCCCGCGGGCGTGATGGTGGCGCCGAACATCGAGCTGATCCACCACCGCCACGACCTCTACCCGCAGCCCGACGAGTTCCGTCCCGACCGGTTCCTCGACTCGCAGGCCGAGACCTACGAGTGGATCCCCTTCGGCGGCGGCATCCGCCGCTGTCTCGGCGCCAGCTTCGCCACCTTCGAGATGCGCACGGTCATCCCGGTGGTGCTGCGCCGCGCGCAGCTGCGCCTCGCCGACGGCGGCATGGATCGCGTCCGCCGCGCCGCCGTGGTGATGGTCCCGGAGCGCGGCGTGCGCGTCGTCCTGGAGAAGCCGATCGCCGCCTGAGCGCGCCTCCTAGCGCGTCACCAGCTGCTGGCGGAAGAAGGCAAGCGTGCGATCCCAGGAGAGCTGCGCCGCCTGCGCGTCGTGCACCTCGGGGCGGGTGTCGTTGAAGAAGGCGTGGTCGCAGTCGTACCAGTGGAACTCGACGTGCTTGCCGGCGTCGCGGATCGCCGTCTCCAGAGCCTCCACCTGCTCGCGCGGGTTGAAGGAGTCGCGCGAGCCCCAATGGCCGAGGACGGGACCGTTGAGCTTCGAGTAGTCCGGCTTGACGCTCTCCCAGGGAATGACGCCGTAGTACACGACGGTGGCGCGGATCAGGGGACTGAGCGTGGCCAGGTAGAGCGCCAGGCCGCCGCCCATGCAGTAGCCGGCCGTGCCGATTCCCTCGCCGGTGGTGCGATCCGAGGCGGCCAGCCACTGTGCCGCACCCACCATCTCCTTGGCGGCGCGGGGCACGTCGAGCTCCATCATCAACTTGCCGGCCTCGTCGGGCTCGGCGTTGCTGGCGGCGGCGCCGTGGTAGAGGTCGACGGCGATGGCGGTGAACCCCTCGCGGGCGTAGCGGTCGCACACGTCCTTGATGTGCGGGACCAGGCCCCACCACTCCTGGATCACCACCACGCCGGGGCCGGAGCCCGACGACGGCGTCGCCAGGTAGGCCTGGGCCGTCTGCCCGTTGCTGGGGAACTCCACCATCTCGCCCATCAGGTGCCTCCAAGGTGCCGGGCGCGACGGCGCGCGCCTGCCAGGGATAGTGCCGGGTCGCGCACACCGCCTGCAACCGCTCCAGACGTGGAGCGGCGGGGGCTCAGGGACGGCGTAGAGGCGCCGCTCGCCCTCGTCGACACGGCGCGCGCGCCCCTCGCGGACCAGCTTGTCGAGGTGCGCCTGCACGCTGCGCGCGGCGGCGGCGTGGAGCGCCTCGGGATAGGCGGCGTAGATCTCGGGCACCACGTCGATCGGGGCCACGGCGGCGCCGCGGCGGCGCACCGCCTCCTCCACCTGCGCCTCGCGCTCCAGGCGGTGAGCGATGTACTCCTCGATCACCTCCACGCCGTTCTCGATGGTGCGGCCGTGCCCGGGGTGGATCAGCCGCGGTCGCAACGCCAGCACCCGCTGCAGCGAGCGCATGTAGTCGGTCATGTCGCCGTCGGGCGGGTTGATCACCGTGGTCATGCCGCTGAGGATGTGGTCGCCGGTGAACAGCTCGCCGGCGGCCTCGTCGTGGAAGCAGAGGTGGTCGCCGGCGTGCCCCGGTGTGTGCACCGCTCGCAGCGTCACACCGCCGACGTGCACCGCGTCACCGTCCAGCAGCCGCTGCGCGCCGTCGTCGCGGGGGTCGAAGGCCCGCAGCGTGGCGCCGCTGCGCTCGGCGAGCCGCCGCGCCAGGGGACGGTGGTCGGGATGCGAGTGGGTGAGCAGCACCGTGTCGACGCGGCCGTGCACGCTGCGCACCGCCTCCTCGATGGCGGCGAGGTGCGCGTCGTCCTGGGGTCCCGGGTCGATGCAGGCCAGCGCGTCGCCGTCGCCGACGAGGTAGGTGTTGGTGCCCGCGCCGGTCATGATGCCCGGGTTCGGGGCAAGGACGACAGAAACGCGCGTCATGCGGGCGGCGGCCAGGTCGCGGGGAGGGTGGCGGGCAGTCGTCCGTTGAGCACGTCGTCGAGGGTGAAGAGGATGGCGTCGACGGGGCGCGAGCCGAGGTCGGCGAGCAGTGACCTGACCTCGCCGTGCGCCGACACCTCGGCGCACATGATCCGCGTGGGCGGGAGCATCAACGCCCACTCTCCGGCCGTCAACGCCAGCGCCTGGGCGGCGGTGTACCAGCCGCTGTGCGTCGCCTCCGCGGCGTGGTGCGCCGCCTCCTGCTCCAGCGGCGCCTCCACCGCGAAGAAGCGCGTGTCGTAGCGGCGGGGCTCGCCCTCGGGGGTGATGAAGTGGGCGACGTACACGAGCCGCTCGGGCGCGATGCGCAGCTCGTGACGCCGCAGCACGTCTGCGAAGCCGGCGCCGCCGAGCAGCGCCGCCCGGGCGCTGGCCAGGTTCCCGGCGTCCGCCGCGCTCAGCGCCGCTCCGTCCGCGCGGGTGCCCACCAGGATGCCCGTCTCCTCGAACACCTCGCGCACCGCCGCGACGTGGAGCGCCGCCACCCCGGGGCCGTCGAGGCGCATGCGTGCTGCCGCAATCGACGTGTCGAACCCCGGTGCCATGGCGAGCACCTCCGCCGACGCGTCGTCGGCGTCGACCGCGCCCCCGGGGAACACGTACGCCGAGGCGGCGAAGCTGGAGCGCGCCGGGCGGCGCATGAAGTACACCTGGGGACCGTCCGCCGAGTCGCGCAGCACCAGGACGGTCGCCGCCTGCCGCGGGACCACCGGCGCGGCCTGGCTCACGAGGCGCTGACGTCGAGGTCGCGCACCACCGCCGGCCCGATCTCCTTGGTGCCCTTGGTGGCCACGAGGCGCACGTGCACCGTGCCCGGCGCCTGCGGCACCACCACCATCTCGACGCTGATCGTCTCCTGGCCGCTCAGCGCGCCGCCACAGGCCCGCCCGTCCTTGAAGGGAACGGTGTCGAGCCCCTGGAAGCTGACCTGCTGCACCTGCACGGGACCGTCGAAGAGCGCCGACACGCAGATCGGCGAGATCACGGTGTCGCCGGTGTTGTCGACGCCCATCGCCAGCGTGGTTGGCCTGCCGACCACGCCGCTCGCCGACTCCATGCCGGCGATCTCAGCGCGGTCGGTGCTGCTCAGCAGGAAGAGCGGCAGCAGCGTCGAGGCGAAGGCGATGGCGAAGAGGGCCAGCAGTCCAACCGGCAGCCGCAGCGAGGGCGGGATGCGCTCGACCAGCGGGCGCAGCCGCGACAGCCATCTCGGCGGCGCGTCGGGCTCCTCGGTCTGCAGCGTGGGGGCCAAGCGCGGCCTCAGATCGTCGCCGGCGCGCGGTACTCGCCGAAGACGCCGCGCATGGCGCCGCAGATCTCGCCGAGGGTGGCGTAGGCGCGCACCGCGTCCAGGATCGGCGGCATCAGGTCGGCGCCGTCGTCCTCCGCAGCCTTGCGCAGCGCCGCAAGCGTCCGCTCCACGGCCGCGGCGTCGCGCGCGGTGCGGTGGTGCCGCAACCGCGAGAGCTGCTCGTCGCGCGCCCGCTCGTCGGGACGGAAGATGATCGGCTGCTGCTGCTCCTCGGTCTCGGTGTAGCGGTTGACACCGACCACCACCTTCTCGCCCCGCACCACCGCCTGCTCGGCCTTGTAGGCCTCGTCCTGGATCTGCTCCTGCATCCAGCCGGACTCGATGCAGCGCACCGCGCCGCCGCGGCGCTCGACGTCGTCGAGGATCTCCCCGGCGCGCCGCTCCAGCTCGTCGGTGAGCCACTCCACGAAGTACGAGCCGGCCAGGGGGTCGACGGTGCTGGTGACGCCGATCTCCTCGGCGATGATCTGCTGGGTGCGCACGGCGATGCGCTGCGCCTTCTGGGTCGGCAGCGCCAGCGCCTCGTCGTAGCAGGAGAGCGCCAGCGACTGCACGCCGCCCAGCACGGCGGCCAGCGCCTGGATGGCCGCCCGCACGATGTTGTTCTCCGGCTGCTGCGCGGTGAGCGTCGAGCCTCCCGTCTGGGTGTGGGTGCGCAGCATCAGCGACTGCGGCTTCTTGGCGCCGAAGCGGTCGCGCATGATCCGCGCCCACATGCGGCGCAGGGCCCGGTACTTGGCGATCTCCTCGAAGAAGTCGGTGTGGGTGTTGAAGATCCAGGAGAGCCGCCCGGCGAAGTCGTCGACGTCGACGCCGCGGTCGATGGACGCCTGCACGTAGGCGCAGGCGTTGGCGACGGCGAAGGCCATCTCCTGCGGCGCCGTCGAGCCCGCCTCGCGGATGTGGTACCCGCTCAGCGAGATGGGGTTGAACTTCACCGCCTCGCGGGCGCAGTAGGCGATGAGGTCGGCGGCGAGGCGGATCGAAGGTCGCGGCGGGTAGATGTAGGTGCCGCGCGCCACGTACTCCTTGAGGACGTCGTTCTGCGCGGTGCCCATCACCTGCGCGGCGGGGACGCCCTGCTTCTCGGCGGCGACGACGTACATGGCCACCAGCACCGGCGCCGGCGCGTTGATGGTCATCGAGGTGCTCACCTGGTCGAGGGGGATGTCCTCGAAGAGCGCCTCCATGTCGTACAGCGAGTCGATGGCCACGCCGACCTGGCCGACCTCGCCGGCGCTGCGCGGGTCGTCGGAGTCGAGGCCCATCTGGGTGGGCAGGTCGAAGGCGACGCTGAGCCCCGGCTGGCCGTGCTGGAGGAGGAAGCGGAAGCGCTGGTTGGCGTCCGCTGCGGTGCCGTAGCCGGCGTACTGGCGGATCGACCAGGCGCGGCCGCGGTACATGGTCGGCTGGATGCCGCGGGTGAAGGGCCACTCCCCCGGGAACCCCTCGTCCTCGACGGGGTCGTGGCGCTCGAGGTGGAGCGGGGTGTACAGCCGGTCCACCTCGATGCCGCTGCCGGTCTCGAAGCGCTCCCGGCGCTCGCCGCGGGACAGGCCGCGCTGCAGCGTGGAATCCCGCCAGCGCTGCAGGGCCGCGCGGTAGCGCTCCGCGGCGCTGGAAGCCGCCGTCCTCGGCTCCTCGGTGATCATGGGCCGAGCATACGACGGGCGGTCAGAACGCCGTTACGGATGGGCCTATGCAACACTCGGGCCGGTATGGCCCGTGTCAACGAACGCCTGCTCGCCGACCAGGCAGCCCGGCTCGGCGTCGGCGGTCTCAGCTACACGCCCCGGCAGCTCTACTACGCCGTGTGCGCCGCCCTGGAGCGGCCCCAGGTGACGGTGGGCACCTCGCAGCTGGTGGCCGGCATCCTGCTCACCGTGCTGGGCGTCGTCTTCGGCGCCCTGGCCAGCGTCTACCTGATCGCGCTGGTCGTCATCGGCGTGGTGGTCACCGCCATGGGGGTGCAGAACCGCCGCCGCGAGCACAACCGCCCCACCAGCCGCCCGCTGGCCATCGGCTACGACGACTTCGTTGCCGGGGTCATCGCCCCGCGCCGCAGCGGGCATGGCGTCCAGGCCCTGCCCGGCCTGATCCTCGACCCCGCCGCCAACGGACACGCGGTGGAGAGCCAGCCGGAATCCCACCCGGTCGTGGTCTGCGACCACCAGGAGACCGCCGCGCTGCTGGACGCGATCAACGGCACCGCGGGCTTCGTCGTCCGCGCCGTGGCCGAGGCCGCCGCCGCCCAGGCGATCAGGGGCCGCCGCGTCTTCAGCCTGCACGACTGCGACCCCTCCGGCTGCGGCCTCCCGCTGCGGCTGCGCGACATGGGCGCCGCCGAGGTGGTCGACATCGGGCTGCGGCCGGCGCAGATCGCCCGCCGGCACGCGCAGGTCATCGAGGGCGCGCCGGCCATCGTCCCGCGGGAGACGGCCGCGGTGCTGACGCCGGACGAGATGGTGTGGCTGGCCCAGGGACGGCGGGTGGAGCTGGCCGTGCTCACCCCCCAGGAGCTGCTCGAAGGGGTGCGCCGCTCGATCGCGGGCGGCGCGGTGCTGCCGCCGGGGCCCGCGCCGCAGGGGGTCACCCTGGCCGAGGTGCCGCTGTTGCTGCCCGAGCCGGCGGCAACGCCAGGCGGGGCGCCCGGTGCCTAGGCCCGGCGCCTACGCCATCAGGAAGTAGGCGGCGCAGGCGGCGTCGATGAGGTCGGGGTCGAGCTTCGGCTGGCGTGCCCGGAAACGGGCCGCGTGCACGACGTGCTTGAGGATGTCGCGCGGGTGCACCCCGCGGTAGGGCCGGCGCTGGTCCTCGCGGTGGTACCACTGGGCGAGCAGGTAGTCGATCGCCGCGTCGTCGTAGGGGATCTCGGCGCCGCGGCAGGCGGACGCCCAGATGGCGCGGAACTGCTGCTCCGACGGGTCGGGAACGGCCACCTTGAAGTGGAGGCGCCGCAGGAAGGCCTCGTCGACGAGCTGCGACGGCTCCAGGTTCGACGACAGCACCAGCATGGTGGTGAAGGGCACGGTGATCGACGTCCCGGCCCGCGAGAGGGTGAGGTGGTCGATGCCCCGCTCCAGCGGGACGATCAGCCGGTTGAGGAAGTTCTGCGGCGAGATGGCCGCCTGGCGGCCGAAGTCGTCGACCAGGAACACGCCGCCGTTGGCCTTCATCTGCACCGAGGCCTCGTAGTAGCCGAGGGTGCGGTCGAAGCCGAGGTGGAGCATCTCCGGGGTCAGCTCGCCGCCGACGGCGACGGCCGGCCGCTCCACCAGGACCCAGCGGCGGTCGTGCGCAGGCAGCTCGGCGCGGTGGGGCAGGTGGTGGATGGGGTCGAAGTAGCGGACGACCTGCCCCTGCACGAAGAGGGCGTGGGGCACGAACATGGGCGGCCCCATGAGCCGGCAGAGCGTCTCCGCGATGGAGGTCTTGCCGTTGCCGGGCGCGCCGTAGATGAACAGGGTGTGGCGCTCGTTGACCGCCGGCCCCAGGGTGAGCAGGGTGTCCTCGGTCAGCGTCAGGTGCCCGAGCGCTGCCCGCAGGTCGTCGAGGGTGATGTCGTTGGCGCGCTGCGCGTCGACCTGGGCCATGTGCACGTAGACGTCGTAGGGGACGGGCACCGGGCCGATGTACTGGTTGATGTCGCAGAGGTCGCGGGCGCGCTCGCGGCCCTGGCCGGTGATCATGTAGGCCATCGAGGCGCCGATGTCCTCGTCCGGCAGCAGGGTGCGGCTGCCCCCGCTGTCGCGGAAGCCGGCCGACTGCACCCAGCCCTGGTCGCTGAGCGGCTTGAGGACCTGGCCCACGAAGGGCCACGGCACGCAGGCGCGATGGGCGATCTCGCGGCCCATCATGGTGCCGTTGAAGTAGAGGAGCTTGAGGACGATGTCCGAGACCAGGGTCTCCGGGACGCCGAGCTGCTCCCAGTTCTGCGGCGGCGGCGGGTACGCGGAGACCGCGGGAGAGGCGGGCGCGGTGACGGGGTGGAGCGCGGGCATGGCGGTCACCGCACCGATTCTGGCCGCCCCCGGGCGGTGCGGGCCGGCGGCGCGACGGCACCGTTCCCCAAGTGGCGAAACGGTGGCGAGGGCCGCCGCCGAACGGTCACAGTCACGGTTCCGACAGGATGCAGGCGCATGATTGCTCTCATGACCACTCGAATCGGGGCTCGCTGAGATGGCCCATCGCTTCTTCGGCGGCCCGTACAACGGCAGCCCGGAATGGGTCCACTGGCTGTTCGTGTTCCTCATCGTCGTCGCCATCGTGGCGGGCATCCTGCTCGTCGTCCGCATGTGGGGCCGGCCGCACACCTGGCGCAGCCTCCCCCCTCCGCCGCCCAATCCGGCGCTGACCGAGCTCGATCTGCGCTACGCCCGGGGCGAGATGAGCCGCGACGAGTACCTGCAGCGCAAGGCCGACCTGCTGGGCCACATCGGGCCGCCACCGGGCATCCCCGGCGGCAGCGGAGGACCGCCGCCGGCCTGAGCCGCAGCGGTGGCGCGCCGCCTTTCAGCCTTCCGCAAGGAAGGCGGGGGTAGGCTGTGAGGCTCGTGGCCGAGAGTCTCACCGCGCCCGGACGGCGCAACACCCGCCCCGGCGCTCCGCGCCGCGTCCCGCTGGCGCCCCGCACCTGGCACGTCCGCCGCGGCGATGTTGTTGCCATCTTCGGCGGCAACGCCGTGCTCATCCTGGTGATGTGGGTGCGCCACGGCGGCACCATGAACCTGGGCGGCACCGGCTCGCTGCTCACCGCCATCGGCCAGATCACCGCGCTCGAGGGCACCTACGCGGCCCTGGTGCAGATCGTGCTCATGTCGCGCAGCCCCTGGCTGGAGTCGACCTTCGGGATGCGGGCGATCGCGCAGTGGCACCGCTGGCTCGGCTTCAGCACGGTGGTGCTGATCTGCGCCCACGTCGTCTTCACCACCCTCGGCTACGCGGCCGGAGACCGCACCGACGCGGGGCACGAGGCGTGGACGTTGATCACCACCTATCCCTGGATGCTCATGGCCACGGCGGCGACCGCGCTGCTGGTGCTCATCGCGGTCACCTCGCTGCGGGTGGCGCGACAGCACCTGCGCCACGAGACCTGGCACTTCATCCACCTCTACACGTATCTCGCCATCGCGCTGAGCTTCGGCCACCAGCTGGCGGTGGGCACCGACCTCAGCGACGACCCGGTGGCCCGCGGCTACTGGGTGGCGCTGTACGCGGCCGTGATCCTCTCGGTGCTCGCCTTCCGCGTGCTGGCGCCCATCCGCCTGTCGCTGCGCCACGACCTGCGCGTGGACCGAGTGGTCCGCGAGGCGCCGGGCGTGGTGTCGGTGTACATCAGCGGGCGCGACCTGGACGAGCTGCCGGTGCGCGCAGGCCAGTACTTCCTCTGGCGCTTCATGACCGGCGACGGCTGGTGGCACGCCCATCCCTTCTCGCTCTCCGCGCCGCCCAACCCGGAGTGGATGCGCGTCACCGTGCGCGCCGTCGGCGAGCACACCCACTCGGTGCGCCGGCTCACCCCGGGGACGCGCGTCATCGTCGAGGGGCCCTACGGCGTCTTCACCGCACTGCGCCGCACCCGGCCGCGCGTGCTGCTCATCGCCGGCGGCATCGGCATCACCCCGCTTCGCGCGCTGCTCGACGAGATGCCCCGCGGCAAGGGGGCGGTGACCCTGCTCTACCGGGCCCGCACGTGGGACGACGTCATCTTCCGCGCCGAGCTGGACGAGCTGGTCCGTGAGCACGGCGGCACGGTGCACTACATCGTCGGGCGCCGCGGCGTCGACGTCCATCCCGAACCCTTCGCACCGCGCTTCATCCGCCAGGCCGTTCCCGACGTGCAGCAGCGCGACGTCTTCGTCTGCGGCCCGCCGCCGATGGAGGAGTCGGTGCAGCGCAGCCTGGAGAACCTCGGCGTGCCCGAGCGGCAGATCCACCGCGAGCACTTCGCCTACCTGTAGGAGCGCATCGAGACCCCATGCCCATCCGCGGGACCATCGCCGTCATCGCCACCGTCATCGCCATCGCCCTGATGGTGAGCTTCAAGACGCCGAACGTCACCAACACGCACCCGGCCAACCAGCCCGTGGCGATCGGCGCCCCGCCGCCCACCGACACGCCCGCGAGCGGCGACACGGGGAGCGCCACGGCGACGCCCAACGCCACCAGCACACCGTCGGCGACCGGCTACAAGGACGGCACCTACGACGGGCAGGACGTCCCCAACGAGTTCGGCGACGTGCAGGTGCGGGTGGTCATCAAGAACGGCAGGATCAGCGACGTGCAGGCGCTCCAGCTCCCCAGCGACCGCGAGCGCTCCGCCCTGATCAGCGAGCAGGCGGGCCCGCTGCTGCACGACGAGGTGATCCAGGCGCAGAGCGCGCAGATCGACGTCATCGGCGGCGCCACCTTCACCAGCGACAGCTACGCGCAGTCGGTGCAGTCGGCCCTCGACAAGGCGCATGCATGACGCACAGCGGCTGAGGCCCCGCGCGCCGCGCACCGTCCGCGTCGAGCCCGTGATGGGCACCGTGGTCAGCATCGACGTGCGCGACCGGGAGCCGGACGCCGCCCTGCTCGGCTCGGCGCTCGACGCGGTGGTCGCCTGGCTGCACGAGGTCGACGCGCGCTTCAGCACGTATCGCGAGGACAGCGAGGTGCGGCGCATCTCGCGCGGCGCGCTCCGCCTCGTGGATGCCCACCCCGACGTGCGCGAGGTGCTGTCGCTGTGCGACGAGGTGGAGCGCCTGAGCGGCGGCGTCTTCGCGGTGTGGCGCGACGGCGCGCTCGACCCCTCGGCGCTGGTCAAGGGATGGTCGGTGGAGCGGGCGGCGCTGCTCCTGCAGCGGGCCGGCCTCGGCGACTTCTGCATCGCCGCCGGGGGCGACGTTCTGGTGCGTGGCGAGGCGGCGCCGGGAGAGGCGTGGCGGGTCGGCCTGCGCCATCCCGACGACGCGCAGAGCGTCACCGCGGTGGCGGTGCTGCGCCACGGCGGGCTGGCCACCAGCGGGCTCTACGAGCGCGGCGGCCACATCGTCGACCCGCGCAGCGGGACCGTGCCCTCGGAGCTGCTCAGCCTGAGCGTGGCCGGACCCTCGCTCACCTACGCCGACGCCTACTCCACGGCGGCGTTCGCCATGGGCGTCGACGGCCTGCGCTGGCTGGCTTCGGCGGCGCCGGGCTACGAGGCCTACGCCGTCACGGCCGAGCGTCATGCGCTGTGGACGCCGGGGTTCGACCGCCTCCTCGCGCCCGCGTAGCGCGGACCCGTGACACGCGCGTGGGACGGCCGCTCACAAGGCTTTCCCGGATCGTCACGGCTCGCGGTGCGCAGCGTGCAGGGGTGTGAACGCAAGATTGCTCCACCATGGCGAGCACTGGTGCGCCTCCCCGAGCCACCGGCCCCCACCCCGCCCTCGGCCTGGCGCTGGGGCGGCGAGCGGAGGAGTGCGCCGACGCCGTGGTCGCGAGGCTCGACGAGCACGGCTGGGTGGGCGCCGCACCCAGCGCGACGTACCTCAGCAATCGCTACGAGCACCTCTGGTTCGCCACGCTGCTGGTCGCCCGCTGGCTGGTGACCGGCGAGTCGGCGAACGCCGACGAGCTGGGCTGGATCAGCCGCAGCGGCCGGTCGGCGGCGCAGGAGAACCTCTCCATCGTCAACATCGCCCGCGTCTACCTGGTCTGGCGCGACGTGCTCACCGAGGTGCTCCTCGCCGAGACCGAGCGCCTCGGTGCCCCGCGCGACGCCTTCGACGCGGCCATCGCCGCGGTGCGCCGCACCGCCGACGGCGGCCTGATGCGCATGACCCACAGCTTCGACGAGCACCTCAAGGAGGTCGCCGCCGCGCTCGAGGACGAGCGCCGCAACCTCCGCGAGGCGACGCTCCACGACCAGCTCACCGGCCTGGCCAACCGCATGCTCCTCTACGACCGCCTGGGCCACGCCATCGCCCAGGCGGATCGCGACGGCACGCCTCTCGCGGTGCTGCTCATCGACCTCGACGGCTTCAAGCAGATCAACGACTCGCTGGGCCACCGCTACGGCGACCTGGTTCTGGTGGAGCTGGGCGCGCGCCTGGGCCGTGCGGTGCGCCAGTCGGACACCGTGGCCCGCCTCGGCGGCGACGAGTTCGTCGTCGTGCTGCCGCGCAGCGAGCGCACGCGCGCCGAGGCGATCGCCCAGAAGCTGCTGCGCGTCGTGGCCCTGCCGCTGTCCCTCGACGACGAGACGCGAACGCTGTGGGCCAGCATCGGCATCGCCGTGTATCCCGAGCACGGCGACGACGTCGACGCGCTGCTGCTCGCCGCGGACGCCGCCATGTACGCCGCCAAGCGGGGCGGGGGCGGGGTGCAGTCGTGCCTGTCGACCGGCGCGACGGCACCGGCGCGGCACGCCCACGGAGCTGCCTGACCGGTCGGTCAGTCCCTGGAGGCGAGCTGGGCGGCCAGGTCCTCCGGCGTGGTGACGGGCCGCTCGCAGGTGAAGTCGCGGCAGACGTAGGCGGCGGCCCGGCCCTCGACGGTGGGGCGATCCTGCAGCAGCGGGACGGCGCCCGGCTCACCCCAGGCGAGCACCCGCAGAGGATCGAAGCGATGGGCGACGGTGGCGGCGAGGGCCCGGGCGTCGGGGCTGTTCCGGTCGCCGGCGACCGCAACCTCGCGGACGCTGCCGGTGAGCATCTGCAGCGTCCACGCCAGGTTGCCGAGCCCCAGCGGGCTGCGCGCCACGGCCTCGGCGAGTGGGGCGACCACCTCGTGGGCGGCGCGGTGCCAGCGCTCCTCGCCGGTGAACGCGTGGAGGCGGAGCATTGCGTGCGCGGCGATCGACTGTCCGGCGGGGACGGCGTTGTCGTCGAGCGACCTGGGGCGGACCAGCAGGGGCTCGGCGTCGATGGCGGTGTCGTAGAAGCCGGCGACGCCGTCGTGGAAGCGGCGCAGCATGTCGCCGGCGAGGACCTGCGCCTCGTCGAACCAACGCGGGTCGCCGGTGGCCTCGTAGAGGGTGAGCAGAGCGTCGCCGAGGAAGGCGGCGTCCTCGAGGAAGCCGGTGATCTTGGCCCGGCCGTCCTTCCAGGTGCGCAGCAGCGTGCCGTCCGGTGCGCGCAGGTTGCCGAGCAGGAACTCCGCGCACCGCACCGCGATCTCCACGTAGTCGTCGCGGTCGAGGGCGGCTCCGGCCTCGGCGAAGGCGCCCAGCATCAGCGCGTTCCACGCGGTGATCACCTTGTCGTCGCGTCCGGGATGGACCCGCTGCTCGCGGGCGGCGAAGAGCCTGCCCCGGATGCCGTCGAGCCGCTCCTGCAACGCGCCGGGCTCGACTCCCAGTGACTGCGCCACCTGCTCCAGCGGGTAGGGCAGCGAGAGCACGGTCGCACCGTGCTCGAAGTTGCCCGCGGCGGTGACGCCGAAGACGCGTGCGGCGAGCCCGGCGTCGTCGCCGCCGAGCACGGCGTCGAGGTGCTCGGGGGTCCAGACGAAGAAGCGGCCCTCCTCGCCCTCGCTGTCGGCGTCCTGGGTGGAGGCGAAGCCGCCCTCCGGCAGGCGCATCTCGCGGGCGGCGTAGTCGAGCGTCTCCTCGCAGACGCGCCGCCATCGCGCGTCTCCGGTGAGCTGGTGGGCGTGCAGGTACACGGGTGCGAGCTGCGCGTTGTCGTACAGCATCTTCTCGAAGTGCGGCACCGCCCACTGCGCGTCGACGCTGTAGCGGTGGAATCCGCCGCCGACGTGGTCGTAGATGCCGCCGCGCGCCATGCGGTCGAGGGTCAGCAGCGCGGCGTCGAGGGCCGCCGCGTCGCCGTGCGCCGCGTGCCGGCGCAGCATCAGGTCGAGGCTCGCCGGATGGGGGAACTTGGGCGCACCGCCGAAGCCGCCGTGGCGGCGGTCGGTCATCTCCACCAGAGCGCGCACCGCCGTGTCGACGAGCGCGGGGCTCAGCTCTCCGTCTGCAGGGCGCAGCCGGGGCGGCGTCAGCGCCTGGCGCAGCTGCTCGCCGACGCGGGCGACGTCGTCCTTCTGCGTGTGGTAGGCGTCGGCGGCGGCGCGCAGGATGGTGGGGAAGCCGCGCATGCCGTGGCGGTCCTCGGGAGGGAAGTAGGTGCCGCCGTAGTAGGGCACGGCGCGCGGGGTGAGGAACATCGTCATCGGCCAGCCGCCGCGGCCGGTCATCGCCTGCACCGCCTGCATGTAGATGGCGTCGACGTCGGGCCGCTCCTCGCGGTCCACCTTGACGTTGACGAAGAGCTCGTTCATCAGCGCCGCCACGTCGGGGTTCTCGAAGGATTCGTGGGCCATGACGTGGCACCAGTGGCAGGCGCTGTAGCCGACGCTGAGCAGCACCGGACGGTCGGTGCGGCGCGCCTCGGCGAACGCCTCCTCGCCCCAGGGCCACCAGTCGACGGGGTTGCCGGCGTGCTGCTGCAGGTAGGGGCTGGTCTCGGCGGCGAGGCGGTTGGCCATGCCGCCCACGCTACCCGACGGGGACGAGGGTGGGTGGGGGCCGCCGGGATGCGGTCACCGACGGCCCCGTTGAGAAGGAAGGGATCGAGCTGGGGCCGGGACCGCCGTGTCCCGGACGGCCGCGGCGCAGCGTTCAGCAACGCTAGTGCCTGGCCGCCCGGATGGGCTTGTCCAGGCGTCGCAACTTCTCTGGCTTGAACGACAAGGAGAATCGCCGGCTCAGCTGTCCGCGGCAGCCTCCCGCCCGATCGGCATACACTGCACGGCCGTGCCCGAGCGAGAGACGGCGCCGCCCCAGCGGCCTGTGTCAGATGTCATGACACGGGATGTCAAGACGGTCCACGTCGGGGATCCCGTCGACGCCGCCGTCGACATCATCGTGGGCATGCGCGTCACCGGCGTGCCGGTGGTCGACGACGGAGGCCACTGCATCGGCGTGGTCACCGAGTCCGACATCCTGGGCAAGCGGGGCACCACCGTGGGCGAGATCATGAGCGCCGACGCGGTCACCGTCGAGGAGGACATCAGCCTCGCCGAGGCCGCCGAGATCATGCTGACCCGGCGCATCCGCCGCCTGCCCGTGGTGCGCGGCGACCGCACCCTGGTCGGCCTGCTCACCCGCATGGACCTGGTGGGCTGGTTCGGCAAGACCCACTGGGTCTGCGAGTGGTGCGGCACCGCCGAGCGCGGGCTGCGGCCGCCCAACGCGTGTCCGCAGTGCGGCGGCGAGAGCTGGCGCCTGACAGTCGAGGAGAGGTGAGCACCGTGGTCGCTGCAGCCAAGGGTGGTCTGGAGGGGGTCGTCGCCGGGGTCAGCGCGCTGTGCGACATCGACGGCCGCACCGGGCGGCTGCTCTACTGCGGCTACGACATCGCCGACCTCGCCGAGCACTCCACCTTCGAGGAGACGGCCTACCTCCTCTGGCACGGCGAGCTGCCCACCCGGACCGAGCTGGCCGACCTCTCGCACCAGCTGCGGGAGCACATGGAGCCGCACCCCGGCGTCTGGGACGTGGCCCGTGCCGCGGGGCCCGAGGCCAACCCCATGTCGGTGCTGCGCACCCAGGTGTCGCTGCTCGGCACCCTCGACCCCGACGCCGGCGACAACTCCGAGGCGGCCAACCGGCGCAAGTCGGCGCGCCTCGTCGCCCAGGCCGGCACGCTGGTGGCCGGCACCGAGCGGATCCAGCAGGGTCTCGACCCGGTCGCCCCCCGAGCCGACCTCGGGCTGGCGGCCAACTTCCTCCACATGCTGCACGGCAGCCTGCCCGACGAGGAGGAGGTGCGCGCCTTCGACGTCGCCCTCGTCCTTCATGCCGAACATGGCATGAACGCCTCGACCTTCGCCGCGCGCGTCACCGCCGCCACTCTCTCCGACATGCACAGCGCCATCACCTCGGCGATCGGCGCGCTCAAGGGACCGTTGCACGGCGGCGCAAACGAGCGGGTGATGGAGCTGCTCCGCGAGCTGCCCGGCGTCGAGGAGACGCCGGCGACCATCCGCGAGATGCTCGACCAGAAGCGCCGCATCATGGGCTTCGGCCACCGCGTCTACCGCACCGAGGACCCTCGCGCCACCATCCTGCGGCGCTGGTCGAAGCGCCTCGGCGAGCGCGCCGGGGAGACGCGCTGGTACGAGCTCACCCGGTGCGTCGAGCAGGCGGTGCTGGAGGAGAAGGGGCTGTATCCCAACGTCGACCTCTACTCGGCGTCGGCGTACACCTCGCTCGGGCTGCCGCAGCGCACCTTCACCCCCATCTTCGCGGTCAGCCGGATGGCGGGCTGGACGGCCAACGTCATCGAGCAGCACCACGACAACCGCCTGATCCGCCCCGACTCCGACTACGTCGGGCCGTCGCCGCGCGAGTACGTGCCGCTGGAGGCGCGCAGCGCGGCGTAGTCGGGGTCAGCGCAACAGCCGCAGCATGCCGCCGAGGGCCACCCCGGCGGCCGCCAGGCAGACGGCGGCGGTGCCCACCCAGCGCAGCCGGAGGTCCTGCGCCGCGTACACGGGCGGGGCGGGCGTGGGCTGGAGGTGGTGCCGCCAGAGCCCGTCGGTGGTGCCGGCCCAGACGGCGCGGCGCGGCGCATCCGTGGTGACGGCCAGCACCGAATCGGGGAGGCCAGGGCCGGCGCGGACCCAGTCGTCGCCGCCGTCGGTGCTCTCCAGCACGGAGTAGCCGTCGGTGGCGAGGTAGACGGCGTCGCTGAGCGGCACGCTGAAGGAGGCGATGCCGGTGACCCGCGGCGCGCCGTGCAGGGCGTCCTGGTTGAGCAGGAGCAGGGCGCGGTCCCAGTGGCCGGCGGCGTCGCGGCGCCAGACCACGCCGTCGACGTCGACGGCGACCACCCATCCGTCCGCGCCAGGCACGCCGGCGACCGTCCCGTGCCCCGCAGTGGAGGGGGAGGCGACGCGCGGGCTGCCGGGGTCGGCGTGCCAGGTGCCGGTGGCGTCGACGCGGCCGACCCGGCCGCCGCGCGCCTGCCATGCGCCGGGCGCCGCGGGGACGGGCGCGCCGCCGGGCTCGCTCGCCGCGTGCCAGGTGACCCCGCCGTCGGCCGACTGCTGCTCGCCCAGGCCGGCGACGCTGACGGAGAGGAGCCCGGCGTCGACGCGGACGTCGCTGACCGTGCGGCCCTGGAAGGCGACCGGCGCCCACCACGGCTCCGCCGCGGGCGGCGCGGTGGCGTTGGCCTGCGGGGTGCGCGCCGGAGCAGGGGGCGCCTGGGCGCCGGCGGTGAGCGGCGCCAGCAGGAGCGCGGCCGCCGCGGCCAGCCCGGCGGCGGCGGCGACGTGGAGCGCTCTCGACTCAGAAGCCATAGAGCCCCGGCAGGACGGCGGCGTCGACGGCGACGTCGCCCACGGCGTGGATGACGATGGCGGGCCACAGCGAGCCGGTGCGCTGGGTGACCCAGCCGAGCACGAAGCCCAGCGCGATGGTGACCGGCACGAAGGGGCCGGCGGGGCCCTGGTACTGCACGGCGATGTGGGCCAGGCCGAAGAAGGTCGCCTGGGCCAGGTTGGCGATCCAGGGCCGGGCCGTGACCCGCTCCAGCGCACCCATCAGCAGGCCGCGGAACTCCAGCTCCTGGGCGGCCGCCTGGAGGACGTCGCCTGGGGCCACCCAGGGCATGTCGCGGGCCAGCGCGACGGTGGGCAGGCCGAGCCGGCCCAGCCAGGTCGCGGGCAGGGCCAGGGCGATGCCGAGGAGCAGCGCGCTGCCGCCGACGCAGATCAGCGCCGTGGTGGGGGTGAAGCGGGCCAGGCGCATCGCCGGGCGGCGGTCGGGCCGGAGCACCAGCCAGGCGAGGCCGACGAAGGCGAGGGTGAGCACCGTCTGGGCCACGCCGGCCCAGGCGAAGCGCTCGTCGCCGCCGAGGCCGGGCCAGAAGATCCCCAGCACGCGCGGCGTCGCCGACCAGAGGGTGAAGGGCGCCACGATCGCCGCCATGGCGATGAGCACCGCGCGGGTGTCGCGCAGCCGGGGAAGGAGCAGCGCCGCGCCGAGCAGGACCAGGCTGACCGCGGCCAGGCGGGCCACGTAGGGGTCGACGGCGACCGGGTCGCTGAAGGCGCGCGGCAGCAGGAGGCTGATGCCCAGGGCGAGGGCGGCCGCGCCCAGCCCCACCGCCGCGCCGTGCCAGGCGGGCGCGCGCCGCGCGGCGGGGACTGTGCTGCTCACCGCGCCAGTATTCGGCAGCCGGATAACCCCACGCTCATCTCATCGAGCAGTTCGGGTACCCTTCCACGCCGCGATGTCCGTGACGATCCTGGTGGGGGGCCAGTGGGGCGACGAGGGCAAGGGCAAGGTGATCGACCTGCTCGCCGACCGCGTCGACATGGTGGTCCGCTCACAGGGTGGCAACAACGCGGGGCACACCGTCGTCACCGACGGCAACGAGTTCAAGTTCCACCTCATCCCCTCGGGCATCCTCTATCCGCAGACGGCGTGCGTCATCGGGCACGGCGTGGTGGTCGACCCCAAGGCGTTCCTGGCGGAGCTCGACCACATCCACGAGCGCGGCGTCACCACGGACAACCTGGTGGTGTCGGATCGCGCCCACATGGTGATGCCCTACCACCCGGTGCTCGACAAGCTCGGTGAGACGCAGCGCGGCGACGATCGCCTGGGCACCACCTGGCGCGGCATCGGGCCAACCTACGAGGACAAGGTGCGGCGCATCGGCTTCCGCGTCGGCGACCTGCAGAAGCCGAAGTTCCTGGAGAAGAAGCTGCGCTTCGTGCTGCGGCTGAAGAACGAGTCGCTGACGCGGCTCTTCGACGCCGAGCCGTTCGACGAGCAGGCCATCCTCGACGAGTACATCGGCTACGCCGAGCGGCTGGAGCCGTACATCCGCGACATCTACCCCATCGTGCAGGGCGCCATCTCGCGCGGCGAGCGCATCCTCCTGGAAGGGGCGCAGGGCGTGATGCTGGACCTGGACCTGGGAACGTATCCCTACGTCACCTCGTCGTCGCCCACCGCCGGCGGTGCGTGCACCGGGTCGGGGATCCCGCCCTCGCGGATCTCCAAGACCGTCGGCGTCTTCAAGGCGTACACCACGCGCGTCGGCTACGGACCGTTCCCGACAGAGCTGGCCGATACTCTCGGTGACTACATCCGCGAGGTCGGCGCCGAGTTCGGCACCACCACCGGCCGGGCGCGCCGGGTGGGCTGGTTCGACGGCGCGGTGGCGCGCTACTCGGTCAACACCAACGGCATCGACTCGATGGTGCTGACCAAGCTCGACGTCCTCGACACCCTGGAGACGATCAAGATCTGCACCGGCTACGAGTGGCGCGGCGAGGAGTGGGACCATCCCATGGCCAACATCTCGCACATGAAGCACTGCGAGCCGCGCTACGTCGAGGTCCCGGGCTGGCAGGAGCCACTGCGCGACTGCCGTCGCTTCGACGACCTGCCTGCGCGCTGCCGGGACTACATCGCCGCCCTGGAGGACGTGTGCGGCGCCCCCGTCGACGTGGT